>OJCB01000287.1_pt1 | contig 20296 bp, 17 predicted proteins | sample 1591501 | NCBI WGS metagenome assembly OJCB01 (sample SAMN05416813, study PRJEB24817) | seawater metagenome | isolation source: Sea water | place: Canada:Atlantic | collected 2013-07 | reverse complement strand
CGAGATCAGCCTCGGTCTCGTGGGCTCGGAGATGTGTATAAGAGACAGAAAATATCCAGCGTAGTCATGCGATCGCGGAACGAGACGAATTGCAGCGAATTGTCGATTTTATGATCGAGAACGGCTTTCCGAACTGGAAATCGTTGATCGAAGAGAATCGGGTGGTGGTCAGAGAAGCACCGAATCCGACAATTCGGAATCAAAGTGCTAGCCCTGATTTCAGAGAAGCAAGTTGTTTGATTTTCAGATTGCGAAACTTCTTTGGAATGTCGGCGCGCGCTGAGGCATTCTTCTGGATGCTGACTCATGAATTTGGACATGCTGCGGCTGTTGCCAGAGAAACATGCTGGTTGCCGAAAACGGTTCAGTTGATCTTTCGCGATTGGAGCGATGCCGGTGTCTGCACGTTCAGAGAGAATGAGCGGAAGAAGGATTACCGCGTCGATCCGCTTGCTTGGAAATTATTTTTTTCTAAAGGAGACGAGATCCTTTGGCTGGCTCAACCGCCGTTCTATAAGGGGTGTATAAAGCTTCTCGGTTTGCTGGAAAAAATCGAAAGAATCAGCGACCAAAAGCCTGAATTTCGTGGACTCCTGATTGCTGAGCACTTCGCAGAAATCGCAGACGCTTTCGCTGAGGCGGGTCATAGCGCTTGTTTTGCAAGTTGGGAAATGTATGGCTCCGGAAATGAAGTCACAGAATATTTGCTTGAACGAACTTCGATTTTTGAATGCGCTGTAGTCTCGGAAAGAGCTTTCTCAGATACTTATAAATTCTGATCGAAGATTCAGGACTGGAAGCGGCGCGGAAAAGGGCTTGCTTAGCACTGTCTGTTTTCTGACAGTGAAAGCATGGCATTTACCCGCAGAAAATTTCTCTCCGGCGCGGCAGCTGGAATCGGTTTTCCCACGATCATTCCTTCCTCTGTTTTGGGAAAGGGCGGGGCGACGGCTCCCAGTGAAAAAGTCGTGATGGCTTTCATCGGAATGGGCAACCGTGGCATCGGAGTGATGGACGCTTTCATCAACCACACCGACCTGCAGGGTGTCGCGATATGTGATGTTCACGAGCATCACTACCGCGAACGTGAATGGGGCGAAGGGCGTGCCCTTGGCCGTAAGCCCGGTAAAGAAGCCGTCGATAAAAAATACGGCAACACCGACTGCAGGGCCTACTCAGATTTTCGAGAGCTTTTAGGGCGTGACGATCTCGATGCGGTGATGGTCTCGACTCCGGACCATTGGCACTCCAAGATTACTCTCGCCGCACTGGATAAAGGACTGGATGTCTACTGCGAAAAACCAGTCACGCATCTTTTTGCCGAAGGACAGCAGGTGTATCGAAAGGTGGCCGAAAAGGATGCTGTTTTTCAAGTGGGGTCACAGCAGCGGTCTGAACCGATCTTCCGTCAGGCTGTGGAGATTGTCCGGAATGGTCATCTCGGGAAGATCAGTCATTTCGAAGTCGGTCTGCCGGCGGGACATAGCGAGGCTCAAGGGTCTACCGATGTCATTGAGGTTCCCGAAGGGCTCGATTACAATATGTGGTGTGGGCCAGCCGCAAAGCTCCCCTATATGAAAGCGCGGCATCACCGCTGGTGGCGCTGGCACTCGGCCTTTGGTGGCGGAAATCTGATGGACTGGATCGGTCACCACAATGATATCGCTCACTGGGGAATGGGATACGAAAAGACCGGCCCGGTGAAGCTGGAGTCCAAGGGTTGGACCTGGGCGGAGACGGAAGCCTACGACACGATGGTCGACTACGAAGTGCATTCCGAATACCCCGATGGTCGCAAAGGAATCATTTCGTCCAAATTCAAAAAAGGCACCAAATGGATTGGCGAGAACGGTTGGGTCTGGGTGGATCGCGGAAAAATCGAAGCCTCCAACCCGGAGTGGCTCGCCAAAGATTTTCAGCCCGGTGACTGGAAGGCTTACCGCTCACCCGGACATCAGCGGAATTTTATCGACTGCGTCAAAGCACATCGAACCGGGACATCGGCACCGGCCGAGAACGGGCACCGATCAATTACTCCCGGTCATCTGGGATGGATTTCGGCAAAAGTTGGACGCGCCCTGAAATGGGATCCGGTGGCGGAAAAAATCGAGGGTGATGATGCGGCGCAGGAGATGCTGATGAAACTGGATTATCGGGATTGGGCGTGAGTTAGTCTGGAAGAAATACTAAGCCAATTGGGTTTTCGACGACGCTGCGCCCCGCTTTGGAAGGGAAGAATTATTCCAATCGATTGAAATCACCGATTCCCCACCGCCCTGAGGCTTCCTTCCGTCCGCACAAAGATCATTCCAGCGCTTAAGGCCGGAGTGGTTTTACAAGGTTCCCCCAATTTGTTCTTCGCAACGAAGCGGTATTCATCAGCAACTTCTAACACATGCACGTTTCCGCTTTCGTCGGCGACGAAAATGTTGGTGCCGTCACTGACGGGGGAACCGAAAATGCTTCCTTCGACACCTTCCATTCTCGCTTTCCAGATTTCTTTTCCGGTGGCGGCTTCGACGCAGGTTGCGATTCCGGAATCATCGATGAGGTAGGCCTTTTCCCCGATGACGATGGGAGATGGGATGTGTGGAACATTCTTTTCAATGCGCCAGACTTCTTTCCATCCGTCGCTTCCCAGTTTCATCGCAACGCAGTGCTTCGGATTGGCGGTGAATCCACAGGTTCCGATGACAAGGTCTCCGGCGATGATGGGCGAGCTGATGGCCCGCTCGTTGGTATCCAGATTGAAAACTGATTTGTCGGCGATGACGGCTCCAGTTTTCGGATGGATGGCAGTGAATCCGTGCTGCCAATTGGTGAAGACTAACACATCACCATGCGCTTTGGTCGGATAGACACAGGGAACCGAATACGAAATCCGTTCGCTCTTGCGTTCGACCTTCCAGGCTTGTTCTCCGGTGTCGGCATGAAGCGCGAAAAGGTCTCCGCTTTTCTTTTCCTGGTCGTTGTTGAGAACAACAAGATCGCCTACGAGAACAGGTGAAGCTGCAAATCCGTGACCGCCCACAACCGGACCGAGATCTTTTTGCCAGTGAACCTCACCGCGATGGCTCATGGAAACCAGAGTCAGTTGATCAGGGGTTCCCCAGGAAAAGATGACCCGCTTTGAGTCGGCCGCCGCAGTCGAGGATGCGGCGCTGTTGAAGCGGTGTCCTTTGAAAGTGCGTTTATCGAAGTCCTTTTGCCAAAGGGTTTTGCCGGTTTTTATTTCGAGACACATCGTTCGCCATTGATAACTGACGGCCCCTTTGCCTTTTTTCTTCCCTTTCTTTTTATTGCCCTTCGCCGCCGCTGGAGCTGCTTCTTCTGTTTCGGGTTTGTCGCTGACGGCAGTGAGGAGAAACAGTTTGTCACCGTGGATCACCGGAGACCCGTGACCGGCTCCTTCGATGTCAATTTTCCAAAGGGTATTTGCCTCTGTCCATTCTGCAGGGATGGCTCCATCGGTGGAAACTCCGCTCCCGTTGATCCCGCGATACCGGGGCCAGTCGGTCGCCCGGGAAACACTGATTGTGAAAAGTGAGAGCGCTAACAGAAGAAGGGCAACTCTTCGAAGAGAGAAGGAAGTATTCATAAATTGGGAAACGATTGGCAATTCACCAGAGAACCGGAGGTTCAGCCCCGGTCTTACTGTTCTTTTTCAATGGTTTGGCATCCACTTCTTTTCGCCACGAATTCAGTTCAGCGGAAAGCTCTTCCACTTTCTCCGCTTCAAGCTGAGCGAGATTGTTGTGCTCGGCTTCATCGTCGCTGAGGTCATAGAGTTCGAATTCTCCATCCTCCAAGTCCTGGATGAGTTTCAGGTTTCCGCTGCGGACGGCGCTGGCGGGGAATCCGCCCTGATTGGAATAGTGAGGGTAATGAAAAAAGATGGGACCGCGATCAAACTTCGCAAAAGGATTTCGAAGCAGCGTAAGGAAGCTGACACCGTCGACATGTTGTTCACCTTTCTGGGTGATTCCCGCCATTTCCAACATCGTCGGATAAAAGTCGGTACTGACCAGGGGGCGGTCGCAGCGGGTTCCGGGTGAGGTTACTCCCGGCCAGCGGATCGCAACCGGCTCGCGAATACCTCCCTCATACATCCAGCCCTTCGCTCCGCGGAGTGGAAGATTGGAAGTGGGGTGTCCCTCAGAAGTGGAGACGCCGCCATTGTCGGACATAAAGATCACTGCGGTGTTGTCCCTCAAGTCGAGCTGTTCCAATTGTTGAAGGACTGTGCCCACAGCGGTATCGAGGCTTTCCACCATCGCGGCATAAGTGGGGTGGTCCTGGCGAATACGAACTTTGCGTGGATCCTTGGTGTCTTTCCAAACCTGACGTTCCCCACCTACATCAAAGCTCTCGGCCTTATTGGTGAGTTTCAGTCGTGCCGCTTTCTTTTTGTATTTTTCGATCAGTCCCTTGGGAGCCTGCAGAGGCGTGTGAACGGAGTAGAATGACAGGTAGAGCAAAAAGGGATCATCCCCTTTCGCGACATCGCTCAGGAAATCGACCGATTCGTTCGCCAGTCTCGTAGTAAGGAATTCACCCTCGGGTCCCGCGTCGAGATTCTCGACATTCTTGTAGGGGGAAAAGTAAGAACGTGGCAGGCCGTTTTCGCCGCCGCCTTTGTTGATATCGAATCCCTGATCCGTTGGAAAATGTCCCTGACCCCCGAGGTGCCATTTGCCAGCGAAGAAGGTTTTGTATCCGTTTTCCTTCAAGGCTTCTGCGAGAGTGACTTCATCGAGAGCCATCTGGGTTTCAAATGCAGCGGCATCAAATTTTCCACTGCGGCGGCCACTGAAAAAATTAGTGGTGTCTGTTCGCGCGGGATATTTTCCTGTCAGAATACTGGCACGAGTGGGGGAGCAAACCTGACAGGCGGCGTAGAAGTCGGTAAAAACCATTCCATCACCCGCGAGGCTGTCGATGTTTGGCGTTTCGTAGAAGGTGTTCGGATTGTTAAAACCGACATCCATGTAGCCGAGGTCGTCGGCGAGAAAGAAAATAAAATTAAGCTTCTCTTCTGCGCTGGCGGAAAACGTGCAGAGAGAAATAAAGAGAATGGAAAGGGAAATAGCCTGATGTTTCATAGTTCGACGAAGAGACAGTGTCTCATCTTTCCTTTGAGGAAAAAAGGAAAACCTAAGGCGCAAGAAAGCCTTCCTTTCGGGGTGGCAGAGAAAGCAATGCGAGAGTGTTTCAGCTTTTTGGCTACTCGATCAGTTCCTCAAAATCGGGCAGCCCGACGGAATAGGATAGCGATTGGAACCGGGCCTGTGCTTCGATCTGGAAAGCTCCGGGAATTTCCGGGACACATGTCATGGCTATTCGAAAGGAGCGCTTAAGATTCATGGCAGGTTTTGTGGGTAGAATTCAAAGGGTTATCCATTTACTGCAGTTCCTCTTGAATTCTGGGATCGGACTCGATTCGCTTGTATTCCGCTCCGACCTTGTCCCACGATTGAACGACTGAGTCGATCAGATCTTGATATTTTGTCCCGGCTGATGAGAGTTTTGAATCGCCAAGCTCTTTGAGTTTCCCCGAAAGATCTTCGAGAGCATCGGAACAGGCTTTTGTGCGTGGGTCGAGACGGGTTCGCATCCGTCGGAGCGCAAAAATGGAGGACATCAGATCGTCCACAGAATTTTCGACATTCCCTGTTTTCATGACCACCATGATTGGTTTGGTGACGCGATCAATCTGATTGAGTGATCCGAGAAGGCTTAATTTGGATGGCGATCTTCCTTCACCCTCCATTAGAAGAAGCCGGGCTGACTCATGATTGGGAGCAGCTTTCAAAACTTCCCTGAGCCGGGAAAGGACGTGGGAGTTCTTGACGTAACTCTGCCCATTCGTTTTCTGGAGGACTTTCTGAACTTCATCGAAGGTTTTCATCGCTTCTTGAAGTTTCGGAGACCGCTCCGTTTCGACTTTCGCTAAATCCAGAGCGTCATCAAATTTCTTGAGGCTGAAGATCTGAATATCGATCAGTGGCTTGATATCACCGGCAACGACCATATCCGTCAGCACCCGGGTATTCTTTGCCGGTATGGCTACATGGCTACAGTCACGATTAGTAGCTCCCCGGATTTTCCCGTCGATTCCGCCGACAGGCTGAACTGTCCCGTCAGAATTCATATCCCCGGTTACAGCAAACCTTCCATCGAGTTCCTGATCGGTAATAAGGGATTCCAATAAGAGGGAACAGGCAACTGCGGCAGACGGACCGTCTTTGGACGAATACTGTTCTTCGAAGGAAATATGTATCTCGCCCCCACGCGGAATTCCGTCGTTACGAATCGAGTGATACTTTTGCACTTTCTCCAAAGCGCCCAACATCGACTCGCCTACATCCTGATTGAATGTGATTTTGGTAGGGTCCTCTGCAGAACTGGCGTTGATTACCGTTGCGCTCATTTGTGAGGCCTGGCCCGCATATTCTGACCCTTCGAGAGGTGCCACGAGCAAGCCTTTGATCAGACTTTGACGGCGTTTGAACTCGCCATTCCCTGCGGTCATTGCAGCCATACCTGAGGGAATGCCCGGTTTGGTTTCTGTAACTGGATTCTCCTCGACCGATGCGAGGTTGGACCAAACAGCAGCGGTTTTGCTGTCAGAAAACGCGGCAAGACTATTTCGAATTCCGACATCTCCCAATTCCAGACCGTTGATAATATCGGCAAAATAAGGAACAAATTTTCGACTACCCTCCGGGTGATTACTCACCAGGCCCTTCAATTGAAATAGAAGATCGGTGGCAATTTGAATTTGAGTCAAATTTCTCCGGGGAGCTCCTCCGTCGGATTCTGCAGAAGGAGATTGCGACTCCCACTGGATAAACGAATCGTCCAGGCTTTTCCCGCTCTTCAAACACAGGTCGATAAGAGCAATTTCTGATTTCAGGCGGAAGTCTCCCATTTCGAAAGAAAGTGCCAGTACCTTGCTTTGAATTTCGGGCGACTCCGAAGTCTGGAATATCAGATTGTTCAGGGAGTATCCAAATTTGTTCAGCGCTGCTTGAACTTCAGCTGATCCGGGTTCGGAACTATTCGCATTCGTCCCTGAGCCGGGTTCAAACACGCTTTCGAAGAAGTTGGGTGATTGGTAGTATTGAAGAGCGTCTTCACTAAGGCCCCGGGAAAACGGCAGCGAAATCGTGATTGCGATGAGAAGAATTCCTCTTTGTGACATCAGGAGATAAGAAAGGTTTTCGTTTTTCTTTGCAAGCCACAATTTCAGTTTTCCCTCAGCTTTTGCTGCATTGTCAGGTAGAGACGTTCAATTGCCTCCTCCGGAGTTTCCATCATCATGCCCTCTTTGATTTTGCTGGCGTAGAGTCCGAAGGCGAAGGGGGAAACGGCCGGCACCTCGATGAGATCCCACTCCATTTCCTGGACTTTCCCCAGAAAATCGATGGCCCGGTCCTGATCCAGAAAGGTATGAGTCGCTTCGTGACGCGCTTGATCCAGCAGTGGGTGATCCGGTTCGTGTTCGCATAGCACTTTGAATAGAATGTCAGAGCTCCAGCGAATCTGCTTAAGCTTGCGCTTGGCACCGGGTAGATTCCGGGGGACCATCAGTCCGGTTTGAGCGATTCCGCTGAACTGCCATTTCATCAGTTGGGATCCATCCAGCACGGTTGCGAGTGCTTCGGCGGCCTTCCCGGGATAAAATACCTCCCGCCATTTCTCGAGGTCCATTTCCTGAAATCTCTGCAGGCTGAGAAGAAATCCGTAGTCATCGATTGTCACGAGAGTGTTGCCCCCGATGGTCTCTTTTACCCGGTGGCTGATGATCCGGGAAAGCGCGTCGTTGGCACTGCGACCGATCAGGCTGTGGAAGAAAAAATGAACCCGTTCGGGGTCGTCTTTTTCGTCGTAAAATTTTTCGATCAGGAAAAGGTCTTCAGTTGGAATTCGCGAGAGAAGACACTGATTCTCAAAATGATCAATGATGGCGGAAGCGTTGACGGAGGAGATAGACCATTCCTCGACAAGCCAGTCTTCGATTTCTTCAAGCGCTTGTTTCTCGCTCTTGAGTCTGCGATCCAGCTCGGTCCGCAGGCGCGCGACCTCATCGGCGATCCCGGAGGCGAGAGGCATTTTGTTGGCATTCCAGGTCGGGACGGTTGGCAGGCGACCCGCTGCATTTTCGACAATGATTTCGGTGACGCCTGCTTCAACGAACTTCACGGTTTTACCCGCGAGAACAAAAACGTCACCGATCTTGAGCCCTTTTACGAATCCTTCTTCGACTGCGCCAAGCCTCCGCCGTCCCAGTTTCACATTGATCATTCCATCGGCGTGGATCGTTCCGATGTTGGAAAGGTATGCACGTTCCACTTTTTTTGAAACGGTGTGATAAACGCCGTCCAGCTCTTCGATTTTCCCGAAAGCCTCGCGGTACTGATTTTCCAGCGAACGCCCGCCGCCTTCGAGGTATCTCAGGATGCGGTCGAAGGTGTCGCGTTTCAGATTTCGAAATGGATAGGCTGCAGTGATACATTCGAAGCCGGCATCAGCAGTGCATCCGCCATCCATTGCCATGCCCACGAAGTGCTGAATGACGACGTCGTGGGCGTTGTCGAGCGTTTCGATAGGATCGAGCTGGCGAAGGTGGGTGAGTCTGGCGCAGACCACACATTCGATGAGGTCATTGATATTGGTCGCGACCAGCACGCCATGGCTCATTTTGTGAATGGAGTGACCGGAGCGGCCGACCCTCTGCAGCGCCCGCGAAACTCCCTTCGGAGTGCTTACCATGACGACAGTATCAATGTGGCCGATATCGATTCCCAGTTCGAGACTGGTCGAGCAGACAACCGCGCGCAGTTCCCCTATTTTCAAGCGGTCTTCCACCTCCTGCCGAATATCCCGGTCCAGCGAAGAGTGGTGGCATTCGATGCGGTCTGTAATTTTCGGTAGGCTGAGTTTCAGCCGGTGGGAAATGCGCTCAGCGCCGGAGCGGGTGTTCGTAAAAATGAGCGTCGACTTGTTTCGGTCAACGATATCAGCAATGTCCGAGATGACACGGTTGGCGGTGTAGCCTGCAGGCGGATAGGCTTTTTTCCGCAAGGGAGTCATTACCTCTATGATGGAATGTCTTTCGGCGCGGGCTTCCCGGATTTCTGCTTTGGGACCGGAGCCACTCAGATACTCGGCGACGGTATCCAGCGGGGAAACGGTCGCTGACAGACCAATACGCGTGAGCGGTTTCTTATTTTTCTGCAGTCTCTCCAAGCGCTCAAGAGAAACCATGAGGTGAACGCCCCGCTTGTTTTCTGCAAAAGCGTGGAGCTCATCGACGATGACAAATTCACAACGCTCCAGCGCTTCGCGATATCCTTTTTGCGGAAGAATGATGGCGAGGCTCTCGGGAGTGGTGATGAGAATATGCGGAGGTTTTCGCCGTTGTTTCTGGCGTTCGGAGGTGGTGGTGTCTCCGGTGCGAAGGCCGATGGTAATTTTTTCAGATAGACCGAGACCGGCGAGTGGTTCCTGCAGGTTTTTCTCGATGTCATAGGAAAGCGCACGAAGAGGCGACACATAGACACAACGAATTCCTTTTGTAGATAGAGTGCCTTCGTGATGCTCCCGCGCGAGCAGATCAATGATGCCTAGAAAGCCGGCCAGGGTTTTGCCGGAACCAGTAGGGGAGGAAAGCAGGATGGAACGGCGCGCCGATATTTCAGGAACACAGAGGGACTGCCCTTCGGTCGGAGATTTGAACGTTTTTCGAAACCATTGAGCCGTTGATGGATGAAGAACTTTAAAGAAGTCTGTCGGAGGTTCACTCAAGCTTGAGACGGGTTTTCAGATTATTTATTTGTAAAGGTAGTCGGCTTTCGATATACCGACACCTCGATTCGCCATGAGCCAGTACATCAAAGATCAACCGCCTCTTCCATCCGGGGAGGAAACCAGGACCGTTCGGGGGACTCAGCGTTCCGGCCTCGCTTTGACCAGTCTGATTCTGGGCATTGTTAGCTTAATCCCATATTTGACCTGCTTTGCTCCGATCGCTGGAGCTTTCGCTCTGATATTCGGTATCGTCGCTTTCTGCAGCATCACTTTTTCAAAAAGGGAGGTGAAAGGCAAATGGTTTGCCATCATCGGGATCGCCTGTTCAGTCTATTCGCTCTGGATGGCGGTGCAGTTATTCACTTCGATGCGGGAAGACATGCACGAGTATCAAAAACAGAAGGAAAGTGTTCCCCTTTCCGCTTTCGAAAAGGCTGAAAAAAATATACGCGTGGCAAACCAGGATGATTACGCCTTTGGCAACACGCCTAGGGCAAAGGCCCTGGCACGGGATGTGGCGACTCGTTTCAAGCTGGTGAGAGAAGAATTCTTCTCGAAAACAGATCGTGGACTTTCCCTGACCGATGGTCAGTTTTTGACACATTGTGAGCTGAACGAAGATACCTGTGCCTTCCTGATCCACGTTCCCAAGCTGCGGAAATTTGATGAGGATGCCAAAAGTTCGCTTTGCGATATCGCCTGGATGCTGGCTCAATCAGCCCTCGCTGAAACAGATTTTCCAGAAGGCGGAAAACTGGCTGTGGGAGTCAAAGGGGTTCTGTTCTACGAAAACATTTATCTCGGGGAGCATGTCAAAGAAATCGGGGACAAGCCCGGAGATACCGGTCGAACCCGAGTTACCTCCGAGGAGGAGCGCCTCTCTCCCTTTTTCCCCGAAGATTTGTCTTCTGCAGAACCTGAACCGGATGCTACTCTTCCGGATCCTGCGGACTCAGCCAGTCAAGAACCCAAGAAAACCAACACGCAACCATGATCATTTTCGGAACTCGAGGAATCACCAGCACACCGGAACGCGGCACCTTCAATTGTCCACAATGTGCCTCCGTCCAGAACTACAACCTCAAGCGGGTTCGTCGTTTCTTTACCTTGTACTTTATCCCGGTCATTCCGCTCGATAAGCTGGGGGAATATGTGGAATGCCCCACCTGTCAGGGAACCTACGACCTTCAGATTCTGGAATATGATCCGTCTAAGGAAGGCCTTCAAATCGAAGCCTTCTTTTTCATCGCGGTAAAACAGGTCATGATTGCGGTCCTTCTTGCTGATGGAATCATCGATGATGACGAAGTGAAAATGCTTCAGGATCAGTATCAACAACTTACCGGAGCCGAAATTCCGGAAGAGGAACTTCGTGAAGAAATTGCGGTGATTCAGGCATCCGGCTCCTCTGCAATGGAGTTGGTGGCCAATGTTGTGCCGCAACTGAATGACAGCGGAAAAGAGACCGTCATTCGCGCAGCCTACGCGATCGCCAAAGCCGATGGAGTCGTTGATGAGACCGAGATGCAAATGATTGCCCAGGTCGGCGAAACTCTGCAACTCTCCGCAGCTCACCTGCGCGGAATTCTCGCCGAGATTTCCAATCCGCCGGCACTGCCCAATCAGTAAAATAGATGGCAGCCTGGTTGGGCGGAATTCTTGCGACCTTCGCGGTGTGTTTTGCGCCGTTGCTCTTCGTTTCTGATCCCAATTGGAAAGTGTGGGGCTTTGTCGCGGCTTATCAGATTACCTGGTGCGCTGCGGAAAGTGCCTTCGCGCTTCGCTATCGTGGAGTTGGCTCGTCGGGAAAACACGATTTGTTTCCCGGTATGCATGGCCTTGCAGCTTTTCTCTTCACTGGCTTTGCGAACTTCGCCTGCGCCATGGGAGGGCCGATCGATCCAGGTTTTCTGGTTACGGCGGTGGTTTGCGGAGTGGTCGGATTGATCCTGCGCTGCTGGTCGATCGCCACCCTGAAGCAGCATTTCCGGGACACGATTGATTTTACCTCCAATCAGACCGTCATCACATCCGGCCCCTATCGATTTCTAAAGCACCCTGCCGAGTTGGGATTCCTTTTCCTGCTTTTCGGAATTTCACTGGTCGCCGGGAAGTGGGCGCTGATCTTCTTCGGCATCGTGATGGTTCCCTTTTCAATCGCCAGGATGATTCTGGAAAACCGGCTGCTGCGTAGGTTTGGTAAAGTGTAGAGCTCCAGTCTCAGTCCACTCCGGCGAATTCCTGCCATTCCGGGTGATTCAAAATTACCTTCAGGATATCACTCAGCACCTGGATCGGTGGCTGGTTGGCATTGATGTCAGAACGAACATCACCGTAAAATTTAACCAGCTCTTTGGTTTCCTCTTCGTAGGTTCGGATCCGCTTTTTAATGACTTCTTCGCTGGCGTCATCCATTCGGCCTTCCTTGAGGGCGCGCTTCCGTATCCTCGTGATCAACTCGTCCCGGTTCGGGCAGGAAAGATGAAAAAGTTGCAGCACTTCGATGTGTTCCCCGAGGAGTTTCGCCTGTTCGACATTCCTTGGAATCCCATCTAAGAGAAGAATATCGATGTCCGGTTTGAACATGTGAAGGTCTGCTCGCGCATCGATCTGGGTTTTGAAATAACGGATCGTCAGTTCATCCGGGACCAGTTCGCCCTTTCGGGAATAACTGATAAATTCCTGACCGATCGGAGTTCTCGTATCCATAGAGCGAAAGGCATCCCCCATCGAGAAATGGTAAAAACGCGGGATGGTTCCCATGATTCCTCCCTGGGTTCCTTTTCCACATCCGGGAGCTCCCAGCATTACGAAGGCTTTATATTTTTCAGGGGGTGCACCAATCATCTTGAACGAATTAAGCTATCAGATTGTCGATAAGCGGGTAGTCTATCCGCAACTTTTTGTAAAGTCATGTTATTCAGCCCCTTTCTAGCCGTTCGCTACCTTAAACCGAAGCGGACTTTTGTTTCGATCATCACTGTGGTTTCGATCGCAGGAGTCGCAACAGCAGTGGCTTCGCTCATTGTCGTCATTGCCGTTTTCACTGGTTACGGGGAGCGAATTAAAGAGAGCGTTCTTGGGTTCGAGCCGCACATGATCGTGAAATCCGGCGGCATCATGGATGACTGGTACGAAAATTCGCTGAAGCTCGCTGAAATCGAGGGGGTAACATCGGTCACACCATTCGTCACCGGCCAGGTGGTGATGGATTTTCAGGGATTGAGAAGCGCACCGATGATCCGGGGAATCGAACCGGAAATTGCAGGCCCGGCTGAAATGGAGCATATGAGCAAAAAGCTCGCTCGCAAACCGGATCCGAAATTTCCAGATGACCGGGAGAAAGATGAGATACTGGGAGCTTTTGATGTCTCTGATCCCTATAAGGCGGTCGTTGGTGACGGGATTGCGAAAGCACAGAATATTCAGATTGGCGATCGTCTCCTTCTCTATTCCCCGAGAGATATGCAGTCGGTCATGGAAGCCCTTGAAGTCGTGGAGGATTCTGATGATCAGGAAACAAAGAAATCTGCGATCGATACCGTGCGTCAGATGACCGCCCCTCAGGAGGTGGAAGTCACGGGGATCTTTAATTCAGGCCATTGGGATTTCGATGCCAATATCATTTTCGTTCATTTGGAAACCGCACAGGTGCTTTACAACTTTGATCTGGAACAGGCGCATGGACTCGCTTTGCGAACGGACGACGGTTTCAAAGTGAATGAATACAAAGAGCAGATAAACTCACTCCTGCCGGATAATTTCCTCACCCTCACCTGGGTGGAGATGCATCAACTTCTTTTTAATGCCGTCGCTGCTGAACGCCAGGCAATGTATCTCATCATGCTCATCATGGTAGTGTTAGGGGCATTCTGTATTATGAACACGATGATTACCGTGACGCAGCAAAAGCGAAGTGAAATCGGTCTTCTCAAATCTTTAGGGGCTCATGAGAGTCAGATTGCCGCAGTGTTTCTGTTTCAAGGGATGATGGTTGGAATTGTGGGTGTAGTGATAGGCCTGTTGGTCGGGGAATTGATTATTCAGGAGCGCAATGTTTTGGCTGGCTGGATGGGGAGAACTTTCGGCGTAGACCTCTTCTCAGAGGAAATTTACAAAGTCGATGGTGGCTTGCCGGCGGTTCGAACATTGAAAGATGTTTTAATCATTTCGGGTCTGTCCTTGGCGGCCTGCACGATTGCTTCGTTGGTTCCCGCCGTTATCGCCGCGAATCAACAACCGGCAAAAGCCTTGCGTAGTGATTAATACGGGCGACGTATCCGCTAATTGAAGGATCGCTGAATTCGGGCGATACACATTAGTTATGGAGTTTTACCTGTCGATCGAAGGGAAGAAAAAAGGCCCTTACACGCAGTTTAGGGTCGAGGAGATGCTGCGTGACGGGGAGCTTTCTCATAAAAATCTCGCCTGGCATCGAGAGATGGATAAGTGGCTCCCGGTTTCTGAAATTCCTGCTTTAATGGGGATAATGAAGCGGGAAGTGGAGACGGATCTCGAAGATGACGCTACAGAAGCGCCCGGATCTGAAAATATTTTGGCAGGGGAAGATGACTTTCCCGAGGGTGGAGGAAGTGAAGCCGTTGCCACTCTTCCACCTCTTCCCGGTATCGATCCGAAAAAGCCTGTTCGCAAGCTTGGAATTGCCAACGAGGTGAAGCCTTTCGTACGTTTCTGGGCTCGTACTTTCGATTACATGCTGGTCGCGGCCATGGTCATCCTGTTTTCTGACATTGAGATTCCAACTGCGGATCCGGGAATGACTTTGCAGGAAATGACCACGCATTGGCAGAGCCTGATGCAGTCTCCTGAAACACAATTACTTGGGCGATTGCTTTTCTTTGCTCTTCTCCTCTGGCACGTTGTCGAAGCCTTAATGATTAACGTCTTCGGAACGACTCCCGGCAAGGCGCTTTTCGGTATCCGAATTGTGACCAATGACGGTCAACGCCCCGGTGCCATGGCCTGCCTCGCCCGCTCTTTTTTCGTTTACGTATTGGGCGTCGGAATATACCTTTTCCCCTTCTCAATTATCGCTATGACCTTCAGTTTTTTCCGGCTTATGGCCACAGGAAAAACGATTTGGGATCATAGTTTAAAGATGGTTGTTGAACACCCCCCTATGGGTTTTGTTAGGATTCTGTTGGCAATTGGGGCGTTTTTCGTCTTAATCACCTTACAGAGTTTGAAATTTTCATGAGTCGACATTGCGCCATCCTCCTCCACGCGCACGTGCCTTGGGTGCGTCATCCTGAAGTGGCCCACAGTCTGGAAGAAGACTGGTTGCACAGTAGTGTGCTGGAGACCCATCTCCCCTTACTGGAGATGATGCATCGTCTTCGCGAGGAGAATGTTCCCTTTAAGATCACGCTGAATCTATCGCCGCCGCTCCTGACCATGTTTCAGGATCGGATTATGAAACGCCGGACTCTGGCTTTTCTTGATCGGACTTTGAAGCTCTGTCGTGACGAGATCAGTCGGGGGCATATCACTGGATTCACCTCCGTTGCGAAACAGTATGAAGAGCGTTTTCAGGATCTGCGGATGCTGTTCATGGATCGATGGCAAGGGGATCTGATCCGAGCCTATGCGGATCTGAGCGACAGTGGCCACCTTGAAATTACGGCCAGCGCTGCGACTCAGGGTTTGCTCCCACTTTTGATGCGTGTGCCCGAAGCTGTTCAGGCCCAGGTTCGGACCGGGATCCGGCAGTATGTGCAGTGCTTTGAAAAAATGCCCCGCGGATTCTGGCTTCCCGAGTGTGCCTACGCTCCGGCACTCAGCAAAGTTTTGAAGGAAGCGGGTATCGAATGGACGCTCGTTGAAGAACACGGGATGACTAACGCCCGCAACGCAGCGCCTGAGTTTCCGCATCTTCCCGGTGTAACTCAGGACGGTCTTGTGATTTTCGGTCGGGATCAGGCCAGCAGTGGTCAGGTTTGGAATGCCGACGAGGGTTACCCCGGAGATGACCGCTACCGCGATTTCATGCGCGATGTCGGGCTCGAGGCTCCGATGGAGTACCTCAAAGATTACCTGGGTGAATCCGATCAGCGTCAGTTCACCGGGCTGAAATATTTTCGCTCCTCACGGAATGGTGATGACAGCGAGCTCTATAATTCCGAGTTGGCATCTAAAGCAATCGAAGAGCATTCCTCCCATTTCCTGAGCAGCCGCGGCGCTCAACTTGCCGCACTCGAAGATTCAGGAATCGAGAATCCGGTTTCGGTTTGTGCCTTTGACGCCGATCTTTTCGGACACTGGTGGTTTGAAGGCGTTGGCTTTTTGGAAAAAGTATTCCGGAAAGCTGCGACGCGGACAGATTTTGAGTTTTCAACCCCGGGGAACTATCTCACAGGCGTGACTCAATTGCCGGCTGTGGCTCCGGTCTCTTCTTCCTGGGGTGAAGGTGGCTATTTTGAAACCTGGACCAGCGAGGAGAACAATTGGATTTTCAATGAGATCCAACAGCGCGCCGAGACTCTCGCCCGCATCGTAAAAATGTTTGAGCAGAATAAGGCTGAGCTGACTCGGGATTCGGTTGCCCATCGCAAGCGTTGCCTCCAACACATGACTCGCGAACTGCTTCTTGCTCAGTCCAGTGACTGGGGTGTGCTTCTTCGCAATGAATCCTCGGCTCCTTATGCCGAGGGACGCATTCGGGGGCATCTCGCGAATTTCGACGAAACCTGGGATATTTGCACTTCCTTCAACAATGTCAGCCGCCTTGGTGAATTGGAATTGCAGTCGCCAATTTTTCAGGATATTCCGTGGAATATCTTTGAGCCTTATCAATAGTTTCGGTTAAGGTTTCCTTCCTTCCCGGCTATGGCTGAAAACTTTGTCTACTTCGATCTCGAAACCCAGCGCTCCGCCAACGACGTTGGCGGCTGGGATAAAAAGGCTGACATGAAAATGTCGATCGGGGTGACCTATAGCACGGCCAAAGGTGGATACACGATCTATGACGAAAGTACCGTGCAGGGTTTGATCGATGAGTTGCTCGCAGCCGACACCGTCATCGGATTCAATCACATCTATTTCGATTACGAAGTCCTCATGGGCTACACCATTCTCGATCTGAAAGAGCAGACCAAAAATCTCGACCTGATGCTCGATATCGAGAAAGAGATTGAGCACCGTCCCAAACTCGATGCGATTGCTTCGGAAACGCTGGGGGAGGGAAAAACCGCCGTCGGGACCGATGCCATCAAGTGGTGGCGCCAGGGAAAGATCCTCGAAATTGCCGAGTACTGCTGTTTTGACGTCAAGGTGACCAAGATGGTTCACGAGTACGGTGCAAGAAACGGAATGGTGAAATACAAAAACCGTTTCAATCAATACATGGAAATTCCCGTGCCCTGGCGAATGCCGGAAGGGTGAACTCAGCACTAAAAGTAGATTCGAATTCTTTGATGTCGCGATACCCAATCCGGGGCCAAAGGCTCTAAATCCTTCGGATTGTCACGAAAAATCACGGTTTGCGGCCATTAAATGTGTCCATTTACCCGGCCATTCCGGAATCGAAAGATTAAGAAAAGGGTAATATTCTCCGGTTGACCCCTGCGATTTTCGCCCGAAAATACCCGCCATGAGAACTCAGCGGAAATTTCACAAAACACACATGACTCGTCCCCGTAAAGCCGGTGCGCCGAGAAATCGTCGTCGTCTTGAGCAAAAGCGTCGTCTGGTAGCTTTGGGAATGAAGGAGGAAGAAGTCGACAGACTCAACTCCCGTGACGTTTTGACTCTCCTTCAGCGCCCCAAAAAGATCGCTGTTGCCAACGGAGTTGATTGGAAAGGATAAGTTCCTTTCTCTTCCCGTTTCTACTTCTTCTCTGGTTCCGCCTTTACCTCCACGCTGATCGGCGTGGAAAAGATAGCGAATTTCGTGTCCTTCGCGACCGCTTTGCCGCGGGCTGCTTTCGCCTTTTTGTCGGCTTCTTGGCGCGCCAGGTTCGCTTTCTGAACGAGCGCTTCCGCATCTGATACGGCTTTTTTCGCGGTCGCCGCTTTTGCAGCAGCCTCTTCCGATTTCTTCTGGAGGGCGGCCTTTGACTCGGCCGTCGAAGCATCCGCATTCTGTTTGGCGGTGGCGCTTTCACGATCTGCTGTCCCGAGAGCGATTTTCGCGAGACGCACTTTCTCCGAAGAGTCATTCATCAGTTTCTCGATGCGCTTGTGCTCGGCTGTCGTGCTGAGACCGAGGGCCGGATTGTGCTGATATTTGGCAATCCCGGTGCCCTGCAGCACGAACTGAAACTTCCCGGCTTCCGCTTTGAAATTCCCGTTGGGTTTGAAATCGATGGTCAGGGTCCCTTCGTTCTTCCCTTCGGCAATCGTTACGGTGGGCGGCGACCTTAGCATTCCCGGAAACTCAAAAGGCTGCACGGTGAGGTTTCCTTTCCGCAAGGCATCGATGTCGGCGACCTTCACGGGTATCTCCAGTTTCTGGTTCAGCTCCACGGTCAGGGGTTTATTTTCTTTTAATGATAGGAAAGCAGGTGTCTTCTCCGACCCGCTGACCGACAGTACCGTTTCGATATCGAGACGGGAACGAACCCGCATGCTGTCGGCAAAGATCATTCCCCAAATCAGCGAAGCATTGCGGGAAGGGTGAACGACGTCCGTTCCCTTGATATTTGCCCGGCCCACAATGTTGATGGGACCGGACCATTCGGCAGCATTGGCTTCCGCTTTGATTGTGAGGACGCCTTCCTCGGATTTACCGCTGAGAACCAGAGGAGGAGCGGAAACTCCAGGAGGCAGCCCCTCGGCCCGTACTGTGATATCTCCTTCAAATCCATCCTGGCGCGGAGCGATCACCCGGTATGCCATCGTTCCGCCTTTGCGGACGAGCGGCGCGGCAGGATATCCAGCGCGTCCATTGGTGACCGTGATGTTCCGTTCGGTGCTTGTCATCAATTGGAAATCCAGTTTAGGACTTCGAATCGCCAGCCGGTAGAGATGAGCCGGACTTCCGCCACCTGATTGATTGATCAAGGTGACTTCGTAATCAGCGTCAGCATCAGCGGTGAAAGTCAGAATCGCGTCATTCGTATCAAGGTTGGTCGAATCCAGTCGGTCGGCTCCGAAGAATGAAGGGGGATCATCATTTTCCGCGACCTGCTCTTTTGTCTCCGCGCCTTTGTCGTCTTTTGTGATCTTCTTCACGATCAGCACAGAGTCAGCAATCACTGAGAGGCGATCGGAAATCGATTCCACCCAGTAGGTTTGATCTTTCTTTGCTGAAAAACGAAACACATCAAAGTCGCCCGGCTCGTTGAAACGCCCGGCGATCTCACAGGGAAAGGGAACCTTTTGCAAATCGCTCTTCGCGTCTTCGATCACCACGGGAGCCGTTGCGAAACCGATCCTGACTGCATTGGAACTCGCGACACTGTATTCAAAAGCCGGAAGCATGGCCTGTCTGGGCGTGTCTCCGCTGAATTGCTCTGCAGCTTTGGGATCAGCCGGAATATCCAGCTCCACCTGGATTGACTCGAGCGCTTTTCCGCTGATTTCCAACCCTTCGCTCCGGCTGCCGCCGGGAAGGTTTCGACCATAGACGGTGAACTTCGTTTTCTTTCCCGGTTCACCCGCCGGAGGCCAGACAAAATCGATGTGCGGCTTTTTCGAAACGACGAGCCGATAGAAATACTGACTTCCCCCGCGATAGAGAATATCTGAAACGGCGACGAGATATTCCCCGTCGGCCGGTGCCGTAAAATCGACAAAGGGGTCCCGTTTGAAAAAGAGCTGATTGCTCTCCAGTTCGCGGCCTCCGGAATTGTAGACGCGAATTGCAGCGTCGGCCCGGGAATCGAGCCGCTCCGCATGAATCTGCATGAGCAAGCGCTCGCCTTTCTTTGCGGTGATTTTGTAGTAGTCGATTTTCCGGGCATCGATGGTTCCGCCAACTCCGGTTTCGATGGCCAACGGCATGGCGGTTTCCGGAGAGGAATGATCGCCTTCCTCGACAAGTTCCGTGGACTCCTTCGGCAGAATGAGAAAAGGCCGCGCTGTCGAAAGACCAAAGAAACCGACCGACCGGACTTCGACGATTCCCGGTTTGATCCCGGGCGGAATCGTGATGGTGAACTTGTTCGCTACGGCTTGCGGACTTGAGAAAACTTGATCGGCAGGTTTGGTGACGGGCGCTACTTTGATCCTTTCATCGCTGAAGCGCAGACTCGAAAGCTCTTCGAGTTCCGTTCCCGCAACGCTTACTTCCACAGTGGTTCCCGCTTTTGCAAAAGCGGGAGTGACCATCTGGAGGTCGGTGTTCGGAAGCTGGGCCTGTGATGTGGAGGCAGTGATTCCAAGTGCGGAAAAGAGAATCAAACACAGACGCCGACAGATCATAGTGCCGACAATCTACCCGCGAATCAGACGTGGAAAGCCTCGAATCCCTCGCCGATTTGCGTGACCGCAGCAGAGTCTGTCTCTTATACACATCTGACGC
>OJCB01000284.1_pt1 | contig 20415 bp, 14 predicted proteins | sample 1591501 | NCBI WGS metagenome assembly OJCB01 (sample SAMN05416813, study PRJEB24817) | seawater metagenome | isolation source: Sea water | place: Canada:Atlantic | collected 2013-07 | reverse complement strand
TCGTCGGCAGCGTCAGATGTGTATAAGAGACAGCGCAGCACCTGACCCGGGAAAAGATCGACGTGATCTTCGCCGCCTTCGGCTACAACGAGTCCTTCGCCGGAGTCGAGCGTATCGATGAGTTCAAAGCCCGACTCACTACCTATCTTCACGATCTGCGAACATCCGCCTTTAACGGCAAAGCCGGCCCTCAGATTGTGCTTCTTTCTCCGATCGCCAATGAGAATACCGATCAGCTTTCTGCTGCCGACATGAACAATGAGCGTCTCGCTTTGTATACCAAAGCCATGGCCGAAGTCGCCGCTGAACAGAAAGTCGGCTTCGCCAATGTTTTCGACGCAACCCGTTCTGCAATGGAGGATCCGGACACCGCCCTCACCATCAATGGCGCCCATCTCGACGCGAATGGCTACGAAGTTTTCGCCACTCAGCTTTTCAGTGAAACTTTCGGAAGGTCCGCACCCGACGTCAGCAAGGAACTCCGTGAGGTCGTCGTCGACAAAAATAAGCAGTACTTCCGCCGCTATCGTCCGCTCAATACTTTCTACTACACCGGCGGGCGCAACAAAGCATATGGCTACCTCGATTTTCTTCCAGCGATGCGGAATTTCGAGATCATGACAGACAATCGTGAGAAGCGGGCACACGCTCTCGCCCGCGGGGAAAATGCCAATGGACCGATCGATGATGCAAACGTCCCGGCGCTCGGTGAGGTCGTGGAATCCAAAGGAGCCAATGAATGGTTGTCGCCAAAAGATGAACTGGCTGCCTTCACCGTCGATCCTCGCTTCGAGGTCAATCTTTTCGCCTCCGAAGAGGACTTTCCCGATATCGCCTGTCCAATCCAAATGCGTTGGGACGGGCAGGGGAGAATGTGGGTGAGCTGTTCGACTACCTATCCTCACGTATACCCCGGCCAGGAGCCAAACGACAAGATCGTCATTCTTGAAGATACCGATAAAGACGGCAAAGCCGACAAGTCGACGGTATGGGCCGATGATATCCAGATTCCACTCGCCTTTGAGCTCACCGAAAATGGGATCTACGTTTCCGAAGAACCCGGCCTGTCGCTCATCGAAGACACCGACGGTGATGGCAAGGCTGACAAGCGCACCACTGTGCTCACCGGATTCGGATGCGAAGACAGTCACCACGCGCTTCACGACTTTGTATGGACTCCGGATGGTGACCTCCTTTTTCGTGAATCCATTTTTCACAACTCTCAGGTGGAGACCGCCTATGGACCTATCCGGGCGAAAAACTCTGCCTGGTTTCGCTTTACTCCATCGAATCAGAAGCTGGTCACCTTTGGTAGCTACCCAAATACCAATCCCTGGGGCGTGACTTACGATCGCTGGGGCAACCACGTCGCCAGCCATCCAATCTTTGCGAGCGCCTTTCATTCGCTGAGTCCTCCCTATCCGCAGCAACAACCCAAGGCCGCCGGCATTCCTGCCTACTCAGGAGTTTGCGGACACGAGTTTGTCGACTTCTCGATGTGGCCGGATGAAATGCAGGGAGGTTTCGTCAAAGTTCGCTACAAACCCACCAACCGGGTAGAAATCCACAAGTGGGTGCGCAAGGATGATCACTACGCCGAGGAATACGTCAGCGATCTCATCTTTTCCAAAAACCTCAGCTTCATTCCCGTTGACCTTCGTTACGGACCGCGCGGAGCCATGTATGTATGTGACTGGTACAATCCGGTAAAAGGACACGCCCAGTACTCACTGCGCGATCCAAGACGTGACCGGGAAAGCGGCCGCATCTGGCGCATCGCCCCTAAAGGTGCCACGCTTCAGGATCCTCCGAAAATTGCCGGGGCATCGATCGAAGAGCTTCTCGACAACCTGAAAAGGGTCGAATATCGCTATCGTTACTGGAGCAAGCGCGAGCTACGCAAAGCCGATCCCGAAGCGGTGGAGGCTGCGCTCGACAAATGGCTGCCCAATATCGACAGGAACGGGAAAGGGTATGGACATCACCAGGTCGAAGCAATGTGGGCCTATCGAAACATCGGGGTCGCGCGTCCCGCCCTGCTAGAGGAGATTCTTAAGAGCAGAGTCCCGGATGCCCGTGCTGCCGCCACTCGTCAGCTCCGCTACTGGCACGGGGAATTCGATGACAAAGGAATCGCCCTTCTCAACAAGAGCGCGAAAGACGAAGACGGTATCGTCAGGATGGAAGCCGTCATCGCCGCTACCTATTACGGAAATGCTGCGGCTCTCGAAGCCGTCACCCCGGTATTCGAAAAACCCATGGGAGATCATCTCAAATTCGCTGCTCAGTCTGCGCTTATTTCCAAAGAACTCGTTCCCTACTGGCAAGCCAACGAAGAGTTCCTCACGAAGTATCCTGCCATCAAGACCTTCAGCGAAGGATGGAATAAGCACGCCAAGCTCAGCAGCACTGTCAGCAAGCGAACGGCAAAAGACATCGCCTTCGACAAACAAAAGGGAGTCAAGACAGTAGAGATCAGCTGCGTCCCCGAGCGGATGCTGTATACGAAAACCAAGTTCAAAGTAAAAGCCGGTCAGCCCGTGAAGTTGATCTTCACCAATCCCGACGCTACCCAGCACAATCTAGTCATCGTAAAACCGGGAGCCGTCGAAGAAGTAGGCATGGCCGGGAATGAAATGGCGAAGGATCCGAGTGGAATCACAAAGCACTTTATTCCCGAGAATGACAAGATCCTTCATCACACCAAGCTTCTCAATCCAGACACCGCAGAAGCATTGCGTTTCAAAGCGCCGGAAGTTCCCGGAGTCTATCCCTATCTCTGTACCTTCCCGGGCCACTGGATTGTGATGAAAGGGGAGATGGTGGTAGAGTGAGGAAAATCTCTGTTCGTTTGACTCAGGGGGGGGAATAGTCAGAGAGGACACCGAGAATCTAATGGATGTGATTCCAAAGAAGCTGATACTGCGTAATAATTTGTCTCCGGGCGATGTCACTATGCTCACGGCGGCTGTACGAGACCTTCATCATCATCACCCCAATAAATTCCTGACCGATGTCAGAACTCCCTGCCCGGCATTGTGGGAAAATAATCCACTCGTGTGTCCCATAGATGAGAATGATGAGCAAGCGAGGATCATTGATTGCAAATATCCTCTAATTCATAGGAGTAACAAAGAACCGTATCATTTTCTTCATGGGTATACTCAGTTTCTGGCAGAGGAGTTAGGCATTCCAATTAACCCAACGAAATTCAAGGGAGATATTCACATTGCTGATCAGGAGAAGGGATGGATTTCGCAGGTCCACGAGATCGTGAAAGCTCCAATTCCTTTCTGGATCATCGTCGCAGGAGGAAAGAAGGACTTTACCATCAAGTGGTGGGAGGAGGAGCGATATCAAAAGGTTGTCGACTACTTCGAAGGGAAAATTCTCTTTGTCCAAGTTGGCGAAACCAAAAGTAGTCATCACCACCCTGCCTTAGAAGGAGTGATCGACCTAAGGGGAAAAACGGACCTCAGGCAATTAGTAAGACTGGTTTACCACTCGGCTGGTGTGGTTTGCCCTGTTACTCTGATGATGCATCTGGCGGCTGCGGTCGAAACAAAGAAAAAGCCTCCTTTGAACCGGCCATGTGTCGTGGTAGCAGGTGGTCGCGAACCTCCTCACTGGGAAGCTTATCCATCACACCAGTATCTCCACACGGTGGGTGCCCTTCCTTGCTGTGATCATGGTGGTTGTTGGAAGAGTCGCACCGTTCCCCTCGGAGATGGAGATTCAAAAGATATGCCGGATAACTTATGTATCGACGTGGTTGATAATCTTCCGAAGTGCATGCATATGATTAGTGCTGACCAGGTTATTCGATCCGTTAATTATTATCTGATTGGGAACACGTCACCAACCCTTACGGCTCAGGAATGGGATTCAATCAAGCCGCACTTATCCCCATAGTTTATTGAGCAGAAGTATGAATTGTATGTCGCTTTTAGAAAGTCCAGAATGAGGGTGGGCTTGCCTGATAAGGGTTTCACGCCTGATTCGTGTTCCCAATAGATTTATTCGCCGATGACAATGCAAAGAAAAACTGCACTACTTTCATATCGCACCGGAAATATTGGTGATGATGTCCAATCTTTGGCTTTGGCTCAGAGCCATATATTGGGCACGCCTGACCTCTGGGTTGATCGAGATCAATTTTCCGACTATGCCGATGCGGGCCCCGTCGATTTAGTGGCAAATGGCTTTTTCTTATGTTCAGATCGAACTGGCAAATTGGAATTTCCGCCTCCTCCCAATGTCATGGCTCGCTACGTTGCACTTTGTGCATCAAATGTTCCCAACACAGAGGATTCAATTGCGCATTTTCGAGATAGCGGCCCGGTGGGCTGCAGGGATCTCCATTCGGTCAAGTGGTGCGAAAACCGCGGAATAGAACACTATTTTGCTTCATGTCCCTCTTGTCTGCTGGAGCGTGATTTTGATTCACCGGAAGTTCCGGTTGAACCTTATAACCCAAATGGCCCTGTTGTGTTGGTTGACGTCAATCCAAAGCGCCTGCCACCGTTTGGTGTTTCGGATCGTCCTTTTCTCTGTCTGACAAATCGCGTGCGACCCGGGCGATTTATCGATCAGGAAGCGCGTTTCGGAGCGCTCCGACAAAGATTGCGGGTCCTTCGCAAGGCTTCGCTAGTCGTGACCAACCGGCTGCATGTTGCGATGCCTTGTCTTGGTCTCGGGGTTCCAGTAGTAATGGTAGAAGCCGACAGCCTGTCATTCAGGATGACCGCGCTACCCGACTGGCTGAAAATTCACAAAAAATCTGAACTGAACAGAGTAAGTCTTGATCCATCAAAACACTACACTGATGAGTATTTGGAAAGCCGTTCTTCCTGGAGAAGAATGGTCCGGGAGCGACTCGAAATCAGATTGGGAGTGAAAATATCAGCTAGCAAAATTTCGGAGAAAGCAAGATAAGGGCGATTATCTCATCCTCGACAACTCTTTGGAAACTCCAGCTGAACCCAAATCCTGTTCATAGCAGACTTTTTGCTGTGCGCATCTTTCCATCGAATCCGTGTTGGTGAATCGGCCGATGCGCGAGGATGGCGACCTATTTGATTCTCCCCAAGAGGATTAAGGAGCAAGGTCGCAATTTCAGCCAGCGACCTACCCATGAAATTGACCTATCCGAAGGTGGATCTTCAAATATTCATAGGCGTCGGAAAACACCCTATCGATTATCTTGTGACCTGATAACGAGTTTTTTCAGGGATGTTCTATACTTCAGCTTTGGCTGCTTGAGGAACTTGAGCTCGCCGATGAAGAGGATGAAATATGCGAGGAGCTGCTTGAAGAAGATGAACTTGAAGATGACGAACTCGATGGGCTGCTTGAAGAGGACGAACTCGAGGAAGATGAACTTGAAGAAGACGAACTGCTTGAAGAAGACGAACTGCTTGAAGAATCCGGTGTGCAGTCAACCCATTGACAAATAGTTTGCGAAGCACCAAGGGAAGGCTTGGTAAATGGCGAGGGGGGAGGCTGAGAAGAACATCCATCGGCACAACCATTCTCAGAATCGGCATGCTCGAACCAATCCCCATTGACTGCATCGTAGACCCAAAGCTGCGACCCGCATTCGCTGTTTGAAGGCGATCCTGAGAGTTGACAGCCTTCTCCGTCCGGGCAGTTATTTGATAGGCTTTGTTGGTCTTCTTTGCTCATTTTAAACTATGGATTCAGAACGATTGTATTCTCTTTGAAAGTCTTTGCAATTCGAAAAGTTGTTCCGACCAATATAGATCCCGTGTTGGTTTCTTGATTTTTGTCCAGGCTGAGTCCCCAGGATGGGGTTCGATAATTTGAACCGGCAAAGTATATTTTTCCAGGACTCATGCCGTGGCAGTATTCTTCCAGGTTCCCTAATGCATCAAAGAGACCGAAACCGGTGGGTTTCAATTGGGCAATGGGATGGATGACACCGTCGGAATTGTCCAGGAACCAAGCGTTGCTGAACATGCTAGCGGAATTTTGCATACTAGATCTTCTGCCGGAAGTCGAGCCGGAGCCAGCATAAAGAAACTCATTCAGAGTAGGCATCCTGTATCCCTTTTTCTGAAGGAAGTTGGGCACGGGGTGTAGGGCGGCGCTTGATGGGTTATTTTGTTCGTAGCACAGATCCGCTGTTGTGAGGCCTTCCTCTATTGAAAGCCAATTGCAGTATTTCATCGCCTCTTGAGCGCTGATATTGTGAACCGGACAGTCTTCTCCGCTCACCAATACTTCCACCGGATGATACTTAGGACTGAATTTCCAGTATTGCTCGATGGTGACTTCGCTCATCGAGATGGCAAACCGCGCAGGGGATGTTTTGCTTTTGGCTTTTTGGGGGATTACCATGCCATGTCCGAGGGAAGTATAGAACCATCCAGCGGATCCAATCGGCTCGCTGGATTCTCGTATTTCCTGAAGCCTCTGCTCACTCCACCCCCACTCTTGAAGAAGCCATCTTGCAGATGCGTGAACCAGCGAATCCGAATGTTTTGCGAACAGTTCGACTACGAAACTTTCTAGACCGGTTGTTCTGAAGATATCATGTTCGGCGGTGTACTCGCCCAGGATCTGAAGGATCGATGAGATTGCGAGGGGATTCTCCTCATCGACGAGGTGCTGGATGAAGACTTGTGGTGGAACACCTGATTTAGCTGCCAACTGGATTATCCATAATCGAGCATTCGCAGATGCCGAGTCTTCCAGAGCCAGTGACTCCCAGAGTCCTGGGGAATCGCCGCGTCGTGCCAAAGCAAGAAGGGCCTTGGCACTCACTTGGCCCCTTGTATCTGGATTGTCCGGACTACTCCCGGTGGTGAGTTGGACTCGGTCTTTTATTTCATTCTCCGGAAATTGTCGGGAAATCGTTAGCCGGTCAAGCACATGAATCAGCTGATGCGGAGAGGCTCTGTCGAGTAGCGTGCAGAGTTTCGACGGATCTTCACGATTCAAATAACAGAGAATAATTGCCGCTGTTGTACTTTTGTCCGATTTGGACGCCTTCGCTGGAATATGTTTTCCTGTTGCAGGCATCCATGAGCCGAATGCGTCTTCAAGATGGGGTGTCAGCGTGTTCGATGTCGAATCGAAGAAGTGCATCCACTTGTTCAAATCCGGGGGAGGTAGCCCTAACAGAATTTGAGAGACATTAGGGCCCAGTTCCTGCCATTTGGTATCGTCGGGAGAAAGTTCTGCTAACACTGCTGCGTAGCGAAGAGTCGTGGCATGGGAAAGTTTGGGATTGAAAATTTCCTGCCACAGTGCGTCGATCGCACTGTCACTGAGGTGGGGCTTTTTCAGGTGTTGCAGAATGAAACTGATTTCATCTGCCTCACCTTTTAGCGCCCTTTTAATAATTGCGGGCGCGAGGCTGTTCTCCTCAGAGTGAAGGAACAGAGCAAGATTGAGCCAGCGCGTAGATTCCGGTGCAGCCTCCCGGAGGAGGAGTTGTTCATCAGCCTTCTCTAATCTGTATTGCGCGCGCTGTTGGGGTAAGAGAAGGGCAGCCGTCGAGGGAGGGGCATTCAGATATTCTTCGAAAGAGTTTTTTCGGGAGTGTTCTTCGGAAATAACATTTGCGAGAAAGAATATTCCGCCGGCAAGGATGCTTACCAGAAGCAGGGCGGCGAGTGTTCGCCGTCCTTTCGTAATCATCAGATGACTCTGAATCGCTGACCAGCTTTTTCGGTTTGTGAGTGACCCAATTCGGATCCATTCAAAGAAGGATGGCAGGTATCGCGGGTCATTTTTGTGTTGATACAATTTGGACAGTTCATCCAATCGAATCTGGGCTCTCCCTCTGCGTGACCCTTGCTTCCTGCTGTGAATCCAGTCTCTGATGGAGTGAACCAGGTAGTCGTGGCTGAGCTGAAAATGACGTTCGTGCTTCGACATGTCGGTCTGAAGCTCTGGATCTGAATGCCTTTCCACTGAGGTAATGATGCGAAGTTCCAGGTCGAGTATTTTCAGAGCAGGCTCGAGCTTTGAGGGATGAAGCTTGAAATGGGGGAGATTCTTGAGATCACTTTCACTAAGTTGTTTCAGTCGCAGTTCTTCACCTCCATCAGGGAGAAATGCTTCCAGGATGATACGCGCCTCCCGTTCGATGGACCTGTGATTCTGATTAGCTGATTGTGAGGAGAAAGACGAGTTGAGAAATTCGATGCCGATAGCCTGAAGCCCGCCCAGTTTTCTGAGCGTCTGACTTGCCCAGTCCATTTTCTTCGTTAGTTCGGCAAAAAGAGATAGTTGGACGGGATAGAATTTTCCGTCCTGAGACAAGTTATCGAGAGCTGAGTCGATGAAGTCGGCCTCGCTTTGAGTCAGTCGGTCCGGGGATCTGGATAACTTTCCGTAAGCATCACCAAATAGAGACAATACTCGGCGAGCGTGATCTCTGTCGAAAAGGACACTCGGAGCACAATTGTGGGATTGGGATAGAGGCTCCCCGACTTCCTCCATAAACTGGCTGATCTCCAGCCAGAAGTCGTCCCGCACGCAAAGGATCGTCTGAACCTGAATTCCGTCGCTCTGTCGTATTGCCAGCAGTAATTCTCTGTTGGTATCGTTTGCTTCCGGGTAGAGCCACTGTTCAAACTGATCAATGACGAGAAGTAATTTAAACGTCTCGCAGGCGAAATCGCGCTCCCGAATCTCACGAAGTGTCATTGATAGTGAGAGATCTTTACTGATGCCGACATAGGTATTCCGCAGCTTCTCCAACAAAGCCTTTTCCAGGTCCCCTGTCTCGGCTGAAACAATAATTACCGAGATTGAGGAATCAAGCAAAGGAAGGAGGCCTGCCCGAATGAAAGAAGACTTTCCGCTACCGGAAGGCCCATAAAGCACCCCAACTCGAAAGGTCATCGATGGATTTTCGATTCGGCTTTGCCAGAAGCGAAGGGAGTCGGGAATTCCCCGGGAATCGCGAATCCCGGGAAGCATCTCTACAAAGAAATCAGCATCATTGCTATCAAATGCCCGGAGCCCCTTGGGCACAATTGTCGCGGAATCCGGAGGTTCGATTGGCGATTCCGAACGATGGTAGTCTTGAACAAAATCCCGGAGGTCCTTAGCCAAGTCAGCGGCGTTAGAATATCGGTCATCGGGTCGTTTCGCAGTGGCCTTACTACAGATTCTCTCGAGCGATCCGGGACAGTTTTCAATGTGACGATGAAGAGACTGAACGGCTTCTTTCGGAGAGCAAATCTTTGCAATCACCTGTTCCGGCGTTCCTACGAAAGGAAGCTTCTTCGTAATGAGTGCAAAGAGAATGACTCCCAGGCAGTAAATGTCGGATCGCTTGTCGATCAGGTGGCTTTCGCAACGCGCTTGCTCAGGACTGACAAACGGGGGGCTCCCTACAAATCCCTGAGAAGCGGAGGTTCGACTCCGCGGAGTGACTGCGATCCCAAAGTCGATCAGAACAGGGGAGTAATCAGTCGATAGGATAATATTGTTCGGCTTCAGGTCCAGATGGATCACTTTTCGTTCATGGGCATAGGCAAGAGCCCCGGCAATCTTTGAAACGATCTCCGCTGATTGTGTCAATGAGAGGTCTTCCCTGCTCATGATCTCACCGAGAGTCCTTCCTTCCACAAATTCGGAAACGAAGCAGATGGTGTCGTCATCTTTCTCAACAGCGTGAACTTTGACAATCCCCGGGTGATTCAAGCGGGCCAAAGTTCGGCCTTCTTCGAGAATCGCTTCGTTGTGCTTAGGATCGTTCCCAGTATCAATCTTTTTCAAGGCGACCTTCCGCAGAAGCACCTCATCATAAGCTTCAAAGACCTCTCCGAAGCCGCCGCGCCCTACAGATTTCTCGATCCGATACTGCCCGATCAAATTTCCAACCGTCGCTTCCGGCGCGGGGGGATTCGCTCGTTGGTGATTCAACTCAGAGGCGATTTGAAAGAAATCAATTTCGGAGGGATCCATTTCATCTGGTCTCCGGGTATCTTTTGAACTCATGAATCGCAGTGGCTGCCCGTAAAGATATCACGCGGGAGAATTCAGGAAAAGACTTCTCTCAGTAAGGACATTTCCTCTTCATACTCTGTCCGGTTTGAAACAGTAGCTGAAACCTGCTCGCTCAGGTGAAAGTGATATTGCTTGCGAAGTCGGTGAACTTTTACTTTTATGTTCTCCTTTGAAACCCCGAGGGCGGCTGCCGCAGATTGCATCGTAAATTCACCATTGGTGGAGAGAAAATTTTGAATGACTTCCCACTCCTGAGTCCGGCCTGATTCCTGTTCTTCAAGGTGCAGTGCCTCCCGTGCCGCCTCCAGAGTGGCTCTTGCCCACTCAACATTGATATTATGAATCGGGTCATCCTTGGCGCGCAACTGAACGCCTCCATGTGGCGATGAATGGGGCGATTCATCAATTGGGAGATGAGTGACATTGCCGCCCTTTTCGCGAAAAAGCTTCCTGCGCTGGTTCCGGGCGAAATTGTCCAGATAGGTCAAAATGAAGGTGCGGAATTTACCCTTGTCCTTATCTGCCCGCAGAATGAAACGACCTCGAAGAAACCAGGAGAAAAATTCCTGGATCACATCCTCAGCGTCTTCCTTGCTGAATCCATGCTTATAACGCAAGGCGACTAACAATGGCTCACGATACCTTCTGCACAATTCATTCAGAGCAATTGATTCCTGATTCTCTTCGTCGTCACGGTGGATTTGATGAATGCGAGTCCACGAAGTCAGGGGGCACCAGCTTGAGGACGATTCTTGTTCGTTTGAAGAACCGGGTTCAGGCGCACCGGAAAAATCCGGAGATGAATCGCTTTCTTGCTTAACCACAGAACAATTATCACTCCCCCGGGCAACAAGCTCAATACAAATATCAAGGATCTCAAAACAAAAGGTGATTCTTCGTAACCTCAGCCGGATAAGCGACAAGCAGCAATTGCGCGGGTGTGGAGCGTCTCGGGGGAGCCTTTTCACACTAATTTTTGCGCACCTACAGGGTCGTCGGGATATTCTTTCCGACGACTCTGTCTGCTGTTTCTGATCTGATTCTCAGGGGGGGGTGAAAGTTTTTTTCGGGATCCGGCGGGGGAAGGCGGTCGGAGATTTTTGTTGGAAGAGGGGCGGGCCAGTCATTGCCGCTTTCTTCCTTGATCCGCCCTTGAGATGACTCGCTCCAACATACGGTTTCCCACAAAATCGGGAATAGGCAATGATCGCGCTGATCAGACCCACCATAGTTAGACTAGGGAGGGCTTCATGGCGGAGATCACCAACGGAATTTCCTGCATCGGAGGGGGATTCATCAAGATCGAAAGGGTGGCAAATGAATCAATTCTTCAAAAACCTTCTCAAAATTTGTAACCCCAGCTGGAAACAAGACAATCTGTGTGTGGGGCTTCTATATTCCCGAAGAGGCAAACGGCTATTGAAAAATGCGAATAGATAACAAAAGCATGTATCCCGAAAAAGAAGAGAAGCTCGACGTTCGAAAGCGACTCGAAACCACTGAGTTTAGCTGTGCCCCCGAGCGGATGCTCTATACGAAGACCAGGTTCAAAGTAAAGGCGGAACACCCCGTGAAGTCGATCTTCACCAATCCCGACGAGACCCAGCACAACCTCATCATCGTAAAACCGGGAGCCGTAGAAGAAGTAGGCATGGCCGGGAATGAAATGGCGAAGGATCCGAGTGGAATCACCAAAAATTTCATACCCGATTCAAAAAACATATTATTTCACACGAAACTTCTTGACCCGGATTCCGCAGAAGTATTAAGCTTCGAAGCACCGTCGGAACCCGGTGCTTATCCTTACCCTTGTACCTTTCCAGGGCATTGGATTGTGATGAAAGGGGAGATGGTGGTTGAGTAGGAATTAATTACTTTGACCCCATCTCGGAAAAGCTACCGGATCTAATTATGAAGTATTGTAAAAGTGTAAGACTGAATCTCTTATTTTGGGGGAAGTGGTTTCTTTTCGTTGGAGCACTGACCTTGAGTGAATATACTTTACATGGAGAGAACGTTAGTGTTCACGTTAAGTCATCCGCTTTATGCCGGTACGTGGATTCGAACAGGAACCCAAAACAGCTATTGCAGGAAGGTGGCAATATTAAAAGTGGCCCAATTACCGTCTGGACAGCGATTAGTGGCGATGAGGAGGCATTGGCTAAATTGCAGAAGTTGAAACTCCTCCCTTTGAGGCATTTATGGCTTCGAAGCAATAAGCAACAATTGGTTATTGACAGCAGCGGTGTTGTGGAAACGAGAGATGGGGAGCCAATAAGAGTGGGGGATGTTAGAAATCAAAATGGACTAAAAGGTGAAGTTGATCTCACAGGTGCATTTGATTGGAGGACTTGGAGTAATAAAAGAAATTTTTACACAGGCTCTTATGTTGTCATTGTGCTTTATCAAGATGGACGAGCCGTAACGGATAGTTTGGGGAAGATGTGGACCATTGATTTTACTGTAGGTGAGTGATTTTCCAATATTTTAGAGATGAGTTACGTACAGCCGCTTTTGGAAGATGTTGATGTATTGATTGATTACGCTTGTCGTAACTCCGTCGTGCCTAAGGGAATGGAGGAGCAAGAATTCTCTGATCTTGTGAAAAGAATTCTTTCCTTGAAAGAGAAAATGGCTGGTGCCGCTGGATCGGTCGAAGATCAGAATGAATTTTTGATGGATTTCCGAAAATTAGGTAAATCTTTGGAGCCTGTCACAGTAAAAAGTATTAGGGACTCGACACAGGAAGATTGTTTTGCAATTAATTTACCGAAATTTAAACGACTGAAGATGTCGAGATCATCGGTGGTTACTAGTCGCTTTACAATTGTTTCGGGTATTGTTCTACTGTTGTTGTTGGCACTTCAAATTTATTGGCTAGTGGGTTTTCAACTCATTACATCTTTGAATAGTTATAATCCTGAAAAGGAAGTTGATGCTGGTTCGGTTGAGAGTGTTGCGAGTGTTTTGGCAGATAAATCAAAAAATAATATAGGGACGGGCGATGATGGCAAGTCGAAAGTGGGAGATGGAGGCAAGTCTAAAGTGGGTGATGATGGCAAGTCTAAAGTGGGCGATGATGGCAAGTCTAAAGTGGGAGATGCTGGCAAGTCGAACCCGGGAGATGGTGGCAAGTCTAAAGTGGGAGATGCTGGCAAGTCGAAACCGGGAGATGCTGGCAAGTCGAAAGTGGGAGATGAAGGCAAGTCGAAACCGGGAGATGCTGGCAAGTCGAAAGTGGGAGATGAAGGAATGGCGAGTGATGGGCTAGTGCTAGCCTTGAAATCTCTTTTGCCATCAGCAGCGGAGGTGAACAGTAAGGAGACCAAAACTTTTACAATTAGCCCGATAGGAAGTTTCAGCACTAAGGTGGAGTCAATTAATAGTGAAATTGAGCAAGCTGCTCTATTGGTCTTACTAGAGAAGTGGTGGAGGTTTTGGCCTTGGAATCCATCCGGAAATGCAGAAGGTGGAAATGCAGAAGGTGGAAATGGGGAGGGGAAGGCCTTTGAAGAAAAGTACCGCTTCAAGACGATAAGCGTTACTTCAAATTCCCTTATCTACATTCTGCAAGTGTATTTCCTCCCTCTATTCTATGGGATGATGGGAGCCTGCACGTTTATACTGCGGTCTTTGACTGAGCAGGCTAGGAAGCGTCTTTTTAGAAGTGACTTAATGATTTCCTTGTGGGTCCGAGTGTTTTTGGGATCACTTGCAGGGCTTGCAATCGGCTGGTTTTTACAACCTGAGAGTGAAGGGACTAAAAATTCTCTAATTTCGTTGGCAGGGGTTGGGTCGCTGACTCCGTTTGCTCTTTCGTTTGTAGCAGGATACAGCGTTGAATTATTGTTCACCGTGCTAGATCGATTTGTTAAGGCTTTTACTGACGAATCAGCAGTATAAAAAAGACAGGTAATTATTCGGAAGTTCTCGACTATCGGATTGGCCTGAAAAGATCCACAGAGTATTGAAATAATAGAATCCGCAGTATGCCAAATCTTAAACTTTTCCCGTCCCAGAACCCCTTGGAAATTATTGATCCCGCTTCGGCCCTCGCGGATCCCAATGCTGAGTTGAACGATATCTCCGAGGAGAAGGCGAAAGAATTGCTAAAATTACCGATACTGGAAGGTGGGTGGAAGGGTGGTACTGGAATTGCCGCATTCGTAAAGGGTGATTCCAATTTTTCAGTCGAGGTTGTTAACGAGCAAAATCCGGAAACCTGCATCGATTACAAGCAGAACGGGTTCAAAGGTAAGCTGAAGGAAGAAGAAGAAGAAGTATATCCGTGGAGTTATCAAGGTGATGAATGTGCTCTGAAATATAAACTTTCAGGGGCCGTCGAAGGAGGCGTTTCTGTCGATGATATACCGATTTATGCAGGTATTAAGGGCGGTTTCGGTTTGAATGGAAGTAGCGATGTAGTTGCTAGTCATATCAAGGTTCATCCAAAAATCCGGGCGGTAGGGGAGGCGATTGACGCCGATTTGGCGAGTGGTGGCGGATTCCGCCTTTCGCTTTTACCGGGCAATTTAGATGAACTGGTGGATGGAGAATATTTGGTAACAGAGTATGAGGGCAAGTTTGGATTTTCCGCCGATGTCTCCTGGGGTGAGATTTTTTCAGTGACGCCTGGTCTGGTGGGGAGCGTTCTTCCTAGTGGTGTTTTCCTTCGGCCGGAAGTGCAATCCCAGTCGGTGTTTGCAGAAATGGGCGCGAAGGCTGGCCTGAAGGTTTCATTCGCTACTCGTTTGGAGCTGATCGCTCATAGAGTTGCTCCTGCAACCGTGCGTCTTGAATACCGGAAAGCGTCGTCGAGAAACTCATCAGGAAGCGCTTCATTTAAGGTGGATGCAAATATTTTGGATAAGCAGACGGCGGAAGAGTCGTTAAAAGCTCTGTTGTCTCAAGTTATCAATGAAAAGGGGGAAGTTCAGTTTCCGGATGTTCGAGATAAGTTGAGTGGGTTAATTGAAAAACTGAAGGCATGGCGAGGAAAATTTGATTTCACTCAGTATATCGACTCTCTGGATGATAAAGTGAAAGTTAGTTTGGAAAAGCTCAAAGACAGCTTGAATGTGGATATTCTTGATCTCGTGGCACTGAATGAGCGCTATCAGCAATTGAATTATCGGTTCAAGAAATATGCAGATCAACTTTTCTGGGGTGATGCAGAGATTCAAGCTTTCAAAGATGATATCGAGGGCTATTTAAAGAAGATTGGCGTTGAAAAATTGCCTGGAACATCGCGGTCTATCGTCGAGCACATCTTGATTCAACCCGGTTTTGAGAGTGTATCCTTTTCTGAATTGGGTAGCCTATTACTTGTTCCTGATTATTTGGAGAGGATCGAGGGAATTTTGAAGACCGGGGTTCCCTCATTATTAAATGATGAGAGCGGTAGCACACTGCTTGCCCCATTGGAGGTCGTTAGGGCGGAAATCTTCAGGTTGTTGGAGAATCTCGATCAAGATGCTCTTCTTAGCAGCGGTACTATCAGCGTTTTGGGGTTGGTAGAGAATTCCACTGGTATTCCAGTCTCTCAATTGATCTCTGATTTTAATATCGTCCGTATAATTGACTCGTTGACGCCTGATGAAATTGAGGGTGGATTATCGGGGTTGGTTGAGTCTGTTTATTCAAGGTTGGACGAGGTGACCTTATCAGCAGCAGGAATTATTGATGCCGGGGAGAGCAAGATTGGAGAAGCCCTGCATCGAATCTTCGGCGTTCCTTTTTCGAGGATTCCTGAGAAAATCAACGATTTATCCGATCGGATTGCTTCTGCTGTTTCATCAGAGCTGAAAGCTTCGGCCGCATTTGAGTTTCAGGCTGTGAAAGAGAGTGAAGCCTTGCTGTCTTTCGACTACACTTGGAAGCATGCTTTCAGTGATCTGGAAGAGTTGGAAGGGCACTACCTCGAATTGTTACGAGGGAATTGGGATCCAGTAGTCAAATCTATACGGGCTGAAGGTGAAACTGGCGGAAGTAGAAAGTTTTTGAATCCTGAATTCTACGCACTCAAGTCGATCGAACGAAGAGCGAGTTCCAATTTGCGTATCCTTGTCGCTTCGTTTGAACGCAGCAGCCAAAGTCAGCGGCAGAAAGTCGAAAACCTGGCGGGGGACACTAGTTACGAGGCGTCAGAGCTGTCAACTTTTGAGGGGAAAAATGGGAAAAAGCGATTCTGGAACGGGGTGTCGAGCCTGAGAGTGAACTCAACGCAATTTTATAGTGAAGACAATGTGATCTGGAAAGATTTTGAAAGAGCATTCGAAACTGGATTTACTTTTTCGGCGCGTGTTGATGGATCAAGTGATGGAAATACAAAAGGAGAGAATCGTGAATTTCTTCGGTTTTTGGCATCACAAATCGAAGCCACAAATAGTGTATCAGGGGTTTCGGCTCAGTTGGAAAGATTCATCCAGGGAGCGAAAAAGGATAGAATGGTTACTTTGCATTATCACCTCGTCCTTTCGGGTAGTGCGCTGACAGCATTTTTCGAATCGGTCAGTAACGGGAAATACCGGGATGAGTACAAACAAATCTGGTCGAAAGCGCTCAGCCTGAAAAAAAATCTTCAAGGCGGCCTTTCCGCAGATGTTGTAGGAAACCCACAGGACGCCAATAATAACGACTATTTTTCAGCCTTGGAGAAAATGGCGGATGTTTTTCTTGGTGACAGCGAGCCGGACGGTTTTAGGGAGTTCACCCGGCGCCTGAGACGATGGCGTTGGCAGAATAATCGAACGGGAGGCACCTTTAAAAAGCTGGATAAACACTTCCGACCGCTCGCAATGATGAAAGTGTTGCGAAATCATAGTCAAGGTTGCACTGTCACGGTTGATCTGAAGAGTGGTAATATTCAGGCTTGGTTCGGTGCGGATTGAACTGGAGAATGGCATATTTGATAGCTTCTGGCTGGTTGAGGATAATTCCTGTCTCGAATGGCACTGATGCGAAGCTTCTGTATTCGCTCATCAATCAAATATGGGATTTAGAGCTGTGCCACGGCAGGTATACTGTATCCATTGATTGCGGGCGGTTTTTTTTGGGGGGGCGTTAAACTAAAGTAGGTGAACAATATACGGCTCTTTCCTGTGTCGAGCCGAATATTTCCGATATGCCGAACTGCGGTAAAGTAGACTCTTTCTGTTTAAGTCTTTGATTTTACTTTCGTGGGATGTGTGAGTTTTGAAAAAAAGAGATATTTAACATTGACTGCCATCTGACTTTGTAGAAAATGAGTTAGTCAACTTGATCCCTGTATTGCAAGTTGGCATTAAAATTAAGATATAACTAAAAATGCCCAATTTTACTACATTCTCAGTTCTCGAGGGAGTTCAATTCAATTATGCTAGGCCCCCTGTCGCTTCATATGGTTCGCGAGGGAAACCGTATACATTCCGGTGCACGGAGGCTCTGAAGTCAACGCTTTCTCGAGCTGTGTTAGATCTTACCGAGACATGTCCACTTGGTCGTCCGGAAGTGATTACATCTGCAGGTGCCTACGTTAATAAACCTGGACAGCACGGGCATGGCCGTGCTGTTGATATTGACGGTATTTTTTGGGGTGACTTTAGTTTTGTGACGAATGAGTATTCGGTTAACCCTCGGTTTTACATCGGAGTCGAAAGCGTTTTTCGAAAACATTTCGGGCTTGGATTGAACTACAATTATAACTCAGCTCATCATGATCATCTGCATCTCGATTTGAGTATGGATGTGGATTTCAAGCAAAGTTCAAAGTCTTATACACTGTATCTTCAGGATGCACTGAACAGGGTCTACGGTAAGGACATAATTGTTGATGGTCTATGGGGGGGGCAGACTGAAAGTGCGACGATAGACGTCTTGGGAAAATTGGGGCTCAGCGGCCAAATCTCCTCCCCGAACACGTGGAGGGCATTTCTCGCCAAAACGGCAGAAGCGGCGTTCTCGGAAAGTCCGACGGCGACTACTGCGGTAGAGTACGTCGAAAGTCTTTCATCCGTTATTGAGCATCTCTCAATTGATGGGCCTGAATGGCGCCTTCTGAGGGGGACATTTGATACCCTGCTTAGCTCGTCGGCTTTCCAGCATATTCTCGATGATGACACATCTGAAGAAACTCTGCGCTTAGTGATGTGTCAGCAGATTGTGAATTTTGAAGCGCGCCGGAAGGCAAACGGGGATATCAAGGTTTACAAGCTGCCTGGAGATGATGGTGGTGGAAGGTATGAGGTAGCGGGGATTAACGAGAAATATCATCCCGAGGTATGTAAAAAGTTGAAGGGCATTATCGAAAAGGATAAGGATCCTGAGCGAGCGGAGAACTTAGCGGTGAATTATATAGCGACTTACACAGATGGTGCCTCCCGGTGGTGTAGTAATAGTGGCGTCGAATCATATCTCCGTGATTCGATGTGGAATAGGGGGCCAACCGGCGGTGTCCGTATCTTACAAATGGCACTTGGATTTAAAGGGGCCCAAGTCGATGGAATTATGGGTCCCGTCAGTCTTGGAAGGCTTGGTAAAGTCGAGCAGCGTCCGATTCAAATGCTCGCAGATTTCCGTGATGCTCGGGAGGAATATGAACGAAAGGTAGTAGGGCGCGACGAATCGAGCCAATTTTGGAAGGGGCTTGAGAACCGGTGGAGAAATGCGCAGACTTTCGCGGAAACCTTAGCGTGATTTTCTCGTCATCGTACCTAGTTTGGCGATTCGCAACGGATGTCATTGAATGGTGTTTTGATCGTCACTAATGTGAGTCCTAACCGAGAGGATTCTCTTGAAGAGGTAGCGTGCTTTTTGGGGTTTCAGTAGTGCCCTGTAATTGGCGAGTTGGTTTACTATGTGAGATTGTGAATTTTTACAGAACTGTTGATGAGGAAAGTTATGACTTGAAAAAGATTGACAATTCTTGACTGCTTTCCCGGAGTTGCTTGGGTTTATATCCGGATAGGTAGTAGTGATTACCTTGGATTTGGATCTTTTGGAATTTCTCTCTTGCATGTTACATCCAAGATTCTTGAGTAAGCGAGATGGATGGAGCATTTCCTATTAATCTAGAAGTTCTGTAGGGTGAATATCGATGGGTTGAGCGGAGGAATGGGATCGTCCGAAATTATTTTTTGATAGCCGAAGCGTCGATACTCGCCCCTTGGAGTAGTAGATGAAATGCAATTGCCATCTCCGATGGTTGCACGAACTATATATTCTTGGGCACCCATTGGGTGGATTGTGCAAGGGGGGGGGCGATGGTCAGATCCTAAGGACGGCAACGTTTTTACAATCAACCTCATTCTGTGAAATTGAATGGGCAAAATAAACTGTTAATTTACGGGACTGTTTTTGACATTAGAGTTTTCTGATGGGAATTTTTCGTAGGTCAGCGTTTATACTTTCATTGTGCCAGTTTGGTACAAGTCTCCTATATGCACAGCTCATCCCCCAAGAAGCCCCGATTATCCGACCTTCCGAGGTTAAGGTATTCGAGAATGAGAACATAAGTGCAATTTCTGTTTATGGAGAACATCTTGTCCTGGGAACGGATGAGAAATACTCGATTCAATTTTTTGATGCTGGGCCTGGGGTAAAGCTTTATTTGGCGAGGAAGCCATTCTCATTGTTCAAGAAAGATGAGGCGAAGAAGAAAGAGTTGGACATTGAGGGGATTGCTCGTTCCGGAAATACATGGTACATTGCGGGTTCGCATTCAGGGAAGCGAAGAAAGGTCAATATTGGCGATCAAGACCGGAAATATAAAAAGAATCGCGCCCGATTGACGAAGGAAGGTGTGAGGTCCGAGTCATTCCGTAATCAAATCCTCCGTTTCAATTATGTTCCAGCGGGAGAAACAGAAGTAAGTCCTGATGAAATCGAGTCCGTGGATTTACTTGAAATCTTTGAGGAGAGTCCTGTCCTTGGTATGTTTGTTGGTATTCCCAGCAAAGAGAATGGTATCGACATCGAAGGTATCGCGACGGATGGAAAGTCGATTTGGTTAGGGTTTAGGGGACCTGTTCTCCGAAATAATTGGGTTCCAACCTTCCGGTTTGATTTCGATGAACCCGATGAAAATGAGATCCTTTTTGTGAACCTCCAGGGGGGAGGAGTGAGAGATATTGTAAAATGTGCAGGAGAGGATAGAGGGTTTCTTCTCATTGCGGGCGCCGTTGGGGACTCAATCTCACCTTATTCACTTTACTATTGGGACGGAGCCGATACTTTGCCGGGGGAGCGATCTCACGATGAGGCGGATCAGGGAAAAGTTACCTTCCCGGGGGAGATTCCAGCACCTCTGGGAGGAAAAGCCGAGGGGCTCACTATCACGAAAGAGGACAATAGTTTTTTTCAGGGTCTCCACCAAAGATTGGGGACAGTTCTATTTTTAACCTGTCTCTTATACACATCTCCGAGCCCACGAGACCGAGGCTGATCTCG
>OJCB01000282.1_pt1 | contig 20539 bp, 16 predicted proteins | sample 1591501 | NCBI WGS metagenome assembly OJCB01 (sample SAMN05416813, study PRJEB24817) | seawater metagenome | isolation source: Sea water | place: Canada:Atlantic | collected 2013-07 | reverse complement strand
CGAGATCAGCCTCGGTCTCGTGGGCTCGGAGATGTGTATAAGAGACAGCTCCTGATTTCACGCCTCCGGCTTCCGACCAAACAAACGATTCACTTCTTCCTTGGAAGGGTGTGGTTTTCTAGTAATGACTTGGTGATCGTGCTGGAGTGATCGCTTTAGGTGCTGGAATGAAGGTTTCGTCTTAGCATCCTCGTAACGGGGATCGCTAATCATGGGTAATTTTGCCATCTTCTTAACTTCCATGGAAGGGTAGCCAAATTCTACCGCGATTTTCCCATACAGCAAATAACAGCCTGAACCTTTGAAGGGATAACGCTTCAACTCATTGGGAAAATGAGTGGTATCAAACAGCTTCCCCTCCACATCGACCCAGGTACCAAAATTCATCATCCCTTTTACCGTAGGCACGTCTTTGATACAGATCAGATAGCCTACTAGTTTGATATACTTTCCTTCATAAGCTAAGAACTCTTTTACCAAAATTGCTCCACGAAAGGTCGTTTGCAATAATTCAAAGGGAGAATAACTCACCATAAAACCTAAAAACTCCAATTCATCGAAAGCATCTTCCACCGCAGTAGTATCCAAATGGGGAATATTGAATTCCTTCCGGTCAGGCTGAAAGAGAATCAACTGGTCCTTGGGTTTTTCTCCCGTAAAAAATAAGCGGGCTTCGATCGTTAATCGCTGTTTAGTCTGACCCGTAAAACGAAAAGCTTTTAGGAAAATCAGAATCTCCAAGTGTTCAACACCTATAGCTACTCGCTCCATAAAGTTGGCTAAGGAATGATAAGGTCCGTTACGAACGCGTTCTTCTACAATGGCCTTTGCTGTCTTACTGGGCAAGCTTTTGATATGCTGAAAACCGATAAACACACGATCGGCATCAATGGTGGTATTGACTTTCGATTGATTGATACAAGGTAGTTCTATCGTCGCACCCGCCGTACGTGCTTCGTGTACATATACTTCTGTTCGATAAAACCCACCAAAGTTATTGATGACTGCCACCATGAACTCCAAAGGATAATAGACCTTGAGGTATAAACTTTGGTAACTTTCTATGGAGTAAGAAGCCGAATGTGCTTTGCAAAAGGAGTAGCCAGCAAATGACTCTATTTGTCGATATACTTCTTGGGTGAGGGCTGGTGGATAGCCCTTTTCTTTGCAGTTGTCGAAGAAACGTTGTTTGATGTTTTTAAATTGGCTAATGGAACGGGTCTTACCCGACATGGCCCTCCGTAATATATCGGCATCCGCCAGGTCAAGCCCACCATAGTGATGGGCAATCTTTAGCACATCTTCCTGAAAAACCATCACGCCGTAAGTTTCCCCCAATTGCTCTTCAAAGACAGGGTGAGGATATTGAAAAGTGCCTGGATGATTGTGCCGCCGTATATACTCCCGCAACATCCCTGATTGGGCTACTCCTGGCCGAATAACTGAGGAAGCAGCGACTAGGGTTTCATAATTATTACAATTGAGTTTTTTGAGTAAGCCACGCATAGCTGGACTTTCAATATAGAAACACCCCAGGGTATTCCCTATACGTAAATGCTCATTGGCTTTTTCATCTCGCTTGCACTTATCCAGGTCAAAGATATTAACCTCAATCGCTTGATTTTCTTTGACTAATTTGACGCAGTCATAAATATGACCAATCCCACGTTGGCTTAAGATATCCAGTTTTTCAAAACCAATGTCTTCTCCGATGTACATATCGAATTGAGCGGTCTGGAAGCCCTTGGGAGGCATCTCCAAGGCGGTGTAATAGGTGAGTGGCTTTTCGCTAATGAGAATACCACAGGAATGTAGGGAACGTAAATTGGGGAAGCCCTTGAGTTTATCTGCATAATGATGAATCGTATGTACAACAGAGTCTTTCTTATGCTGATCCATCGGACTTCGGGTCAATTGATCTATTTCGGCTTTTGCCAGGCCAAAAACCTTTCCCAACTCTCGAAAAGTAGATCGGTATTTAAATGTCCCTATCGTGCCAATAAAAGCCGTACAATCTGAATTAAAGCGCTTGAAAATATAGTCGAGGATATCATCCCGCTCTTTCCAACTCCAATCGATATCAAAATCGGGGGGGCTTAAGCGAGCAGGATTGAGGAAGCGTTCAAAATAGAGATTGAGTTCGATCGGACAAACATCGGTTATGCCCAGGCAATAGCTCACGATACTATTGGCTCCACTGCCCCGCCCTACATGATAAAAGCCTCGACTTTTGCTATACCGAATGATATCCCAGGCAATCAAAAAGTAGCCTGTAAACCCCAAGCGATCAATAATACCTAGCTCTTTTTTCACCCTATCTATTGCTACTTTATTCTGTTTATCGTAGCGAAATTCCATGCCTTTGTAAGCCAGGTTTTCTAATAATAATTTATCGCTGTATCGATTGCCGGTATAGGTTTCCTTATTCTTGGGCGCATCGAAATCAAAGTCAAAGTTGCATTGATCAATGAGAAAATACGTATTTTGAATGAGTAGGGGATACGCTTCAAACTGTTGCAAAAACTGATCGATAGGCCGAGGGAATTCGTCTGCTTGAGCGGTGGTATAATGATCTATTTTACTCCATATAATATTATTTTCAATGGCCCTAAGGACCGTATGAAAATGATGCTCGCTGGGATCGTGGAAAGTGATCGGCTGAAGCGCAATCGATTTCTCGATTACCGATTTGCCGGCTTTATACAGAAGATTCACCTGATCAAATCGAATGCCCCAATATTCATTGATTCTCAACACTCGATACCTGTTGGTTTGATAGGGATAAACGATAAAAGCATGATCAAAAGGAGGAACTGTATCTGGCAATGGAAGGTGCTGTAAATTATGATGGGATAAAAACTGATTGAGTTCGTGAAAACCTTCTTCGTCCATTGCATACCCTACATAAAGCAGCTCATTGCCCCGGTTGCGCCTAAATTCGATTCCGATAATTGGCTTTACACCTAGCTTTCGGCAAGCTTTTATGAAATCGTAGATCCCCGTTACCGTATTAATATCCGTTAAACCTACTGCCTCATAGCCCAAGTCAGCAGCCAATTGAGCCAAGGCTTCTGGTTGAATGGTCCCATAACGAAGGCTATGCCAACTTTTGCAGTTAATGATCATCTCCCTCGCTTTTTACCTATCACTCCCTTCTCGGGCAAACACGCTGCCTTTTGAATCAAGCCCTTCCCAAAGCGTTTGTGAACACTATCCATTGCCTGATAAAGCTTGATCATTTCTGGCGGATCATCGAAGAGATCAATCTGTGGATGGCCACTCACCAGGCCCGCACATTTCACCCCCACCAAACGAATCAGCATTCTCCTTTCATAAAGCTGGTCAAATAACTCATGTACAATCCTCACTAGGCGATGATTGCTAGCGGTATAAGTAATTCGTTTTTGTCGGGTATAAGTATCAAAATTGGTATACCGAATTTTTACGGCTATGACAGAGGTGAGTTTCTTTGATTTTCGCAATTCGAAAGCTAAACCCTCCGTCAGTTTTATCAAGAGCGATTTGATGTATTTGATATCAATGGTATCCTGTGAAAAAGTACGCTCAGCAGAAATCGCTTTTTTCTCTACATACGGAACCACCGGCTGTTGGTCTACCCCATTGGCTTTTTCCCAAAGCACTCGCCCATTCTTACCCAAGAGTCGCTCCATAAATTCTTGCGGCATCTCCGACAAGGTCTTGATCTTCCGAATGCCGATTCGAGAAAGCGTGGAAAATGTTTTTTTACCAATCATAGGAATTTTAGCCACAGAAAGTGGATTGAGGAAAGGCTGTACGGCAGTAGAAGCTATTTCTAATCGTCCACTAGGTTTACTCTCATTCGTGGCCATCTTAGAGACCGTTTTATTGATCGAAAGTCCGAAACTAATGGTCAGTCCCGATTCCTTTCGGATCGTCTCTACCAATTCATTAGCCCATTGATAACTCGCGTGAAAACGATCCATCCCGGTCATATCCACATAGAATTCATCAACGGAGGCTTTCTCGAAAGTAGGAGCCGTTTCTCTTATAATCGTTGTGACTAGTTTGGAGTAATTAGAATACAAATCCATGTCACCCTTAATCACTTGCGCATCTGGGCACAACTGTAGTGCATACCGCATCGGCATCGCTGATCTCACGCCAAAAGCGCGCGCTTCGTAAGAGCAAGAAGCGACTACACCTCGACCTGATTTACCGCCAATCAGAACAGGTTTGTTTTGTAGGGTACTATTCTTCAGCACCTCACAAGCCACAAAAAAGCAATCTAAATCTAGATGTATAATACGTCGATTCATAGTACAGTTGGGTTAGTAATCGATAGTGTGTAATGAGTAATGAATAAGGGGTAATGACACTGCTAGTGGCTGTCCTTTAGGAGAGGGGAAGGTGGGGCAGATTAATACTTTTTCTCTAATTCCTGGAAAGCGATAACAATAGCCGTAGTAGCAGCTAATTCGTAGGTAGAGAATTCTCTTTCGTGTTGTAGTAAATTACCGTCGAGGAAAATTTCGTAGTACCAATCTTTTCGATTAGGTATACCAAAGGTGGAAATGACGATCTCTATTTCTTTCGTATAAAAATAGGCGAGTAGGGCATCAATACCCATTATTTTGACGCGCCAATTGGTATAGCGATCTTGGAAGTAATGCAAGCAAGCATTAACAGCGAGTGGGGCCTCCGCTTGAAGCTCCACCCAGGTTTGTTCTCTCATGGCATGTTTACGATTAGTGTCAGTTAAGGAATGAAAAATATTTATCTACTTGGACCAACTTATTTATTCTTCATTCCTACGACAAGCAAGATACATATAAAACAATTTGTTTACAAAGTGTTTATATAGATATATTTTGAAACAATTTGTTTTTACTTGATAGCCAAGCAGCTTACATATTCCATTGATCCGATCTGAATATAGGCAAGCAGGGGCAAGATTGATCAACTATTCATTTTTACTAAAAAAAGCCTTATCGCCACAATGGCGACAAGGCTTTTGATTTATATTTTGATTACTATTTCTACCCTCCTACGAGGCCAAAGGCCTTACTCATTGCTGCATGCGTCGTTTTCAGTGCCGCATCATCTTCCATGTCTCGCAAAGGTTGGTTAAAAGGTTCGGCGCGAACGGGGCCGTCGTAGCCGATTTGGATCAGCGCTTCCAAGAAAGCTTTTAGATCTACAACACCAGTAGCTGCCGGCAACTCTCGTTTCCCATCTATCTGCTCATCGGCTGAGAAACCACTGCGTGCGTCATTGAGATCAACAGTTATGATATCTTCTCGATCCAAGGTCAGCAAATCGGCGGCTGTCTCTCCGGCACAAAACCAGTGGAAACTATCCAATTGGATACCAATATTACTTTCGCCCGTGGCAGCGATCAATTCTTTGGTTTCTTTCATGGTGTGTACGAAAGCAAACTTATTCCGCGCCATCAATCTCTTTGGACCTACGTATTCTAACCCTAAGCTAAGCCCATAATGCCCGATGATATTAGCCATTTCTTTTAATCGGCTAGCGTGCTGTTTGAAGTTTTCGAGATAGGTCAATTCTTGATTAGTGGGCATGATCCAGGTGCCCATTCCTTTGATGCCTGCTTTTTGGCAAGCTTGGGCGAGTTGGGGGAGTTTGGCGAGATCTTCGCGGAACTTCGCCTCACTGGCTCTGAATTGCACCGGTAAGCCGGCTACACCAAAGCTTATTCCATTCGATTTCATCTTACCCAGGTAGAAAGACATAGCCTTCTCCGACATAGCAGCTAGGTCAGTGGGCATACCTACAATCGCTTCAAAGCCATATTTAATGGCCATATCTAATAAAGCATCCTGGTTGGCACTGACGCCGATAGCACCAGGATTAAGACACATTTTAAATTTTCTTTTCCCCATGGATTTGGTTTGACTCTTAATAACAGAAGTAGGTAAGAAGCTACCGATAGCAGCTACCGTTCCAGTTTTTTTGAGAAATAGTCGACGTTCCATTTGTTATTTTTAGTTCTCTGACCATTTTTGTGCTTTTGAGTTAGCGCCTTAGTAAAAGTCTTGCTTCCACCTAAAACGCTGCCTGCCTGTCTAGCTAGCCAGCCGGACAGGACCACAAAAATTGTCAGCGAAGGTTATTTTTTAGCAAACATTTCTTCATAATGAGGAGAAGGCGTTAAGATTCCGCCACTCTGGGCAAAGAAGTCATCTCCCGTAACATATACGCCCTGTTGAGGCTTCACCCAGCTGGCATCAGGCATCGGATGATAGCTTTCCATTTTATCCCAATACTTATAATTTTGCCAGCCATTCGTCTCTTGCAAACCCATATCAAAGTCGGGAAAAGCCGGCAAACGCGCTGCCACCACCTTATTCCACTCCACCAAAATAGGGTTTACCGTCAAATCCGCACAGAAACAAGGTGTTTTATTCTCATACGCCACTTGGGCGATCTTCATCGTCATGCTAAGCGTCTTGGCTACCGCTTTTACCGCAATCGCATTATAGCCTTGCTGGATACGATCTAGCGCATCTACATCCGTATGCGCACTTTCATCAGCAGCTACACGTGGGCCGCGCGCGGTGAGTTCGGTCACCGATTCCTGGTTTCTTTCACCAAATGGTTCTTCCAATACCGCAATTTGTCCCAATGCACCAATTTTCTCCGCATAGTCCAAAAATTCATGCAGCGTTTCTTGCTTATCGTAACGTCCATTGGCATCAAAATAATACGGGATTTTACCATCAGGAGAATGAGGCGTTTCATAATGGCCAATAGCTTCATGAATGGCTTTAATAAAAGCCTTATCTTTTTCCAACATCTCTTTTTGGTCACCCGGTGCGCCAATCTTAATTTTCATGATGAAAAAGCCTTCGTCCGCCATTTTTTTAATGGTATCAATAGGCGTGCCGTAGCCTAGTGCAGGGATAGCGGCTACTTTGGCATGTTTGGCTGAGAGACCGGCTTGGTAAGCAGGCGGTACGAGTTGATCGAAATTAGTAAGGCCATTTTCTTTTGCATATAAAGTCCAGGCGGCATTATCCACCCCTACCAATGCATTGAGGGCGAAAGTCTTTCGCAGATTGGGATGAAGGGTAATTTTCTTACCGTATTCATATACCTCTTCCAAGATATCATCCAGCAAGCTAATCGGATTGCTAAAGGATTGTCCTTTGATAATCTGCAAGGCACGCTCGCTCATCGCATACATTAAGGCATTACCCCCATGTTGGGTATGGTCAGCAAATACACTGGAATCAGACCAGAGTACACTTTGCACCCCAATACCAATACCATGTTGGCCAGAGGCACTTTGCAAGTAAGCCACGGTTTGCCAGATATTGTCGAGTGAACCTCCTTTGAAGCCAAAAGGTTGCGCCAGTGGCTCTCTTTCAAAATTGGAATCTACACTAACAACTTCAATACTTTTTTCGGCATTTGAATCTCCCATATTACTTTCATTTAGACAAGATACCCCACCAAAAGTGAGGGCAATACCCGCTCCGCTACTTTGCTTCACAAAGGCTCGGCGTGAAATGCGTTTTGTTGGTTTTTTCATCGTTTTATCATTTTTTCGGCGATGGGTGTGTGTCTGGGGGTGATTTATAATCATCCCCAGACATCACCCTATCACCCTTTTTGATTGAGCGTATACCAGGCCTCTCCCGACCATAATGAGTCGCCCTGCTGGCTACGGAGTCCCTCATTTAATAGAATATAGATCACAAATCCTTCTCGACAATCCGGCACCGTCAATTGCACCTTCTTGCGATCTGGTGAAAGACTGATCTTTTCTATTTTTAAATCTGTGAGATCTAGTTTAGGGCCACCATACATTGGAGTCGTTTCATAGCGCCATTGTTGTAACTGATAATCAGCCGCCTGCTCCCCCTGCCCATCTGCCAAAGGAGCTGTAAATTCGATTTCAATCCCATCTGCCGATGCACGAACCGCCAGCATTTCAAAAGGCACTTTTCCATTCGGCATCAACTTTTGCAAGCCAAACTGATGCCCATTCCACCCCCAATTGCCATTCATCCCTACTCCTCCTACATACAAAGCACCATCCGGACCCCATACCAGCCGATTGATCCCTGCTTCCAGGCCCTGGCTAAAACGAAAAACAGCGCCTTGGTACTCGCCCTTTATTTTCTCCAAAAAGACACGCTTTATACCCCCATGAGTTACCTCGCCGTGCAACATTTGTCCTTTATATGCTCCTTCTTCTACCTGTACGATTTGTCCTGGTGAATTCCCGATCTCATGATGGGGCAACCAGACCGCAGGAGGGGACATCGACTGCCCTTTATAGCGATCACCCGTTTGGTATTCGCAACCATAAAAATGATCTTTTTGGAGATGTATGATTTTACAGGCCGGCGCCCATTGACCTTGATTTTCGGTTACAAATACTTCGCCTTCAGGGCCAAGGCCAAGGCCATTCGCTTGACGAAGGCCTGTGGCAATCGTCTCATAGCTACCATCTAGCGCTATCTTGATGCTCGTACCTCGGTCAGGCAACTGCGTCTCGTGGCTCATCAGCCGCATCGCCAAACCTAAATTGGCATAGAAGTAGCCTTCTTTATACACTAAACCATAAGCGTACTCATGAAAATCAGGCCGCACGCCAAAAGCATCACAAATGGTTCGGTATTCATCAATAACTCCGTCTTGATCGAGGTCTATGAGTTGAGATAATTCTTGCTTCTGCAATACGAAAATATCTTCCTCTACTATTTTCATTCCCAATGGTTCCGAAAGCCCCGTAGCAATACGTTGAATCTGAATTTGATTCGTATCACCACTCTCTACACCGCTCAAGGCATAGAGGGCTCCCGTTGAATCCCAACTGGTCAATAATAACCGACCATCTGGATGAAAATCCATCGCGCCAACGCGTGGCTTAAACCAAGTCGGTCGGATCGTTTGGAGGTCAAATGAAGGGTGAACTGCCGTTAGAGCTGCGCCAAAGCCAGCTTTCTTTTGGAGATTAGGTTCAGTGCTTTTTCTTCTAGGTTTTCCTTTCGTGGATTGGGCTGCAGGCTTTAAAGAAAGAATATACTTCAGCATATTCTTAATATCTACATCTCCCAATTGAGGGTGAGGAGGCATCATTACTTCCCCCCAAACACCATTCCCTCCTGTTTTAATCTTTTGAGTAAGCTGCTCTATATCCTTAGCTTGATTGTCATAGCGACCAGCAATAGCGCGATAAGAGGGTCCAATGGTCTGCTCCTCTACCCGATGGCAGGTATTACACCCACTTCGATCCAACCAATACTGACTGCTATTGGCGGAAGCCAAACGTGCCGATGGCATAGGTGTGAGTAGTGCCTCAAAAACCTGTTGAATCCTAGTCTTTTTATTGGTAGTTAGCGAAAACCCTTGATAGAATAGTTGATCCCCAGGGGGTAGCCCCTCGACATAAATATCACGATATAATGCCACTTTATTGTTGGGAAGTGAATGAACTTCGGGTTGTTCCTTAATGGCTATCACCGTCCCATCGGCCAAGGTCAATTGGTAGCGGATTGTAATGGCATTGTCTTGAATGATATAGCCCTTACTCTGGGCATCAAGTACTTCTGTCACTCCGTCCTTTTCTATCCACCAAGTATTCTCTTCCGCCTTTTCTTCCCAATAGGCTGTTCCCCAACTAGTGGGTTGAACTGTTTTGATATTATTATAGGCAGCGCCATCCCAATAAATACCTCCTTGCCAAAACTTATATAGCCCACACTTTTCTACATCATAAGCTATATACCGATCAGTAGACAGTGCTAAGCTAAGCATGCGGGGACGCTGATCCAAGACGGATCGTCTGGCCCATAATTCGTTGGGTCGTTGAGGAGCTTTCTCTTCTTCGCAAGTGGTAAAAAAGAATAGTACTAGTAGAATGAATAAGGGTCTTCTCATTATAAAACGCCTGATTATTAAGAACGAAGTGGGAACTGGGAAGCCGGAATTTCGACCTTCCCATTTCCGATTTACCTAGCTGTCCGCCCAGGTTTTTTGTAGCCAAGTCAGGTCCTTTTTCATCGCCTTAAACACCTGCTTGGTCTCTTGCTTACTCAACTGTTTGGCGCCATGCTCTGCTCCGCCTCCAATCGGGTACTCCAGGTGTAAGGCGACGGGAACTTGAATACCATATTGTTTTAGTAGCGAGAAGTATTTTTTAAAATCAACCATTCCTTCGCCCAAGGGGGTGTTTTTCACTTGCCATTTGCCTTCTTTTTGCTCCCACTTAAAGTCCTTGGCGACGATAGAATGGATATGATCCTTGATGAGTCGTAAGCTGTTTGTCCAGGACAAGCCCCCTTCAACCACTGCATGTCGGATATCAAACTGAGAGCCCATAAATTCCGTATCCACGCCTTGCAACATCTGCCAGACTTCCCACATAGAGGCTCCTATTTTGGTCCCTGCATGGTTTTGATAGGCGCCTTTTATGCCTAACTTTTTGTTGAGTCTGGCCAGCTTTCGCAATTCCTTATTAGCTGTTTTAAGTCCGTCTTCCAATGGTCCTTCTTTGGGGAAACTGAAATAGCCTAAGCGATAACTTTCAACCCCTTGTGCTGCGGCTGTTTTCAGTACCATTTGATTGATTTCATTCTTGGCACTCAACAATGAGGTAACCATATGAGTCGACAAAAGTCCTGCGCTTTTAATAGCCGCTATAGCCTTGGGAAGCTCCGTAGCAGCCTGTGCAGGTTCTACATGCCCTTTAGGACGTACGGTGAGTTCGACGCCGTCGAAGCCTATTTCGGCAGCAGCCTCGGCCATATCTTTGTAATTGAGGAATTGCAAGTGCTTGGAAAAAATATGGACTTGCAATGCATTGGCGGCTTCCGTATCCGGCCTAATAGAGGCGGGTAGAAGCGTGGAAAAAGGCAATACAGCGGCTGTTAGCCCCGCCTTTTTCAGAAAGGTTCTTCTTGATGGTTGGTTTTTCATTATTTTGCTAACCTTTTCAGGTGAGTAATGATAAAGTACATAGAGAAAGATCATTGTTTTACCATTACTGAATGTTTAAAATTACTGAATTTTAATGGAAAACTATTTAGCCGCTACCTATTACTTTGATTTTGACCATCCGAGCATTCAGACTTTTGTTGCAGACACCCTTCAGGCGGCTTCTAGTCAGCAAGAGAAGGCCATACAGCTTTACTTAAATGTCAGGGATCGTTGGTTTTATGACGCCTATCAGTTGCATACCGACAAAAGTCAATTCAAAGCCAGTCATGTGGCACAGCGGGAGCGAGGGCACTGTATCGATAAGTCTGTACTACTCATTACCTGCCTGCGAGCTATACAGATTCCAGCTCGACTACATTTGGTAAAAGTCAGAAACCACATTGCGGTAGAACGGATCATAGAGAAGTTTGGAACAGATGAATTGACACCACATGCTTTTGTAGAAATGTACCTAAATGATAAATGGGTAGCCGCTACTCCGGCGTTCAATAAGCAATTGTGCGATAAATTGGGCGTAGAGGCACTTGACTTTGATGGACACAATGACTCTTTATTCCAGGCCTTCAATAAGTCGGGCGGTAAATTCATGGAATACCTGGCCGATTATGGCACTTTCGAGGACGTCCCCTTTGATTTCATCCGACAAAACATGATAGCGCACTATCCGGGCATCGCCTCTTTCTACGCCTCTGGCGAATCTTGGCATATCAACTAACAGATAGGGTTTTGAAAATTAGGTAGATTTTGCACTTTTAAACCTATCTTTGCGGCGATATATTACGGATAATAGCTTATGAGTGCTTTAATTTTCTATCTCGCATTACCTTTTATTTATCTGATTTCGCTACTGCCATTTTGGTTGATGTATCGAGTATCAGACTTCTTATTTGTAGTCCTCTACTACGGCCTTTCTTATCGTAAAAAGGTGGTATTGACTAATCTGAGGAACTCCTTCCCCGAAAAATCAGAACAAGAAATTCAAGTCATTGCACGACGCTTTTACCGCTACCTTTGTGACTTGATACTAGAAACACTCAAAAGCCTGACCATTTCGCCCCGACAGGTGAAAAAGCACTTGACTTTTGAGGGAATTGAGGTTCTACAACACTATCACGAGAAAAAACAAAGTGTGATCGTGGTTTTAGGACACTTTGGGAACTGGGAACTCGCTGGTGCACGATTTGCCGTCGAACCTATTATTCATCAATTGTTTATTATATATCGCCCGTTGAAGAATAAATATTTTGATCGATTGTTTTATCATATGCGAACAAGGTTGGGCAATAAGTTGTATCCAATGAAAGAGGCCACGAGAGGGATGGTAAATGATAGAAAGGATCTAACATCCACCGCTTTTATAGCCGATCAAACCCCTTCTCCCGACAATGCCTTATGGCTCACTTTCTTGAATCAAGATACCCCAGTATTTTTAGGAACGGAACGGTTGGCCCGCAAACTCAATTACCCGATTATCTATATCGCTGCAAAGCGACCCAAACGAGGACATTACTGCATAGAAATGGAATTGTTGTTCGATCAGCCTAAAGATACAGCGGAGAATGAAATCACTATCGCACATACCAAGCGACTAGAGAAAGATATCATAGCACAGCCAGAAATATGGTTATGGACCCATAGGCGGTGGAAACACAAAAGACAGCAACAGCAAAATGACAAATAACGAACTCATCAGAGCGACCCGGCCTTTTGCCAAAGAATTTAGACGGCTCAGCTGGTTTCATACCTTTTCAACCCTGTCGTTGATGGGTGTAGCTTATGCGCTGATTTTCTTAAGCGCTATTTGGTTCGTTAAAATTTCTGCTAGCATCTTGTTGGGTCTCTTATTTGTGAGGATGTTCATTATCTATCACGACTATCTTCATAGGGCTATTTTACAGCGATCTATACTGGCTAAAATCGTATTTACAATTTTCGGGTATTTTATATTGGCTGCACCTAGCGTATGGAAGCGATCTCACAACTATCATCACAAACACAATTCTAAATTATATACTTCGAGTATCGGTTCTTTCCCGGTAGTCACTAAAGAGAAATTCCTGTCTGCCAGTAAAACAGAGCAGCGTATTTATCTCTTTATTCGCCATCCATTAACGGTAGCATTCGGCTATCTTTTCACCTTTATTTATGGGATGACGATCCTTTCCCTCGTTCGCAACCCTACTAAGCATTGGGATTCTGGTATATCCTTGATTTTTCATGCTTTACTAGGCACATTGATTTTTTCTTTTTTTGGTTGGTCGGGACTTATTTTGGGCTTTTTCATCCCTTATTTAATCGGCCATGCCATGGGCTCCTACCTATTTTATGCACAGCATAATTTCCCTAGTGTTACGTTCAAAGAAAAAGAAGGTTGGACCTATATCGCGGCAGCCATGGAATCATCTAGTTATATGAAGATGAGCCCTATCATGCACTGGTTTACAGGCAATATTGGCTACCATCATATCCATCATGTCAATGAAGCCATTCCCTTTTATCGCCTGCCCGAAGCTTATTCAAAAATACCTGCCCTGCAAAAAGCTAAAACCACTTCATTACAACTCGCCGAAATATATCGTTGTTTCCAGTTGAAAGTATGGTCTCCCAAAGACAATAAAATGCTAGGGATGAAGGACTTAACGAAGTAATCCTTTGGCTAATCAAGTCATAGCACAAGTCGAAGGAAATAATAAGTAGGATTATATAAGTCCTTAATCGTAGGATAGCGACAAGCTCCTATTCGAACTATAAATATAACGAGTAGTAGCTCACTTCTTTACTAGTAAAAAGAGCCATTTTTCAAAATCCCTACACTCAGTCCCCAAAATCCAACACTCATCCATTTGTGCTTGTCAAATAGGTGCTCGCTTCTTTCTTTTGTAAAAAAATCACCCGATGAAGCACCTATATTATTTCAAAAACCTGTTTTCACTCATTGTTTTCTTATTCCTATCTACTGTTGTTTTTTCACAAGCAGATCGTATACGAGTATTCACGGACTGTAATTGTGACCGAAACTATATCCGTCAGGAATTGTCGTCTATCGATCATGTACGAGACCAAGCATTAGCCGACGTCCAGTTGTTTATCAACAATATTACGAATGGTAGTGGCGGTCAAACTTATCAACTCAATTTTAGAGGAAATCATAAGTTTGCCAATATCAAAAAGGAAATCGAATACCAGACGTCCCCCACAATGACTCGCGATGAAATTAGAAAGGGTTTGGTGCAAAAAATACTCTTAGGCCTACTTCCCTTTTTGATGGAGTCGGACATGGCTGACCAAATTTTGATTAGCCTTCCCAAACAATCTAAATTCGCCAAACAAGCCATAACAGAAGAAGACCCCTGGAACAATTGGATTTTTGAAGTCTATGGCCGCGGGAGTTTCAATAAGGAGTCGAGTCGCCGAAGATTCAACATTGAGATGGGTTTTGAAATGGACCGAGTAACGGAAGAGTGGCGAATTCGTGGGGATGTTGAATTCAATATATCCGAAAATAGATTTGAAAGTGATGAGGAAAACTTCCTAAGTACACGGCAGCACCATTACTTATCGGGCAGTATTGTTAAGAGTCTTGGCAATCATTGGTCGGCGGGTGTTTTCAGTGGCATCAATCACAGTACTTATCGCAATATCAACTGGTCGACTCATTTTCAGCCCGCTATTGAATACAATCTCTTTCCTTATAATGAAGTCCTAAAACGTGAAATCGTAGTAGCCTATAAGATCGGGGCCATATATAACAATTACATTGAGGAAACACTGTATGGAAAACAAGAAGAGCTCCTCTATAGTCATTCGGTTTCGGCTCAAATGAGATTTCGCCAGCCTTGGGGAGATGTTTCTGCCAGTCTAACTGGATCTTCCTACCTACATGACCTTACTAAAAACAGCTTGCGCTTTAATGGTTACGCTGCTATCAGGGTATTCAAGGGCTTAGCCATTCGACCATCAGCTAATCTGGAGTTGATCAGAAACCAATTGAATTTACCGATTGGTAGTGCTTCATTAGAAGATATTCTACTTCGACAAAGACAAATTGCCACAGATTTCGAATTAAGCTTTAGCATTGGCTTGAGTTATACCTTCGGATCTGCCTTTAATAATATTGTGAATACTAGACTGTAATAACTGGTTTTGAAAGGTTTTAAAACCAGCTAAGGTTTCGGAAGTTTAATAGGGCACTTGCCAAAGAGAAGATTTCCAAAACCAGCAAGTCTCTAGTGAGTATTTATTTAGTTAGTTAAGCTAGAAATCTTTTTCAAAAGTCAGGCCGGCCCTGGCTTTTGTTTTTTCACCCCTCTACCGATCCAGCCACGCTTGAAAATCGGCCACTCGCCGACTGCTAACCATTACCTCTTCACTAGATTCAGGTATGAGATCTACTTTTAGTCGACCATTGAAGTGTTTGTGCACCATTTGGATGCTATTGATATGGACAATCATTTTGCGATTGATACGGAAAAAATCGGCGGGATCAAGTAACTGGGCCAATTCATCTAAAGTGTAGTTAATGGTATACTTTTTCCCCTCTTCCGTCATGAGGAAAGTGATGCGCTGGGAGGAAAAAAAGTAATAGGAATGCTCGGTTGAAATGGGAAAGTAACGCGTTCCTGTTTTGATCAGGAAACGGGACTTGTAGGCTTGTTGCTGTGTTTCCAATGTCTTTATCACCTTTTCCCATTTCGGCGCCGCCTGTTCAACTTGAAATTGCTGCTGCATTTCTTCTAACTTCTGGAAAGCTTTAGCCAGTTTTTCTTGACTAACCGGCTTCAATAAATAGTCTACACTGTGCAACTGGAAGGCATCCAGCGCAAAATGGTCATAGGCTGTAGTAAAAATAACGGGACAGCTAATGTCTACTGTTTTTAGCAAGTCAAAAGAAGTACCATCCGATAGTTGGATATCCATAAAAAGCAGATCGGGTATATCGTGTTCAGATAACCATTCATTGGCCGCTTCTACCGAGCCTAATTTTTGTATCACGCGATAATCGGCATTGTATCGAATAATCATTTTCTCCAGCTTATTTGCCGCCAATACTTCGTCCTCAATAATAACTATATCCATGCTCATTTATTCATAATGATTAAGGGCAAGCCTACGATAAAAGCTTTCTCCGTTTCCTTCAATTCAATTTCTTTGCGCGCCAATAACCAATACCTCCGTCGAATGTTTTCCAACCCAAAGCCTGTTTTCTCATCAGAAGTCAAAGTTTTGACCTGGAGGTTGTTCTCTATGTATAAAAAGGACTCATCCGTTGTTGATATCCTAATCTTCAGGGGTTTACTTTCTGATAGTTTATTATGTTTTAAAGCATTTTCTATTAGCATTTGCAGAGACAAAGGAGGCAAGAGATGATCTTCGAATTTCGGATCTACCTCAATTTTCATTTGTAAGCCAGCGGGAAAACGCTGGTGCAGTAGAAAGTTATAGGAGGTCAAAAATTTCAACTCTTCCCTCAAACTAACCAACTCTATTTCTCGATTCTTCAGCACATAGCGGTATACTTCTGCAAATCGATCCAGATAATCCTGCGCGGGTTGATTTTCTACCTCAATGAGGGCCGATAGTATATTGAGATTGTTGAATAGAAAATGAGGGGAGAGATGGGCTTTCAAGGCAAACAATTCCGACTGAACTTGTTCTTTTTTTAGTTTTGACTGCTCTACAATCGCCATTTTCCATTTCCGCAAGAACAATAATCCGAATTGGACCGAAAGAACAGGAATCAAAAAAAGTGTACCATAAATATTGAGTAAAATCAGCTGGTCTTCGTCCGGCGGAAGCTGCGTAAAGCCATTTTTAAATAAAATATAGGTCACATTAATAGAGCCCAAGGAAAAGAATAACGTTAATACCAATTGTATAAAAAAGCGAGAATTGAAAGAGGACTCCCAAGAATAGTTACGCCTGATAAAACGGTAAATCAGCAGATTGCCCAGCCAAAGACAAAAACTCAAAACCAACACCCATAACACCGCTACCTGATAGGCCGGATACCCGTTTTCCTCTTTGGCTTGCTGCAGCCAATACCACAGCAAGAATATAGTTCCCGCTAAAAGAATAAGTAAGACGGTTTGTAAACTAATGCGAGAAAAAAAATGACGAATACGGCTACTCAAAATCGATGTGTTTTATGTCTTTCCATTCAAGATACTCCGCTCGCCCTACCAAAGGTCTTACAATCAAACCATGATTACGAATGGTGACATCAGAATTATTTCCTAATAAAAGTTGGCTTTCATCATTTAGATAAACCGCTGCGAATTTATCATTCTGCGGTTCAATTTTCTTCACATAAGAAAAAGGAATACTGTACTTATATTCACTATTTTCTCCATTCAAAAATTCCACATCATATATTTCATCCAGGTCGTAAATGACCTGCCCCGTCAATTCCGAACCATTATTCAAGTAAACAGTTCCTGCTAATAATTGCGGGGCTTTAAAATAATCATAAGCTGGCGGAGGAAGCTGCGGTTTCATGAAGGCAGCGGATATAAAATTCTTCCACTCGATCGACACCTGCCCCAAATGCAATCCGCGAACGGTTATGCCGTGATTACCAGGCCCTACATCATCGTGCTCATTCAGAAACAATGCCCGCCCATTTTTCAGCGTAATCATCGAGCCATCTTTCCGAGACTTTAAGGTTTGTATATTCCCAAAAGCCAGGTCAATTTTCTTACCATTATCTTTACCACTGATCTTATCATTCCCCAAACACTCCTCCATATCCCAGGTGATAAAGCCTTCAAAAGTCCCCATAGTTGTCGATACCCTTCCATAAATGGGTACCCCTAGTGGGCAGTTATAGTTTTCGGGCGTTTCCTGAAAGAGAATAGTTTCAATTTCATCAAACCCAAAGCGACGCCTGCCTTTTCTATAATCAAAAATGACAATATCTGTATCCAGATCCCCTCCTCTATTCATTTTAAGTCGTATGCCCTGGTCATTTTTCAAGGTAAGTAACACAACATTATCCTTTTGGGCTTTGAGACTACTAATATGTCCGAAATAACAGCGAAAGGCAAAGTTCTGATTGGGCGTTTTATCTTCCCACAAAGCCATAAACCCAAATTCAAATTCTTCCGTTCTTCGTCTAATTCGGCGGGCTTCCTCCCTCGTTAGGAGGTTCTGCATGGGGCGCTCATATTTAGCAGATTCAAAAATGTCATCCCATAATGCCTCCTCATTGCCCCAACGGATTTGGCCTTGGTATTGGGTACCATTCTTTAAAGTAATTTTCCCATAGATGACTCCTTGGCACAGTTGCCCATTCAAATACATAGGCGCTATAAGAATCCCTCCCCATATAAGAAGGCAACGAATAAAGCTATTCTTTTTCACTTATCTTCAATTTAACGGATAATACAAGATACACAATCCATAGCGGATTTGATCGTATGCATAGTAGTATCCTCGTGACAGCATTAGATGCTCCTTAAACTAATATAGTGGCTATTCTCTCCACTTTTAATGTCTAATACTATCACACGTGTAAAGTCTTCTCTAGAATGATAGCTAATCAAATATTCTTAAGCAAATTTTCAGTATAAAAAAATACCTATTTGAGTTTAAAGCAAATAAAAGTTGCTGAATGTCGTAATTCTAGGATTGAATGTTGGTAAATCATACCTGACTGATATTTTGCGTCAAGTATACATAAAAAAAGCCCCTATTGTTACATAACAATAGGAGCTTTCTAACGAACAAGGTATATTGGTCAACTATGCGAAAATCCACTTATTGTATCACTAGGTTGCAGTTGCAGTTGCAGTAGATTTGCTTGAAGATATGGCCAACGAATAGATCACTAATCCAAATCCAATCTTGTTAATCGCATCACCGATATTATAGATCAAATCCATACTAGATGTAGCCAAAACGCCACTCAACCAACCTGATCCTTCGATACTCATGTAGCCGATAGGGTAAATCGCCCAACCGGCTAATACGAACCAGGCCAAGGCCTTGAAAGCCCGCTGTAATACCGGGTCGTTGGAAGCATTTGCCAATTTTTTAGCAGATCCAAACCATACTTCCCACAAGATACCTAAATAGCCCAGTGTAGAAATGAATCCCCAAAGTGGAGAGCTATCTCTAAATACAGTTTCACCAAGATATCCGGCAACCAGCATCCATACGGAATAGAATATCATTTTCCATAATAGGCCAATTTTGGCACCGAAGGCCTTTAATATTAGATAAAACTCTACGCACATTAAGGGTACAGTGAGCATCCAGTCTATGTAACGAAACTCGGTAGGAGAAACTTGGTTTTCTATCCAAAAATCTCTCATATAATAATAGTGTACTGCTGCAATAAAGGTGATAAGTCCTGATACAAGTAAGGAGGTCGCCCATTTCCCATCTACATTGCGCATTTCAAAAAAGAAAAAGACGGAAGCAGCTGCCATAGCCATAGCGCCGAGAAAAAAGGTAAACCCTACATAATCTCCTGACTGCAGTGTAGCTAATAGCAAAGGTTTTAAAGACAATAAAGATTCCATAATTCTGTTATTGATTAAGGTGAAAAATAGATTGGGCTCACGCCCTTAAATCGTTAATGTTTTTTGCTATTTGTACTTAAAGTTGTGCGTACAGTTTGTCCATCAAAATAGAATGAGGAACTGTTATTATAGCTATGAAAAGAAAGAAGGTGCCGAGGTTAATACCTTGATTCATTTGATCTCCTAGGAAGTAGTAAAATGCACCCAATCCCAGGAAGGCCACAATCGTTAAAGGAATGATATGATAAATATATTTTGCTATATTGTAGTGTTCGTCCTTTTGCTTGAAGGCACGCACTTGATCTAAGGATGAACTCAAGGAGTGCCAAAACATAAAATAGATTCCAAAGCCAATCAACAAAGGGGTTGTAGCAAATAAAGCCATCAATAAGACAAAGTTGGACAACTCCCTATAAAGTTTGTAACGATCAATTAAATCCTGCTCAAACAGTACCACAATATGTATCAGATTGAACATGATTAGACCAAAAATCAATGGTGCCCTTATCTCCGAAAAATCTAAATCATAACCCGTTATCTCGTAAATAATCAGTCCTGCTGCTTCATGATGTAATAGGACTGGTACTCCAATTACAGCCATGCCCCATAGCAGAAAGGTGTATACTCTTCTAACCTTCCCACTAAAATGAAGAAAATGCCAATTGGATTGTCCAAAATGATAGGCAGATACGAAAATAAAAATGGCAAAAGCGATTAATGGCGAGAGCCCCCAAATGATGCCATATAAGCCGATAGCAGCGGCATAATATAAACCGAACCTAAGCTGTCCATTAGCCCCTTCCTTTAATTTTGCTACTTGCTGATAGATGATATAATCAGAAGCGCCGTGTGGTACACCAAAAACAATAAGCAATAACGCAAACCAAAGCACGTAGTCAGTCACCCAGTCCATCGGAATCATCACTCCGCCTATAATGGCTAGCATCGTAAAAATTCTTGTGTAATGCTGTAGAGTGTGGTTTGAAGGAATCACCGTTTTACTTTTTAAGTGTTAACAATTGCTTACATACTACACCTGTCTCTTATACACATCTCCGAGCCCA
>OJCB01000281.1_pt1 | contig 20583 bp, 15 predicted proteins | sample 1591501 | NCBI WGS metagenome assembly OJCB01 (sample SAMN05416813, study PRJEB24817) | seawater metagenome | isolation source: Sea water | place: Canada:Atlantic | collected 2013-07 | reverse complement strand
CTACACTATCCTCTTCGTCGGCAGCGTCAGATGTGTATAAGAGACAGATATTATAGATCAGCGTAATCATGGCCGCTCTCCACATGTCGATCACATTACTTACCCTGCTATGGCACAAGACCTTCATGAGTTTATGGAGTCCAATTGGATCCATAAGGCGCATGTACTTGGTCACTCCATGGGCGGCAAAACAGCGATGCAGTTGGCCATGGATTATCCCGAAATGATCGATAAATTACTGGTAGTCGATATTGCACCTAAAGCCTATGAAGCTGGGCATAATGCTATTTTTGAAGCCTTACTCTCTGTCGACTTGAGTAAGGTTAGTACAAGAACGGAGGCGGATGCGCAATTACAAGCCCTCGTCCCCGAATTAGGGATTCGACAGTTTTTGCTCAAAAACCTGACTCGTGATAAAGAAAATGGCGCCTATAAATGGAAAATGAACCTGCCCGTCATATACAGCGACTATCCAAAAATCATCGAAGGACTGGATACAGCTGATGTATTTGAAGGAGAAACACTCTTCATTAGAGGAGGTAAATCCGACTATATCTTACCTGAAGATGAAGTGGAAATCAAAACGTATTTCCCGGAAGCTAAAATAGAGACGATTGAACAAGCAGGGCATTGGGTACATGCCGAAGCACCAAAAGATTTATTAGATTTGGTGCGGCAATTTCTGGACTAACAAGATGTTTGTCGAGACGCTCAGCCTACCTTTTAGGATTTAAATGTTATCCTCTTGTTAAAAACAGGCTTGATTCCGTTAAAAATAGACCCTTTTTCTATCTTTAGAAGTTATATATATATTTCTATTCCATAATCCCGGTATCCTTTAAAATTACCCCGGCAATATGAAGCGAATAATCAAATTTTCTGCCATTCTTGTCATTTTTGTATTCGGTGTAGCAGCAACTCATTCTCCTACCTCTGACAAGTACTTCGAAATTCTTAAGAATATTGAAATTTTCACTAATCTATATCGCGAGGTTAACACCTACTATGTCGACGATCTAGATCCAGGAAAATTAATGCGTACGGGTATTGATGCCATGATGGAATCACTAGACCCCTACACCAATTATATATCAGAGTCTGATATTGAAGGCTACCGTTTCATGACCGAAGGGAAATACAGCGGGATTGGTGCAATGAGTAAGAAGATGGGCGATTTTGTGACGATCACCGAATTGTACAAAGATAATTCTGCAGATAAGGCTGGCTTGAGACCTGGCGACCAAATCGTCGCAATAGATGGCCAAAGTGCCAAAGGCCGAAAACCAGCAGATGTAAATAATATTATGCGAGGCTTCCCTGGCACAGAAGTAGAGCTGACGATTCGCCGCCCCGGTGAGAAAGGAGATAAAAAGGTAAAGTTGATTCGTGAGGAGGTTAATGTACCTAACGTACCCTACAAGGGGATGGTAAGCAATGATGTGGGATATGTGACCTTGTCTACCTTTACTAGAGATGCGGGACGTAATGTAGCTAATGCATTCAAAGAGTTGAAGAAAGAGAATCCTGATATGAAGGGATTGATCTTCGATCTTCGAGGCAATGGCGGTGGATTATTGAATGAAGCAGTAAATATTTGTAATATATTTATTCCTAAAGGACAAATTGTCGTTACGACCAAAGGAAAAGTGAAGGATTGGGACCGCAGTTTCAAAACCTTGAATCCATCCATGGATGAAGAAGTGCCTGTGGTTATTTTGATTGATAAGAACTCGGCTTCGGCTTCAGAGATAGTAGGTGGTGTGCTGCAAGATTATGATCGTGCCGTTTTATTGGGACAGCGTTCTTATGGAAAAGGGTTGGTTCAAAACACTAGAGATATTGGGTACAATTCGAAAGTGAAAATGACCACGGCTAAATATTATATTCCTAGCCAAAGATGCATTCAAAGCGTAGAGTATGAAGACGGAGAGCCAGTAGATGTTCCAGACGACAAGCGAGCAAAATTCAAGACAAGAAATGGTCGTATGGTACTAGATGGTGGTGGAATCGCACCAGATGTGGTCGTAAATGCGCATGGTGAATCAGCTATTATCAAGAGCTTGATACGACAGAATATCATATTCGATTTTGTTACTGATTTCTGTCTCAAAAATGAATCGATAGCCGCTATTGGTGACTACCACTTCGAGGCTTATGATGATTTTCTACAGTTTTTGAATGGCCAGCGTTTTGCTTATGATTCAGAAAGTGAACGACTACTGAAAAAACTAAAGAAAGAAAGTAGTCAGGAAGGATTTGAATTAACTAGTGAAATTGAGAGTCTAGAAAAAATGATAGCGACTGCAAAAGAAGGCGAGTTGAAAAAGTACAAGGAGGATATCATTGATATGATCGAAAAAGAAATTGCTGGCCGTTATTATTACCAAATTGGTAAAATCAAAATGGGCTTGCGCAACGATAAGGAAATCAAAGAAGCAGTTAGCTTGTTTGGTGACTTGGACAAATACAATCAGTTATTGGCCAATAAGTAGCCAAGTATCAACTATTAAGGTCTCGATAAGAGACAATGGGAAGGACATAGCGTGCGAAGTCTATAAAAGACTTCGCACGTTTGCTTTTTTAAGTGGAACCATGTCTTTTCTAGGATTGTTTGATCAAAAACAAGATTCGGTTCCCACGAAATTTGTTTCCCCTATAATACCTTCTTATTTTTGCGCCTCATTTTGAGCGTGAAACCTATTAAATCGAAGAAAGTTAAGGACTTCAAGAAGAAATACTGAAATAAATCATTTGATATGAAACAAGCGTTGAAGGTTTACAATAGCCTAATTAGAGAAAAAGTGCCATTCGAGCCCATCAAGGAGGGGGAAGTAGGGATGTATGTATGTGGCCCTACGGTTTACAGTGATGTTCATTTAGGCAATTGTCGCACTTTCGTTAGTTTCGATGTGATTTATCGGTATTTGAAGTATATCGGGTACAATGTTCGTTATGTCAGAAACATTACCGATGTGGGTCACCTCTTGGATGATGGGGAAGATCGTATGTTGAAAGGCACCAAAAGGGAAAAATTGACCCCTATGGAAGTCGCCCAAAAATATACCAATGGCTTCCATGATATGATGCGCACCTTCAATTCCTTACCGCCTAGTATCGAACCGCGAGCCACGGGGCATATTATTGAGCAAATTGAGATGGTACAATCTATTCTTGATAATGGCTACGGTTATGTAGTGAATGGTTCGGTTTATTTTGATACCCTGAAATTTGCAGAAGAGAAGAAGGTATATGGAAAACTGTCGGGTCGTGTGATTGAAGATCTCTTAACAGAAACAAGAGATAACTTGAAGAACCAAAGTGAGAAAAGACATCCGTCTGACTTTGCCCTCTGGATGAAAGCTTCTCCAGAACATATTATGCGATGGAATTCTCCTTGGTCGGTTGGTTTTCCTGGCTGGCACTTGGAATGTTCAGCAATGAGTACAAAATACCTAGGCCAGACTTTTGATATTCATGGTGGCGGGAATGACTTGAAGTTTCCACATCACGAAAATGAAGTAGCACAAAGTGTTGGTGCTTGCAATTGCCAACCCGCCAACTATTGGTTGCACACCAATATGTTGTTGATGAATGGACGTAAAATGTCCAAAAGTGATGGCAATACCATTTCGCCTCCTCAACTATTCTCCGGAGATAGTCCACATGTAACCAAAGGTTATTCGCCCATGGCGATCCGCTTTTTTATGCTTCAATCCCATTATCGAAGTACGCTTGATTTGACCGATGAGGCCTTGCAAGCTGCAGAAAAAGGATACCGTCGCCTGATGGAAGCCGATCGCACTTTACAAGCGATGTCGGGATTGGAGAATGCTACAGCCGGTACCCAAGATAAAGAGATCAATGAATTGATCGATCAGGCTTTTGAGGAGATGAATGATGATTTCAATACGCCCAAAGCCCTGGCTCGATTGTTTGAATTGGTGACTCGTGTGAATGGCTTGAAGGATGGACATCTTGCGATGGAGGAGGTGACTGCTTCGACTTTTGACCGACTAAAGTCTACTTTTAGTAATTTTATTACTGAGATATTAGGCCTGAAAGACGAGATGCAAGCCGCAGATAATGGAACCAACTTGGTAGATGGATTGATGGAGATCATTATTGATATGCGGAAAGATGTGCGTGCTAACAAAGATTGGGCAGCATCGGATAAAATAAGAGATGCACTTACCGCTTTAGAAATTCAGCTCAAAGATGGTAAGGAAGGAACCTCTTGGGTAAAGGCTTAATTGAAGGCCTTAATCTTATCGGTTTCAGTCTCTTTTAGAGATCCTATTAAGGGAAGTCGCTGTTGAGTTTTTCTAAATGGCGTAAAACTTTCCTATATTGAACCAAATGTCTCTTTGAGACGTTAAATTATATGATGAAGTATGCTAATATTCATTGTCCCATCCAATTTTATTTACTTTTCAATTAAGTGAATGAGCTTGAAGAATTCTAGGTCAATCCATATTGACCCGTATTTGATCATTGGAGATATCAGCATTTTTATCTATAAGGTTTAGGGTGTTTTCTGGCTATTAGTATCAGTCGAATGATGAAAAATAGCACCCATAAACGAATGGCTGAGTCCCTCAGCATATTCATCTCTTTACATTTTAAAAAACATTAGGATATGCATGACACCGATATTTTTGACAAAGCTATTACCTGGGCACAACGACAAGGCTTGACCAATATCAAGGCGAACCATGGAGATTTTGAGGTACCATCCCAATTCAATCGACCAGGAGAAGAGCAACCTGTTATTCCTGATATCACGGGTTATCGAACAGGAAATAAGAACTATATTGAAATTGCAGAAAAGTCAGAGGAAGTACAGCGCATAGTTTCCAGATGGAAACTGTTGAGTACAATGGCTGCGATGAAAGGCGGTAAATTATACCTTTTGGCACCACGTGGACATAAGGCTTTTACCGAAGATCTTGTTACTCGTTACAACCTCAGTGCAAATATCGTTAGTATTTAAACTAACAATAGGTTTATATTCTGCCTTAAAAAAAGAACGATACATTGGCTCCTTGAATGATCAAGGGAGCCAATGTTCGTTACAGTCAATCTACTCTATTGTATCGTTGGTGAATAAGCTTGCAAAACACCTGCTTGCAATTCCGCACTAAGTGGCGCATAGCTTGTCAACTGCATACTGAAAGTGCCTCGCCCCGCTGTAGCAGATCGCAAATGGCCAACATAGCCGAATAATTCAGCTAAGGGAACTTCTGCCGTAATGGTACTGCGCTGCCCCTGTGTTTGTTGTCCTTTCACCATTCCTCTACGACGATTTAGGTCACCAATTACGCCACCCATATATTCTATTGGTGTTTGGACTTCTACCTTCATCATTGGTTCTAGTAACTGCGGGGCTAATTGCATGGCTACTTCCCGATAAGTATTTTTGGCACACAACTCAAAAGCCAATGGCTTTGAGTCATTCGGATGCGTCTTCCCATCCAGTAAAACAACCTTCATACTTTCGAGTGGATAAGCCGCTAATGGCCCTGCTTCCAATCCACTTCTAAATCCTTTTTCCACAAAAGAAATAAGTGTCTTGGGAATAGACCCACCTACGGTTTTATCTACAAACTGTAGTCGATCAGCTGATTGATCACGAATGAATTCAGGGTCAGCAGGCCCGATTTCTACTTCGATTTCAGCAAATAAGCCAGGACCGCCACTTTGTTTCTTGAGTCGGCCCCAGTGTTTGATAGTACGCTGAAATCGCTCCTTGTAACTTACCTCTGGTGATCCGGTATTGACGGCTATGCCAAAATCATGCTGTAGCTTATCAATGAGAATTTCCAAATGTAATTCTCCCATCCCGTGGATAAGTGTTTGTCCGCTATCCTTATCGGTGGAGACCTTAAAAGTGGGGTCTTCCTCTGCCAATTTAGCGAGTGCAATACTTAGCTTATCCAGTTGCGAGTTTTGAACGGCTTCGATGGCCATCCCTATCACAGGTTCTGGGATATGCATGCTTTCTAATTGAATAGGTGCTGCTATACTAGATAGTGTATCACCCGTTCTAGCTGTTTTTAAAGCTATTGTTGCAGCAATATCCCCAGCCTGAACCCGGGATAATTCTTGCCTTTTATTGGCATGCATTTGGTACAATTGGCCCAGGCGCTCTTTTTTACCCGTTCTAACATTCAGGATACTTTCGCCTGCCGTCAATTGCCCCGCGTACACTCTGAAAAAACTCAACTTCCGGTTTTGCTCATCTAATACAACTTTGAATACTAAAGCAGCAAAAGGTTCGTCTTCGTTCGCCTTTCGATATACCGTTTCAGCCGTTGTTGGATCAATACCTTCTATTACTTTACCATCGATAGGTGCCGGTAAATATGCACAAATGGCATCTAATAAAGGTTGAACCGCCTTATTTTTATAAGCTGCACCAGCTAATACAGGTACGAAGACTCTATCGATAACTGCTCTACGTATCACAGCCTGCCACTTTTCTACAGGAATAGATGCAGGATCGCTTAGGTATTCGTTGAATAACTGCTCATCCAAGCCCGCTAATTCTTCGAGTAAGGCCTGCCGTTGAGTCAATACTTCTTCCAGCATTTCATCAGGCAAGGGGATGCTTTGCGCTAAGCCTTCATCATCTGGCCAATGGAACGCTTCCATCGTAAGCAAGTCTACTATACCTGTAAAATTATCTGCTGTGCCAATGGGAAGTTGTATTGGCCAAGCGTTGGCGCCTAACTGTTGCCTCATTTGAGCGACGACATTCAGGAAATCAGCACCGGCACGATCCATCTTATTGACATAGGCGATCGCAGGTACCTCATAGCGTTTGCTTTGGTGCCAAACGGTCTCCGACTGCGGCTCTACTCCCGCCACTGCATCAAATAACATGACCATTCCATCCAGGACCCGAAGTGAACGTTCCACCTCGATTGTAAAGTCCACGTGACCTGGCGTATCGATAATATTGATTCGATAATTTTCATCCTTTAGCTGCCATTCTGTATGTGTAGCGGCTGCACTAATTGTGATCCCTTTTTCTATTTCGGGTTTAAGCGTATCCATTTGGCTATTACCCCTATGGGTTTCTCCTATCTTATGAGATTTGCCAGTGAAATAGAGAATTCTCTCTGTTAAGGTGGTTTTGCCTGCATCGATATGGGCAACAATTCCAATATTGCGCAAATAGCTGAGCGCTGTACGTTTCATCACTTATGTTTTAGAATTGATAATAAGAAGCACAGCCTATGTACAAGCAGACTTATTCCTCTTCTCTTGCAACCCCATAACATTAGCATTCCAACGGCAACTAGGTACTAGTTGAAGGAATGGAATAGAAGGTGCAAAAGACGGAATAGTCAGCTTTAATACATACGGTCAAAGTTTGCTTGTGACAAACTTCTTGCTTCCTTTGAATGTGTGAATTAGAAATACTGTGGATGGAGTGCTGAGCTTGCCGATTTGACTAATAAAAAGCGACTAAATCAATGAGGGGAAGGAAAAATGATAAACGTTCCTATTGATGAAGCTCGAACAAGCTCATGCAGAAATAAAGCGAAGTGGGCAGAATGCCTCCTTGTAGCGGTTAAGAATTTTACGTTTCATCATTTTAGATTTTACTAAACATAGAAACGAGAATAGGCAAGAAATAGTTCCATCGAGATATGAAAAAAAAATTGCAGGTACTTCAACTAACAATCACTGGCTATAATTCCATTAAACGATGGAGGACTTTATCTTTTCGATGGCGTGAAATACTGATCTGACTACCATCTACCATGATCAAATATCCGCCTTGATTTTTGTGGTAAGATTGAATCATCTGGAGATTGACGAGGTGAGATTGGTGGACTCGCACGAAATCATAGTCTTGCAGGATTTCTTCAAACTCCTTCAGTGTTTTGCTAACGAGTAACCGGCGGCCAGAGGATAAATGAAAAGCGGTATAGTTGTTTTCGCCTTGGCATCTGATGATTTCCTGTATCGGGATAAACTCTGTTTTGTCTGCGGTAGGTAGGGCGAGTCGTTTGTCTCCTGCTTTTTTATCAATGTTTTGAATGAGTTGCTTTAGTCGTGTATTCTCCCATTTCAGGTGAATGTTATGTTGTACTTTTTGTACGGCTTTTATTAGTTCTTCTACCTTGATAGGTTTTAGGAGGTAGTCGATGGCACAAAATCGAATAGCTTGGAGTGCATAGTGGTCATAAGCCGTAATGAAGATGATTTCAAAATTGATATGCGCGATTTTAGATAGGAGATCAAAGGCATTTCCATCTGGCATTTCAATATCTAAAAATACGAGTTCAGGTTGGTGATATTGAATGGCTTGCAGACCATCGGCTACATTGCTCCCCTTGTGCACAATGTTTAGGTTGGGAAAATTTTGACTTAAAAGACGTTCCAGCAATTCTCGATTATGCTGTTCATCTTCTACGAGGATGGTCTTAATCACGTTTGGTGGTATATATGATATGGTAAAAAGTACCTTTTACTGCAGCAAAAGGCACCAAATAAGTTAACTAAATAAAATCAAAAGATCATTAAGTCCTATTGCGGTAAAAGTGGAGTAGGACTTTGGAGGCAATTGATATCTATCCAAACATGCGCTCCAAAGTCCTTCTTCGTTTTATTTATCTCTTGATTGGGGTGTCTAATTCTTCGCTAGACTATGTCATTAGAATCAGTCTTTTGTTTTTGACCAATCAGGTAGTACAAAACTGTCCCTAGTACGGGAACTAAAAGTACCAGAACTAGCCAAACAATTTTATCTCCTTCCTTCTTGAAGCTTCCCTGTACGATATCAATTATTGCATACACCCACAAGGCCAAACAACCCATAATCATCGAGAGAATCATCATATTTGCAAATGGTACCATAACTTAACTTTCTAGTTTTTGAATAATGAGATATGACTCTTCTTTGTTTTCTACACAACTAGGCTTTCTTTGCTTCGATCTCTCCCTCTTGTCTTAAGATAGGCTTGCTTAAGTAGGAATACTAATAGCTACTTGGGTACCACTAGTCTTTGAACCCAGGCTTGCCCTATCTTTAACAGATACTTGGGCATTCTCTCCATACAACAACTTGAGACGTTCTCGATTCAATTGTAAGCCTAGGTGATTGCCGCCTTGGGTATTTATTAGTGCTTCCTTAATTCCGATACCATTATCATTTATATAGATGTCCAAATTACCATTTCGGCGCTTGATCGTCAAGTCAATTTTACCATTCGTTTCCTTTGATCTCAAGCCGTGGAGAATGGCATTCTCTACATAGGGTTGTAGTAACATAGCCGGGATGTCGGTATTGTGGATATCTATATCTTCATCGATCTTGATATTCCAAGCAAATGACTTGCGCAATGCTTCGAGTTTAAAGTACTGTCGAACGGTATTGAGTTCCTCTTCTAGAGAAATAATCCCCTTTTTAGTTTGCCGGAGCACCGATCGCATGAGCCCGGCCAGTTCGGCCAAATATTGGCTGGCTTGCTCCGAACGATCAGAGAGAATAAGATTTTGGATAGAACTCATGGTGTTATACACAAAATGCGGATTGAGCTGGGCGCGGATGGAATTGAGTTCCATTTCTACCATTTGGCGACGTCGTTCTAGTCGCTTTCGTTTGAGTTGATTTAGGAGTCCCGTACTCAGCCAAGTCATAAGTCCAATGAATAGACTTAAAGGAATAGCTATTTTCCAGATCGGATTTTTCCAGAATGGAACAATGGCCGAAGGTAGTGCGGCAAAAGCAGTCAGGTTATCTTCAAATTTCCAAGAATTTTGACTGATGATCTTTCCTTTTTCATCGAGTAAAAATACTTTTGGATATCTGCTGTAGAGATGAAGACTATCCAAGCCCAAGTAGGCATACATTTTCCGTGTTTCAGCGGGAGAGGCGGGAAAAAGGTAGTCGACATTAGATGGAGGATCTTCTAGCATTTTTTCTGCTTTAAAGGCAGTAAAATTTTCTGGTAGATCAAATAGGGCTAGTTGCACAAAATGAATATCCGGATGGGCTGCTTTCCATTTCTCATAATCCTTTGCCTTAAAACGATGAGTAAGTCTAAAAATGGGTTCAAGGACAACCTTTTTGCCTATCAAATCTTTCATTTCGGTTCGATTTCCCAAAGTATCCAGCAACTGAAAATTGAGAAAGTATTTTCCCGGTTCTATCGCTAGGAGTCGATCATAAGCCTGCTGGATGGATTGCTTCATTTTTTCATCTTGACAATATTCCAGGAACTCCATTACCATGAAATTTAACTGACTTGGCGGTGTTTTTCGGAAATGGATAGCTTCCCATAGGGCGTGGTACATGATAATATACTGTGGGAAACCGGCCAGAAAAGATTTGGCATTATTATAGCGTTCATGGGTCCCCATTACATTTTGTGTTAAGGAATTGAAGCTGTTTTGGGCGACAATAGTTTTCAAGTAGTAGTCCAGGTAGGACCAATAGGAGGGCAGATGAACAGCGTCATAGTTAATAATGGGTAAAAATTGCGTCCGCTGAACTTCAGTTTTTTCTAGCTTACTCAAGCGTATAAAACGACTTACTCCATACTTCAACCGCCAAAATTCATCTGTATAAAAAACGGGATCGAGTTTTTCCTTTGCCAATTTGAGCCGCTCAAGATGGTGCTTTCGTTGGGCAAATACGAGGTGGTTTATTTTTTCATGTTCCCAGTTTTCTATGCCTACAGTGATGGCACCAAACCATTCTGTTAGCCCTGCCAAGGGGAGGTCATTATTGTTGTTGAGGTAGGCATTAGCTACTTTATTCTTACCTCCAAAGTTCAATGTCTTATCTAATCGTTTAAAATCTCCCTGAAGGTATAGCGAATCACCAGGCTGAACATAGCAGTAAATTTTTTGAAATTCCTCTCCATTAAAATCCCTTAGGCTGAAGTAAGCAGCTTGATCAATAGTGCCTTCCCAACGGAAATAACCCTCTTCATTTAGTATTATATTTTCTCTTCCTTTGTCAAAGAAGTAAGGGACGTTATGTGTTAGATTCTCCTTCCTAATTTGCCCTTGATCAATATTTTGTAAATAACCTTCAACGATGGTTTTCCTTTTTGGATTACCTTTCCAACCCTTGATAGTAATTAGGGTCTTGAGGTTAAACATTTTTGTTGAAGTATTGGTGAATTGTGCATAATCTATCCAATTGGAGGTTTTATCTATTCTAAAATCGTCAATGAAAGGAGCGGTATATTTTTCGTTATAAGTGTCTGTTTGTCCCTTTATGGGGATTTGATGCTGCCACATTGGTTGGAAATAACCGGGATACTTCTTCTGCTTTTCAGCATGGAAAACCCCTAATTTGTCGAAGTCAAACCATAGATGAGAAGGAGCTATTGGTATATGTCCTTCACCTGCCAAGGCTTTTTCTTTTGATTCATAGAATTCTTCAACAATAAGATTCTTATTGACTTTTAAATGCGTGAAGTTTTTATAGGATAATGGCCGCTGAGAGGATATGTTAGCGGTAATAAATCTTGCATAATTGCCAAAACCATTTTGTTTGTAGAAGGTAATTTTTTTGATGTCAGAAAAGGGATCCGGATATTTATTTTCAAAGAGGTTATAACTGTTACCGAATCTAGACCAATATGCACTCTCATCATAAGAAACGTCTATGAGGTATTCATCTTCCGGCAGTTCTTGTATTACTTCTAATCGAATTAATTGCCGTACTGTAGATTGTGTGTCAGGACCTGGGCCAGCTGGTGTAAAGTCTTGGCCTCGATATCCATAAATACTAGCTATCTGACAATCCATGTAGAATACATCTCCTTTTTGCATCGGCATTTCTCTATCCAATAACCGTTCTTGGGCTTGGAGATGCGGCGAAAAGAGACCTAGGAAAAAGCCTAAGAGGAGGAATGTTTTTATTTGTCTAAATAATTTTTGAGCAAAAGGTGTTTTAGTTTTCATATCTCGGAAGTTTAGTCAACGCGGTTTTAAATAAATTAGCGCGAATCATTTTCTACTCTTCCAAGTTAGTTTAAATCTGATTTAGGATCAAATAGATATTAGGCCCTGGTAGGATTGGGTGAGGGGATGGGAGAAGGAGTGAAAAGGTGAAGAGGTGAGTCAGTGAGTGGCTTCACCACTTCACCCATTCATTTCTTCACCTCTTATTATAAGCATGCAGTAAGATCAGCCCAAAAGGAACCCACCAAATCAAGTCGTTGAAAATAATAACCAGGCCAAAGTGAAGCGGGAAGGCCCCTTGAATCAAGTACCAAGCAAAACCGATGGGGCCAAAGACTTTTCCTAAGAAACCTACTAATACGATGGGCCAGTGTTGAGCAGGGTTATAAGCGGCAGCAATGTATCCTACTCCATATACGCCAACAATCATTCCTACACATTGCCAAATCATAGGATAAATGGGACGCGTCATGCTAGCAAGGTCAAAGAAAAGGTTGGGTGCAATAATGACTAAAGCGCCCCAGATGAGATTGTAAAGACCTGCAAACCACAATAAATTATACATCCATTTTGGAGAATTCGACATATTTTTTGGAGTAGAACAATGGTAAGTGAAGAATGTTTGCACCTTTACCCTACCCCTAGCATTCCTGTCAGAAATAGGCATTTCTAGAAAGTATTTACCCCTAAAAGCGGAGAATCTCAGGCTGGTCGTATGAAACTGTTTTATTTAAATGAACTCATTCAAAGAATTTGTACCTAGAAGAATGCCTTTCTGAATTAGAAATATCTATTTTTAAATGATGTCAACTTCAAAACCCACAACCTATCATTCATGGTATCATTTTTTAGAAAGGCTATCCTTTTCTCGCTGGTCTGTTTTAGCTTCAATACGCTAATTGGACAAAAGACTTGGTCATCGATTAGCAGCACGGAAGATTTATACGCAAATCACGAAGCATTATTGCTTCATTTATTTGATGAACTTAATCTTGATTATCCTGGCTTGGAAAAAGTAAAACAGTCTTTCCAGGCAGGCGAAATTGTAAAAGCGGGTGATTATCTCCTCGATTATTTTGAAACGAATGGTTATGCCAATCATCTAAGAAAGGAGCAGCCTCCGCGATCCAATCAAACGGTAGCTGCTGCTGATACTATATTGAAGGATGTCTTTACGATTCAGGAAGTAAAAGCAAAGGTGCCCTACGGAGAAGATGGGCATAGAGACTGGTATTATAAGGGGCCTAATAATGACAGGGAATGGGCTTGGCTCTCCAATCGACATCAGCAGTTAAATCAGGTTTTGACGACTTACTTCAAAACAGGAAACCCAAAATATGCGATTTACATAGACCTTTTCTTAAGGGATTTTATTCTAAAAAGCCAACCTTACCCTGAGAAGAAAACCCGTGGCTCAATCTGGCGAGGCTTGGAGGTTTCTTTTAGGGCTAAAGTCTGGCCGCGTATTTTTTATAGCTTGATTAATAGCGAATACTTATCCGACGCTACCAAACTATTAATCTTGAGTAGTCTACCTGATCATGGCGACTATAATCGCAAATACCATGCAGCAGGCAATTGGTTAACGATGGAGTTGTCGGGGTTGACTTCCATTGCCACCAATTTTCCCGAATACAAAAGATCGGAAAAGTGGTTTGCTTATGCTGCTGAAAAAATGGCGGAAAGTATGGTTGATCAAGTTTATCCGGATGGTGTACAGAAAGAATTGACGGCACATTACCATTATGTAGCTTTAAAGAACTTTGAAGAATTCAAGAATACCTGCGGTTTAGTCAATAGAAAGGTCTCTGAATCTTATGTTCAGACTATAGAAAGTATGTATGATTACGCTGCAAAATCCCTTCGACCGAATGGATATATCCCACTAAATAATGATAGCGATTTAATGTATCATCGGGACAATATACTGAGAGGAGCAAAGGATTTTAAGCGACCAGATTGGGAATATATTGCTTCGAATGGCCAAGTTGGTGTCAAGCCTTCGACTACCTCTTTTTTCTATCCTTGGGCAGGTCAACTGATTTCCCGTAGCGACTACGAAATGGATGCGCATTGGTCCTTTTTTGATGTGGGGCCTTGGGGAAGTGGCCATCAACATAATGATAAATTGCATCTTTCCATTTCTGCTTTTGGAGATGACTTCTTAGTGGATGCTGGTCGTTTTGCTTATTCAGGGGAAGTGGCGAAAAAATTTAGATCCTATGCTTTAAGTAGTCAGGCTCACAATACGATTGCGATAGACGGAAAAGGGCAGGAGAAAGGGCCTAGAATTGTTGCTGCACCCTTGGATGATACCCACTATAAAATTACCTCCGAATATGATTTTGCAACAGGATCGTTTGAGGACTTTATCGATCTAGAGGGAACCGTAAAACACCAGCGATCCTTGTTTTACTTGCGCGGGCAATTTTGGATTGTTGTGGATCGAGTGATTACGGATAGACCCAGAGAGATAGAAACCTTTTGGCATTGGCATCCTAAATGTGAGATAGAACAGGTCAATCAAATGATACAGGCTAAGCGAGGAACGGGGAATTTACGAATCAGTCCGGTTGGGCCCGGGAAATTTGATCTTCAACGTATAAACGGTAGAGAACCTGATCTTCAAGGTTGGTACAGTCCTAGTTATAATGTCTATGAAGAAAATACGGTGACTACCTATAAAACGAAGATTGATGGGAATCAAACAATAGTCTGGCTAATCCAAGCCGCTGAAGGCGAAGTTGACTTGATCCAATCAAAAATAGTCGCGGAAAGTGATGAAGCGATTGAGCTGGAGCTGAAAACTGATCAAGTGTCTTTTCAGCTTAGTATTCCGTATTTTGACAGTGGGAAGTTGGTGTTTAAAAAGCACTGACTTCTGTGTTTTGTACATTAAAAAGTTGTTTTGAAACAGGGAGATGAGGTACTTGCCAGCCATTTGAGCTCATCCCGTATTATGGCTTGTATAGGGCGAGCCAAATAAGCTTCTTTCTTGACAAAGATTTTACTTTTTTTAATAGGAAATATTAGATATTTTTGAGTCCTTGTTAAATCCTACAATTCACAACTACTATTATTAGAATAATTATAGACAGCACAATTTATAATAGTTGACTTTGATTTTCTCTAATGACAGCCTAGATAATTTTCCTGCCTTGTCAAATGCTATTGGTGGAGACAAATAGAAGGTAAAGAAGTAGAATAGACAAAGCCCCCATTAAATTCTTGGCTCTCTGACCATTTTTTAAGCCACCATATTCTTGAGCTTGCTCGTACAATAATGATATTATCAAAGGGCCTTATATTTTAGGTATTATTTATGATCAAATTTTTCACAAATGCTAGACAATAACAAAACAGAACAAAGCACTTTAACCGAAAAGTTATTATCGGACAAGTTTGAGGGGAAGGAAGCGGAATGGCTAGCATCGGCATTGGCGAAATTACAAGAAAAGAGTAAGTCCTTTCCATTGCTCTTGAGTCTGGTAGATCGAAAAATAAGTGACGACACCTTAAGTTGGACACCGGAAGAATTGAATCATTTGAACGGGGTTTATCCAACTTTTGAAAGCACACAATGGACAAAGAAAGTGATTGCGAGTACCATTCTTCTCTTGGCTATTCCTACTGCCGATAAAGCGATTATTGAAAGTGCGTTTGAGACAGCAGAAATGGAAGAATCGGCGATACTTTATAAGAGCCTCTATTTCTTGCGGGAAGCTGAAAGTTTTATCAAGCGTTTTGAAGAAGGAATTCGGACTAATATGGATCATGTCGTAGATGCGTTATCCGCAAATAATCCATTTCCAGCGCAATACTTGTCTCAACATTCCTGGAACCAACTCATTCTCAAAAATATTTTCACGGAGCGTCCCCTCTATAGAATTTACCAATTAGATGAACGCAAAAATGAAGACTTAGCGGGTATTGCGACAGACTTTATATATGAACGTTGGTCGGCACATCGGCAGGTTACACCCGAAATATGGCGACTGATACAAGGCTATCAGTCCGAAAAATTAATGCAAGACTTTGAACAAAGAGACAAAAGCGACATAGAAGAACGTGTTTTTGCCGTATTATCGGGCCGCGCAGAAAGTACTCCTTCCTTCTGGCAGGAAGTGGGCCTTTCTACCCAAGCTTAAAAACGGTACAAAATCATATTGAAGAATCCATAAAAATAATAGATATGCACTTTATTGATCCACACATCCATATGGTTTCTAGAACCACAGATGATTATCAGAATATGCGTAAGCATGGTATTGTAGCCGTGATCGAACCTGCATTTTGGACAGGACAACCGAGAACGAATGCGGGTACATTTAAGGATTACTTTAGTTCCTTGATTGGATGGGAGAGATTCAGGGCTTCTCAATTTGGAATAAAACATTACTGTACGATAGGTCTCAACTCGAAAGAGGCTAATAATGAGGCATTAGCAGAGGAAGTAATGGATTTATTACCCCAGTTTTTATTGAAAAAAGGAGTAGTGGCTGTTGGCGAAATTGGTTATGATGATCAGTCGGCTGCAGAGGACAAATATTTTCGACTGCAGTTGGAGTTGGCCAAGGAATATGATCTTCCTGTAATGATACATACCCCTCACCGAGATAAGAAAAACGGTACCCTAAAAAGTATGGACGTGATCTTGGAGCATGGTTTATTACCCGAGAATGTGGTGATTGACCACAACAATGAAGAGACAGTTGAGGCGGTTCTAGACAAAGGGTTTTGGGCTGCTTTTACGATTTATCCTAAGACCAAGATGGGAAGCGAGCGAATGGTAGAGGTCGTGAAAAAATATGGTTCAGAACGGATCATTGTGGATAGCTCAGCAGATTGGGGTGTCAGTGATCCCTTATCGGTCCCTAAAACAGCCTCTCTGATGCTGGAAAAAGGCATATCGAAGGAGGATGTTCATCTCATCTGCTATCAAAATGCGTTGACCATTTATGGAAAGAGCGGGCAATTCAATGAAGAAGATTGGAAAGCAGAACTGAGTGTAGATCAATTAGACCTACATGAGGGGAATAGTGTGCTTCGGGGGCAAAACCCAGAACAGACTACTTTTACGAATATTGTAGAAAATTAATTGAATGGATGGGCGTGCTATTCTAACCCTTATTCGGCCGGCCAATATCGTCACCTCGATTGCCGACGTTATAGCTGGATTTGCTATTGCGGGACTTTTCTCGCCTCTCGTTTTTCAGTCCGATATGCTCTTATTGGTTCTTTCAACCATCGGATTGTACGGTGGTGGAATTGTTTTCAACGATGTTTTTGATTTTGAGCAAGACAAAATAAATCGGCCAGAACGGATTTTGCCGAGCCAGCGATTGAGCCTAAAACAAGCAACTGGCATCGGGTTAATTTTGTTTGGCATAGCCTTGGTGGCGGCTTTCGCTTCCTCTATGATAAGTGGACTGGTGGCGAGTTTGGTCATGGTCTTGGCCTTGGTATATGACAAATGGAGTAAGCACAACAAAGTGATAGGTCCCATCAATATGGGAATGTGTAGAGGGGCCAATTTGATGTTAGGCGTAAGTATTGTTCCCAGCGCCTTGGAAGAAGTTTACCTGATTAGTTTGATTCCCATTCTATTTGTGGCAGCCATTACGCTTACTGCACAGAAGGAAAGCAGCGGGCAGAATAAAACTTCCATTGGGATAGCGATGCTCTTGGATTTATCAGTAGTAGCAGCATTTTTCCTTATGCAAGACCGCCTAAATCTGTCTATGCAAAGTGCGGGCGTCTTTTTGCTGCTATGGTACGGCACGAATCTATTTTTCAAATATCGAGCCTTTAGCGATAATACACCAACCAATATAAAAATGGCAGTCAAGGTAGCTGTGCTATCTATCATACCATTAGATGCAGCATTTACAGCAGGATTTGGATCAATACCTATGGCCTTATTGGTGCTAGTCTTGTTGCCAATATCTATTTTTCTGGCTAAAAAATTTGCGGTAACCTAAGAGGTAGTTTCAACAGTGCCTCTACTATTTATTTTTGATAGACATGATGAAAATACAGGAGAGAATACAAAAGAAATTTGAAGTAAAATACGACTACAGTTTGTATTTCAGTCACCATATTTTTAGCAAAGAGAATACCTTGCTGGCGGATGTTTTACGAACCAAGGAATCATCGGCCACCAAAGTAATGGTTGTTCTAGATGATGGGGTAGCCTTGGCTCATCCTAATTTGACGAGTGAAATCGCCGACTACTTTGACCACTATTCCGATACCGCGACATTATGTGGAGAAGTTTTGCAAATATCGGGTGGAGAAGCAGCAAAGAATACTTTTGAGCATATTACGACCATTGTGGATGCCGTAGATCAACATGGAATTGATCGGCATTCTTTCGTCATTGCCATTGGTGGAGGTGCGGTTTTGGACGCAGTTGGTTTTGCAGCAGCTATATCGCATCGGGGTGTACGACACATTAGAGTCCCTACTACGGTATTGTCACAAGATGATTCTGGGGTTGGGGTGAAGAATGGAATCAATCATAGAGGGAAGAAGAACTTCATTGGAAGTTTTGCCGTACCCCACGCTATTTTGAATGATACTATCTTTTTATCGACACTTTCAGATCGAGATTGGCGGTCAGGGATTTCAGAGGCGATAAAAGTGGCACTGATCAAAGATCGCAGCTTTTTTACTTGGATTTGCGAGAATGTGTCAGCGCTTAAACAGCGGGATTTACCTACCATGAATCATTTGATATACCGTTGTGCTGAAATGCATATGGAACATATCGCCACCACCGGCGATCCTTTTGAACAAGGTTCTTCACGACCCCTTGATTTTGGACACTGGGCGGCGCACAAGCTAGAACAGCGTTCGAATTTCGAAATTCGACATGGGGAAGCGGTGGCTATCGGTATCGCACTAGATGCTACCTATTCTCATTTGATTGGCTTATTGGACGCGAGCGCCTTGGAAACAATATTAGATTGTATTCATGGCTTGGGTTTGCCTTTATATGATGAGCGATTGGATGAACAAATACTCATAGGTTTGGATGAGTTTCGAGAGCATTTAGGGGGTAAACTCACGATTATGCTGTTGGAGGAATTGGGTAAAGGGGTAGAGGTGCATGTGATTGACCATCAAAAAATGGTAGCGGCCATTGAATACATTAGTACCTACACGAGTGTAAATCTACAAACCTCATGAAAACCATCCATCAAGCGCATCTGACCTATTGTACCAATATTCATCCTGGCGAAAACTGGGCGGCAGTATTCAAAAGTCTAGAAACTTATGCCCTAGCCATTAAACGGGATATAGCGCCTACCGAACAATTTGGAATCGGCCTTCGACTCTCTGATACGGCCGCCAAAGAATTATTGGAAGGGAATGCCTTGCAAGTCTTCAAAGAATGGCTGGAGAAAGAGAACTGCTATATTTTTACGATGAATGGCTTCCCTTTTGGGGATTTTCACGACGTTGTTATAAAAGATAAGGTACACTATCCGGATTGGACCACGCCAGAACGATTCCAGTACACAAAAAATCTGATCGATATTTTGAGTGAGTTGCTTCCCGCTGGACTTAGCGGAGGAATATCGACCTCTCCTTTATCCTATAAGTACTGGCATAAAGACGAGGCAGCTACTCACAAGGCAAAATTAAGTTCCACTCGGCATTATATCCAGATCGCAGCTTATTTACAGCAAACCGAACAAGAAAAGGGAACTTTTATTCATATCGATATAGAGCCGGAGCCCGATGGTTTATTGGAAAATACAGAGGAAGTACTTGCCTTTTACCAGGACTACCTCCTGACCATCGGTGCTGCACAATTGGCCGAAGCGTTAAGTTGCTCAGTAGAACAAGCGAAGGAATATGTCTTGCGATATCTTCAGATTTGCTATGACGTCTGTCATTTTGCACTGGCCTTCGAAGCGCCTAGGGATACCATTAAGCGACTGAATGATCAGGGAATCCAAGTTGGAAAAATACAGATTAGTGCGGCCTTGAAATGTAAGCGATCGACTACGATATCTATAGAGGAACAGCAACAAGCCTTGACGGAGTTTGATGAGCCCACCTACTTGCACCAGGCTGTTTTACAGCTAGAGGATGGTAGCCTACGAAAATTTCCCGATCTAAAAGAAGGAATGGAGGGGATGAAGGATCCTGCGTTTGCAGAACTTCGAACACATTTCCACGTACCGGTATTTCTAGCGGATTATGGTCATCTTTCTTCTACACAAGATGCCATTGAAGCCGCATTGGAATTGTGGAAAGAAAGCCCCTATAGTACCCACCTAGAGGTAGAAACGTATACCTGGGGCGTATTGCCTGCCGCCTTGCAAGCCGATTTACAACAATCCATTGTCAGAGAGCTGTCGTGGATAAAAGCACAACTTTAGAATAGAAAGCCTCATGCAACAGCTTGCCCTGATTAATATCGTTGGATTGTCCAGTTCCTTATTGACTAATAAGGATTTGTTCATCACAAAATGGATCGCAGAAAGAAAATTGTCTTTGATAAAACCGGTTCTGCCGGCTGTGACTTGTGCGGCACAATCCACCTATTTGACAGGTCAATGGCCCAGTGAACATGGTATCGTAGCGAATGGCTGTCTCTTATACACATCTGACGCTGCCGACGAAGAGGATAGTGTAGAT
>OJCB01000280.1_pt1 | contig 20652 bp, 13 predicted proteins | sample 1591501 | NCBI WGS metagenome assembly OJCB01 (sample SAMN05416813, study PRJEB24817) | seawater metagenome | isolation source: Sea water | place: Canada:Atlantic | collected 2013-07 | reverse complement strand
GAGATCAGCCTCGGTCTCGTGGGCTCGGAGATGTGTATAAGAGACAGGTTGAGGATATCCCGAACCGTCGCAACAGAGATCTCGGCGGGAATCCGTGGAGAACATTTCCTATGTCAGCTGAGCTTATTCGACTTCTCCGGATGGAAGACCTGCCTTTTGCGCAGAAGGTTCGCGAGATCGCAGGATGGAATCAAACGGATACTGATTGGGAGCGGATGATCCGCTTTGAGCCGGAAGGCTGCTTTCTGGTGGAATGTGATGGCGCTCCAGCCGGAACTGCTACCACCACAATCCACAAGGCCGAGGTTGGTTGGATTGGAATGGTATTGGTTCATCCCGATTTTCGGAGGAGGGGACTGGCCACCATGTTGCTGAAGAAATGCGTTGAGTATCTGACGCCTCGAACGCAATGCATCAAACTTGATGCGACGCCTGCCGGGATGATGGTCTATGAAAAACTGGGGTTTGTCGAAGAGTCGAGACTGCATCGCTGGGAAGGGATTGCGTCGGGAGAAAGAGCCGAATCCTCAGTTAGGAACAAAGTGGATGGGGTGCTCGTAGAGATGGACCGCGTTGCCTTCGGTGCGGATAGGTCCGGTTTTCTGGAAGCGCTGGCGGAATCGAGTTTCACCACAGCGGACCCGAATGGAGAGGGATACGGAATGATTCGTGAGGGAATCAATGCCTCATACCTTGGGCCGGTTGTCGCAGCAAACTCTGAAGTCGGAAGCAGCCTCATTACCTCTCTTCTCGCACAGAAAGGCGGGGAGAAGATTTACTGGGATATTCTCGCGGAGAATCAGTCCGCCGTCGAACTGGCCACTGAGTTGGGCTTCGTAAAGCAGAGAGAACTGATTCGAATGCGCCTCGGTGAAAGTGGGTTTGAAGGGGACTCCACGATGCAGTGGGCGATCACCGGTCCGGAAACAGCTTAGGAAGTTCCGGGCCCTACCAGTCCCATACGCATCGAGAAGTAGTGTGTCTCTTCGATAGCTCGATCGCCGGATTCTCTGACCTCCCTCCAGACTTCCCCCATCATTCGTTTCATCCGATCTTTTTGGTTCGGATCATTTGAGAGGTTCTTCAATTCGAATGGATCGTCAGGTAAATGATAGAGCTCGTCAAAATCGAATCCGTTGAAGACAAATTTGTAATCTTCCTCCCACCAAATTCTTTGGGCCAGAGGAAAGCGGGTTCCGTGATACTCCGAATAGGCGCCTTCTCTTGATTTTTCGGATTCTCCCCGCAGGACGGAAGCCATGCTTTTGGAATCCGAAACCTCGATCATTTCCGAGTCTGTCATTTCCAGAAGAGTCGGACAGAGGTCGTGGAGTCCGACGAGTGCATTGCTCGTCTTGTTCTTGATGATTCCCGGACCTGCGGCAATCAGGGGAATTCGGTAGATCTCTTCGAATGCACCAAAATTGTGAGCATCGAATCCGTGCCCCCCTACGTAGCGACCATGGTCGGCAGTAACGATGATAAGAGTATCTTCCAGTTGGCCTGAACTTTCCAACTCATCGAGGAGGCGACCAAATTGAATGTCGAGCTCGGTAATGCGGGAATAGTAGCACGCCCTCGCCATGCGCCATTCATCGTCTCTCAGCGATTCGCCGATGGACTTTTGTCTTCGATAAAGACCGGGACTGTTTTCGAAAGAATCCCTCAAATTACCCGGAAGCGACAGTTTGTCAGGATCGTAAAGTCGAAAGACTTCCTCGCTGGCGATGAGTGCTTCATTGGGTTCGGAAAAACTGGCACAGGTGCACCAGGGAGCATCGCCCTTTTCTGCCTCTCTCATCTGATCGATTGCCTGTGAGACTGTAAACCCGGGATAGCGATTCGATACCGGCTCTTTGGAAACAGAGTAGTGAAGAATATCATTATAACCTTCCGGTCCGGAATGGTATCGGGTGAACTCCGGAATCAGATCACTGTTCTGTGCGCCGGGCTCGATTCCTTTCCCAAGTCCTGCGTGGTGCCTCGCTCCTTTCGCATGAAAAGTATCCCATCCGTATGAGGTGAGATCATGACTCCTTTCAATGTGCCACTTTCCGAAATAGCTCGTGTTGTATCCTGAGTCTCTCAGCCTCTGGGCCCAGTGGGGCTTTTCACTTCTGAGGACACATTGATCTGCATCCCGCCCGTGTTCGACTTCGAGGACTCCGTGATTGTGGGGAAGCAGACCGGTCATCAGCGACGCACGCGAAGGTGAGCAGGTCGGACTGGGACAATAGGCCCTTTGGAACTGGAGGCCCATTTCTGCGAGGCGATCAAAGTTGGGTGTCAGGCACTCACTGCCGCTTTCGAGGGCTTCAGCCTGACAGGCGTCCATCAGGAAAAGAAGAATGTTAGGGCGTGAGCTCATTGTTATCTGCTATCGATTCAGTTGTTCTATCTAGCTGGCAATCCAAATCGCGACGGAGGCAATAATGCTTCCGACAACAATCCACCCGGCTAGAAACCCGAGGACTGCTCGTTTACCGGGTTTCGGGATCTCCAGGTCTGTGTTTGGAAAATAGACATTTCGTGGACCCGGGGAAATTCCCTCGGGAAGGGTGCAAGGGGAAGATGGCCCCTCGCCGGGCTCCACCGGTGTTCGGAGAAGTGAATAGAAATTGTCGAGTTTCTCCTCTTTCACTTTCCTTGTGAGAAGGCTCACCACGATTCCAGCAAGAAAGCCAATCGTGATGTAGAGAAGCATTTGCCATGGCAGGCTGAATGACGTCACTTCGCCATCGACGCTTTTTAACATCTTGAGGCTTTCAGCAATGGAGGAGTTGGCAAAGAGATTTGCGAACCATGCCTGAGTTGTCAGCCACCAGGTTAACAAAGCGGAAAAGGTAGCCGCCCAGGCGCCAGCGACTGAAGTTCGGCGCCAGAAAATCCCGAGCCAGAAGGCCATTGCCATCATCGTGTTGATCTTCCAGAGGTTTTCTAACAAAGGCACCACTCCTTCGGCAAGGTAGGCGAGGAGGACTCCGCCGATCACGACCACAAGTGAGGAGATTCGGGCGACTTTCAGATAGTGGGCGTCACTCTTTCCGGGGAAGAGGGGCTTGTAGAGGTTCTCTGCGATCAGACCGGAAGAAGCGATCATGAAAGAATCGCAGGAGCCCATCACAGTGGCTAAAAGTGCGGCCAGAAAAAGACCCAGCAATCCCGGCATGATCTGCGGAAGGAACTCGCGAGCCATGTTTCCATATACAAGATCAGGGTGTTCCGTTTGCCCGCTGTAGTAAGCGAGAGCGGCGAGGCCGGTCAGGCACCAGGCGACGGTGCAAACCCGCTTCAAGAGGGTTCCACCCATAAAACCAACCGCACCTTCAATCTCGGTCTTTCCGGCGGCGCAGGTTCCCATGTTGTGGGGCTGCACCACCACACCAAGGAGGCTGTTGATCGAGATCATGATCAGAAAAAAGACTCCGATCTCTCCGGGAGCGACCAGCGAGAACATATCTTCGGCCGGAAACAGTCCCGTGACGGTGGCTTTCATTCCCGCCATGCCTCCGACTGCGTTCATTACCACTGGCACTAACATGAACGAAAAAAGTAGAGTGAGAATTCCCTGGACGAAGTCGGTCACGATTGCTGCGCTGAGCCCACCGGCCATTCCGTAAACAACGAAGAGGACCGTCATGATGGGGATCATAAAATTTGGCGAAAGCGCCCCGGCGGTGGCTGCCCCAATAATCACAGCGCTTCCTTTCAGCATGAGCCCGATATTGACCATGAATTTCCCAAGTCCGAGAATGGAATAGAGAACTGAAACAGAGCGGTCGTATCGTGCTTCAAAAACATCGGCTGTAGTGAGTGCGCGAAAACGACGCATCATCGGGGCGATCAACCAGAAGAATGGAGTCGCAAACAGCCACATCCATTGGTACCAGATTCCTGAAAGACCATTGGTGAAAGTCTTCGAGACAACGGATACCGCTTGATCGGAATGGGTTGAAGTTCCAAACCCATGCATCAGCATAAACGCTTTCCCGAATTTTCGAGGCATCACGAAGTCTGCGAGACTCTTTACTTTTCGTGCAGCCAACACTCCGATCACGGTGATTCCGATCAGGTAGAGTGAAAGGGTGGCAATATCAGCTATGTGAAGGTTGAACATCGAAAGGTGTCGTGAATGAAGCGAGTATTCCAGAAGACAGGAAAGATGTCAGCTTGTCTATCCCGTGGATTCGTCCCATTGGTCTCTGGACAATCGACGACGACCTGACAGCTTGGAATCTTATGAAGCGTATTTCCGTCCTTTGTTTCCTGTTAGGTGTTTTCTCCACGTCCCTGTTCAGCGAGGAGGTGCCCTATCGGGTGAAGGATATCCCCGGTGTTGATAAGAGCAGGGCTTTTGGTCCGGGGGAAGGGAATCCGCGAAATAGCGAGGGCGATTTCATTGAGCTAAAAGATGGTCGGCTGCTCTTTGTTTTTTCCAAATTCACCGGGAAAGGTGGAGATCATGGCGAAGGGCATTTGGCGGGCCGCTATTCCAGTGACGGAGGAAAGAACTGGGAAGGCGAGGATTTTGTAGTGATCCCAAGAGAAGGGGACTTTAACAATATGTCGGTTTCGCTGCTTCGATTGGCCGACGGAAGTATCGCTCTATTCTATCTTTTGAAAAACTCACTGACCGATTGCCGACCAGTCATGAGGATTTCCAAAGATGAAGCAAAAACGTGGAGTGAGCCTGTTCTCTGTATCAGCGACGAAATCGGTTACTATGTTTTGAATAACGACCGGGTGATTCAGCTTGGAAACGGGCGATTGATCATGCCTGTCGCTTTGCACAATACTCCCGACTACAAAGAGCCAAACTGGAAGGGGCATATCATGTGTTACTTTTCAGATGATTCAGGACAAACCTGGAAGCGAAGCAAAACTGTGCTGGCTCCTGTAAAAGAGAATGGTGACCGCTATACCGCGCAGGAGCCCGGCATTGTGGAGCTGAAAGACAAATCACTGATGATCTTCATTCGTTCCGATGCCGGCAGCCAGATGCTCTCTTTTTCGAAGGACAAAGGAAATACCTGGAGTGACGCAGTTTCCTCAATTATCAGCTCTCCCGTTTCACCTGCAGCGATTGAAAGAATTCCTTCGACCGGTGATCTCGTAATGGTGTGGAATAATCACGAGGGTATTCCGAAAGAGCTAAAGGGAAAGCGAACGCCTCAGACAATCGCGGTTTCAAAGGATGAAGGAAAGACCTGGGTCCACACTGCCAATCTCGATGACGATCCGAACGGTTGGTATTGCTACACAGCGATCGATTTTGTGGGGGATCACATTGTTCTGGGGCATTGCGCCGGTGATCGAAGAAAGGGTGGCCTGAATCATACGCAGATCACCCGGGTTCCAGTTTCCTGGATTTACGAACAATAGAAATAGCTACTCCCGCTCGAAGGGAAACATGGGGCGTCGTCGGTGCTGGTATTCCAATTTTGTCATGTCGGCCCGGGTTACTCCGGGCGAATCGACGTGGAGAAATCCGCCTTTGGCCACTGGTTCGTAGGCAGCCATGGGGGCAATGACGCCTTTGGCGACGATCATCTTGAAGTCTGCCGGATCGACTCCAAAAGTCGTCAGTTGTGAAAGGCTGAAGGGAGCCATGCGTCGCTCCGTCACCATGATCGTCAGTTTGCTGTCTGGACTCTTCAGGACCGCAGTTGTGCCTTGATCAAAATCGGAAAACCCACCGTGGCGCGCTTCGGATTCCGAGAACTTCCCATCGTGAAGTGAGATCACTTCAAAGTCTCCACAAACGGGAGCAGACGGATCGCCGATTTTCGCGGAGATGCAGGCTTTGGCTCCGGACTCAATGGCCAGGCTTAAAGTGGCAGGATCATGAAGACAGACAAAGGCAGGTCCTTTTCCATGCTTGATCCAATCAAGGGCGATGGCTGTGCTGTTAGCCGGCGAGCCTCCGCCTACATTATCTCCCATGTCTAACAATACCACCGGTGAGCTCTCAATTTGGTTCACCTTCTCTACCGCTTTGCCAACGCTTAGGAATTCAGGAGCGAATTGCTCACGGCGCTCCCACATTTCCTCTGCGACCATGTTGGCCTTGGTTCTTGCCAGCCCCTCGTTCGAATCGCTTACGACAATGACGGCTGAGCCCATTTCCAAAACGTCGGCGTAGGGAAATCCAAGCACAATCGAATGAGAGAGAATCCTGTGGGGCTCCACTAAATTCTCTGCAGTTTTATAGAAGGAGAGAAGCGGTTCTTCCGAGGTGTTCTGACACTGAATGTTAATCGCCAAATCCGGGAAAGAGGCAGACTGCACCGGGCTGATTTCCCCTTTCAGAGTTTCTCTCATCAAGCGGGCTGCTGCTGCTCCTGTTTCGCGCTGATCGAGATGGGGATTGGTGGAGTAGGCGATCATCGCGTCTGTCGCGTCGACCATTGCCTGCGACAAATTCGCGTGAGGATCAATTGTGGCAATGAATGGGATCGCAGGCCCTATCAATTGCCGAACTTCCCCCAGCCAGTAACCATCGGCATCAGGATGATTTGCCGCAACGGTGGCTCCGTGCGGGGCTGCGAGAAGTCCATCAAGCTCTCCGGCGTTTCTGATAGAATCCAGAATTTCGTTAACCAATTGATCGAAAACTTCGGAGTCGATGACGCCGAAGGGAAGTGCGCGGGCCAGGAAAAGAGGAACGGCTTCAAATTCTTCATGGTCGAGCCCCTCAAAAAATCCGCCTACTTCATGCGGTGCACTCGCCATTTTTTCCCGGATCGTCTCTCCATGAATGAGGAGGTCTTCTTCGAAGTGATGCAGCCGGGTGACTCCATCAATGAAGGTGTTGGATTCCTGCAACAGACCAACGATACCAACGCGGAATTTTTTCATCGGATACTCTTCACTACTTTCTCTTTGAACTGATCGAAGTCCTCCACAGATTGACAGACTTCAGCGGAGCCCATCATTTTCCCGATAGAGTCATCGTCTTTAAATCCGGTTCCTGTCACCAGGCAAACCACTTCCTCGTCTGCACCGATCTCACCGGATCGAATTGCCTGAGCTGCTCCGGCAAGCGCGATCGCTCCGGCGGGTTCGGTAAAAATCCCTTCCTCGAGCGCGAGCCGTTTTTGCCAGGAAAATGTTTCATCGTCAGTTACGAGGAATCCTGTCCCGCCGGAATCGCGACAGGCTGTCAGAGTATTGTGACCATCTATAACCGTGGCGACTTGAAGACCGCTTACAGTGGTAAAGCATTTGCACGACCGGGCGCGGTCTTCACCTGAACGGAGATTTCCTGCAATAGTATCGTTTCCTTCAGGCTGAACGCAGTGAACAGCGGTGGAGGCACCAATCTTTTTCATTCCTTTGGCGACTGCCAGAGTCAGGCCTCCCCCTCCGGATGGCGAGAAAAGGTGATCAAATTTCTGACCGGTCTCCCCCAGCTCAAAAGCGATCGATTCGACTCCTTCCATCCCTTTGGGAGAATGAGAGAACGCACTGATTTGAACAGGGGATCCAAGCTCTCGACCCAATGCTCTCAATCCGTCGGCGACTTCGCGAGTCACATCTGCATCCGTTCCGAATCCCCGGATCTTGATCAACTCCGCTCCGTAGGCTCGCATCTGACGGAGCTTGGCCTGAGGCGCGGTATCGACAATGGCTAGGATACAGGGGATACCGGCGACAGCGGAATATGCGGCGAGTGCGGCACCCGCATTTCCGCTGGAAGTGCCGAGGCAAAATTTGGCTCCTGAATCAATCAGATGGGAAACGGCTGCTGCGCCAAAGCGGTCTTTGTAGGAGCCGGTTGGATTTCCTGACTCCAGTTTGAACCACAGATTTTTGAGGCCGAGTGAAGGACCTAAACTCCGGGAACGAATCAGAGGTGTATTCCCTTCGCCCAGCGAGAGGCGATTCTCCCTGGATGGCAATTGATCAAATCGATCAGAGTATTTCCAAATGCTCATTCGTTTGGTTTCAGCTCAAGGATAACGGCGAGACTTTCTTCTTTTTTTACATTCCCATTGAGATGAAGGCAAATCAGTCTTCCACTCTTTTCCGCGGAAACGATCACATCATTCACTCTCCCAATGTCCTGACCCGTCTTTACGACTTGAGCCAATTGAACATTGCTGGTGAATGTGCCTTCTACAGGGCTGGGATGGCATACTTGCAAATGTCCGGAGCCCTCTCTTTCGTCTTCGATCCCAAGCTCAGGCTCCGACTCCAGTTCGGGGGCATTCGGAATCATGGACATCGATGCCAGGACCCTGAGGCAGCCGGAGAAATAGTCGTCGACGCCTTTTGCAGAGCACGCTTCGCCTCCAAGGTACTCTCCGTAAATTGCCGGAACGCCGGCATCCCGCGCCACCGAAAGTGTACGGCCATTTAAATTTCCCGAGGTTCCCCAAATGATAGGCAAACCAAAATCGGAAGCCATTTTTCGTTGTCGCTGAAGGACTTCCTCGTCTTGAACTAACATGTATCCAATCAGGGGATCGATCTGCATGGCCCTTCCTCCGGTATGCAGATCAATGAAAGCATCGGAAGCGCGGATGAGATTTGAAATATCGTGGGCCACACGTTCGGTGAGCGAGCCGTCGGGCTTGCCCGGGCAGGTCCGTGCAAGGTCGAGGCCATCCTCACCGGTTCGCTTGTCGAGGGCGTGAGCAGATTCATTGACCACGGGAATGAGAGTCAGTGTTCCCTTGAGGTTCGCTGGCTTAATTTTTTCAATGAGCCGGCGGATGGCTTCAATGCCCTCATACTCATCTCCGTGGACACCCGCTACGATCAGCAGTCGCGGACCACTCTCTGCCCCTTCGATTTCGTGGACGGTGAAAAGATCGCTCATGATTCGAACTCCGTGACCCCGTCGCTCAATCCTTTGGCGCACATGGAAAATTCACCCGCGTTGGCAAGGAACCGGGCGCCCTGGCTTTGGCGATGTTTAATGCCTTCTTCGCCACTGGTCGGGCATCCCCACGCGATGCTATTGGCTTTGGCAGCAGCGGCTACCCGTTCATGGGCCTGCTCCAGTCTTGAACCGTCCGTATCTCCATCCTGGCTAAGTCGTAAACCGAGATCTCCGGGGCCGACAAACATCAGGTCAAGGCCGGGGACTGCTGCAATCTCTTCCACGTTTTCCACAGCGGAAGGTGTTTCGATTTGCACGACGAGAAAGGTTTCCCGATTGGCGTCTTCCGAGAACTGCTGATTGTCGGGATTGATTCTGAAATCGCTATCGAATCCGGCGTTGTCCATTCCCCGGTCACCGATCGGCGGGAACTTGGTGGCATTGACCAGGTCCCTGGTTTCTTCGGCCGATCCAACATGCGGAACCATCAGTCCGGTTGCGCCGTCTTCGAGATAGCGATAGAGCCCAACTTTTTCGCGCGTTGGAGTTCGCACCATGCAGTCGATGTCGTAGATGCGGCAGTAGGCGAGGAGCGCCTGCACTTCTACATTGCCGATCATTTTGTGTTCCAGATCGAGCCAGATGCAATCGTATCCTGCCCTCGCTGCCAGAGCAACATAGGGAGGAGTGTAGGTTCCGAGGGCGCAGACTTTTGCTGTTTCCCCGTTTCGAATGCGGGCGAGTGTTTTGCTTTTTCTCATCAAGTGAATTCGAAACGCATCCTGAATTTGGCATGGCGCATCGATGAGTGATCGTGAGGCAGTTCTCTGGAACCGGCAAACTCGAAATTTCCGAAGACGGGGCGTCTTTGCGGAGAATGATGTGAAGTGTCAGAGGAGCCCGGGAACAAGAGGCATGTGAGCAAATTTCACGCAGGAGGGCAACGGTAATCCGCGACCGTGTATCTTTCCGTTCCCCGATCAATTCGGATAGTCTTCACTATGTTTGCATTTCTATCGGGCCGAATTCTTTTCCCCTTGTTGGTTTTGAGCTTCTTAATCTCCGCGGGAGCTCAAGAGAAGGCTTCCCGGTGGTGGCAGGAAATCCCCGACGGAGTTGCGAAAAGTCCCGCGACGCTCGGGCTGTGGAAATTCTCGAGTGAAGAGACAAGTTCCGAAGGGCAATCAAGCTACAAGAGTAAAGGGACTGTTCGCGGAGCGAACTGGAATGCTGAAGGGAAGTTTGGTGGCTGTCTTGAGGGCGGCGCCGGCTATCCTGTTGAGGATAAACCCCACGGCCTTTGGGTAAAGCGTTCTCCGGTTCTGTCACCTTCAGGCGCATTCAGTCTCGAAATGTGGGTCCGGCCTGAAAATGCAGAAGAGTTACCTCCCACCATGACGCCGGCGCTTGTGGATTCAAAATACATCCCTGACAATCACACCGGATTTATGTGGTCCCTGGGAAAAGAGAGCAGCACCGGCAAAAGGGTGTTCCGGCTCGATATGGGATTGGGGACACGTAGTGAAACCTGGTATTCAGATCCAGTCTCGCTAAAAGCAGAAGAGTGGCAGCACATCGGATTCAGTTATGATGCAAAAGGGGTGGTCTCATTTTTTCACAATGGAACGACCGTTGGGGTTTTGAAAAAGGAGGGAGCGGGGGCAATGGCGACCGCTATCCGGGATTTTTGCATCGGTGACCGGATCGGATCTCTCTATCGCGGATTTCCTGGAAGCATCGATGAGGTGATGTTGAGCGAAGGCTTGCGGGAGTATCGTCCCTTGAAAGCGGAACCGGATTCATCCCGCCCGGTCTTTCGTCGCTTTACAAATGGCTCTAACATCTCCGTAAATCTCTCGAATCTGACTTCCAACGCATTGGAGAACCTGTCTGTCAGGATCTCCATTCCCGGTAGTTCCTCATACATGGTGAAAGGATTAAAAGGAATCGGGAAAGATGCGGCTCACAGCTTGAACATTCCGATCGATTCGGGCCTTCGCCCCGGGGAATATGAAGCGTCAGTTTCAGCGACTGTTCCCGGATGGGGAGGTGCTGACTCTGACTATCAAACCACTACCAGAATTCCCTTCGTCATTACCTCCCGTCCGATGCCGCATCGTATGCCGGTCGTCATGTGGGGCGTAGGCGGAACTGAAGGCGTGGTCAAAGAAATTCCGCGGCTGAAGGATTTGGGTTTCACCCACTGCCTCGGATTGGGAACTGATTACCAAAGGATTTGGGATCAAGGAAAGTCGGCTTTGCCGGGAACGGAGGAAAAAGTTCAGGAAGGGCGCGAGATGCTGGACCGCGCTTTGGAGAACGATATCAGTATCGTCACCGGGGTATCTCCCGGGAGATGGCTTCGTCACACGAAAGCGGGAAAACCCTTTCTACGGATTGATCGAAAAGGAAAACATTATGGTCGCGAAGATGTCAGTGCGTCATTTCCCAGGATCCAGCAGTTCGCTCACGATACGGGTGCTGCCTTAAGCCGGGCCTACGGAGATCATCCTGCGTTTGCTTCCGCTCTACTTCACACCGAAGTGCGTGGTGAATCACAAGTGTCCTTTCATCCCGAAGAGATTGCTGCAGCAAAGAAAGCAATCGGAACGGACATTCCCGATGTGGTCACGATCAAGAACGGGGTCGAGTACGGCAAGCTGCCGAATTTTCCGAAAGACCGGGTGATCGCTGACAATGATCCCATTCTGAAATACCTCGAATGGTTCTGGACGAAAGGGGATGGCTGGAATGATCTCAACACTCAGTTGAACGACGGTCTGGAATCGGGAATGGATCGCGAGGATTTCTGGACCTTTCACGATCCGGCGGTCCGGGTGCCAAGCATTCGCGGAAGTGGCGGGAATGCAGATGTCCTCGGCCACTGGACCTACAGCTATCCCGACCCGATTCGAATCGGGATGTGCACCGACCAGCTTTTTGAAATGGCGAGGGTCAATGGCCATCAACAAGACGTCATGAAAATGACTCAGGTGATTTGGTATCGATCACAGACTGCTCCCACGACAGCGACCTCGGAGGGTGATCCTTCCCCCTGGGTCGATCAGGACCCTGACGCTGCCTACATCACGATTGCGCCGATGCATTTACGCGAAGCGTTCTGGTGGAAAATGTCGCGACCTATCACTGGCATCATGTATCACGGTTGGCAGTCACTGGTGAAAACGGATTCGACCGGAGCCTATCGTTATACCAATGGGAGCACAGCAGGTGAGTTGACGCGCCTCGTCAAAGAGGTTGTCGAGCCACTCGGCCCGACCTTGATGCAAGTGCCCGATGCGCCGAGTGATGTTGCGTTCCTGGAAAGTTTTACTTCCCAGATGTTTGCCCGTCGCGGGAATTATGGATGGAACCACGGATGGACAGGTGATCTTTATCACGTCCTCATGTATGCCCAACTCCAGCCGCGGGTGATGTATGAAGAATCGCTGCTTAAGGCAGATGGCCTCGATGGAGTGAAGTTACTGGTGATGGGAGATTGTGATGTCCTCACAGCATCCGTCGTTGCGAAGGTGAAAGGATTTCAGAATGCCGGCGGTCTCGTAATCGGTGACGCGGAACTATGCCCGGGCATTCAGCCGGATATTCTGGTCCCTCGATCAAAGCGGATCAAAGACGCAGCGGCAGACAGGGCTGCGCTCCTGAAAAAGGCCAATGAGCTTCAAGCCAGCCTGAAAGGGAAATACGTCTGGCCGCTTGCATCGCAGAACAAAGATGTCGTCACGCGACGGAGAGCTTACGGGACGACCGATTATGTCTTCGCTGTAAACGACAAACGGGAGGCGGGCTCCTACGTCGGCAATTACGGAATGGTCATGGAAAACGGGTTGCCTTCAGAAACAACTGCAGTCTTGAATCGGGAAAGCGGGTTTGTTTACGATCTCCTTTCACATCGGCAGGTTTCAAAGGTGAAGGCCGAATCAGGAGATCTCAAGGTTCCGGTAAAACTCGGCCCCTGCGAAGGGCGTGTCTACATGGTGACGGCAAAGGCAATCGACTCCGTTCAGGTGGACGCCCCCGAATCCGCAACCCCCGGGCAATCCCTTGAAGTAAGCGTTTCAGTTCAGGACGCCGATGGGAAACTGATCGACGCCGTTGTTCCGATCGATCTGCGAATCGTGGATCCAGAAGGAGTCGAAATGGAACGAAGTGGATACTACGGAGCCGCCGGAGGAGTCGTGAAAATTAAACTCGATATCGCGAGCAATGATCCCGCCGGCTTGTGGGAGATTCGCGCGACGGAGGGAGCGGTCGGGAATGAAGCGCGAGCTTACATGCGAGTCGAAGAGAGATAGTTGGTTCTTCTGGACTTATCCGATGCCTTCACTGTAGGGCGAGCGCTTCGCTTGCCTTTGCTATTTACCCGCACAGCGGGGTGCAATCCTCCGGCTGATTCTTTCGATCAGGGTCTGGGGTAAAGTAAGCTGCTGGCGCAGTGGTTTTTTAAAGCCAGGCGGAGCGCCCGGCCTACAGAGGATAAGCGGAAATCCAAGTTGAAGAGCGCTAGAAGAGTTCCGTAATCGCCCGCCCTTCGGAAAGCAGATTGATCGGTCTCCCGCCGCGATCGGTGGCGTTGAGATCGTTGATACCCATTGCGTGATACACCGTTTTCGTAATGTCCTCAGGGCCGACCACATTCTCGACCGGCAGTTCGCCGAAGCGATCCGTCTTTCCGTAAGTTTGACCGCCCTGGATTCCACCACCTGCCATCACAATGCTCTGACACGCGGTCCAGTGATCCCGTCCCGCGCCGACGACTCCGCCGGACCGACGGTCGCCGATTTTCGGTTTGCGTCCCATTTCACTGGAAACCATGACGAGAGTATCATCAAGCATTCCGCGCTCGGACAGGTCTTCAATCAGGGCCGAGTATCCGCGATCAAATTCCGGTAGCAGGTAGTCCTGAAGGCAGTTGAAATTGTTTCCGTGCGTATCCCATCCACCGGCACTGCGGCATTTGGTTTTAATCGCAAGATTCTCTCTCCAGAAAACAGTGATAAAGGGAACACCTGCTTCGGCGAGTCGACGGGCCATTATCAGGCTGGTTCCGTTGACGGTGTTTCCGTATCGCTCGAGGGTTTTGGGGGACTCGCTATTCAAATCGAAAGCGTCCGAAGTACTTGAAGAGGAAAGAAGAGAAAAAGCCTTGTCGCGATACTCTTTCATGTCCCTCACGCCTGCATTGTGATCCAGGTCCCGCCGCGTTTGATCCATTGCGCTCAGCAAAGCCTTGCGATCGTCGAGCCGTCCTCTGCTGGTTTGCAAAGTCAATGAAGGTGCACTGAATTTCATCGGCTCCGCATGATCCCCCGTCAGGTAGAGCGGATCGTGCAAGGGGCCTAACATACCTGAAAACTGACCCGGCCTCGTGTAGGGCGGACGGCTCGGTTTGTGGGGCAGAGAGATTACTTGAGGAAGTTCTTCATGCTGTGGTCGACGTGAGCCGATCACGCTCCCCATGAAAGGCCAGTCGTCCGGATACGGTCGACGATCATTTCCCTGGGTCTTGAAAGTTTGATCCGGAACGTGTCCCGTCAGATTGTAATAATAGCCCGCATGATGATCTCCCGTCGCACGACCATGATCTGTCACTGAGCGAACGATCGCCAACTTGTCGGCGACCTTTGCGGTCATCGGAAGGTGTTCGCATAACTGGATCTCAGGAGCGGATGTAGAGATCGGCTGAAAGATACTGCGATACTCGTTTGGCGCGTCCGGTTTCAGATCCCACATGTCGACATGCGAGGAGCCACCGCATAGGAAAAACAGAATTGTCGACTTGGCCGTCGGAGATTTTACCGGAGCGTTTTCTATACCGGCAGCACCGAGAAGAGAGTCGCCGAATCGAAATCCAGCGATACCTGTCGTCGAGGCGACAAGAAAATCCCGTCGTGATGAATTGAGTCCTCTGCCTTTCGCCATGGAGAAAAGGTAAGGTGGAAATGGGGAATGGGGTAGTCCGTCATTCCGTTATCCGGAAGTAACAGGATTCTTTCCGATTCGACTCCAGAGCCAGCGCAGAGAATCCGGAAAAATGGCACCACCGTGATTCCCATTGTGCGCGCCTTCCCCATAAATGAACTTGGAATCGTATTTCATAAACTTCAGGGCAGCTGCCATCTCCTGGTTCGCGAGGGGCCAGTTTCCATGCGAATTATCAAGATCGTTGGAGCCGTCCTGTAAAAAGACACGCAAGGGCTTTGCCTCGGTTTTCCGGATCAAAAATGGATAGACGTGCCCGCCCCGAATATTGGTGAAACTGCCGATATGACTCAGCACTTTTCGAAAAAGATCGGGCCGTTCCCAGGCGACAGTGAAAGCGCAGATCCCGCCGGAACTCATTCCGCAAATGGCTCGCATGTCGGGATCGTCGGTGAGGCGATAATTTTTACCGACCTCTGCCAGAATCTCCTTTTCCAGAAATTCAGCATACTGAGGGGTGAGGGAATCATATTCCACTGAACGATTACTGGCGACACCCTTGGGCGCTTTCCATCCCTGAGTCTGCATCATTTCCTCAGCAAACCATCCCGGGTTGAGAAAGATTCCGATCGTTGTCGGCATTTCCCCGGCGGCAATGAGATTGTCGAAAACAATGGGAGCCCGCACTTGACCAGTCTCACTGACGTAGGCATGGCCATCCTGGAAAACCATCACGGCTGCCTTGTCCGTTCCTTCGGGTTTGTACTGCGCGGGAATATAGAGGTAATATTCGCGGACCGTCCCCTCGAAGACTTTACTCTTCCAGACGGCTTTGGTGACGACTCCTTTTGGAACGCCTTCTTTTCTTTCTGAGTCAGGACCTAAAGGATACTCTTTCGGTTTTGGTTTCGACTCTTCGGCGTGAGCAGGAAAGGCGAATGAAAAACTCAGTGCGAAGATCAGAGCGGAAGAATTACGTAGCGACATGGTGGGAATATCACGAATGTGGCACGACAGAGCAAGTGCGGCTTTCGGCTTTTGACGACCTAATCCGGAGGGGTTGTTTTCTTGTGAATCAGACGGCTGACTAGTGAAGTCCAACCTGTCTGATGAGATGCTCCAAGGCCTTTTCCAGTTTCCGCATGGAAATACTCGTAGAAGTGAATGTGGTCTTCTCCATGCTGACCGCTTGAATGAACATTCGATTCACCGTGGGCAGGACGGGTCCCCGACTTGTCATCGGGGATGAAGATGGAGACGAGGCGCTCGCTGATCAGATTGGCTGCTTCCTTGAGCGTCACCATATTTCCGGACCGGGTCGGGAATTCCACTTTGAAGTCGTCTCCGTAAAAGTGATGGTATCGCTCAAGAGCTTCGATCAGCAGGTAGTTTGTCGGGAACCAGATGGGGCCGCGCCAGTTTGAATTTCCGCCGAACATCGGGGAATCCGATTCGCCCGGGGTGTAGGCAACGGTATGAGTGCCGTCCTCCAGTTCGACGGAGTAGGGATTCTTCTCGTGATATTTGGAAAGTGTTCGCAGGCCGTAGGGGGAAAGAAATTCCTCTTCGTCAAAAAGATAGCCGAGGATCATCCGAAGGCGGTCGGAGGGGCAGCAAGTGAGGAGTCGCATTCCGTCGGTTTCATTGGTTTCGGAAATTCGCTCCGCCAAATGGGAGCGGTATTTGATGAACCAGTTTGTCCGCTCAACAAAACCGGACAGCGGTTCGAGGTGACTCATCTCCAGGGTTTCGCAGGCAATCAGAGGAAGGAGGCCCACCAGCGATCTCACCATCAGTGGACGCCGTTGGCCATTGCTGACGAGCCAGTCGTGATAGAACTTGTCGTCCTCGCACCAAAGCCCGTGGTGGCGTCCGTGGCCGTTGATTGCGAGTGAAATGTTCACAAAGTGTTCAAAGAATTTCGACGCAAGATCTTCGTAGGCTTTGTCCTCCTCTGACAACTCGATCGCCATTGCCAGCATCGTGGTGCAATAGAATGCCATCCAGGAGGTGCCGTCGGCCTGCTCCAGGGTGGCTCCAAAGGGCAGGCCGTGGGAGCGGTCGAATACTCCGATATTGTCCAGCCCCAGGAAGCCGCCGGAAAAAAGCCCGCTGCCGTTTTCATCTTTCCGGTTCACCCACCAGGTGAAATTGATGAGCAGCTTTTGAAATGCGGAAGCGAGGAAAGAAAGATCCCGGTCACCGCGTTCGGCTGCGATTTTGTAAACCCGCCAAACCGCCCAGGCATGCACCGGTGGATTCACATCACTGAAATTCCACTCGTAGGCGGGCATCTGTCCGTTCGGGTGCATGTACCATTCCCGCAGGAACAGAGTCAGTTGCCGTTTGGCAAAGTGAGGATCAAGTTCGGCCAGTGGAAGCATGTGAAAAGCAAGATCCCAGGCGGCATACCAGGGATACTCCCACTTGTCCGGCATACTGATAATGTTCCGGTTGAAAAGATGATTCCAGTCACTGTTGCGACCGTTCTTACGCCCCTCGGGAGCCGGATTGTCCGGATCTCCATCAAGCCAGTCGTTAACAATGAAGTGATAAAATTGCTTCGTCCAGAGCAGGCCCGCAGAGGATTGGCGGAGCACATTCATTTCTTCCGAAGTCAGTCCAGGTTCCTGGCGCTCCTTGTAAAAGGCATCGGCATCGCATCGCCTCTCGTCGATGATCTTTTGAAAAGCGTCGCCAAACAATTCCGTCTCCGGAATTTCAAGATCCCGGCGCGACAGCCTCAATCGCACCACGCTTGTAGCCCCTCCTTCGATGGTCCTGCTGAGAACGATCGCCGCTTTGGTTCCGCATTCGTCAGGGCGAAGGTCGGAAAGATCATCTTGAAGGAGAGCTTTGGAAAAGGCGTCCTTCGGAAAAACTTTCTCCGCCGACTTTTTACTGTCCTTCCAAAGGTTTGGATTCGTTTCGTTGTCGGTAAACCAGATTTCGGAATCCTCATCGACCGCCAGTTGATACGGGGAAAGGTTGTCGTGTTGCGTATGCAGCTTGCCGTCGACAAGGCGGATTTCGGGCTTCGATGTTCTGTCCTCCCCTTTTTGCCCCCACGACCAGGTGTTCCGAAACCAAATGGTCGGCAGCAAGGTGATTTCGGCTTTGTCAGGGCCGCGGTTCGTTACCCGAAGTTCGATCAGAAGGTCTTCGGGCGCTCCTTTTGCATAGACCGTCTCGACATCAAAGTAGCGATTGTCATCGAAGACTCCGGTGTCCTCGATTTCATATTCAGGATCTTCGCGGGACCGTTTTCCGTTCGTCGCGATCAGGTCCTCATAGGGAAAGGCAGCTTGTGGATACTTGTAAAGTGACCGGGCATAGGAATGAGTCGGAGTCGAGTCGAGGTAATAGTAGAGCTCTTTGACATCCTCTCCGTGATTCCCCTCATGATTGGTTAGTCCGAAAAGCCGCTCTTTGAGTATTTTATCTTTGCCGTTCCAGAGGGTTAAGGAATAGCAAAGCCGACACTGGCGGTCCGTCCATCCCATGAGTCCGTCTTCACCCCAGCGGTAAGCCCGGGAAGAAGCATGTTCTCTCGGGAAACTCCGCCACGCATCGGAGTCGGCTGAGTAATCCTCACGGACAGTGCCCCACTGGCGCTCCGAGAGATAAGGTCCCCAAAGTTTCCAGTTGGTGCGTTTGGTAGGGTCTTGTCTGAGCCGCATCGATTCGGAATCGCGGCAGTCGGTGAGATGAATGGCAGTCATAGGGAGGGGATGAAGCACAAGGAACGCAAAAATCGTGCCCCTGCTTCAAAAAGTTCAAAATTTCTCTCAGTCGGAGGTCCCGGCAAGTCAGGTCATTCCCCGTTCACTTTGCTCTTCCGGGTCCCGCTTTTTGATCGCCATTCCCACACCATCGCACTTCCGCAGCCAAGTGCCGCGAGGAAAAAGAGATGCCAATAGCCGAAGGTCAGATCAATCATATCGGGGCGCTTCACTGCCAGAGGAGCCAGGGGCCGGAGCATGAACTTCCCCCGCGCATTGGGTTGTTTGTAAAAAGTGCGTGACCCGAACTGCCCGACTTCGCCATTTACAAAGCTGAGCCGGATCAAGGAACTCGAGGAAAACACCTCTACCGTCAGTCGGTCAAAATAAAACAAGTGCCGCTCCGAATACCGACTGCTCTGCCACCAGCCAAATAGAATCAGCAGACATAGCGCCCCCGTCACCAGGCTGACCAGGTGACGTTTACAAAAACGGGAAACAAACTGCATCAGACCTGATCAGAGAAAAATAGAGCCCCATGCTTCATCCATGCATCATCCATGCATCATCCATGCATCATCCATGCTTCATCCATGCATCATCCATGCATCATCCGTGCATCATCCATGCATCATCCATGCATCATCCATGCTTCATCCGTGCTCATCCATGCCGCATCCCCGGGCAAAACCTCAAAGCGACTGCAAATAGGCAGCGCTTTTCTGAATGCTCGCAATGGGATCCGGTGAGTGATCCTGTTCGACATGACAATGGTCCACCCCGGCTTCAGCCGCTGCCGCAAGGATCGGTTCCATGGGGATTTTTCCGTCACCCAGTTCTTCAAAAGCATCCTGAGGAATCCCTTCGTAGACCGGCAGCTTCTGATCCTTCTTCAAATCCTTGAGGTGCAACTGTGAAACGCGCCCTTTCAGTTTTTTGATCATCTCCGCAGGATCATGACCGCCCGCCTGAATCCAAAAGACATCGACTTCGAATTTCATATCAGGCGAAAATTCTTTCATCAGAATGTCATAACCGCATTCTCCGTCGTCGCCCTTCGCCGCAAATTCGAAAGAGTGATTGTGATACGCCAGCTGAATGCCTGCGGCCTTCGCCAGCTCCGCTCCCTTGTTGCAGTTTTCCGCGACCTTTTTGTAATCGTCCAGCGTCTTCCGGTTCCGGTCGGCGAGATAGGGGACCACCAGGTGAGTCAGGCCATGTGTCTTCGCCTTTTCCAAAATGGATTCAAAAGGGGCGACACCCTTGTCCTCAGGATTCACCACCGAATCCCAGTTGAAGTGCGACGAATTCACCACCAGCCCGGCATCCTTCGAGGCCGTGATAATATCGATGCGGTTCTGATCGGGAAATCCATAAGGCTCCACCTGTTTGTAACCCGCGTCCGCCACCGCTTTGATCGCGCCTTTCAGATCCGCCTTGATCTGATTGCGAAGGGTATACAACTGGATCCCGATATTGGCGCGGTAGGTATTGTCTTTCTCCAGCGCAAGAAGCGAGCGGAGCGGAGACCCGGCCAGAAGAGCAGCGGTTGCGGCAGAAGAGGAGCTAAGGAAATTTCGGCGTTTCATGGGAGGAATATGATGGGAAGGAGTGCGGGGATCAAGACCGATTGCGTCTGATCTATCTTGTCTTAACCGCAAATCCGACAGCGTCCTGCCTCGTCGGCCAGGTATTGGAAGTAGTCGTCACCCGTGCGGTTATTTTCTTGCGCAGGTATTTCACTTTTTTGCGACCACGAATTTTGACACTCTTCTTCAGTCGACTGGAGGGCTGAACTTCCGCACAAATGAGGCGACCCCGTTCTTCCGGGGAAAGGTTGTTTTCCTGGTGAGTCCCCGCCATCATGGCAGCGGTGACGTTTGTTCGAAAAGTCGAGCGCTGGCGAAAGTTGGTGATTGCAAAATCCCTGTTTCCTCCGGTTCCGGCAACCGAGTAATCGTCAGCCTGATTTCCATCGCTGGTAATCGTGACCCAGGCTTTTACTTTACGAAGTTTTCGAGAAGTGGCGGAGCTTGTTTGACCGCTTGTGCTCGTGTTGTAAATGTTGTTTCCGCTTCCTGTGAAACGAGAAGAGCCAACGACATTATCAGGTCTGTCTCTTATACACATCTGACGCTGCCGACGAAGAGGATAGTGTAG
>OJCB01000276.1_pt1 | contig 20972 bp, 23 predicted proteins | sample 1591501 | NCBI WGS metagenome assembly OJCB01 (sample SAMN05416813, study PRJEB24817) | seawater metagenome | isolation source: Sea water | place: Canada:Atlantic | collected 2013-07 | reverse complement strand
TGATAACACAACTTTTTAGTTACTTTTATCTGTAAAAATTTTAGAGATTACAGCAATTTTTTTATTTTGTTATAGAAGTAGCCTAAAAAGGTGTATTAGACAATCCCTAGAAATAGGTAGATCTATAGTTTTAATTCTATAAATTATATATATTAAAACTCGCCTGTATATAAGTACTCAAGTTTTATTAAAAGAGCCAGCCTAAAGGCTAGCTCTCTATTGTAATTAATTAGAAAAATTTGTTGTGGTTGTATTATTATTACTAACTATGAAATTGTCAATCCTTTCTTATATTTTATAAACCATTTTGCTTTTCTTTTTTCAAGAAAATAAATAGCAGAAAATCCATTTAATCTCCCCAATCCAACTCCTACTATTAAAATTGCCTTATTTCTCTTTTGATTAAAAGCAATATTTGAAAACCATAAACCAATGTCAATTTTATTATACCCCCTACTCGGCAAATCTTTGTAATAACTCTTGTAAGGAATAACATAAGAATACTCATTATTTGGTATTAAAGAAACATCTACATTTACGCTATCTTTAATGCTTTTAAAGGATGCGTAAATTTGTTTAAAATCCAAGAATTCTTGTAGATGTTTTTCTTCAATATCTAAGGTATATGGTGGTCTTAAAATAGAATCAATTGAGACAATATATCGGCCATTCTTTTTTATGAAGGATTTTATAAGATTTATAGTATCTTTTGAATTTATCAAATCTGATACTGTTTTTATATTTATAGAATCAGAATTTTTTTTCATAACTAAAGAAGAAGGAGGTATTGGTTGAGGAAGAGCTGTAATTTTTAAACGAGATGTTACCATGTGATCATACATTACTTTTAAAACATTATAAATATCTTCATCCTTATTATATTGTTTTCTATCACAACCTAATATAATTATAGTTAGTAAAATAATTATTAATTTTTTCATGGTCTTAATTACAATTTTGTGCAAAATTAGAACTACCAACGGTTTGTGTGTGGTTAGTGGAGTATTAAAATGCTTTAAATATTCAGTTTAGTATTAAACTTTATAAAAAAGAGCTAACCTTAAAGTTAGCTCTTTGTAGCCTTTAATTATGCAGATTGTTGTGGTTTAGTATTTTATAATTCAATTTTAATTTCTAATTCTCCTTTATTAGCTTTAAATGGTTCAAATATTAAAATTCTTTTTCCTTCGCCATAATAATCGGTATACCATCTCTCATCTATTTTTCCAGATAGTTTTAAAATAGGCTTGTTTTCCTTGGAATTAAGCTTTATTAAAATTGTGTCATTAACATATCCTTTTACCCAAACATTCATCATAGTGTATGGGTAATTTTTGTAAGGTTTGACAACAATAGTTTTTGACTTTGTAAAATCCATAATTTTTAAATTTCCTTCATCTTTACCACAGGAAATAAAAAGTACAAGAAGAACCAATATTATAATCTTATCCTTTTTCATTTTCTATTGATTTGTAGGTATTAATTGAGAAGCATCAGTTGCATTCCAAAACCCATTTTGAAAAATTAAATTACTTAAATATCTTAAATTTCCATTATCAAGTGCATTTTGAACTAATTGATACAGTATTCCAGAACCATAAGCAATTTGTCTGCCTTGTGCGTTATTGTGGTAGTCCATTTGTGTTTCTTTAAAATGATTAAGATAATTTGGATCATATAGAATATTTTCATGAGCTGTAGTTAACTGTTCTGTTAAAGCTTCTCCAATATAAACAGTGCTCAGAGCATTCCAAAAAGTATGTTTAAATGCGTCACCTTTTGTATTTCTTACTGGCTGTGGAAAATGGGTTTCTGCATAAATATATGCTTGAGTTGCTGCTTTTAAATATAATAACTGCGTTACTTCACTTAGTGTATCAAATATTGCAATTTCAGCAGCTGACATACTTGCTCTATAATCTTGAGCAACTACTGGATTATAAATTAAACCGTTGAACAGGTCTATTTCTCCATTGTTTATTAAAGCATTAATACCTTGCATAACAAAACTACTAAAACTTGCAGCAATATTATTATTAAAACTATTAATTTGTAAATACTCATAAATTTGAGTTATTGCAACATTATTGTTATCATTATTTACCCAGTTCATTTCAGGAGTTCCTCTATCTATAGATAATAAATCTATTATATAGTCTTGCTGTATTTGTAATAATTGTTCCTGCAATGGTTCTTCATTTGGTGTTACATCTTCTCCGTAACCATCACAATTCCCATCAGCATCTACTGGATCACCATTAGGGCAAAATATTTGCTCAACAATATCTGCTATATCAATACAGCTACCCATACAAATACTTTGACCTCCTTCAAATCCATCATAATCAGGTTCTACTACATCAGAGCATTCTTCTCTTGTTGAATAATGAGAAAATTCTGTATACAAAAAGATATACCCTAAATAATTGCCAAAAGCATCATAAATATGTTGATAATAATCATTATAATGAGCTGTGACAATAGTGATACAATTTTGATTAGTTACTTTGTATAATTCTTTATTAGAACTCTTAGCTTTCTTTTCTTTTTCATTTTTGTATATATAACTTTCAAAAACACGTTGCCCTTCATTGTCATATAAGTGAACCAATCCATTATATCCTGTTTTTTGATTAAAAGTTACTTCTAAATCTATTAAACTAGTGTTTTGTATATCTTTCTCTTGAAAAAACTTAGCTAAATGAAAACTGTAAGTTCCTTTTTCTTTCTCCAGTACAATTATTTTATACTTGTGATAGTAATTTCTTGGACTTACTTTATTAATTGTAACTGGATTAAAACGCTTGTCCTTGTAGATAATAGAAAATTCATAAAAATAATCGTTTAAATCTTCTGAAAATTGTTTTTCAGAATGTGACCAATCAACTAAAAATTGATGCGGTAATAATTCTTTAAAATCTTCGCTATTAAATTGATTGCTAATATCAAGAACTAAATTATCAGGTTTATTAAAGTCTAATGTTTCTTTTTCACAATTCCATAACAATAATGGTATTCCAAAGAGTAAAATTCCAAATTGTAAGACTTTTTTAAGGGTTCTTTTTTTCATAATTTTTTAATTTTTTAAAAGTTTAATTATTAAAAAAAACTAAAATTTTAATCAAATATTATTAGAGAAGATGCTCAAGAATTAGTGGTAAAAAATCAAAATGATTTTTTATTATTTAGCTTAAGTAATGTGTATTTGAATAAGTGATAGCTTTTTTTATAAAATTATGAAAAAAACGTATTCGATTCAATACCCAGAAATAGGGAAATTTATAGCTATAGGTAACGGCTATTATGTTAATTTTTTGCAGGTATAAATAAATTTTTTAATTTATCTATGAGACCTTTTAGTATGCTAAATATAGCATCTGATGAAAAACCTCCTAGCAATGCTAAGCCACCTTTATTTAAAAGAGTAACACTCTCTGCACCAATGGTACCAGTAGAGATAATTTCAGACATAATAATACCAGATATAATACCTAATATTATTTGTGTAGAGTATTCTATTGAATCTTCTGGAATTAATGTTCCGTTTTTTACAGAAATACTAATATTTTTTAGCAAAAAAAACAAAACTCCCATACCAGAGATAGATGCTAAATAAATAAAATTTATTAATAAAGAAACACCATTATTACCCAGAACACCTTGGTCTAGAGAGTTATTATTTACTTGTTCAGACATTCCAGAACCAATAAATAGCACCAAAAAAACCAATGCTAAAAGCAATAAATTTCTGATACCCGGTAACTTGTTTATAAAACTTTTTTTTGAGCCATTTTTTATGGTGTCTTTAATAAAAGAGATAGATTTTGGTGTGGCTGGAGCAATATTTTTACACAGTAAATTATGCGCATTAATTAAATCATCTACAGTGCTGTTTTGAACCAAAGAATTAACATCTGTATTAATAATAATACCATTATAAACTGCATAAGAAAGCATGTTGTTTATCTCTTCGCTTAACTCTTCTATTACCTCTTGAGAGATCCCTGGAGATATTCCTATTAACGGTTTTGAATTTTGTGTTTTTTTTGTTTCAGTCTTAATATCTGGGGGTGTTATAGTATTCATTGTATGTAATTTTTAATTTCTAATCTAAAAGGGCATCTAAAAATTTATCTAAGCCTTCAGATTTAGCATATTCTAGAGTTTTTTCACCTGCTTTTACCAATTGTTTGATGTTTTCTGGAGAAGCATTAGACATGTCTGAAGAGTATTTTCTATCTTCTTCTGGTGTGTCTATTCTTAAATAAGATTCTGCATTAGATGCATTTAATGTTTGAAAAATTTCACTCATTTGAAAAGCTACCGTGTCTATACTACCATCCATCATTATTTCAGGAATTAATTGTGCCCATTTAAGTAAATTCCATCGATTGCTTTTTTCTTTGTTCTTAATTTTAAAACCTCCTCCACCTGTTCCTACAGATAAAATATGCATATCTGTTGCAGAGGGTTCATTAACAGCTCTCTCTTTAAAATTTGTGTTTCTTGCTTCAGCGTAGGCACACATGGTTGGGTTATTTGCAAAAACCCCTCCATCTAGATTTATCATAGAACTACAAGATGTTTCTTTTTTAGGACCTGTAGCAAGGTTTTTAATTTTTGCAGGAGGAAAATAGGTAGGTGCAGCAGAGGTAGATCTTAAAACATCATGCACAAAAAATTCTCTTTTTGCGGTGTCTTCTATACTTGTAAAAAAGAAGGAAGATTTCTGAGCCATATTGTATGTTGTTATTAAACATGGCTTCATAAGTTCGCTCATTTTTAAATCTCCTAATTTTTCCTTGAGTAAGTTTTCTAAATTACGAGGATTAAATTTTACAGCAGAACCCAAACCCCATAGACGTTTTAACCCACTAATTTTTGATGCATTAAAAATATCATAACCGTGGTCTACATAAAATTTTAAGGCCTCTGTAGCAGAGAACTTTGCCTTAGTGTTGTCTTCTTTTTGTGGAGCTAAATAAATGCCTGTTAAAATACCCCCTGTACTGGTTCCTGCAATAAAATCAAAATGGTCTGCTATGGTTGTGCCAGGTCTTTTTTTTTGAAGATATGCTTCTGCATATTGAATAATTGTAGCAGGTATAATTCCTCTGATACCTCCACCGTCTAGAGATAGAATTCTAACTTTTTTCTTTGGTGCCATACTATTATTTTTAAGGGTAATTAAAGTTAATTAGGTAATAGATTGTCTTGTATTACAGTAATTCTGAAAACTGAGGAATTTTTTTTGCAATTGTAACTGCAATTTTTCCCAAGCCTTTTATATTTTCTACTAATTGTGCTTTAGAGATATTTTCTTTTGATGCTTTTTCAACAACGCTAACAAGTGCTGTATACTCTTTTATATTTGGGGTAATAGAAGCAATATCTTCTGGTGAAAGGCCTTTAAGTTGGTTTAATTCTTCTTGATAGGTAGCATTAAAAGCTGCATCTGCTTCATCAAACAAGTCATCAAATCTGTTCATAATATTTATTTTTTATTCGTGATACTTTTCATAGTATTTGTTAGTGTTTTCATCTTTTGAAAGGCTTCATCGCTTTTAAGATCTATTTCTTTTCCTTTAGCTAAAAGAGTCTTGGTTAACTCTGAAACTTTTAATAATGATTTATTAAGTTCTTCAGCTTTACCTTTTAGTCCAATTACAGACAATACCTCTTGTTGGCTTTCTTTTAAATTAGAAATAGATTGTAAATAATTGGTTACAGAAGAATTTGCCTGCATGGTATTTCCATAAGAAATCTTTATATTAAGAATAATAGAGTCTCTTTGTTTTTTTACTGGTATTAGTAATTCGTTTCTTTTATTCTCTATTTTCCTTTGAGCAGCGTTTAGAAAATCTGACATGTCTGTAAGTACCTTAGAAGTTGCTGTTTTTGAAATATCATCACTTGCTGCTGTGTAAATAGTTTCAAAAATTGAAGGACTTATATTCTTTTTATAGTTGTCTAGTTCTTTTTTAAGAACGTAATTGATAATAAATGGAGCATATACCTCTTCAATAAAATCATTTATATTATTAATAATCTCTGAATAAAATAACCCAACCATGGTGGTATGTGAGTTTTCTAAGACTTTTATATTTGTTCCTATGACAGTAGAAAGTTGTACTGTTTCTTTTGGTACAGAAATGCAAGAGTTAAAAATATAGAATGTTACTGTTATGAATACAATTCTAAATTTCATATGTATTTTGTTTTTTTTTGATGATTATAATTAGTAAAACAAGATATAATTATGTATTTGTTTAGAATAGAGTATAAATACTCATTTATTAATTTTAAAAAACCAGAAAAGCCATGAACATATGTTCATGACTTTAATAAAAAAAATAACCACTGTAATGAGTTGCAGTTAAAACTATTTTAAGCTGATAAAAGTTTGAATGGATCTTCTTCTACCTTTGTAAAAAGGTTATTGATTTAGGAGATTGTGAAAAAGATACCGTTTTTTTTAAAATTTAAATTTAATTATTTATTGTTGGTTAAAATATAAAAATTTACACTGTTTACTTATTTGTGAGCAAAATGGTTAGTCCAAAATCAATATAAGGTCTCGAAGGCCAAAGTGCTCCTACTCTTCCGTATTTATCTCCTGGATAAAAGTTACGAAGAGAATCAAAATAAGAGTTATCTGAACTTCTAGCGATCCAATGGTAGGTTTTATTAAATGTTACCATAACACTAAGAGCTATCTGGTTTTCACCTATAATAAAAGTTTCTGGAGTGTAATTACCACCATCGGGGTGCATTTTAGACATATTTACTATGCCATCACTAGTAAAATACATTTTAGCAGAAAGCCCTAATTGTTTTGCAACTTCTATTAAGGTTAGTGGATTATTGTAGCCGTTTTTTTCTACATAACCATTTAAATTTTGATTTAAATTTCCTGTGAGTTTATAAATTTTAGATGCAATTTCATGAAAGTCATTTGATTCATCTAATTTAACCTCAATTTCTTCATTAATTGCTAGATTTTCAGCAGATAATGAAATAGTTTTAGGTAGTTTTTCAAATGTAGCAGCTGCAGCAACCAATGCATAGGCTCCACATTGGTCCGATTGATAAGGTTGAGTCATACTCGACTGTATAAGTTCTTGATTAGTTAAATTACATTCTTTAGAATTAATTTTAATGTTTTTTAGGGATGTGTAGTCTATTACTGCCATAATTATTTATTTTGATTTTGATTTATAAATGGTTTACTTTTTAAAACACCGACTTAATGACAGTGTGGTTAATTTTCACTAAATCTATATACTCATAGGACACCATAAAATTGGTAATTATGTACTATAGGTTTTTGTTTTCTTTGGGAAAAGATCATTGTTTTTAGGAGAAGACAAATTAGATTCGTTGGTTAAATTTTTACTATTAGTCATTTAATAAATTTTTGAAAATAATTTTTTGTAAAATTGAAATAAATAAGAGTTACCAGTCAATCCCTATAAGTAGGCAAATATATAGCACTAACTATCTGTATATATAGCTTAAACGACTAGCTACTTATGTAAAAAAATGTAAAACAAGTAGAATAAATCATTAACTTTTTTTAACTTTTTAAAAATAAAAATAGACATCTTTACTTGTTAAATTTTCTATTTTTTTTTTAACTATTTTAAAAAAACAATACTAATTTTAGCAGATATTTAGGGGTAAGATCATTTTAGATGTGCTAGATTTGTAGTCTTGAAAACTGCCATCGTCATACTAAACTGGAACGGAAAAAAATTGCTAGAACAATTTTTACCGTCTATTGTTAATTTTAGTTCAGAATTAGCAGAAATCTATGTGGCAGATAATGCCAGTACAGATAGTTCTATAGCGTATATAAAAGAATACTTCCCTATAGTACAGATTGTAGAAAACACCACCAATGGTGGTTATGCTAAGGGCTATAATGATGCACTAAAAAGTATTGATGCAGATATTTATTGTTTGATAAACTCCGATATTGAGGTTACCCAAAATTGGATCTCTCCTATTTTAGAGGTGTTTAAGAAAGAAAAAAATACCGCTATTATTCAGCCAAAAATACTAGATTTTAAAGCCAAAGATACTTTTGAATATGCAGGTGCTGGTGGTGGCTTTATAGATTTATATGGCTACCCGTATTGCAGAGGGCGTGTTTTTAATCATCTAGAGCAAGACACCAAACAGTTTAATGATGTTGCCGAAATTTTTTGGGCATCTGGTGCTTGTTTTTTTATACGATCTAAAGTGTATCATCAATTAAATGGTTTTGATGAAGATTATTTTGCACATCAAGAAGAAGTAGATTTGTGTTGGAGAGCCCAAAATGAAGGCTTTGATGTAAAATATGTTGGAAGCGCTACTGTATATCATGTTGGAGGTGCTACGCTTCAAGAAACCAACCCTCAAAAAACATTCTTAAACTTTAGAAATAGCTTGCTTAATGTTATTAAAAATGTACCCAAACAATGGTTTTTATTGGTTGTTTTTTCACGTTTACTATTAGATGGTATTGCTGGTATTAAGTTTTTGGTAGAACTTAGACCAATTCATACTTGGGCCATTATAAAAGCTCATTTAAGTGTGTATCGTAATTTTTATAAATTTTTACAGAAGAGAAAGAATTTACAGAAAAAATATGAGTACAACCTACACACTAGTGTTGTTTGGCAATATTTTGTGTTGGGAAGAAAGAAATTTAAAAATCTTCGTTAAAATTACAAAATATCTAGAGATCCCTTTCCTTCTCTAATAACCACTGGCTCTGCAGCTGTAAGGTCTATAATTGTAGAGGCATAATTATCTCCAAAGCCACCATCTATTACTCCATCTACTAAATGCTGCCATTTTTCAAAAATTAACTCAGGGTCTGTTGTATATTCTAACACATCATCTTCATCATAGATTGAAGTAGATATTATTGGGTTTCCTAAGGCCTCCACAATGGCTCTAGCTATCGTATTATCTGGAACACGAATACCTACTGTTTTTTTATTTTTGAATACTTTTGGAAGTGATTTACTACCCGGTAGTATAAATGTATAAGGCCCTGGCAAGGCTCTTTTAAGCAACTTATATGTTGATGTATCTATTTGCTTCACATAGTCAGATAAGTGACTTAAATCATTACATATAAATGAAAAATTGGCTTTTTCTAGCTTTATGCCTTTTATTCTAGCAATTTTCTCAACGGCTTTGGTATTGGTAATATCGCAACCCAAACCATAAACGGTGTCTGTTGGATATATTACCAGCCCTCCTTTTTTTAGAACATCAACTACTTTATTGATTTCTGTAGGATTAGGATTGTCTTTATATATTTTTATAAAAAATGCCATAAAATAACAATTCGAAACATCAAATTAAATCTGTAACTAAATATTTGTTTTTGGAAGGAGTTAATTTTTATCTACCAGCCTAAAACCTTCTCCATGAATATTTAAAATTTCTACAGTCTCGTCTTTCTTCAAATATTTACGAAGTTTAGCAATATAAACATCCATACTTCTAGATGTAAAATAATTGTCATCTCTCCAAATCTTAGTTAATGCAAGTTCCCTTGGCATTAAATCATTTTTATGCAGTGCTAGCATGCGAAGAAGTTTACTTTCTTTGGGTGATAATTTTTGTGGTTCATTTTCTCCTACAGACAAATGACGTAATTTAGAATTGAAGAAAAAACCACCAATAATAAACTCAAACTGTTCATTTTCTGTTGCTGAATCTGATTCTTTTCTTTGCAAAATTGCTTTAATCTTAAAAAGCAATACTTCAGAATCAAATGGTTTATTTAAATAGTCATCTGCACCAACTTGGTAGCCTCTTAAAACATCTTCTTTAAGCGTTTTTGCTGTTAAAAAGATAATGGGTATTTCTTTGTTGTTAGAACGAATATCTTGTGCCAAAGAAAAACCATCTTTACGGGGCATCATAACATCTAAAATACAAAGATCAAAATCATTGTTTTTAAACATAATTAGACCTTCTATACCGTCTTTTGCATGTGTTACATTGTAATCGTTTAATGCTAAATAATCTTTTAAAACTGTACCAAAATTTGGATCGTCTTCTACTAATAAAATCTTTTTACTTCCCATGTGTGTTTATTTATATTAATGGTAACTTAATTGTAAATGTGCTTCCTTTTCCTTTTTCACTATCTACAAAAACCGTTCCGTGATGTGTATCTACTATTTCTTTTACATAAGCCAAACCTAAACCATGACCTTTAATGTTATGAATATTTCCTTTTTGCTCTCTATAGAATTTATCAAAAATTTGTTTTTGAACATTTTTTGCCATTCCTATTCCTTGGTCTTCAATTTTAATCAGTAAGTTTTTATTGGTGCTTTCTGTGTAGACATCAATTTTTGGCTTTTCATCAGAATATTTTAATGCGTTTTCTAAAATATTAACCAATACATTGGTCATGTGAAATTGATTGACCAGCGTTTCTGATTGAATTGCTTGAAAATGTGTTGAAATTGAACCTTGCTTGTCTATGGCTAAAAGACTTACATGAGAAATTGCATCATCTATAACATCATGCATATCTGAAGCTTCGGTGTTAATTTCAATTTGGTTTTTTTCTAACCTAGAGATTCTTAAAACATTTTCTACCTGACCGTGCATCCGTTTATTTTCTTCTCGAATCATTTTTATATAACGAAGTACTTTCTCTTGATCATTAATAATCTTTGGATTTTTAATAGAATCTAATGCTAAGTTTATAGTTGCAATAGGTGTTTTAAACTCATGGGTCATATTATTGATGAAATCAGTTTTAATTTCTGATATTTTCTTCTGTTTTACCAATTGATATAAAGAACTTGAAAATGCAACTACAATTATAAAAATAAAGAATAATGATAACAGTAAAATATTAGAAATATCTGATAAGATATGTTTATTTTTATCTGGAAAATCTATGTATAAAGTAAAGTTACTAATACCTTCATTATTAATAAACAAAGGATAACTTTGACTTATTACCGGGTTTATAGTGTAATAACCAGACTTTAACTTAGTGGCTAGGTCATTATTATAAACACCGTATTTATAATCTATATTAATATTATTTCTTTCTAGTTCTTCTTTTAATGTTGCGTTTAATTCTCTGTTGTTTATTCGTTCTTCTATAGGAAATGTTTTTTTGTAATCTTTAAAAACATCTGATAGTAATTTTCTATCTACCTCCTCTACTCTGTCTATTGTTGAAATTTTATTTACGTTAAATACATCCTTAAATTCATTATCACCAACAACAAAAGTTCCTTTAAAAACATCTCTTTTTTTTGTAAATCTTTTTACAACGATGCTGTCATTATCATAAAAGCCATTTTTGTCTAAAATATCCAACGCTGGAATCTTAAAATCTTCTTCTATAATGGTTGTTCCAAAAGAAAAACGACTCTTACTACTAGTGTCTATTTGCTGAATTAAAAAGTTTTTGATTTGCGCTTTGTTTAAAAACCTTTTGGTCTTTATGAAACTTTCAATTTTATTATAAAAAAGGTCTTCTTCTTTTATTTCTAAACGTTCAGAAACTCTAGCCAATGCTTTTGTAACATCTCCTTTAAATTGATTTTCTTTACTTTCTATAGCATTATTTATCCAATATAACTGAACGGAGACTATTCCAATAAGTGAAATACTCATTAATACTACAATAAGGACAAATATTTTCTTTCCCATTGGTCAAAAATAGACTTATAAAGTAGGTTATTTTTTTATTTTAACTTAGATTAACAATACAACTTGCTTATTTAAGCAAATTTTAACATAAAATGAAGATTATCCTAAATAAAAAGCTACTTTTTTGTTAAAATATTAAATATATTTTTAGTTTTTAACAATGTTTCCTCTTTTTCAATATTTAGAATAGTATAATTTGACAATAAGTTTCTCTTGGTGTCTGACCATTGATTTTTAATGATATCCTTCACCTGTTTTTTAGTAACAGCATCTCTTCCCATGACTCTTTTAATCCTAGTATCTTCGGGCGCATTTACTGAAATAATTATATTGCAAATTAAATCACCATTGGTTTCAAAAAGGATGGCATTTTCATAGATTATTAATGTATTTTCTTTTTGACTTGCAATAAAGTTTCTAAAATGATCTTTTACGGCTGGATGAACAATGTTATTTAAAGATTTTAATAACTCAGGTTCTTTAAAGACTAATGAAGAGATATACTTTCTGTCTAAGATATTGTCTTGGTAACTTTTTTCACCAAATACAGCAATGATGTTCTCTTTTAGACTTGGTGAGGTATTCATAAGTAATTTAGCCTCTTTATCTGCATGGTAATAAGCGGTATTATCTAAAGCACAAATGGTTTTAGCTACCAAAGATTTTCCACTACCAATGCCCCCTGTTATTCCAACTATCATACTAGTTACTTATTATGAAATCTATTTTAAGAGGCGTTATTCTTGCATTTTTTATCATAAGAGAGGTCTCTACAATTTTTGGAATTAAATAGGGCAAGTTATTTTCTTTAGACATATTATAATCACACTCAATCAAAAAAGATGAGGGCAAAATTTTATTAAAGTTAGAAAGCGCTATCCTGTAGGTGATTTTCACAAACTTTGGAAATGTATTAATGGTTTTACCTGGCGGTAGATTTAATACCTTAAAAGGAAGCTCTATAGAACCCTCTGTAAACTTCTCTATTGCTGCAGAAATTTCTATATTCTCTTGTTGTATGTTCACATTAGATTCAGATGCAAATTCTTTGATAGCAATTGATTCATTAACTGAGGCACTGAGTTCTTTCTTTTGAAAAAGTTCTGTAGAAACAAAACTAATAGTATCTAGTATAGATTCTGGACCTGTTACTATTATTGAATCTGGAGAAATACCAATAGGCTCATTTAATTCATAACCGTCTGCAAAGGTAAAATCAGACACGAGTTTTACGGGTACTTTTTTAATCTTTAACAATCCTAAATTAAAAGCAATTGAATCATGTATAAAATGATCTATTTGAACCCCTGTTTTCATTTGTTTTTGAAGCGCTAATTTTTGCTGAGAAACCAATAAATAATAATCAGTTAGAGATTTATAATAAATATTAGATGCATTAATTTCTAATTTATTTGGTGAAATTTTTGCTGAAATTAATTTAAATCCTGTTGTTTTAATATGAATTTTTATAAAATCTAGAGGAGCCTCCTGTAATAATTTATCATCTGGAAGATTCTTATAGCTTATTGGAAAAGCTATGGTACTATCATATTCTTTTGACAATTTGGTCATAAACCAAAAAACAACAGAAAGAAGTGTGAATAAAATGAATGAATAATTCATTTTATTGTTTCCATTATTTTTTTGATTCATTTCTAATTGTATTTGTTTGCAAGCTAATTAAACTAAAACCAAAGACAAAATTAACTACAAAAAAAAGCGAGCTGTATATGAGCTCACTTTTTTAATTATAATGTAGTAATGATTATTTTTTTGCTGGTGCAGTAGTATACTTCTTGCTCAATTCTACAGAAATTGCTGCCTGTTCAAACTTAATTTTTCCAGCACCTGTCTCTATAGTAACTGTGGCATCTTTGTCATTTATATCAACTAACTTCCCGTGTATACCACTAGAGGTAACAACTTTCGATCCTTTTTTTAACTCTGTTATAAACTTTTTTTCTTTTTTACGTTTTCTATTTTGTGGCAATATCATGAAAAGATAAAAAACAACCAAAAGAGCTAACATAGGAAGCATCATACTTCCAAATCCTTCAGATGGAGATGCTTGTAAAAATAACGTTGTTAAAATCATTAATTTTTCTTAAGAGGTTTGATTCTTTTTCTAATTTCTTCATCTGTGTAAACCCTTGGAGTTACTGACCCCTTTAACTTTAACACTTCTCTACCACGTGCAGTATTGGTGATTAAAGTTAATGTTTTGGCTTGTCTGTTTGGCTTTCCAGCTGTGTTGAAATTAGCCAATACCTCAGCAGAATCACCTGGTTTAATTGGTGTTCTTGGCCAAACTGGAACCGTACAACCACAAGAAGGTTGAACATTAGAAATTACAAGATCTGTTTTTCCAGAATTAGTAACCATAAATTTTGCTTCAACAATCTCTCCTTCATTTACAGTTCCAAAATCATATTCTGTAATATCAAATTCTATTTCAGCAGAACCCTTACTTATTTCTACATCTCTTTTTTTAGCAGTAATTATATTTTCTTTTTTAACCTTTTCTGAGGCATTTCCTTCTTTACAGGAATTAAAAAAAACTAGCGATAGCACTAGTAATGATGATGTTACTATTTTGTTCATAATTGTAAAGTTTTTTGTAAAAATAATAAATTATAATAACCCTCGTCCAACTTTGACGATTTTTTTGTCTTTATCAAACTCTTTAGAGAGTTTATCTAAAACTCCATTTACAAAGTAACCACTTTTTTCTGAAGAATAGTCTTTAGCAATCTCTATATATTCGTTTATGGTAACTTTAGTAGGTATCATTGGAAAATTCAAAAACTCACAGGCTCCCATTTTTATTAATATCATATCCATATCTGCAATCCTGTCTGATTCCCAATTTGGGGTATGAATTTTGATGTCATTTTCAAAAGTATGATGATTTAATATTACTTTTTTAAATAATTCTGATACAAAATCTAAATCATCTTGGTTTTTGTAGAGACTACCTAAAGAGAAAGTACTAGTTGCTTTTTGCTTTTTGAGTGACCTAAGTACCCATGTATTTACAAATGGTATGTCATCTACCCAGGTAATATTTTCATCTTCAAAGTACTCTGCAAGTTTTGTGTTTGGAGCAACGATCTCTCTAAAAAAATCAATAACAAAACTTTTGTCTACACTAAAGGATTCTTCTTCTGTGGCTAGGTAGTCAGAAAATAAGGCACTCTTTTGAAGCTTATCCCAAATAATTTTCACATATTCATCATCTTTAGACCAATTGTTTAGATCTTGAGCCTCTAAATGAAGAGAAAGAGAAGTACTTTCTGCTATTTTTTTTATGAGTTTGTTTTCTACAAATTTTCTATTTGGAGATAAATCTTCCTTTGTAGCTAAATATTTTTTCTTTGAAATTTCCTGTTTTTGTTCAGCTAGCTTTTGAACCTCAACTAGAAGTTGAAGAAGCAAAACATATAAATCAAACATTTTTTTAATGCTAAATTTTATAAATTTTTCTTCTTTCACGATATCGTCATCATGAGATTTAATCATCGCATATACTGACTGCATTACCTTAACTCGAATATGTCTTCTGTTGATCATTTAAAGAACTTATTTTTTAATAAAAAAAGCGAAAGATAAAAATCAGTCGCTTTGCAAAAATATAATTATTTCTTTAGGTGCATTAAGAGTTTCTCTCTTTTTTACGTTTATCTATTGTATTTTGTGCAATATTGAATGCAGCTCTGTGTGTAGTGATGTTTTCTTTTTCTGAAAGTTTAAATATTTCTAAGGTTGTATTGTAAATATTTTCAGTTTTCCTCATACTTTCTTCTTTAGTATACCCTTCTAATTCACCATATACATTTATAATACCTCCTGCATTGATTAAAAAATCTGGAGCATAAGCAATTCCTTTTTCTTTAAGAATTCTACCATGCTTTACTTCATCTGCTAACTGATTATTAGCAGCACCTGCAATAACCTTTGTATTTAATTGATGAATAGTTTCATTATTAATAGTAGCACCTAAAGCACAAGGAGCATAAATATCTAGGTCTAAATTGTATATATCATTTCCTAAAATAACATTGGTATGATACTTTTTAGATAACTCCTCTAAACGCGCTTCATTAATATCATTTATAATTACTTGAGCTCCTTCTTCTGTTATATATTTAACTAAAGTTTCCCCTACATGTCCAACTCCTTGAACTAGTATTTTTTTTCCTTCTAAGCTTTCTGTACCAAATTTATAATTAGCCGCTGCTTTCATTCCCATATAAACACCATAGGCAGTTACTGGTGATGGATTACCAGAACCTCCTTTAGATTCGGATATTCCAGTAACATGAGGAGTTACTTCTCTTATAATGTCCATATCTCTGGTTTCCATTCCAACATCTTCTGCGGTAATATACCTTCCACTCAAAGAATTTACAAACTCGCCAAACCTCCTCATTAAACGATCATTCTTTTGTGTTTTTGCATCACCAATAATTACGGCTTTACCTCCACCTAGATTTAATCCTGTAATTGCAGACTTATAAGTCATCCCTCTAGACAAACGCAAAACATCATTTAAAGCATGCCATTCACTTTGGTATGACCACATTCTTGTACCACCTAAAGCAGGTCCTAAAACTGTATTGTGTATACCAATTATTGCTTTTAAACCTGTATCTTCGTCGTTGCAAAAAACAATTTGTTCGTGACCATCAAAAGAGAGTTGTCCAAACACAGGATCTTTCTTCATTAAGTTAGTATCAATAATTTTAGATGTCATAAGTGTCTATTCGTTTAATTGTAAGAGTCTTGTGTAATTCATAAAAAACAAAGGTCAAAAATACGATATCTTCAAATAACAACAAATTAATTGCTCTTAAATTATATATATTTTAATTTTAAAATACTGCAAGAAAAATAATAATGAAATCCTTAAGATATTTAGACAAGTATTTTGTAAAGTACAAATGGAGACTATTATTAGGTGTTTTCATTACAATTTTATCTAAAATATTAGCACTTCAAATTCCTGTAATTATTAGAAAATCTCTTAATTCAGTTGAAACTTTTATCAAAAGTGATATAGCAGATAAATCTGTAATTGAAAATCAATTATTGTGGAATTTAGCAACTATTCTAGGTGTAGCAATTTTTGCCGGTTTTTTAACTTTTGTAATGCGACAAATGATTATTGTTACCTCTAGATTAATTGAGTTTGATCTAAAAAATGAGATTTACGAACAATATCAAAAACTCTCTATAAATTTTTATAAAAAAAACAGAACTGGAGATTTAATGAATCGTATCAGTGAAGACGTTTCTAAGGTTAGAATGTATTTTGGCCCTGCTGTGATGTATTCTATGAATATGATTTTTTTATTTATTGTTGGTTTTACTCAAATGGTTAAGATAGATCCTGAACTAACCATGTATACATTAATTCCTTTCCCAATATTATCTATTTCCATATTTTACATAAGTAAGATTATCAATAAAAGAAGCACTGTTGTTCAAGAATATTTATCTAAACTAACCACATACAGTCAAGAATTTTTCTCTGGTATTAATGTTGTAAAATCATATGGAATAGAACCAATGGTAATTGCTGGGTTTGATGAATTAGCAGACAAAAGCAAAGAAAAAAATATAAGTTTATACAAAGTACAAGCACTATTTTTTCCTTTAATGATCTTATTAATAGGGATTAGTAATTTAACAGTAATTTATATTGGAGGAAAACAATACATTAATGGAGAAATCCCTATTGGAGTTATTGCAGAGTTTATCTTATATGTAAACATGTTAACTTGGCCGGTTGCCGTGGTAGGTTGGGTAACTTCTATGGTACAACAAGCAGACGCATCTCAAAAAAGAATTAATGAATTTCTTCAAGAAGAACCAGAAATACAAAACAATAGTACTAAAACATTCAACTGCGAGGGAAATATTGAATTTAAAAATGTTAGTATTACCTATGATGACACAAGAATAGAGGCATTAAAGAACATAAGTTTTTCCGTAAAAAAAGGAGAAACAGTTGCTTTTCTTGGTAAAACTGGTGCAGGAAAATCTAGCATTGTAAATTTAGTTTCTAGACTGTATGATGTAAATAGTGGTCTTATTACAATTGATGCCATACCAATTAAAGAAATTAATTTAACAGACTTAAGAAAAGCGATTGGTTTTGTACCCCAAGATCCGTTTTTATTTTCAGACTCTATTTCTAGTAATATTAAATTTGGGTACAATAAAGCAACAACTCAAGAAATTACAAACGCTGCAAAAAAAGCAGTTGTTCATCAAAATATTGTAGATTTTAAAGATGGCTACAATACCATACTAGGAGAACGAGGTGTTACTTTATCTGGGGGGCAGAAACAACGAGTTTCTATTGCTAGAGCTATTATAAAAAATCCTCAAATATTAATTTTTGATGATTGCTTGTCTGCAGTAGATACAGAAACCGAAGAAAGAATTTTAACAAATTTAGAAGACCTTTCTAAAAACAAGACCACATTTATTATTAGCCACAGAGTCTCTTCAGTAAAAAATGCTGATAAAATAATCATATTAGATGGTGGAGAAATTATTCAGCAAGGTTCTCATAATCAACTAATAAATCAAAAAGGCTACTATAAAGAACTATATGAACAGCAACTTTTAGAAAAAGAAAACTAGTTGTATATTTTGCCAAGTAAATTATTTTGTTAGATTTGTTACTTTATATTTAAACAAAAAAAAACACATTTTTAAAAGTTATGGGTGATAGAGTTGAACAAGAAGAAATATTTTCACAAGTATTAAGAGCAGGAAGAAGAACATACTTTTTTGATGTTAGAGCTACCAAAGCAGACGATTATTATCTAACCGTTACAGAAAGTAAAAAGTTTACACATGATGATGGAACTTTTCATTATCAAAAACATAAAATCTATTTATACAAAGAAGATTTTAGTGATTTCAAAGAAATGCTAACAAAAGCTACAGACTATATCTTACATGAAAAGGGAGCTGAAGTAATTAGTGAACGTCACCAAAAAGATTATAAAAAAGAGGAGGATCAAGAAACAACTGAAGAAAAATCAACCGAAAGTTTCACAGATGTGAGTTTCGATGATATTTAACAACTGATATTCAAATTCAATTTTTAAGAAAGACCGTCTATTTAATTAGATGGTTTTTTTATAGAACACTTTTAATAGTATTAGTTTTATGACAAGTCTCTAACCATTCTTTTTCAGGCACACTGTCTTGAGTTATTCCACCTCCAACATAAATACTGGCATAAGCTCCATCAATCTCTACACAACGTAAATTCACAAAAAGCTCCGTTTCTAAATTAATATTAATCTCCCCTAAAAAACCAGTATAAAATGTTCTATCATAGTTTTCATTATTTAGTATAAAAGATTTTGCTGATGCTCTTGGCAACCCGCAAACAGCCGGAGTAGGATGCAAAGTGTTTAATAAGTTTTTTAGCTCAAACTCCTCAATTTCTCCTTTTATATCTGCTTTTAAATGAAGTAAACTACCTGCTTTAATGGTATAGGTATCTGAAATAGAAAAGTTTTTCAAAATAATACCATTCTGTTGATCTTTAATTTGTGAGACAATGTAATCTATCACAAATTGATGTTCTTTAATTTCTTTATTTCCCCAGATAGGGTTTGAATTTCCTTCATAATTTTGAGTACTTGCCAAGGCGGTTGTGTGAAATTCTCTATTCTTTAAAGTTACCAACCTCTCTGGAGTTGCCCCCATCCATAAGCCAACTTTTGGATGAAACCATACATAGACAAATGCATGATCATATTTTTGAAGTAAATTCTCAAATACCTGCAACAAATCAAATGAAGTTAGTGCTACAAGTTCTTTTCTGGAGAGTACTACTTTTTTAAATGAATTACTTTTAATGGCATCTATACCCGCTAAAACTAATGCTTTATGACTATTTTTTGCTGATTCATATTCTTTAAACTCAGAATCTGAGGTGTCTATTGAGTTTTTAATGTACAACTCTTCTATCACCTCTGATGTTTCTTTTAAAAATACAATTGATGAGTTTTCATTATGAAACGGAGCAAATACAAAGCCTTCTTCTTTGAAAGAATCTGAATATCTCAATGAGTCATTATTTCCAAAATACGCTTTTAACTTTTTTGTATTAGGTTTATTGAAACAAACAAATGGCAAATTTTGATGATGAGAAGCTACAATTTTTTTTAAAATTAAACTCAATCTAACAATTTTAAACGTTATTAATTTTATTTTTTATCGAGAATAATATTTGTCATTTTACAAATAGAAATTAACTGATTCTCTTCATCTACAACTCTTACCTCCCATAAATGAGTAGACCTTCCTTTGTGAATAATTTTAGCCGTGGCATACACCAAACCTTCTCTTTTACTTTTAACATGGTTAATAGATAAGGATATGCCATTAATGAATTGTTTTTTACGATCTATAAAAAAGTGAGAAGCAGCACTACCAACAGATTCTGCTAATGCAGCAGTTGCTCCTCCATGTAATTGACCGTAAGGTTGATGAACCTCAGGAGTAACAGGCATTTTTGCAGTTAAATAATCTTCTCCAACATCAACATACTCAATATCAAGAGTTTCCATTAATGTATTTTTTGAGTTGGCATTAAAACCTCTTAAAATCTCACTTTTATCCATGCTATTTCATTTGTTTCACAAAAATACATATAAAATATTGTAATTTTGCCTTGGTAAACCAACAAGAAAAGATGTACAAAATTAGAATTGTTTTAGATACAGAAGAAGACGTTATTAGAACTATTTTAGTAGATAATGCTATAAATTTAGAAACCTTACATCTAACAATTGCAAAATCTTTTGATTTTGACGGTTTAGAAATGGCTTCATTTTACAGAACTGACAATGAATGGAATGAAGGGGAAGAAATTCCTCTTTTTAATATGTCTGAGGCCGGTGAAGGAATTTCTATGCAAAATTGTTTTATTAGAGAGACCCTTTCAGAAGCTGGAGCTAAATTAATATATGTCTATGACTTTTTAAAAATGTGGACTTTTTATGTAGAAGCCATAGAAGTAACAGAAGACACTCAAAATGATGTACCGAAAACAATTCTGTCTGTTGGTGAAATTCCAAAAGAAGCTCCAGAAAAAGAATTTGTTGCAGAAAAATCTGACTATGATTTTGATGATGAAGACGAATTTAAGGATGAATTTGAAAGCCTTGATGATATAGATTTTGATCATTATTAATTTTTAATAAACTAATTGCTGTCTCTTATACACATCTGACGCTGCCGACGAAGAG
>OJCB01000274.1_pt1 | contig 20984 bp, 16 predicted proteins | sample 1591501 | NCBI WGS metagenome assembly OJCB01 (sample SAMN05416813, study PRJEB24817) | seawater metagenome | isolation source: Sea water | place: Canada:Atlantic | collected 2013-07 | reverse complement strand
GATCTCCACTATCCTCTTCGTCGGCAGCGTCAGATGTGTATAAGAGACAGCATCAATCCCCTGCCCCTCATCTCCGATCGCCTCAGCGACGCCCTCAAGCGACCACCCTAAAAGCAAATTGCTTGGCGCCGGCCAAAGCCCTGAGAAGCCGGGATGGCACCTACTACGGAGTCACCAGCAACCACCGCATGCCGCCACGACTGCGGCGGGAGGTGGCGAAACTGTAGCGAAAGCAGTTGGTGCAGTGCAATCGTTGCAACAGCCCCAACTACGAAAAGTTCAAGGCCACGCTGAGGACGCATCCCTTGTTGCCGGCACGAATCGCTCACTCTAGACTGTAGCGAAACCGCAAACCTGAGGAACCGGATGCGTTAATTGCGTTCGTCCGGACCTGTAAGGGGCGTCGTCCGGCCATCAGGGCCGGGTGGACCTATCCCGGAAACCAATAATGCATCGTGAAATTCACAAGCCAGCTACCAAAGGGGAGAAACTTTCCGGGCTCCTCTTGGAGAAGACGGTCAAGAATGATACCTGGAGACTCTCAGGCAACTAGATTCGATCAAAATAATCGGGAGAAATGGGAAAAATAATCGGCCGTGGGATGAAGATGTTGAATTGATTAGTAGCGATGAAGATTAGGCGCAGGCGCAACTACGGAGACTTGGAAGGGTGATATATTCTAGCGCGATTCTTAACGATTCTGATAGTATCAGCTTCTCACTTCAGAACATATCTTGAGCTCCAATCTTCCATTATTAATTCACTGCTTGAATGCAAAAATTCTGAGGCGCTAAAAGTCTATCTCGAAGGGCTGAAAGCGACTGAGAAGGGCTTGGCATTTGAGCTGTTTCTGGAACTGCTCTACAACGGCAATGGTTATACGGCAGTATGGCAAGGTGGTAGAGGCGATTTAGGCGCGGACATTCTTCTAAATGATTCTGCCAGAGAAGGCATCTACTGCGTCATCCAAGCGAAAAACCATTCCTCTCCACTGAATTTTGACGACACCGTAAGTGAACTGAATAAGTTCGAAACAAAAGCTTCTGAAAAGCATGGCTGCCGCGAATTCGAAATCATCTCGATGAACGGGTTTGTGGCTGAAGCGGCTAAACTAGGTCGCTTCAGATTGAATCTCAGGGATTGGAGGTATGTCGAGAGTTTGATCGAAACATACGATCCTCACAACACGTCACAACCCGTCATCCGACTGCTCTCGCACAACCAAGAGACTTTTGACGCCGCAATATAATTACTAAATACAGGGAGTCGAGTTGCCTGCATTCAAGCGACAGGCACAGGGAAGAGTGAAGTTCCCCCGAAACGGTAGACACGTGGAGCTTGATCTGAAAACATCAGAAATCAGATCACCATGTCAAATTCAGGAAATACCTACACAGAAGAGTTTCGTAGAGACGCCGTTGAACTGCCACAGAGCAACGGTCGTCCCGTCAGCCAGGTCACAGGGGAGAGCTTTGGAGCCGGAGCGTTGGCCGAAGATTTGCTGGCCGAGATCAAGAAACTGCAGAAGGAAAACGAGTATCTCAGACGTCAGCGCGAGATCCTAAAAAAGGCCGCCAGCATCCTCAGCGAGGACCCCGCAGTTGGGTATGCGCTGATTGAGAAAATGCGGGATCGCTACCCTGTCATGGAACTCTGCGATGCACTGGAAGTCTCCCGAAGCGGATACTACAAAAGTCTTCGCGCCAGGATAAGCGAGCGGAAGAAAGAGAATCAGCAACTCACCGATGAGATGAAACAAATCCACGGGGAAGGTTTTAAACGCGCCTACGGAAGTCCACGAATGACCGTGGAGGCACCGTCGCGGATTCACCTGCTCGGAGAATGAGTCGCCCGGCTTATGTCCAAAGAAGGTCTCAAAGCACGCTACAAGAGTGCCTTTCGTCGGAAAACAACCGTTCAGAATCCAGACCGCCAACCTTCTCCGAATCGGTTGGCAGGGGCGGATCCACCGAGTCGCCCGGCGAAGTCCTCGTCAGTGATATCACCTACGCGGCAACAACTCAGGGCTGGATGTGTCTTGCCGTAACACTCGACCTGTTCAGTCGACAGGTCGCAGGATGGCATCTCGCGGAAACCATGGAAACGGCTCTCGTCCTTCAGGCCGCTCAAAAAGCGACTCTCAGGCTGGGAGTGAGACGCGATACGATCCATCATTCGGATCGAGGTTGCCAATACACCAGCCAAGCCTTCCGGGCCTGGCTCAAGCAGCGCGGAATGCTTTCAAGTATGAGCGCGGCTGGCTACTGCTACGACAAAGCTACCTGCGAGTCCTTCTTCACCACGTTGAAACGAGAAGGGTTCCCATCGGACTGTGTCTTCGAAAGCAAAGCGGATGCAAGACGGACGATTTTTGAATACATCGAAACGTTCTACAATCGAATTCGAATCCACACTTCTCTGGAAAACAGCGCTCCAAATCAAATCCCATCAAAACACTTTCACGCCGAAAGAATCACCCTAAACTAAAACCAACCCGACCAAGCTTTTCGTGTCCACTTTTTCGGGGGAGTTCCGGTAATTCTTCACCCCAACCCGGATCCTCCACTCTCTAGCTTAGAATCTACCCATGAATTCAGAGATTACCCAAGAAACGATCATTCAGCAAATCCGCGAATTCCGAGATGCTAGAGACTGGGCCCAGTTTCACAATCCGAAAGATATGGCGATCGCAATCTCAATCGAGGCGAGTGAACTTCTCGAACACTTCCTATGGAAGACACCGGCGGAATCGGAAGAACGCGTGAATGATAAGAAAGGAGAAATTGAAGACGAAATTGCCGACATTGCGATTTACCTCTTCGAATTGGCGGACAATCTCGACATCAACCTCACCGAAGCCATGAAGCGAAAAATCAGCAAGAATGAAGCGAAATACCCAGCGGAGAAGGCGAGAGGTTCCCATGCTAAATACACAGAACTGTAATGCAAAGAATCTATGAGTAAGCTGCTAGCAGTATTTGTGGGCCAGGGGGGGGGCGAGAATCTTCGGGTCGGGCTCGAAAACGGAATCTGGGGATTCAATGATCACGGAAAGCCTGATGATCTCAATTTGAAGGTAGGAGATTTTGTCCTGCTAGCATCCGGATACTCGGGCGGCTCACCAAGAACAGATTTTGAGAATTGGCTTCAGGGACAGTTAAACCGGTTGGTGGTTGGCAGGCTGACAAGAGGCTACTACGAGGCCACTGATCCCGTGTGGCCAGATGAGGCCGAGATGCGCCCCGAGGAGCGATACAAGCATCGAGTGGAATTCGATGTGGTCGGGGAATTTCGGGGAGTCGCATTAGCTGACGAGTCAATGATATCCCGAGAACTGGCCGATGCGGTTCGCCGATCGGGATGTTCCGCAGGTAAAGGATTTGTTTTGCAAATAACGGAACTTCCAATTTTTTCGGAGGATCAAGGGACCAGGACAGATGACCCGGCTGAGGCATTCGATTCCGATGAGTTATTTGCTGTTCTTCAGCGATATGAAGCGGAGACAATTCTGTTCCAAAGTTCCGAAGGTGGTGCTGGTTATTCAGTGGAGAAAGACGGTCCCAAATATTCGGTCAATCGGCTGGACGCGTTCGAACACGAAAGCGTGTCCCGTCAGGCCTACTTGAACCATCGCAGAACGCTTCAGGGGCATGGTGATAGAATGCGTTTCACGGAGTTCAATATCACCGAAGCAATTCGGAATTGTATGCTGCAGGCCGCTTCGCTCGCACTTTCTTCTGACCGGAAGGACATCATCGATGTTTCAGATCCTGAAAAGCGGATCGAGCTGTTTTGCGAGATTCTCGAGCATCTGAAGGTCGATCGTTCGCGGGAGGAGCCCAAACTCTACAAGCCGGCGATGCTGGCCTGTGTGATTGAGGCCATTGAAGAGGGTGAATTGAGCGAGAACAAAATCCGCTTCGATTGGATTGCTCCGCTATTCATTGCAAAGATGGCGGACCTCGGTGAGGAGGTTGGAAATGAGCAGGCCGCCCAGGCTTTTTGTCATCTGAAGGGAGACATGATCTGGCTACACGCTGTCTTCAATCCTCGAGACCCGATGAAGGATGGTCGGGAAGGCCCGAGTGCTGCCCGCGAAAAGGTGAAGTATGCGCTGATCAAAGATACCTTCTGGGAATGCCTCCAGAACAAGCCCAACAGACAACGCGCAATGAATACGCTTTCAGAAGAATGGTTCAAAGATGAACCGCCTAAGAAGTTTTGGATGGAGAAGACTCTGGTTTCGACGCGTCAGGATCGCCAGACAGGCGACCATGCCATGGGCAAGGCTCTTTGGTCCCCTCAACGGGATGCTGGCAATCGCGATATCTACGCAACTATGCGCGAAGTAAAGGAGGGGGACATTGTTCTTCATTTGGTCGATAACAGGCAGATTCTAGGCGCTTCTATAGCCGCATCTGTAGCTGACGACACCTTTCAAGGAATCGCGGGAACTAATTGGGAGGGGCCAGGTTATCGAATTCAGTTGAAGGAATATGTAGAGCTTCCACACCCAATCCAACGCGCGGAGTTCTTTGATGATCCAAAATACCGCGTAGCAATGCTCGCAATTCGCTCAAAGCATAGCGGTCTTTTTTACAACAAAGATTTAGACTTGAATCAGGGATCATATCTCACATCCCTTCCCCCAGAACTTGCTGCATTATTCAATTCGATCCACATCGAGGCTACCGGTTCACCAATCCCTCACTTCCCCAATGATTTGTTGTATAACGGAGATGATTTGATGCAAAACGAAGTCGACCCATTAACTCCTGAATTTCTTAGGAAAGCTGCAATTGCTCTAACCGCGACAGGACTAATTTTTGATCCTGAATTCGTTCGACGTTTTCTCTTTTCGCTGCTTGCCAAGCCTTTCGTCATCCTCACTGGCACCTCTGGAACCGGCAAAACGCAATTGGCTTTGAAGTTTGCCCAATGGCTAACAGGGAAAGATGGCTATGAACTCGTTGCGGTCGGTGCAGACTGGACTGACAACCGTCAGGTCCTTGGGCAATACAATCCCTTTCAGGAGACTTTCGATTGCACACGAGTTCTCGATCTTCTTCTGAGGGCGAGAGAAAATCGAGACCAACCGCACTTTCTTATTCTTGATGAGATGAACCTATCTCATGTGGAGCGATATTTTGCCGACTTCTTAAGTGGAATAGAATCGGGAGACGAGATTTCACTTCATCGGAACGGTGACGGAGTCAAGACGGCGAACAAGATCCTTGTTCCTGAACAAATCAGTATTCCGGAGAATCTATTCATCGTTGGCACTGTCAATGTGGACGAAACTACTTACATGTTCAGCCCCAAGGTATTGGACCGCGCCAACGTGCTCGAGTTCTCCGTCTCTGCCGAAGGTTTACAGCGCTTCTTAGAGTCTGACTCAGGCCAAATACAATCAACAATGGGTAAAGGGCAGGCTTTCGCTCCAGGGTTTCTTGAGCATGCCAAGCAAGCTCGGTCGGATGGGTTTGATTCGTGGAGTTCTCACGAGGCCAGAGTCGATCTTCAGAGGACCCTGCTAGATCTGTTCTCCCTCCTCGCGGAGTCTGGGATGGAATTTGCGTTCCGGACCGCATCAGAAATTGATCGATATTCCGAAGTCGCATTTTCACTTGCCGAGGATCCAGATTCCTGGGACCCGATTCATGTGATGGACGCTCAGATCCTCCAGAAAATCCTTCCTAAACTTCATGGTAGCCGTCGAAAGATCGAACCACTATTGGCTGGGCTCTGCCAGTATTGTGCAAACTCCGACCTCGAGGCTGCCCAAAAATTGATTCACCGATCGAACGAAGCACTCCAGCCGCCGCTAGAAGAGAATGAGCCGAAATTCCCGATGAGTTATCACAAACTCATTCAAATGATTCTCGCCGTTCGTCGAGACCAATTCGTGAGTTTCATCCAGTGATATCGCTCGCGTCCATCTCCCTTCCCTTGGATGAGTCGAGAGGGCTCTACCTCACGATTGCAGACCCAGACCTTCCTCGCCCCCTGGCTAGTGGAGATGAATTGGAGGAACTGCGCCCGGGCGAAAGAGGGCGGGTCGCAGTCGCGAACGCAAAGACTCGAATTTGCTACGACATCAACGCGGCTCAAAGAGGACGCCAAATTCTTACGCTCCAAGAAACAAAGACCTACTTTGTTGCCATCCATCAGATCGGAAAAACTGATCCCGTTGCAATCGAATCACTAAAAATCGACTGCAGCCTAATCGCAGACAAGTCTCAGCAACGAGCGAACAAGATGGCGTCGTGGCGACTCAGAGAAACAGGCGGTCTTCTGAGCGGAGAGTTCCGGATCATCAATTACATCGGCGTCGCGTGGATTGAAGTGAAGGGATATCGTCGGATCAAGTTCGACGTCGCTCCTGAGAAACTTGACTATGAGTCTGAGTACCGGGCAATGGTGGAATCCATTGCAGAGAAGTGTCAACAGCTACTGCTCGAATGGAACTCTCCCACATCTCTTTCTTTTACGCCTGACCCGACCTCCGAGAAGCGACTGCTCCTCGAGCAATTCCTTTTTCTGCGTCACTGCCTAGGCTCTGATCGCCTGGACCTCTATCTTGAGATTCTTAGGAGAAATCCCCATCGAACACTTGAAGACGAAGCGGAGTGGAAAGCGCAAGCCTGGACAGATCGCTTCGCCCAGGATCCGCTTCGCTATGGGCGAAACTGGGAGACATCGAATCGAACTACCGCGAAATCATTCGCAGGCCATCTTCCATCCGAAGTTCAGTGCGTCTCAAGACGTGAAACCTTGGACACTCCACCTAATAGGTTCATCAAATTTGCACTCTCGAATTTTCGAGAAATTTGCCAGGCAGTTGTCGATCACGCAAAAATTCAAGGGGCCGCACGGGACGAGGCCCTCGCCATGCGCGAATCCTTGGACGCCTTTCTCTCCCAGCGCTGGCTTCTTGAGATAGGAGAATTACAACAGGTACCGTTGAACAACCAGACCCTGCTGAAACGCGAAGGGTATCGACAGATTCTAGAAGCTTGGTTCCTCTCAGATGTCGCGGCGCAACTGGACTGGGAAGGACGCGAAGATGCCTATGATGGTGACAATCGCGACGTAGCGACCCTTTACGAATTTTGGCTCTACTTTGAGATATTCGATCTTCTCCAAACCGAGGCCGGGTGCATCCTGATCAAAGAAGATCAGGGACAGGACGACAGGAAACTGGATTTTCTTCGATTCTCCGGCCAGGGAGGATTGAGCGTAAACTTAAAACAAGGCAAAACCTCACGGTGCCGATTTGTTTTTCAAACAGAAGAAGGCGCCATGAGCCGACTTCATTTCTATTACAATCGGTCATTTTCCCAGAAGGACGAGGTTCTCCAAGCGGGCACTTACAGTAGGACTCTTTGCCCCGATTACACCTTGGTGGTAATCCCAGAAGCGCTCGCCCAGGAGTATCCCAATCCTGAAGCGGCAGAATGCGAAGCTGAGGCGAGGGGGCAAATCACCTACCTGCACTTTGACGCCAAATATCGAATCAATTCCATTACTGACGCATTCGGTAAGGGCGGAGAAGCTGAGGCGAATGAGGAAAAACGTGAAGCAAAGGTTACAAAGACATATCAGCGCGGAGACCTCTACAAGATGCACACCTACAATGAGGCGATCCGAAGAACCGTCGGATCATATGTTCTTTACCCTGGGGAAAATGACCAAATCGATGGTCACCGGTTCCTGAAATACCATGAGGTCCTCCCTGGTGTCGGAGCGTTCGCGCTGAGACCCGGTTTCAGTCACGATCGACCCGTGTGCAACGGGCGACTCCCATTTGCTAAGTTCCTCACCGATGTCGTAAGACATCAAGGGAATGAGTTCAGCCAGTTACGGAGAATGAATTCCTTCACACATCGGACGATTATTGAAAAGCCGCTTACGCTTGAGTCAGGCGGCCAGGAGTTTTCCATTGGAAACCCTTCCACTCCAGTGATTCTTGGATTCGCACCAGAGAGGCATGAACTCGAATTCAGGGAAGGACATTTTTTCTATTGTTGGGCAACAAATAGAAAGGGAGTTCCGACCCGGATTGATTTTGCATCGGCCACGGGAGCCATCTTCGTTGGATATCGTGGGGGCGTTTCCCACAAGCGCTCGACTTCATGGTGTTCCGTTATCAATTCCTGTACAATCCTTACTCCTAAGGAAGTCCAAGAGAAGCTGGGCAGGGAGCCGTCTGGAGAAGTACCCTTGTATCTCTGGTTCAAACTCGGCGCCTCCTCCCCTTTGCGTATCCGCGATTTAAACGGAATTGCCCCCACGGCTGGCGGCCTTGCCATCTCAACTACGTGGGGAAGTATTGGCGAAGCGCCCATTCTAGATCCGACCATCGAAATAGATGGGACCGAGACCTTGGAATAAAGATCAGCGTTCACCGATCTTTCGGCGAAATGTTTTACCCTTTCCTCCCTTGCAGAAGGGGACACAAAAAAATCGAACGCTGTCTTTGATTTTGGCCAAGGGGACAGGACACCCTGGGGAAGGGGACCGATTTTTAAAAGATTCCTTACCCTGGGGTGACACGGTGACACGTTCCGGGGTCGTTCCCCTATACGGGGACGAATAGCCTTTTTTCTGTCTCCATGTATTACTTAAATGAAAAGGTATCACGGTATCACTATTTAGAAGGAAGCTGGCTGGATCTCCTGATCCTTAGGGGTTTAGCACGGTGATACCCCGGTGACACCTAGCCGGGAAGCGGTGACACCGTGACACCTAAGTTTCCCAGCAGGGACTGGAAAAGGATGGGAAACCCGACCGGGTGATACTTCAGGTAATTTTACCGTGATACCTTAGGTGATACCCCAGAGGTAAGCGCTAAACAAAACCTGGGGGCGCGGGGGGGCAAGGCCCAGCTGGGGCTTAGCCGAATTCTGAATCCAGGACGCGGCGAATAAGGTAACCCGAACCCAAGTTCCGCTTTTTCTTTTCCAGGGTCCAGTAATTCCCCAGGTCGTCCGAGAACCATTGATCGACGACAGAATACGTTCGGAAATGGTTCCCCCATTTCGTTTCGATCGACCGGTCCGTCCAGCCTGCGGCCTGATACCGCTTTCCTTCGTCGTCCGGCTCCCGTTGTAACGCCCATTCGTCTTTTTCGTCCTGGGACCAGGCGTCGATCGGCTTCGCCTTTAAATGGTCTGGAATATCCGACATAGGGACCCAGGTATCGTCCCATTCCCAGCCCCGTTTATTATCCAGCTCGCGGACGATCTGTTCCAGTTCGAACAGGATCGAAGGGAAAAGCCCTTCGTATCTAGCCGTCCGGATGATATCCAGCATGGAAACCCAGGTTTCGTTGGCCCCATTGGTAAAGTCCCGGATCAGGGCCTTAACCAGGATTTCGAATTCCCGGTTATCGACATCGCCGGACAGCGTCCCTTCTGGGACGACCAGACAGTCACCATACGACGCGGTCTGTACGATCGCCGGGATAACCTTCGACCAGTTTTCGAAGGACTGTAAATTCCGGCCTTCGTATCCAGGGAAGCCGTTTTCGACCCACCAAAGGACCAGGGCCGCTAAACCTTCCAGGACCTTTCGGACGATTTCTGGGTTGTCCAAGAAGTCGTCGTCCAGGACGATCGCGTCGTCCGGTAAAACCCGGTCCTTCGCTTTCTGTTTCGCCTGTAAATCGACCAGTAAGGATCGCCGTCCAATATGATCGTCCAGTTCGACCTGGGTCCCGGTCATTATCGTAACGGCATGGACAGGAACGCGGATTTTTTTCTGCGTGTGCATCTGTCGGGCTTCCCAGACCCTGGCCGTAAGCCAGCGGTTTAAGTCCGTATTTCGAAGTTTCATTCCTTTCGGTAAAACGACGTCGTCGAACATAATATAGGGATCCATTTCGGAAGCGGTCGCGTCCAGTTCCTTTCGAATTTCGTTCGCGTCGCGCCAGTGAAACCCGGCCTTTCCCGCGTCGCCGTGCGGGGTAAGGATCAGGTCGCCCAGGCGAGACTTTCCCGAACCAGGTAAATTCCCGTTCAACAGGAACAGCGGGGGCCGTCCGCCATACAGGGCGCGACAGTAAACGGACAGCATGGCCGCGATCTGGACCGACTCGCTTCGTTTGTCCATGGGGAAATACTTAAGCAAGTCGCGAAGGTATTTCGTCGATTCGTGGACGTCCGGGGCGACGTTGTATTCGAATTTCTTAACTGTGTAAATCAGGGTTTCTGGATCATATCCGAACGGAAGCCAGGCCAACTTTCGATCCCCCCCTTCGCCTCGCCAGACCGGTAACCTTACCTGGTTAATCGCGGAAATTTCTGGAACGGTGTTACGGGTTTCGTCGGATCTCAGGATCCGCCGCATATCTTCTGATTTAAACGAACAATGTTTCGGTTTTCCGGTTTTCTCGTTCGTCCCGGCGTAAGGGTAAATCTCAGCGGACAGCGGCAACCAAGTCGCGAACCGATCCGCGTCCATACTTTCCCATTCGCCGGAGTTGGGGTTAATCGTCCCCAGATCGTGTCCCTTCCGGAATAGCTGTTTTTTCCCCCGTAACATACCGGCGATTTCGACGGCCTGTTCCTGGACCGAAAGGCCGATATCAACAATTCGGACGTTTAAGTCGGCGGGGATTTTGACGTCCGCCACTGCAAAGCAGTCCTGCAGCCTCCGAACTACCCCCTTAGGGTCAAAGCAAGACTCCTTGCCACTATTTGCCTCATTCTCATGTTTGCTCTCATTTGCCGGATTATTGTTCGAGTCGTGTTTCATTGTCAGGGATCACTGTCAATTCCCCGTTCCGACCTCTAAAGCGCATGAACCCGCACTTATTCCATTTTTAGAGGATGGAGCTGCCAATCGGACTGGTTAATTCGGGTAAAGTCGAACCCGGTTCGACTTTCGCATTTGCGACTGTGCGTTTGTATTTCCCCCAATGATTCTCTTTGTCCTCGTTTTGACACTCCGGGAAACTTGCTATGACAACGTCCACACTTCTTACCAAAAAGCAGGTAGCCACACGATTGAACTTGACCATCCGAGGCGTCGAGGGATTGATGGCGAAGCGAGCTATCCCATTTCACCGACTCGGTAGCCGAACGGTTCGCTTCGATCCACGCGCCGTCGAAGATTGGCTCGAGCGCACAAAGGTCAAGGAGGTCCGGATCGATTGAGCGCTTCGCTACGGAGCAATTTCCCAATACTTCTCCGCATCCTCCGGACGGACCAACCTCCGATAGTGCCGAAAGATCAGATTCGTCGTCGTGTGTCCCAGCTCGAGTGCCAGAGCAGGAGCATCCCGATGCTTTGCCAGGTGATAGCTGGCGTAGGAGTGACGAAGCGCATTGTTCGGCCACTCCGTGATTCGAGCGTCCTCGCGCGCCACGAGCAGACGTTTCCGAAGCATCTCTTTCGACGGACAGACCATACCGCTCCTCTTTACCAGAGGATCGAGCCATTCGACCAGGTTTTCCGAAAGCCTCACGAAACGACGGCTGGCTGTCTTGGCCTTCTTCGCCGCCACTTCGATCAGACGTCCTTCCAGATCCACCTCATTCCATTCGAGCCGCTCGATCTCGGAACGCCGCAGGCCTGCGAAAGCTCCGATCGCGAGAAAGGCTCTGATCTCCCCCTCTGACACTTCGAGCAGAGCTTCAGTCTGCTCGGGAGTCAGGATCCCAATCTCGGTCTCAGGAAGCCGCGGCCGGACGGTCAGGTCAACAGGATTGCGTTCACAGTATCCGTTCCTCACCGCGTAGTTGAAGAGAACGATCAGCAGTCGCCGATAGTTCATGCGCGTCTGGGGTGATACCAGTTCTCCAAAATGTTTCCCGTTCCGGGTGATGACCAGATCCGCCAGCCACTCGTCGAGTTCCCTCGTGGTGACCTCGCGGATCGGCTTTGTCCCGAAATCCTCCCAGAAGCGATAAAGACGACTGCGAAGATCTTCCTGGTATCGCTTCGAGTTGCCTCCCTTGGCTCGACGGCCAGGCTCTTCGAGAAACTCCTCTACGATTTCGGTAACGGGTTTCTGAATGATCGTCTCCTGCTCCTGCAGATGCCTCGCATAAAACGCGGCGGCATCGCCTAACTTTGCACCAAAAGGTTCAAGCAATTCGGCAGCCCGTTCGAACTCCGCCATCTGTCTTCGATCGAGAGAGAAGACATGAAGTCCATCGTTCTCCCTTGAGAGACGAGCCTGCCTTGCGGCTTCCTTCGCCTCCGCCTCGGTGGAATACCAGCGGCGTTGACCAGTGGTCTTTCCGTTGATGCGAACGCGAGCATCTACTCGCCAGCGTTCCGTTCCGTCTTTCTTGATTTCCTTTGCGACCAGGGGCCAGCCTTGTTTTTTCATTCGCGTTGCCATTGTGTTGGCAGTCGCGTGTCAATTGGCTTGTAACTCCTTGTAAATCAGTGCTCGGATTCACTTCTAATCCGTAGGTCCCGTGTTCGAATCACGGCGAGCGTGCTTTTGATTTTCCGCAATCCCTTTCCAATATCCCTGGACGAGAGAGGACGCTTTTCACCGAAAATCAACGACACCCACAGATCGATTTTTACTCCTGATTTTCGGTACGAAAACTTTGCAGAGCCTCCTCAGTAATTTCAAGACCGCCAGGAAGAGCCAATTCGAAGATGGGCGGGCGGGCCATACTGGACGGCAATCCGAGGAATCGTGACTCCGGAATTCTTTTAAATCCCAGATCGCTGAAGTATCGATCCAGATCATCCTTTGAGTCTCCGGACGAACCTTCAGAGAAGCCAAACTCGTCCCCCACTCCTCCCGGAATTTCATCTCCGGTATTCCCCATCCGCTCGGGATGCGGTTGTATCACGGTCAACGAACAGCCTGATTCCCAGTCCTGGATGATCCGATAAATCACTGACAGGCCCAAACGCTGCCCGCGAGCAAATGCTTCGAGATCGAGTGACTCGATCACCAGAAGATCCCCCGAAAAATCCGCGTAGGGAAATGTCTTCGTCACTGTCGGTTTCATTTCTTCATACGAAGAGTCGAAAAGGGCTGCCGCTATGTCCGTCATTTCCTGAGATAAATCGAAAACTTCGCGCATTGGAAAATTCGCTTCGAGCGCATTCCCCATTCTGACCAAAGTGAAATTTACGGATCCCAGAGGAAGAGAAAATGCCTCTTCTTCGGGAGCCGCGTCCAAGTAGGAGCCAAAAATTCCTGCCCGCATTCTCAAACAAAACTGATCAGGTTCGCTGTCGTCTCCGAGATTGCTTTCAGCAAAGTATTTCACCGAAACCTGCAGATCATAATTCTTCATAACTCATTCATTCCTCTCTATTTTCAGGACCTGTCCCCTTCGCTATCCTTCTGATGTGTCCAGCCGGATTCAGGTTCCCAGTTTGATCCGCTCACATCCTCTAGAAGAACAGGAAGAAGAAACCCGGAGATCCGGTGAAGTATTTTTTCGAAGTCCAGAGCTTGCAGGCTGCTCTTGCGGAGAAATGCGTTCCACTGGGTTTGTTTGTCAGGCAGCCCGTGAAATTGACTGGTAAATACTTCAGGCTTTTCCACCAGTCGATCAGTCCCCCGCCTTTCGAAGGTCGCATCAACAGCCGCTTGAAGAGGCCTTCCAGCGAATGAATGGTGGAGACTGAGCCAGTGCATATCATAAAAATCCTTCATCCGACTGTTGGCGGTTCCCAACTCCACCGCCGCCTGTAGCTTTTCAGCGATAGCAGTTTCCATTTGGTAAACCAAAAGAGGAACAGAGGGGAAATCCAGTGGCATCGTCCAATCTGCGATCTCTGCTTCGGGCGTGATGGAATCACCAAAGCCCACATCAATCTGCGCCGGGATCCGCATGTTCCCGAGATGAGCAGTGAGCCTGATCCTCACTCCCCCGTAGAGCTTGTCCTCACGAATCGGTGCGGCCTTCGAAACGGTCCACTCGAGCCCATCCGGCGGATCAGTGATCTCTTTGCAAATTTCTTCGAAGGTGGATTGCAGCACCTCCGGATCGGGTGAGCCAAAGCTCAGAAAGTCCGCGTCGCGAGTCGGGCGGTGAGGCGTGTCGGACCAGAGCTTGAACAGCTGGGCACCCTTGAGAATAAATTGATCCCGATAACGACTCACGCTGAGGCGGGCGAAAAGGCGGGCATTCACGAAGTCCTCGAGCACCAGATTGAGCGCGATCCCTTCTGCACGGGAATGGTTCTTCAAGCGATCCTGGATGGAGGCGACAAGGTTCTTCATGACAGTGCCTCCAGATACGGGAGCATAACTTTCTCGACACGGTTCATGCGGGCATAAGCGAGGATGTCGGCCGGGGATTTCCCTGACCGCAGAACTTCCCGCAGCGCTTCGAGACAGAGTTCCAGCCCCAGCTTGCTGCGATGCTTGAAGCAATCAGCAACCGTTCTGGCGGGATTAGTGATCGGAACGGCGATCCCATTGAGGTCATGGACTTCCACCCCTTCGGTGAAGGCATCGGGATTGGTCGATTTTACGATCTCGATGGGAGGATAGTCGAGCCGCGGTGCGACTGCATTCGCCTTCAGAAGAATGGAAACGGCATGGGCCTGATGGGTCCCGATTCCGTGAAAGTTCAGAGCACTCGTGAGAACGATCACTGCCTGCGGAACCCTGGCGAGGACTTCGGACAAGTTGAGATGCTCGTCCCATGGGGCGTCCTTGTGACGATAAACCCCGCGGCTGACGCGCTCGATCTCCCCGGACGTCACCGCCGCCGCAATCGTCGCGCTGCTAAAACCTGCTTCACGCAGATCTTTCGCCCGGAGGATCTGACGATCCCGGGCAAACTGAGCGAGATGCGCGGCTTTGGTCCTGAATTTAGACATTGAACAAAATTAAGTATAAAATAATTTATTTACTTAGATTTGCAAGTTTGGATAGAGATTTGTAGTGCCAGTTCCTTTCGCTCCTCACATCTCCCTCCGGATCTTCACGAATCCCGTCAGCGTTTTCAAAGCATGCAAGGCGACCGCGATCCAGAGCACTGCGTTGAGTAAATGGGGCACCAATAGGTCGATCGCTCCGGGGCCTGTCCCTCTACGATTTTGCAAAGGCCTTTCAGGACCGGTTAGATATCATCCTAAATAGGTAGCTGGCAGGGAGCCGTATCAAGTCAAGAAATGTTGCCTGACCCGAATGGCACGGTTTTAAGATGGGTCTTTAAGGTGAAACCGGCGTCTCGCCGGTCATATAACTGGCGGGACGCCAGTTTCACGTGCTTAAAACAGTGCCATTCTTGCCTGACCCCGCAGACAAACAAATCACTCAGCGTGCCGTGACGGATTTTCCCACCGTGACGGATTCTGGCGATCGGACTGCGGGATGAGAATGGTGATCAGAGTCACTGACTTGCTGCGTGGTGCCTTCCACTACGACCCGGGATTCACGGTCCAGGTTCGCTTTGAGAATGGCTAAGTGTTTTGGGTAAATCATCTCACCCTTTAAAGGAAGTAGTTGGCTGATTTTGTCGTGACCGACCACGTAGACATCGCCACTCGCAGTGCGTTCGATTTTCCACCCGGGGAAGACGAGGACCGGAAAAACTGGAACCGACTCACCGCCGGTCCATTCGTGAATGTTGCCTTGCAGATCCCTCGCATTCCGTTGGGCCTGCTGAAGTGCCTGAGTGTCATACTGGCCATTCGGAAACGTAATTTGCCTTCCGTCGTAAGTGAGTTTGCCACGGAACTTGCCACGCGCGCGCTTCTTTCTTCTCGCTTTGGTTTCGATGACGAGAACACCTCTCGGAGTGAGAAGGACATGGTCGATGTTCCAGGTGCGGCCGTCCTTCGTGATGACAAGATCATGATAAGCCCGAACATCGTTGGTTTGAAGAGCATCTAATTCAGCTCCCACGATCTGTTCGCCAAGCAAGCCGAGCTGGTTGTCCTGATAGGGAACCCAGGCTTTGAGAAGACGGCGCATGAAGTATGCGCAGGGGAGTGAACCAACAATGATCCCAACGAGCAACGATGAACCGAAACTGTAGCAGATTGCCGGGATCGTCGCCGTGAAGACAAACATGACTATCGATTCCATAATTGAATCCCACTGCACGGCCACCTTTTCCTGCTGACTGTATCCAGCGGGACGACGAAACTCATGGAAAGGCCGCTTGAGATGGGCTCGTTTGGCCAAAGCACGTCGGTGAAACCAATAAAAGACGAGCATCGGAAGCCCCGGGAAAAGAAGATAAATCCAAATTCGTTCGATCATAGCGGTTCGTTAAGAAACTAACCGCAGTTAAAACTGAAATCTATATTAATTATGGAAATCACGAAAAAACACCTGCTTACTGCTATGAATTCCGGTGATTTGGGGCTGTCTCTCGCCGCGCAGGCGTGCTTGCCTCATGCGGGATCACTTTTCACCTGAACGGTGGTGCCAAGAAGAATAAGTGACCAGTCCCTAAGAACACCTTACAGCTCTGCAATGCCGATTTGGCATAGATAGTCATATACGCCGTCATAGTATTCAGGGGTTCTTGTTGGGTCTTTTTTGTCTCCAGTAGGAATGAAAATTGCCATCCCTTGGCGCGCACGAGTGAGAAGTACTCGATAAGCATTCAGTAAATATTGGCGGCGGTCTGCTTTCTTTACGTTTTGCCATTTGGATCCTTTGAAAGAGTGATATGCCCAGTCATCGTTGATCAATCGTAGATCCGCATCCCAATTGACGCAGACCCAATCAAGCTCAAGGCCTTGCACTTGAAACTCTGTGGCGGCTTCTTCCAGATAGAAACTTGAACGGACATCGGTTTCGTTTCTTAAAAACCAGTGCTTAGGAGAAACTGGAACTCTAATATCGATTGCGTGTGGGCGGAGTCTATGAGCACCTGAGGATGCCACCATTCCGTATCGCTCTGTGCCACGAGCCTGTTGACGAATCCATGTCTTCGCGGCCTTTAGGTTGCGAGTGATTCGGATCGGGTATTTTGCATTCAATTCTTTGAAGTGCTGTATTGCTAAATCAATTTCACGGTCGAGTAGGGCTTTCACGAAATTTGAAACGTTCTCAGAGCGGAATGATCGCATTGAAGAACGCAGGTGCAGGTTCTCGTCTTCACTGACGTTCGTCACGCCTTCTAGGAGTGAAATTGAGCGGCCTGTTGCATATTCGGAGTCTGTGAGATTACAGGACAAATGCACGTGCCAGTCTGAGAAGGATTCTCTGATCGCATCGAGCCAAGCAGAGATGCCCGCTTCGCCTTGGTTTATCTCTTGGCCCCCACCGACCAAGCAGATGATGGCTGCCCAGTCTTGATGTCGATCTAAGTAAGATATGAGGAACTCAGGCTCCGAGTGGTTAAAGCCAGGCCGCCCTTTTTTCCGCGCCATAAATTGGGACGTCATCTCTTTGTTCCATGCCCGCTGTGCCTCATCAAAGATGACAACGTGGTCGCTCGGCGCATGCTCGTCTCGCAATCCAGCATCACGAAAGTGGTGAACGTTTTGGATGAATGCTTTCACTTTCTGCCGAATCTCCCCTTTCCTAGGGCGAGGCCTCTCAGCGGCCGTTCGTTCATACTCGTCCTCAGTCAATGCCTCGCTCAGGACTTCCACTAGCGGTCCGTTTCCAGACAAGAAGGTCGCATGAGTTTTCGTGTCATCGCGTTTATGAGTCGCCACTTTTAGGCCTACTAGGGTTTTTCCTGCGCCTGGAACACCTGTGACAAAAATGATAATTTTCCGCTTTTGGTGCTCTGCTTCACCGATGAGTGCCTCTACCTGCTTGGATGTGACGGCTAGGTTGATCTTGCCAGCATCTTGCTGAGTAATGGCATCAACTGAGTGATCAAAAAATAATCGTTGTGCTGCTTCAATAATTGTAGGCGTTGGGCGATATGCAGAACGAGCCCATTCTTCAGCATTGTAGAGATCCGCTCGAATCTCATTTGCCGCTTGCTGGATGATGTCCCGAATGCATGCGCGACTTGCCTGCATCGGATAGTAGACGCCATCTCCGTGAGGCTTACTCAGTTCAGGGAGAGAATGGGGCGCCTCAGTTGCAACCAGTATCGGGAGAATCGATAGGTGGTGACTTTCGGCGTGGAAATTCTTTAAGTCTAACGCGTAGTCCCATGCTTGGTTTAGGTCTGCTCGACTAAACTTCTTTTCTCCCACTTTAAATTCGACGATGAAGAGCAACCCAGATGTGGCGACTACGGCATCGATTCGGCTTCCAATGCGAGGGACATCATACTCTAGGAATATATGACCTTTTAAGTTGATTAGCTCACTCTTCAGAATGGTTATCTCTTCTTCCCAGGCATTCCGTTGAGTTAATTCGAGTGAGAAGTTCCCATTGCTGGCCATTTCACCGAGGATCTCATTTTGAGATTTTCGAATGAAATCCTCAATCGGAGACGCGTAATAAGCATTCAATGAGCTTTGCATATGTAATGTTGGATTATTAATCAATCCGGCTCAATTGACCCGCGCTTCTTTGCATTATTTCAAGGGATAGCTGACCTGTCCCTAGAAACTTAATCGAACAGTTGACCTGTCCCTTGGAATTCGAGATTTAGTCTTCTACGAAGTAATCGCTGTCGATGCGCTTTATCTCGATGGTGTTTTCGGTCGAGACACCAACATTGTGTTCAACCATTAACTCAGCAAGGCGTTGACCATCGATGAGGATCACTTTTTGTGGTACGGTTTTGGCATATTCGATTGCGTTGTCATTGTATCCACTAGTAGTGATAAAAATGCCTTTGTGGGCCTGATTTCCAGCCAGGGCACCCACAAAATTCTGAACGTCAACCCTCCCAACTTTACTCTGATAGCGTTTCGCTTGCACATAGATGACGTCGAGCCCCAAACGGTCTTCGTTGATGATCCCGTCGATTCCTCCATCATTTGACTTCTGAGTGACCTGGCCTGCCTCTTCTCGAGAACCGCCGTAGCCCATTGCAACGAGGACGTCGATCACGATCCGTTCGAAATAATATGGGTCTGAATTGAGGAGGTGATCGAGAAGGGCGGTGCGAAGCTCCTCATCTAATTCTTGCATTGCTGTTTCGATCAGCTCAACTGGGGTGCGCGTTTCGATTTTGAGAGTAGGTGAGGCGGTTCCACCTTTGGCTTTTTGTTTGCGGCGGCTCGCTTCCTCCCATGCTTCGTTATAGCCCTCAAGATTCTGCAGGTCCTCGGCCGTGATTGGGCCTTGGTGTTGATTGAGGTAGTCCCGTCCTGCTTGCGTGATCTCGTAGGTGAATTTCTCCGTTGGATGCTTGGTAATGAACTTCGCTTTCACCAGAGAACTCATCGCCCAGCCAGCGCGATTTTGGATATGCGTTTGACCACTTTTGACCCGAGAATTTCGAATCTCTTCGGGGAAAGCATATTTGTCTGCGATTTCGTGTGTGGCAGTTCGGCGCATGATTGGCTTCTGCTCAGCGACCTCTAAAAGCGGTCTCAGAAATTCGTCCCAGGTTGGGCATTCCGTTGGGTGATGGTCCATAGAGTTAAGGGGTAAAACGAATCTCAAAAATCACGCCGCCTGATACTCCTTAAAGTTCTCCGCCTGCTCGAAGATCTCCTTATACACCTCATCCCGATCCACGGGCGGGTAACCGTTCTCGACTAGTAGTAGAATGAGATCCACTTTCAACTCCGCCTTGATGTCTGCACGTTGATTCCACGGTGTGTATTGCGCCTTATCATCCACCACCGCCTTCACTTCCTTGGCTAGCTTGATCAGCTTGTCCTCGGGCTTCTCGGCTGCCTTTTTTGCGGCGGTTTTTTTCTTGGCCATGAGTGGAAGTGGGAACGGAATTGAAATTGTCGCAGGCCTTATTGCCAATGATCTCGAAAGAACAATCCGGGAAACTGTTCTTCAGGTGTCAAAATGGGCAATATCGAAAGATATAGAAGAATGTCAGGAAATCGGCTGGAGTTTCAAGAACGGAAAACAAATATTTCTTACCCCAGGAGAAGTTTCCCACGAAACGGTACACGAAAAAGCACCTGCTAGCTTGTATTAAAGCTGCCCCTCTTCGACAAACTTCAGTCGGGATGCCCTTGCCTATCGCCCCCACCCCCGCTATCCCGCCCCCTCTTTTGGGTGGCGTTCCCTACTCAAATCAGGTAAGCCTGTTTTTCGAATTCCGAATCGAAACACCTCAAACCCATCCTCAGAATATGAATCACCTCCCAAACAAAAGGAACGCTCCACCAAATCCAACAGGCAGGATTGCAGTGCTCCTTTTCGCTCTCCTGTTTTCCGTGAATTTGAGCCTTGTCTCAGCACTGCCTTACGCGGGATCGACGCCGGGGAACAAGCTGGTGGCATCCGACACGGCTGACGGGGACGAACTCGGCTACTCGCTGTCCGTTTCCGGAGATTACCTTCTTGTGGGAGCTCCTGAAGAAGATGGCGCGGCTGGAGACAACCGCGGGGCCGCCTATCTTTACGATATTCATTCCGGAGCTGAAATTGTGAAGCTGATGGCATCGGACGCGGTGGATCTGGACCGGTTTGGGCTCTCGGTCGCGATCTCCGGAAAGTATTGTGTGGTCGGCGCACCGGACAACGACGCCAGCGGGACCGATGACGCCGGAGCGGTTTATGTTTTCGACCTCAACACGGGACAGGAAATCCACAAACTGATGGCCTCCGATGAAGAGGACAACGACGAGTTCGGCTATTCCGTCGACGTCTTCGGCAACTACGCGATTGTCGGATCGTGGAGGGAAGATGGCGCCAGTGCTTCGGTCGATGCCAATCGGGGAGCTGCCTATATCTTCGATCTCACCACAGGATTGGAGCTCACCAAACTCACCGCGGATGATTCGCAGGACGATGACCGTCTTGGTGTTTCCGTCGCGATATGGGGAGACTACGCTCTTGCCGGGGCCTATCGCGAAGATGGAACAGGAGATCGTCAGGGCGCTGCTTATCTTTTTGATATTTCCACGGGAACACAAATTGCCAAGCTCAGGGCATCCGCTGTCTCTTATACACATCTCCGAGCCCACGAGACCGAGGCTGATCT
>OJCB01000272.1_pt1 | contig 21119 bp, 13 predicted proteins | sample 1591501 | NCBI WGS metagenome assembly OJCB01 (sample SAMN05416813, study PRJEB24817) | seawater metagenome | isolation source: Sea water | place: Canada:Atlantic | collected 2013-07 | reverse complement strand
CGAGATCAGCCTCGGTCTCGTGGGCTCGGAGATGTGTATAAGAGACAGCCCCTAATCCTATCGCGAGAATTAGAATTATGTCCCCGAGAATTAGAATTCTCGGCGTGCTCAACGGTGGTAGTGCGGCTCGGCCAAATCCGATGATCCTGCGCCACGGTCCGGGAACATTGCTGACCATACCAAACCTGTCAGTCGGTCAGTTTCTCTCTTTAGAATGGAGACGCCGTTCTGTTACCTCCCAGAGGCCATGATTTCCTGAGAATGCGGTCCGTCTCTGTTCCTTTCAGTAATGGATTTGATGACGTCTTAATTCCAATCATCAAGAGCGAATAGCGGTAACGATCCTCATTGGTCAACCCATTGAACTTGTTGAAACGCTGGTATCCGGTAAATCGGTTCACAAGGTTTCCCGATAAATCCAAAATCTCTCCTGCGACAAAATCCGTTGAGAAATGATGATCCGTGAAGTGTATTTCAAAGGTGGCGGCGGTATCCAGATTGTGAACCTGCCACCTCCCGCGAAAAGAGTATTCGCTCCTCGATTCTGCGTAATTCTTGATTCGCTTTTTGGCGATTCGAGCTTGTTTCCTGTATTTCTTCCGGCAGAGGGTCCTCGTGGTTTTTCGCGCCTTTTTTGACAACCAGCTGTAGAGCGCCTTCTGCACTCTGATGGAGCCGACGCCTGAGCGATTTTTGTTCAGCTTATTGTCCAGCTGCCGCTTTTTCAGTTTTACTTCGACAGCGTTGTATTTGGCCTCGGAGGCAAGCGGAAAGATAAGAAAATAGGCGAAGAGAAATATGCCCAAGGCATTCACAGGGACGACCTTATGCAAACTATTCATTCATTTGCGTATAACAAATTAAGGGTTCAAGGTCAAGACGGGAATTCCCGAATCGAATGCATGGAAATTCAAGGCTCCGCAGGGGCAAGGCCGCGCCAGGTCTTCCGACGCTCATCAACTCCGTCCTCAATCTGTTTCCCAAAAGCCCTCACCGACTTTTCCAGCTCGCTCGCCTCTTCCAGACGGTTAGCTATGGTACCAAGCGACATTTCTTGGTTTTAGTGTCAACAGGGCTATCTGTGAAGAATGCCGAGAGCACCACGAATTGAATTCGAAGGGGCTGTTGCAAAAGGGGGCAGCTGACATTCGTCAATTATTGATACACCGGGGTTAAAATGCAATTCTCCCTTCGGGCCTCGTGCTCCGCGTGATTGGTTTCCCCGGGGTCAGACATTCCACTTTGGTTTTTCTGGCAGCGCTTGATCGCAAATGGCTGGTTCACCATAAGGATGTCGACTTCCTGGAAATAGAACTAAGTGGTTTGTTCTCGGCAGATTGACTCGGAATAAGATTGACGGAAACCGTCGTTCTCTGTTTTAATCCGACGGTCCTTCCATCCTTTAGTTTTCCGATTTCATTCCGCGCCTCTATGGATATTCGTGCATCACGCCGTTTTTCTTTTTTGTTTGTTTCCTTCCTCAGTCTTTCAGTTCTCCTGACTGGAAATCTTGCAGCGGAAGTTGATGAGAACAACAATGGTATCGACGACGTATGGGAAGTGTTTTATTCGGCGATAGGAATTGCGCCCAATGGCGACCCTGATCGCGATACGAAGACCAATCTCGATGAGTCGCGGGCGGGAACCGATCCTTTTCTTGCGGACGATTTTTTGCGGATCAGCAAGTTCGTAAAGGACGGGAGCAATGCCACGGTCACTTTCAAAACTCAGTTGGGTAAAGTCTATAAAGTTTATCAGACTCCGAACTTAACGCAGCCGCTTTGGACTCAGGTCGGATCGGATGTTGCCGGCACGGGTGGTGTTATCAATTTTCCGGTCTCGGGACTTACCGGAAGCACCGGGTATTTTCGAATCTCGGTGGATGATGTCGACACGGATAGTGATGGCCTTTCTGACTGGGCTGAGAATTTGCTCGACGGATTTGACCCCGGTTCCGATTTCAGCACGGATCCGGAAGTGAGCGATCGGGATGCCTTTATTGTTTTGTTTGCTGCTGCGGGTGGTCCTTCGATCATTGATCTGACAGTGGTTCAGGGCGAGGCCTTTGAGGTTTTTGGCGACAGTGGTCCTGCTCAAGAGGGGCTTCTCCGGATTTCCCGGGCTTCGGGAATTTCTCCTCTTACGGTTTTCTTCACGAAAAGCGGTTCGGCTGGTGCGGCAGATTTTTCTCTTAAGGATGCGGGCGGCGCGGATGTCGGAGATTTTGTTCAACTGGGATTCGGGAAGTCGCAGTTGGATCTTCGCATTGTTCCTGTAGTCGACACGATCGCGGATTATCCTCGCGATGTTTCGCTCACTCTGGACGTGCATCCCGATTACGACACGGGAGCATCAACTAGCGGAAAGGTGGATATCTTCGATGCGAATGATATTCCGGAGAATGTTCAACTTTTTTACGGTCAGATCACTCCTGAGCGAAATGCGGCGACGACCAGTAGCGGCTACGCAACGCTTCGATTGAACGGAAAGCGCACCCGGGGGATTGTTGATTTCCGTTTTAGTGGGCTTTCGGCGAATCAGACAGCTTCCCACATTCACCAATCGAATGATGACGGTGGAGGGAATATCATCAATGGACCGATCGTGGAAAGTCTGCCCATAGGGGTGATTGACGATTACATCTGGGACATTTCTGCTACGGGTCCTTTTACGGGGCAGGACTTGATCGATTCGCTCTACGGGCAGAACGGAAACCTTCCGCTCTATACCAATGCGCATACCGCCAACTATCCCGGTGGGGAAATCTGGGCGTTCTTTACTGCCTATGAGGGTGGTGATTTCACTCCACCTGAAGATCCGCCTCCTCTTAATGATGAGACGGGTGACCCTTTAAAAAAGGACATCGCCAGATTCCTGACCCAGGCGACTTTTGGACCACGTAAGGCGGACATCGATGCACTCTATGATTCGGTGGTGAATGATCACGGCGGGGATCGGATTGCGGCCTACGATGAGTGGCTCGATGCCCAGCTCGTGCAAGGGCGAACGAAGTTGTATGACCTGACATTTGCCATGGATCAGGAGGAGTGGGCCATGAACGGTAATCTTCCGATCAACAATACCAATCCGCAACCCTTCCACAACAATCGCCGGGCTGCCTGGTGGTCGATGGCGGTTGCCGGAAAAGATCAGTTGAGGCAGCGGGTCGCTCAAGCCCTGAGCGAGATCTGTGTGATTTCCGATGACCATGCCACTGTCCGCAGCCGACATTACGGAGCCGCAAAGTTTTATGATCAGTTGGCTGCAAATACAAACGACACCTACCTTGATGTTTTGCTGGATGTGAGTCGCAGCCCGATGATGGGGAAATATTTGAGCCATCTCCAGAATCGGAAAGCGGTGTTCAGTGGCAACGAGCAGATCACCAGTCCTGATGAAAACTATGCCCGGGAGATCATGCAACTTTTCTCGATCGGTCTGGTGCAACTGAATCCGGATGGAAGCCTGAAGCTTGATGACAACGGGGAGCCGGTTCCCACCTACGGGAACGATGATATCACCGAACTCGCCCGCGTTTTCACCGGCTGGAGCTTCTCTAAGAGCGTTGGAAGTAAAGCCAGTGGTTACCCCGTCCAGAACAATAATTCCTTCACTCACTATGGAGGGCCGAACTACTTTTCTGCTTCATGGGAGAACCCGATGAAGAACTTTGCTTCCGAGCACGACAACGGAGCGAAGACGCTATTGGGTGAGCCGATTGCAGCAGGTCTGAACGGTGAACAGGATTTGCAGGCCGCCGTGAGTATCCTTTACAATCACGACAATATTGCTCCATTCATTTGTCGCCGTCTCATTCAGAGAATGGTGACGAGTAATCCGAGTTCGGCTTATATCTACCGGGTTTCGCAGGCTTTCGAAAATGCCGGCACCCGCGGTGATTTGAAAGCGGTGGTGAAGGCGATCCTTCTCGACTACGAGGCGCGGGAGCTTTCCCTGACGAATGACATCGGGTATGGAAAGCAGAAGGAGCCGCTGCTTCGCTACATTCAGATGCTTCGGGCCGGAGAGGGGAAATCACAGCTTCTTCTTTCGGATCTAACCGCCCATGGATTTCTTGCTGCACAAGTTTCGCGTTTTGAATCCGGTGCGACCCAGTATCGATATTACGACACCACGGCTTTGTTGGGGCAGTCGCCAATGTCTGCGCCGAGTGTTTTTAACTGGTTTTTACCTGACTACGTTCTGGGTGGTCCCCTTGCAGAGAACGGACTGTTTGTTCCCGAGTTTACGATTACTTCCGAGTCGCAGGTCGTGCAGGCGATTAACATCAATCACAGCACGATCATGGCAGGGACCGGGATGTATGGAAGGCCCCGCTATGGAGAGACAAACAGTAATCCTGAGCACCGGATCCTTCTTGATTTTGCTGGTATCTCTACCCGGCTCGGGCAGTTGAGAGATGCGTCGAGCGGAGCGGATGACGATGCAAAAGAGTTGGATGCGATTACGCAAATTCTGGACGAATACGATCTGGTGCTTTGTTCAGGATCCATGAAAGAGCGGTACGAAAATGCAGCGGAACCGAACCCGCGCTCTTCCATCATTGAAGAAATGAGCCTCCTCTGGTATTCGACCGACGATGCTACCAGCTCGAATGATCGACTGCAGATCTGCCGGGATATGATTTACCTGATCGCTGCTTCACCGGATTTCCTGATACAGCGATAATTTTGTTTTCCCAATCTATATGAGACAACGCGATAAAGACCATCTCGACCGCCGGAATTTTCTCCGACAGTCGGCCTGCGCCAGCCTCGGATTGAGCGGTCTGGTTCACGGCATCTCGAATCTCCGCCTGATGACAGCGGCGATGGCTCAGGGAGGTAACCAGAGCGGCTACAAAGCAATTGTGAATCTTTTTCAGTTCGGCGGAAATGACAGTAACAACCTGTTGATTCCATCAAACGGGCAGTTGCGGACGGACTACGATGCGAAGCGGGGGGTATTGGGTATTCCAGTGGCGAACCTTGAAACCTTGAACCCTTTAAATGATGCACGTGGATTCGGGCTTCATCCTGAATGTGCGGGGATCGCCAACCTTTTCAATAGTGGCAAGCTCGCTTTCATCTCCAATGTCGGGACCCTCTCTTATCCGGTGCCGACGCGAAATGATTATCTCAACAATACAGTGCCACTTCCGCCGCAGCTTTTTTCCCACTCGGATCAACAGACTCAGTGGCAGAGTTCGGTTCCTGACAAAGCTTTCACAACCGGTTGGGGTGGGCGGCTCGCTGATCTACTTAATTCTTCCTACAACGGCAGTGGCAATGTTTCGATGTCGATTTCCTTGAGCGGCATCAACAGCTTTCAAACCGGAACCGGTGGCGGTGTGGTACAGTATGCAGTGACGTCCGCCGGCGCCAAAAGTCTTTCCGGGTACGGGACCAACTATTCCGCTGCTAAGAATGAGGATGGCACCTACAAGACCAACTATTCGGGGCGTCGCTTGAAGGCTTTCGACGACGTGATGAATTACACTCACAACAATCTCCTCGAAAATGCCTACAATGAGGTGATGCGTCGTTCACGTGAAGCGGAAGAAATCATTGGGGGAGCTGTAATTGCTGCCGATGGCGGGAGCGTTGACCTGGATGCCATTTTCGAAGATGCCGATAATAGACTTGGCGATCAGTTGAAAATGATTGCCAAGCTCATTGCGGGTCGGAGTGAGTTGGGAAATGATCGACAGGTATTTTTCTGTTCACAGGGAGGTTACGACACTCACCAGGATCAAGTGGGATCGCATTCCGATCTGATGAACGAGTTCAGCACCGCTTTGTCTGCGTTCCAAACGGCGATGGATGCTCTGGGAGTCGCAGACGATGTTCTGACCTTTTCGTCATCTGATTTTACTCGAACATTTACACCCAACGGGACTAATGTGAATACCGCCGGTTCTGACCACGGCTGGGGAGGGCACATGCTGGCGATGGGTGGCCCCGTGAACGGGCAAAAAATTTACGGGACTTTTCCAGATCTGAAAGTAAACGCCGGAGTGGATACGAACGGGAACCGCGGGCGTTGGATTCCATCCACGGCTGTTGACCAATACTACTCTGTGATTGCGAAATGGTTTGGCGTCGACAGCAATTCGATGGAAGCCATTTTCCCGAATCTCGGGCGTTTTGATGATCCTTTCGGGGGCAGCGCGAATCTCGATTTTGTAAATTTTACCTGAGCTGAAACTTTGAAGAAACTCTTTTCCAGAAAATGGGCTCTGCTTCCCGCCGTCGTTCTGTCGGTGGTCGGAGTGCTCTATTTCTGTGGGGTGTTTGATTCAAAAAAGGTGATCTCGAGTTCATCCGGTTCGGCTGCGAATATCGTCGAGCAGGGGAGAGAAAAGGAACCCGTGAGGGAAGTGATCGTATTGTCGATCGCAGAAGGGCTCACCGAGAATCTTCATTCAGAAGAGGCTGATGGTCAGGCAGACCTCGAGCTTCTTCAGCACCTGCTCTATTCCTATCGACAAACAATGGGAAGCAATCCCGGTGGTGGTGAGAATATGCTGATTGTCGAAGACCTGCGCGGCGCGAATTCCCGCAAGATGAGCTTTCTTCCAGAGTCTGTTCCTTTTCTCAATGAGAACGGAGAGCTGGTCGACCGTTGGGGAACACCTTATCATTTTCACCCGCTCTCCGGTGAAGAGATGGAGATTGTATCAGCAGGGCCGGATACAGAACTGTGGACGGACGACGATTTGAAACTTTGATTGATGAAACGATTCTCGAACATTTTCAGCCTGAAGTGGATTCCCATTGGAATGGTGTCCTTGTTGATTTGTCAGGTGCAAGCCGACCCGGCAGTATCTGATGTCGCCGGGTTTGTTGAAAAAGATTGTCCGGCCGATGCGGATACTTTGATCTCTGTTCCTTTTGACAGGGAACAAATTTTTGTCGGAGAGTTGTCCGTGATCGGCGACCCGGATGAAGACGGTAATCGTCAGGTCTCGGTTCAGGGGCTGGATGGTTTGGGGATTGATGCGCTGGCGAATGATGGTGTCGTTCGTTTGTTGGAAGGTGCGGAATCCGGAAAGAGCATTTCAGTGTCGGCAAACACAGCGACGGAGTTGACTGTCAATTTCGGGTCGACTTCGCCGTCTCCCGGAACTCTTGTGAGTGTTGCCCGTGGCTGGACTCTGGACACTCTGTTTCCTCCTGCAACGCAGACTACCTTTGCAGAGTCGACAGGAAGATTTTTGAACGGCCGAAGTTCAGAACTTCATATGGTTCAGGGAAGCTCCTCGTCCGGTGACGTTGCAGCGGAACGGGTCTTTTTTGTAGAGAGCGGCGAGTGGGTGGAAAGCACCAATGGATTTGCGAGCGCAGGCGATTCCCCGGTTCCGGTTGGAAGTGTTCTTGTAGTGAGGCATCGAAACGCAGCGACTGCTTCAACACTTGAACTCTCGGGGACAGCACTCCATGGAAGTTTCAGTTCCGAACTGGTCGTTCCGGCAGGGGGCAATGTTGCCCACGCGATTGGTCTCGCCAGTCCTGGAAAAGTGAGCTTGAGTGCACTGGCGTTCCCTGCACAGGTTTTCGCCCCGAGTTCGGGTTTAGTTGAATCAAAACGACGCGACATTCTTGAGATTTATGAGGGAACAACAACTCTCAACCCTCAGCCATCTGCCTCGTATTTTCGCTTCCAGGGTAACTGGAGGAAAGTGGAAGCCGGAAACCCGCTGAGTAACAACGAACTGATTCCGGCCGCGTCTGGAATTGTCATCCGGACAGCCGGATCTAACCAGGCTCGAACGATTCGCTGGATTCAGCCCTGATCTATTTTAATGCAAATGATTGCCAGATTCTTCAAAACGTTACCCTTAGTTGCCGTGCTGGGATGCATGTCGGTTCAGGCGGATGTCAGTATTGAGCTGGAGCTTGGTCCGCTTGCCGGGAGCTCCACCGCGCTTGGTGTTCTCGTTGCAGATACCGATGGTGATGGCTTCGCCCCGTTTGGTCCCTGGATGATTGGAACAACTCTGATTCCCGGTGAGGGATTCGGTGGCGACGACGATGTAATCGTCGCAGTTTTCGGAACTGCGGATTCCGCGCCGTGGCCTTCGGATACCGGGTTTTCCAAACTGATTTCCGGGATTGATTACGGAGAATTGGGAGTGAGTGAGGGCGATGATTTGAAGTTGTTCTGGCTGCCGGGATTGGATGATACGACCACTTCGATTTCTGCCGGAATTGATATTTCTGCGTTTCGTTCTGGAACTCCCGGAGTTGGTGCGAGTGGTTCTTTTATCGCTCCGGCCGATGGGGATTCCGTGTCCGTTTCTGCTTTAAGCAGTGCTTTGGGCGGGACCTTTGATTCGGGGAATGCTGAATCCGGTATTGCGGGGCCGGCACCAATCGATTTTTCTGAAAGCCTGCCGGTAAACGGGGGAATCCCGGCCGGTGAAGTTGTGTTTTTGAAGTTGGAGATCAGTCGTAATCAACATGCTGATTTCGAGGAGAACCATACCGGTGACATTGGAGTCCGTCTCCTGGACTCGAAGGGGGGCGAAATTGCGGTCGACCTCAGTGACGGCGTCCTACAGGCCGGCACTTATTACATTGAGCTTACCGAAAACAGCGGAACAGGTCCCGGTGGCTACGATCTCGCCGTTAATCTTGAAGGGTATCTCCCTGACTTCTGGTCAAAATATGGACGTCAGCGGAAAGGTAACAATATCTATAGCGCTGCGCCGCGTGCCAATCAGACGATCAAGATTTTTATCCGTTCCCGTTCGAGTTTGCGGATTAAGTGGTATGTCGAGAATGATGCCAGTGTCCCCGATGATATCGGAATGAGATTTTCAGGTCGGAAGAGTCGGGACTACCGGCTGAAGGTAACCCAATCAGGGCGTGGAAATGTCACCGGGGAAATTCATAGTGGTTCGTATCAGACCGGTGAATTGGCGAGTAACGGTCGCTCGGTTTTTACCGCTCTGATCAAACCGGGTTCCCGTGCCGTGGCAAAAAGGAAATCCTATAAGTGCAGACCGCTAATCACTTCGTTATCCGATCCGTTTGCCCGTGATATGGGGCAAATCGAAATTAAGGTCCGTCGCTAGGAATATTCAGCGCCGACTTATCACGTCGAACCGGACCTGGTCCCGGCGCAGAGAGTCGATCGTTGAAAGTCCCCGCAGCCGAATGATTTGTTTTTTCCGGCGGGAAGTCCTTTTCAATTTAGAAGTCGGCCGGACGGTGATCCTATAGCTTTCCTGATCATCGGCGATCATTTCGGCACTGTGATATCTGGCCGATGAGACAGCGCCGGTAATGTTGCCTCCCGTCGGAGCGATTCTCCGGTAATCGATTTTGAAGAAGCGATTCTTACGGGTTCCTGTAAGCCGGATTCGTTCAATGAGCCCTCCGTCGTTCTGAAGCGCAGAGTATGCTTTGATAGAGAGTCTCCGGGACTTCTGAGCACGAACCGTCTGTCCGGAGGTCGTGTAGTAAATTCCATCGCCACTGAGTCGGGAAGAAGTTTTTCCTATCAGCAAATCTGGTTGCGGAGGTTCGACCAAACGTGCGCCCATTGCGGATGCAGAAGGTACACTGTTTCCAAACTCATTGACGGCAACCACCCAGTAGAAATAATCGATATTCGGTTCGGCAGTGGTGTCGGCGTATGCGTTGGCAGCGGGAGAGCTTAAAAGAGAGGCGGAGCTAAATACGTCGATGGTGTTTCGATAGACTCGGTAGGAGTCGGCATCCGGATTGTCAGTCCAGCTGATTTCCACATGGGTCCCGATCGTTCGTATGGTGCCTGAAAGTCCCGTTGGCGGAGCAGGAAGCGAATCCCTGCAAAGCCAGTTGAACAGATTGATCGCATACTGACGATTATCAAAACGTGTAATGTCAGAGCCGACTCCGCCCTGATTGAAAAATGTATTTCGATCAAAATGACCGGCAACCCGACCTGAACCGACATATGCTGTCAGTAGCGCTCCATCATTTGCGTTCGCAGATGTGCCTGATCCCTGATTTTGGTTCCCGAATGGAGCAAGGTTTCTTCGGACGGATCCTTCAGCGCCGGCCAGAACTGTTGCGGTCACATCGCCGGGAAGTGATCCGAGCGAAACGGGGGAGACCCCTTCGCCGTGAAACTCATCGACTCCCTCAAAGATCGAATGATTCGGGGAAAGGAAATCTCCATTGGCCCGGGTAATCGCATAGGTGCCTAGATCCTGATTCATGACGAGGCCGAAGCGATCGAGAAATTGCTGGTCTGAATTCGGAGCGTCAGCCCAGTCACCTCCAAAATTCGCGTCCGAAATAAACAGAGCGGACCCCCCATTTCTGACCCAGTCGTCGATGGCATCGATTGCTGCCGTGTCGTAAACCGCATTGTTTGAGCCAAAGACGATGGCGGCATATTGAGCAAGGTTGAGGTTTTCCAGGTCAAGATGAATTCCGTCAGCCGGGCCACTTGAAGTCTCGCTCCCTTCAGTGATTTGCTCGACCAGATAGCCTTCCCCGCGAAGTGTAGCAGCGAGTTCTCCCCAGCCGTGATTTCCGCTTCCGGTGGTGGTGTTGTTGATGTCAGCAAGATGCTCAGTTCGCTCCGTGTCATTGGTGCCTTCGAGAAACCCACCGCTGCGGTCGCCTCCCCGGATGAAGAGGACTTTCTTTTCCGACTCAATCCACTCAGCGAGAAGGTCAAGCGCTTCCTGATTCTTCACGCCTGTTGAAATTGGAGGCATAGGAGTAAGTCCGCTTCCGCTGCCAACCGCATCGATTCGTTGAACGAGCATGGAATGGGTCACAGACCCGGGAACCGCTACCCGGTTAAAGGGATCACCGTTGTTGTTGACCAATGCTCCGTCGAGAATCTTCGAGGCTTCGAGAGAAATTTCAGGGCGCGCGTCCCAGCTTCCGAGGGCGACTCCGCCGGGTTGGTGGCACTGGGCGCAATTGACTGCGAGATAAGAGCGGGCGCGGCTTTCGAGAGTGGCCGAATCATCATCAGCGGCGAAGAATTCAGGAAGGGTGGCAGGGGCAGGTGGGGTGTTGTCGAAGTAACCGGCGTTTTCCAGCGCGGTGATTTGATTTTCTGTCGAAGCTCCATGAGTGAAGTCACTGTTCAACTGGCGTGTGCTGAAGCTGAGCGAAAATCCAGCGGTTTCGTTGTGACACGTGCGGCAGTCGGCGCGCGAGGGGAATTCCCAGGTTTGGGTAATTTGAGATCCTCCCTGTGTGACCATGAAATCTTCAGTCGTTCCGTTTTCTGCAACCAGGTCGGCATCGGTCTGCGCAGCATTCCATTTGTAGGTGATGCCATAAACGTCGTCCGTGGTTTTAACGAGAAAACGGGTTTCAACCCGGCGAATGTTCGTGCCGGGGTTGTCGGGATCCAAGTCGAGATCGAAATGTTTGATCCAGACTTGCCCTTCCGGAAATGTCCATGAGTCGTTCTCCGCCCAGGTCATGTCATCGTTAACGTCCGGGATGGAGAACCATCTGCTCTTCCCGGACCGATCACTCCAGAAGGGGACATTGACATCATAGGGCACGATTCCCGGGTTGGGAGTTAGGCTGGAAAGATTCGAGAAGGCTCCGGTTTGAGAAAGCAGGGCGGGCGGTTGAGTCCCCGTTTGCTCTGTCCGGACAATCTTCCGAATCGTGTCGTCCTGGCTCCGATTGCTGTTGTCGTCTGCCAGTAAAATTTCGCCGCTCAAAGGATTGATCCCGAACCCGGCGATTTGCGAATCAGTTGCAATCTGTGTGACGCTCTGGCCCGCGACTCCCGGCTTGTCCATGGCCCATATTCTTCCTGAAACATAGTCGGCAAAAAGATAGTCACCGCTGAGTTCAGGATACTTCGCGCCTCGATAGACGAGACCTCCGGTTACGGATCGGCCCAGACTTCTTTCGTAGTGATGAATAGGATCAATTGCCTGAAATGCGGCGGGCGGTGTGCTTCCACCCGGACCATTGTTGAAAGCATCAAATCCCTCACGATAGCTCCATCCATAGTTTGGGATTCCACCGTTGGTTGCAAAAACAGTGGAGCTGAGGATGTCGATCTCCTCACGCGCTCCCTGACCGACATCGGCGACAAAGAGACGACCGGTGGGACGGTCAAAGCTCATCCGAAAAGGGTTTCGCATCCCGATTGCCCAGATTTCTGTTCGGATACTGTTAGGGCTTACGGCAGAGCCATTAAATGTCGTGGCTCCGATAAATGGATTGTCTATCGGAATTCGATAGCTTCCCGCATGAACCGCAGCGTGAGAATTCGGAAGAAGGTTTTCAAGTTTGGAATCAACATCGATTCGAAAAATGGCGGCAAAGAAATCTTTGTCGATGTGCTGTCCGTTGTCGTAAGTATCATTGGCTCCACCCTCATCACCGACCGACAAGTAGAGGTATCCATCGTCGCCGAAGTGGAGGTCGCCACCGTTATGGTTTGACGCCTGATCCTGCTGGGTGATTAAGGGAACTTCGGAATTACTGTCGGCAAGATTGGGATTCCCGGAGGAAACGGAAAACCGGGAAAGCCGCCAGTACCTGGTTCCGTTGTCTGTCCGGAGATAGTAAACAAAGAAGTGGCCGTAGCCTGGCTCACCTGCAGCATTGTAGTTCGGATGAAAAGCCAGGCCGAGAAGGCCTTCTTCGTTGCCGGATGATCGGACCCGGCTCTGTATATCCAGAAAAATAGATTTCGAAGGAACTGTCAGATCGGGAATGATGGCGATTCGTCCGGTTTGCTCGACGATAAACAAGCGGTCGGTCTCTCCCGGAGGGCTGACGATGGCAACTGGATCAAGAAAGCTCAGGCCGGGGAATGCATCCTGGGTGGTATAGGTGCCCGAAGGCAGGTCAGCGGGAAGGTTTAGCGTAGAGTTTGCCACGCGAGTGAGTTGTCCGTGCGAAATTTGCAGGGAGACGAGAACAAAGCAGATAATGGATACGGTAGGCCGCATTAAGTTGAAGAATTCGGAATGTTTACAGAATACTCTGTTGAGGATGAGGTTTACAAGTGGATTCACCTTCGCGGGAATGTGTTATTTTGGCCTGTTTATTTGCTAAGATTCAGAGATACGGGCCATATTTTAGTGATTGAATGAATAGACCTGATCAAACCACCCGGGTGCAGCAACTTTTTGTGCAGCACATTTCCAGCGTGAAATATTTTGTTCTTTCGCTTCTTCCGCATCCGGGAGAAGCGGAAGATATTGTACAGGAAGTTTTTCTGACAGTCACTGCAAAGGCGAATGACTTTGAAGAGGGAACCAATTTTAAAGCGTGGGTGATCACGATTGCCCGCTTCAAAGTACTGGAGCATTTTCGGCGGGAGAAACGAACCCGGAATCGTCTTTCCGACGAACTGATCGAACTTCTGGCATCAGAGGCGGATGAGCCGGATGTAGAGCGCGATTCAGAACTAATGGGGGCTCTATCAAAGTGTATTGAGAAACTTGCACCGAAGCCTCGCCGAATGATTGAGCTTCAGTATCGGGAAAAGATGAAGCCGGGAGCGATTGCGGACCATCTTGGCTGGGAGTCGAATGCGGTTTATGTCGCTCTCTCGAGGGCAAGAGCCGACCTGCGAAAATGTATCGAAAGAAAGGTGGGTGCGGTATGAGCAGTGATCAGACAGATCGACTACTGGATGCCTATTTTGACGGGGGGCTGGAGGATAATGAATATCCAGAGTTGAATGACTTGCTCCTGAATTCCCCCTCATTGCGGCAGGAGTTCAGGTCGAGAGTTAAAGTCCACGGCGCATTGACTGATCGCTTTTCAGAAACGACGACGGAAGATTTTGAACCAGTATTAAAGTTTCGACAAAATCGCTTCGGGACGAGTTCTGTCCTTGTGGGCGTCGCTGCGATGCTCCTTTTTCTTTTTGCGATCGGTCTGATTTATGTTGAGAAGAACGCCCTGGATACAGTCGTCGCGAGAGTGATCGGAACCAGTTCGATTGACGATCATTTCGAAAGAGGAGAATCCCTGTCGAAAGGGGAATTTGAGCTTCACTCGGGAATGCTTGAGTTGGCTTTCGCACGTGGGGTTCGTGTCGCTATAGAAGCTCCGGCCAGATTTGAGATCCTTTCTCCGGTATCGATGAGCCTGCAAGAAGGGCTGATTTCGGTGGACGCTGGTAAAAGAGGAAAGGGTTTTACCGTTATCACTCCAGTCGGGGACGTGGTCGATCATGGAACCAGATTCGGAGTTCGCATCGGGGATGATGGAAAGAGCGCGGAGGCTCACGTTTTCGAAGGTGCTGTTGACGTGGTTCGTTCCGGTGAAAACGTTCGTCTGGTCACGGACGAAGCTTTCAGTCTCAAGGCCGGTATATCCTTGTCGAGTGATCCCTCAGCCTTTCCGATGCCGGGACAGACCTTGAATGCAGGATTTGTGAATGGAGGTTTCGAGGGAGAGGAAATCTATCTTGAGGGAATGCCGGAAGAACCCGGCAATTGGGGGGGCGATCGTAGAGAATTGGTAGGTTCTGCAGGTGGCGATACCCTTCGACCTCATTCGGGCGGGCAGATGCTGAAATTCCTCAGCACAAGATCAACACTTCAAGCCGCCAAGTTACCGCAGCACGCTTCGGAATTGTGGCAGATTGTGGACCTCAGTGAATTTACTGACCGGGTAAATGGCGGAGAAGTAAGCGCGAAGATGGAAGCGCAGTTCAATCGGCTTTCCGGCGTAGCTAACTCGGCCTTCGAGATCCAGCTATTTGCTTTCCGGGGCCAGATGTCTCTCGCTGAAGATTACTGGGATCGTAAGAATGAACCTTCTTCTGAGAAGCTTGCTTCGGCTGGAGCATCGGTTTTGATTGATGGAATCCCCGGCACCTGGGAACCCCTCGAGGTGTCGATGGCTATTCCGCCGGGAACAGACTTTCTTCTCGTGAACCTGCTTGCCTTCGAGAATGAAACAGAAGTGGAGGAAAACGAGTTTATGGGTCACTTCGCAGATTCGGTTCAATTGACGCTGACGGCAAAGGCCCGTGAATCGATTCCTTCCGCCAGGTGGAATGGAGAAGGGGACTGGAAGAAGTCAGCGAACTGGCACGGAGGCGATGTGCCCGATCCGTCTTTCGATCGCGTCGATATTTCGGGGGAAGGTGAGTCGCTCGTATCCAGACGGGTAATCGTGAAGCAATCACTCGTCCTGGCAGGTCACAACGGCGCAAAAGGCAGGCTTAGAATTTCATCAAATGGCGAATTAATTAAATCCGGTTTTGGAGAGCTGCTGGTCGGCTTTAATCCGGGGGCGATTGCTGAACTCATAGTGGAGGGAAAACTGCAAACGCAGACTCCATCCTTTATTGGTCGAAATAACCATTCCTCATTGGTCGACATAGATGGTGGTCAGTGGGATGCCGGTGAAAGCTTGATCCGGATGGCACAGTATGGAGAGCGGGGAGAGGATACCAAGTCCCGGCTGCTGATCCGAAACGGTGGTGCCGTGTCAGCGGGAGCTTTGGAGATGATTCACGATCATTCCGTCGTGCGGGTGGAAAGCGGAGAGCTGAGAGTGGGGACTTTACGCATTGGAGGGGAAGATGGAACGGCGTCTATTACTTTGAAAGACGGTTTCATTGAAGCGGATAGGCTGAGCTTTGGTCCGGGAGAAGCACACTTCAATTTTGAGAGAGGTATCGATGGCGAGTTCAGGATCGCCGGGGAGTGGTCGGTCGGTGCTCTGTGGGATTTAGAAGGCGCAGACTGGCGAGTTGATGGGAAAAAATCTGAGCCTTCAGATTTTGTGATATCCGTAGAGGCTGTCGAAGGTGAAGTAATGACAAGGATGCGACTGAAAAACACCCCTGAAAATTGAGGCAGAATTTCGCCCACCTCTCTGTCGGATTGTGATAGGTTCGGCCCTATGAGATCGATAATTCCTTTTCTATTGCTGCCCCTCGCTTGCTTGTCCCTACAGGCTCAAGATAAATCCGCCAGTTTCGGCGAGCAAAAAAGCGAGTCGGGAATCCGGCATTCCTTTCTAATTGCCGGGAACCGGACCGTGATCGTTGGCGAGGACAGCACCGTTGAATGGGAGACCAAAGGGAAAGCCCGGGATGGGTTTGTCCTGGAGAATGGAAACGTGCTCGCTTCGATAGGTAATGTCGCGAAAGAGATCGATCGAGAAGGAAAGGTGGTCTGGAGCTACAAGTTGGATCCAGCGAACAAAGAACTGGGAACAGCAGTTCGTCTTGAAGACGGAAATACTCTTGTGGTAGAGCGCGGTCCTAAGCCGCGTTTGCTGGAGCTTACCAGTGAAAATAAAGTAGTCGCTGAGATTCCTCTTCAACCGGATACCGACAATGGCCACATGCAAACACGGATGGCGAGAAAGCTGCCCTCCGGTAATTACCTGGTTCCACACCTGTTGGCTTTTGCAGTGAAAGAGTATCAGCCCGACGGCAAAGTCGTAAAAACTTTTAAAACCGATCTTGAAGAACTGGGTGGGCGGAAACAGGAGAACTGGCCTTTCACCGCGATCCGTCTGGAGAATGGAAATACTCTCGTGAACCTGACTCACGGCAACAAAACCGTGGAATTTGATTCAGAAGGCAAAGTAGTCTGGAAAGTCGATAACAAAGATGTCGACGGACGTTTCGCGGATCCCTGTGGCGGGCAACGCCTCGCAAACGGAAACACCATTATCTGCAGTTACGCCCAAAAGGATCCGAACAAACCCAAGCTGTTTGAAATCACTCCTGACAAGAAAGTAGTCTGGGAGTTCTTCCATCCCAATGTTCGTGCACACGAGGTTCACGTCATCACAACGAACGGGAAAGCGGAAGGCGCTCTCAAATAGACGTTCTTAGTTTTTGTCGTATTTCTGCTTCCTGCCAACGACCGGTCGCTTCGGGGCAGGAGGTGGTTCGACACCGTTTGCCCGCATGACTTTCTCCATGGCTGCAATCGTTGCGGGTGCAGGCTTGAAGTTTCCGGGGCGAAACCCCTGAGCGATCAGAAGTGGGGTATGCCCCCGCTTGTTCTTCAAATTCCAGAATTTGATGTCGGCCCCTTTTTCATGAAGGAACTCCACCATCGCCGGTAGATTTTTGTAAGCAGCACCGTGCATCGCACCCTCTCCGTTTTCATTGAGGTAATTGATTTTTGCTCCGCGCTCGAGTAGCCAGGCGACGGTTTCGATGCACTCTGCTTCGGTTCCGGCTTCTTCGGTTGGTGCCGACGTCCCTAGTCCGGCTGCGGTCATCAGGGGAGTTGTCCCAATTCCGTTTGGAATTGCGATATCGGCTCCCAGTTCGACAAGAAGCTTGAGAAAAGGAAGGTCGCCAGTCTTCGCTGCCAGGAGGGCCGGTGTTGCTCCGCGTGTCCCAAGCCGGTGACCGCCCGCTGTTCCATTGTCGAGTTTCGTATTGGGATCGGCCTTAAAGCGCTCAACGAGGATTCGGGCAAAGTTCAGACTGCTTGTCTTTCCTGATCCTTCGGGTGGTGGCGCTCCGTCATCTCCGTCTCCGCGATTCGGCTTCCTGACCCAGGATAAAACATGAAGAGGAGTATGGCCGGATCGCTGGTCATTGGGATTCGCCCCGGCTTCCAGTAAGACGATCGCCAGATCAAAGTGCCCGTTCTCGACAGCAAATCGAAGTGGGCCACTTCCTTTTGGCGGAGCTTTTCTACCCTGTCGTTCAATCTCAATCACCTTGTTATGGTCGACCCCGTTTTTCATCAACATTTGAACGGCCTCGATATGGCCGTTCCGCGCCGCAAACATGATCGAGGTCATTCCGGATTTCGTTGCCCGATTTGGGTCGGCTCCGGCTTGAATGAGATTGTCGATAACGCTTGCATGACCTTCAGCGGCGGCCCACATCAGAGCGGTCTGTTTTTTGAAATCGGTAGAATCCAGTTTTGCCCCATGCTTTAAGAGCGCATCGATGGGGGCGAGTTTTCCGGTTCGGGCCGCTGTCATCAGGACGGTCTCTCCTCCGGGGAGTGTTGTATTGGCATCTGCACCAGCTTCCAGCAGAGCGGAAACGGCGACAGCATTTCCACTGACGGAGGCCTGAGATAAGGCGGTCGCACCGAATCGATTTTTCAAGGTGACGTCGGCCCCGGCCTTGATGAGTCTTTCGATTGTCGCGAAGTGATTGTGATATGCCGCCCAGTGCAGAGCGCTTGTGCCGTCTTCCTGAACCGCATCAGGATTTGTATTTTCCGATAAGAGACTGGAGACCGCTCCCCATTTTTTCTCTTCAGCGGCATCGGCAAGCTCAAATTGCGCTGAGGAGATCCATGGCAGGGCCAATAGCAAAGTGAGAACAGCTGAGAGACGCAACACCATAGCCAGGAGACTTAGAGATTGATCAGGCCATCGCTGTCTGCGAAGGCATCGAGATCAACTCCGACTTTGTCGAGAAGGGTGAGATGGAGATTTGCCAGCGGCGTCGGTTTGTCGTAACGCAAATGGCGATTCCCTTTGATGCCAGCTTCGGCGCCGCCGGCAAGAAGGATGGGAAGATTGGTGTGATCATGCACATTGGGATTTCCCATTCCTGAGCCATAGAGAATCAGGGAATGATCAAGCAGGGTGCCTTCCCCCTCCGTGCTTGCCGCCAGCTTTTCGAGGTATTCGGCAAAAAGGGAAACATGGAAGGCGTTGATCCTGGACATCTTCTCGATCTTGCCGGGATCGTTCCCGTGATGCGAAAGAGGGTGATGAGGATCGGGAACTCCGATCTCCGGATAGGTCCGGTTGCTGGTTTCACGTGCGAGTTGGAAAGTGGTGACACGAGTGACATCCCCCTGCATCGCCAGCATCTGCAGGTCAAACATCAGTCGGGCGTGGTCGGCGTAAGCAGGAGGAACTCCGACGGGACGCTCCAGATCCGTGACAGGGTTTTCTGACACATTCGACTCGGCCTTTTGAATGCGGCGCTCCACTTCCCGGACCGCGTCAAGGTAGTCATCCACTTTCGCGGAGTCGGCCGGACCGAGTTCGCTTTTGAGTTGCTCGATGTCTTCTTTGATAAAATCGAGAAGGCTGGAGCGCTTTCGCAGCGCAGCCTGCCGTTCAGTGGCACTGCCACCTTCCCCGAACAGTTTTTCAAAAACGAGACGGGGATGAGGCTCCGCCGGAAGAGGGCTTGTCGGTGAAGACCAGGAAAGGTTGTTTTGATAGACACAGGCGTAGCCATTGTCGCATTGCCCGACCGTCTGCATCATATCCATCGACAGTTCGAGTGAGGGGAGTTGAGTCGACTGACCGATGTTCTTCGCTGCAATTTGGTCGACGGTCGTTCCCAGAAAGTAGTCCGTACTTTCGGTATGCCTTGCCTTAGCCGCGCTCAGAAAAGCAGCGTTGGAGGTAGCGTGGGTGCCGGGATAGGCGTTTTTCAATTCGAGATTGGAAAAGGCATTGATCTGATTCTTGACCGGCTCCAGCGATTTCAAAATCGGGGATAATTGATCAAGATTGTTTTCTCCCTCGGGAGTCCAGCGGCTTAGGTCCGCTCCCATGGGGAAAAAGACGAAGCCGAGTCGGCGAACCGGTTTTGCGGCCGTCTTTGATGAAGCGGTTGCCGACGGGATCATCGCGTCCAGCAAGGGGAGGGAAACGCTGGCACCCATGCCGCGCATCAACACACGGCGAGAGATCGATTTTTTGGAAAGAAAATTCATTGTCCGGAACTGGTGAAGTCTACTGCAGAACCAAGCTTGTAGTCAATTGGGGGAATCGCTCATCCGCATGGTGAATGGAATACTTTTCGTGAGCTCGACGATCAAGTCGCTGAGCCGATAGTCATCCGCGGCAGAACTTTTCACTACTTTTCGGATTGCCGGTGCATCGCTGGTTTCCACGCCTCTGCCCAGCGCGTAGACAAGAAGTTTTTCGGTGACCGTCCTCGCAAAGATCTCCGGGCGTCGGAGCAGGGCCTCTTCCAGTTTTTCCACCCCTTCAAATTCACTGCCATCTGAAAAACCACCGCGGGCATCGACTTTTTTGCCATTCTCAAAAATTCGCCAGCGGCCCACAGCATCAAAATTTTCGAGAGAAAACCCGATGGGGTCCATCACCTTGTGGCAGCTGGCACAGGCTGCGTTCTCGCTATGAAGGGCAAGCCTCTCTCTGAATGGCAAGCTCGCGGAAACTGTATTGTCGTCCAGAGCAGGTGTGTCTGGAGGAGGAGGAGGTGGTGGCGTTCCGAGAAGGTTTTTCAGCACCCAATGGCCCCGGATCACGGGTGAGGTTCGTGTCGCATAGGAGGTGACCGTTAAAATGCTGCCATGCCGGAGGATTCCACCCCGATGGCTCTTGTCTGAGAGAGACACTGGACGAAACCGGGTTCCATAGACGTTCGGAATCCCATAGTGTTTCGCGAGTCGTTCGTTGAGATAGGTTTCCCGGCTGCTAAGAAGATCGAGCACACTTCGATTTTCGCGTAGAATGTTTTCGAACAACATCTCCGTTTCCGTTCGAAATGCCTGTCTCAAGTTGTCGTCAAAGTCAGGGAAGAGTCGGCTGTCCGGTGTGATGGAATCGAGATTTCTGAGATATAACCATTGATCAGCAAAATTGCTGACGAGTGATCTTGAACGCGGGTCCGCCAACATTCGCCGGGCCTGGCTTTCGAGCACTTCCGGGCGGTGAAGTATTCCGGATTCGGCGACGCTGAGTAATTCTTCATCCGGGATGCTGCTCCAGAGAAAAAAGGAGAGTCGGGATGCCAGATCGATTTCGCTGATCCTGTAAGGGCTTGTCGGCTCGGCTTCTGCTGGCGGATTCTCTACCCGGAACAGAAAGTCGCGACTCACGAGGATTGCTGCGAGCGCATTTTCGATTCCCTCATCAAAAGTTTTACCCTCATGGAAGAATTCGAGGAGCCGCTCCACTTTCCCTTCAGAGACAGGACGGCGGGAGGCATTTCGAAGTATCTCCCCGAGGATCTTTCGTGCGCGCTCCTCAGGGGGAATGTCCTTCACCGTAGTTTTCCCAAAGAGAATATCGCGACTTGGTGTTGAGGCGATGTTTCCTTCCCCAAAGGGTCCGATGATAGATACCTGATAGACGGCAGGGGACAGTCTTGGGTGTCTGTGAAAGTTGAAGTGAGCTCCGTAGGGCCTGTCTCTTATACACATCTCCGAGCCCACGAGACCGAGGCTGATCTCG
>OJCB01000271.1_pt1 | contig 21205 bp, 20 predicted proteins | sample 1591501 | NCBI WGS metagenome assembly OJCB01 (sample SAMN05416813, study PRJEB24817) | seawater metagenome | isolation source: Sea water | place: Canada:Atlantic | collected 2013-07 | reverse complement strand
AGATCAGCCTCGGTCTCGTGGGCTCGGAGATGTGTATAAGAGACAGGGTCGGCACTTTTCGAACAGAGAAACGCCTGGACCTGATTGTTACTCTTCGTCCAGCAGAAGAGCTCAATGAAATGGAGCGGGTCGGACTGGATAGAAAGTATTTCAAATTACTGGGCTTGAAGATCCCCCACGTAGAGCTCCCTGTCGCTCCGGGAAGGGATATGGCCCAGTTGATCGAGGTTGCTGCACTCGATCAGAAACTGAAGTCTCTGGGACACGACACTGCTGTTGAATTCAATAAGAAACTCTTGAAAAAGATGGCAGATCAGCGAAAGTCGGTCTTTTGAAAACCATCCCTAACAGCCGCCAAATAGCCGCTGTAACCTATTGAACCATGCCTACTTGCGAACTTACAATACCGAATAAGGAGGGCCTTCACGCCCGGCCTGCGGCGAAGTTTGTCAAGGTGGCAAACGAGTTTTCGGCAAACATTTGGGTTCAAAAGGATGACGAAGAGATCAACGGGAAAAGCATTATGGGCTTGATGATGCTTGCCGCCGGTCAGGGAACAGTGATTGCCGTTTCCGCAGAAGGCGATGATGCTGAAAGCGCATTAGAGAAATTGTCGCTTCTCGTAAACGGCGGCTTCGAGGAGGAAAGTTAGCGTTCCTCTTCCGCTTCGATTCCCCCTCAAAACATCCTTCAACTTCAGTATAAGCTTTCGGCGGCTTATCCGTTTAGGAAACGACATTTATGACCGATCCTCAGTCCAAAACGGAAATCCGATTGCAAGGCATCGGTGTCTCTCCGGGGATTGCATCAGGACCGGTCGAGCTTCTCAAGTCATCGCTGGAAGAACCCGAGCATATTTCTGTTCCGCGAATCGAAGTAAAAACGGAAAAAGAGCGGCTTTCCAAAGCTATTGTATCGACTCGTCAGCAGATCATATCGATGCAGCAAGTGCTCGATTCCGATACGAACAGCGACGAGATCAACATTTTTGATGCCCACCTCCTGCTTCTCGAAGACTCTTCTGTTCTCGAGGAAGTGGTTCGCCTCGTGGAGAATGACCTGAAGTCGGTCGATTGGGCTTATTATAAGGTGATCAAACGTTACGTGGACTCCCTTAGAAAAATATCTGACCCCTACTTGAGAGAGCGGGCCGTCGATATCGAAGATGTCGCACAAAGAGTCTTGAAGAATCTGCGTTGGCCCGATGGTGATGCCCAGGGATTGGCTTTAAAAGGCGATACGGCAATTGTCCTCGCGCACGATTTAACCCCTTCGGATACGGTGAGCTTTGATCGCTCGAAGGTTCTTGGGTTTGCCACCGAAGCAGGAACTCCCACTTCCCACACGGCCATTATGGCGCGTTCGCTGAATATTCCGGCAGTGGTTGCTCTTCATAAATTTCCAGAAAACTGCTATCCCGGCGATGATGTGTTGATTGATGGCTACCACGGGCTGGTCATCCTGAATCCAACGGCAGAAACCCGGAAGGAGTATGAGGCTCTGGTTGAGCAGGAGGCCGGTGTGCTTTCTGATCTTCGGGAGCTGAAAGACGCCGGAACCCATACCATCGATGGCCGGAAGATCGTTCTCTCCGCCAACATTGAGTTTAAAAAAGAGCTTCAAGACGTTAAAGATGAAGGTGCTGAAGGAGTCGGGCTCTACCGGACCGAGTATTTCTATATCAACGAGAAAGAATTGCGGGGTGAGGAAAAACAAACGGGAATTTACACAGCTGTCGCTCAAGCAGTTGCCCCTCACGGAGCCATTATTCGAACTCTGGATATCGGTGGCGACAAGCTTTGCCCCGATTTGTTTGAAAATCCCGAGCCGAACCCTTTTCTAGGTTGGAGAGGAATCCGTTCCAGTCTTGATCGGGTTGATGAATTTAAGGATCAGCTCCGGGCGATTCTTCGAGCCAGTGCCCATGGAAAAGTGGGGCTGATGTATCCATTTATTTCCAGTCTGGAGGAAATCCGTAGCGCCAACGCTATCCTTGAAGAATGCAAAGAGGAGCTTCGCGGCAAAGGGATTGCCTTTAGTGAAGACATCGAAGTAGGGGCCATGATTGAAATCCCGAGCGCGGTTCTGGTGGCGGATCACCTCGCAAAGGAAGTCGATTTCTTCAGTATCGGAACCAATGATTTGATCCAGTACACGACAGCAGTGGACCGGGTAAATGACCGGGTTGCAGACCTCTATCGCCCCACCCACCCTGCTGTCATCAAACTCCTGAAAGAAACCGTGGAAGCCGCCCATCGAAATGATATCTGGTGCGGCGTCTGTGGAGAGGCCGCGAGCGATCCCATCATGGCTCCCATCTGGGTCGGACTCGAAGTGGACGAACTGTCCGTTGGTGCTGCGCAGGTATTGAGAATGCGTCGCGCAATATCCCGTCTCGATACCGAAGAGTGCAAACAGTTGCTGGAATCCGTTTACAATTGTGGACTTGCTTCTGAAGTGCACGATATTTGTGAAGAGAAAGCGCGGGCCGCCTATCCTGAGCTCCTCCTGTAAAGAGAAATCACCGTCTTCATAGCAGTTGACGGCGTTTCATTTGATTTGTATAGATTGTTAACAAGGACAAAACGTTCCATGAACCTTTTCCACAACACACAAACTGGAGAGCCAGATAAGCCTCTCCGGAGAGGTGCGATTTTGTTTCGCTACCTGTGGATTCTCGTTTTCTCACTGGGCATTTTTGGTTCGAGCCTGGCGCAAGCGCAGGACCGCAAATTCTCCCTTCCAAAAAACCCATTCCGGAAAAACGAGAACGACCTGAAGGAGACGGGACAGGCTCCGAATGGACCCGGGGCGATGTGCATCCTTCCCTCAGGTGAAACCATCATTTCCTGCCATCAGTTTTTCAACCCGCAGTACCGGGTGATGAAGCTCAATAAAAAAGGAGAGTGGGAGCCATTTCCGAATCTCCAGATGAATGTCCGGGGCGGAGGCGCTGCGGTTGAGCTGGACTCCGTCATCGGCGTCGCCTGTGACAGCCGTGGAATTGTCTGGATGCTGGATAACGGGAGGCGTTCTGAAACTTCTCCGAAGCTGGTGGCCTGGGATACGAAGAAGGATGACCTTCACCGTCAAATTGTGATCACAGCAGTGACGCCCGCTTCCTTCCTCACAAATCTGGTGCTGGACCCTGTCGCACCTTACATCTACCTGGCCGATCCAGCGGATGGTGTCCGCTCAGCGATCGTCGTTGTGAATCTGGAAACCGGAATCGCCCGTCGTGTTTTGCAAGGGCACTACTCGGTTCGGCGTGACCCCACTGTTGAAATCGAACTCGATGGTAAGCTGCTCGAAGTCCGCCGTCCGGACGGGCAGATCGCGACTCCGCTTACCGGTGTCAGCCCCATTGCAATCGATCGAAAAGGCGAATGGCTTTACTACGGCCCCCGCAACGGTGCATCCCTTTTCAAGATCAACGCCGCCCTGCTTCGTCAGCGCGACATTTCCGCGACTTCGCTCCAGAGTCAGGTCACTGGTGTTTCGCCCAAGCCTATTTGCGATTCCATGGCGATTGATTCAAAAGGCCGCATCTATTTCGGAGATATTTCGCGCGGCTCCATCGACTACGTTTCCCCGGATGAGCAATACCTGAACCTTCGTCTTCACGTGATGGATCCGCGTATGATCTGGCCCGGAGGTCTCATCATTGGACCGGGAGGGAAGTTGCACTTTTTCAGCAGCCAGCTTCACAGGGCTCCATTCTTTCACGATGGGAAAGACAATACTCTTCCGCCTTACTATCTGTTTGAGGCACGTCCCCTTCCCACTTCCCGATTCGGTTTCTGATTGCCTGTGGTATGTCCACCATTCTCGACACCCTGAAAAAGGGCACAGAATACCTGGAAAAATACGGCATCGAAGAGCCGCGGCTCAACATGGAGCATTTGGTCGCTCATGCTCTCCGGTGTCAGCGAATGCAGATCTATCTGGATTTCGACAAGCCACTCGATGAGCCACAACTTGAACTGCTTCGTGATCTTGTCAGGAAACGAAGTAAAGGTGAACCCCTTCAGCATCTTCTCGGAAGCGTGGAGTTCTGCGGATTTGAATTCAAGACTGATGGCCGCGCCTTGATTCCCCGCCCCGAAACAGAGGAGCTTGCGGAGAAACTTTCGGAAATGGAGTGGAATTCCGGGCTTCGCATTCTTGATCTCGGCTGCGGTTCCGGCGTCCTGGGACTTTCCCTGGCAAAACTTCTCAAATCGAAGGAAGTCCATCTCACACTGGCTGACATTTCGGAGGATGCCCTTACCCTCGCCCGCGAAAACGCTGAACCTGTGCTTGGCGACGACGCCGGCAATGTCCAGTTCCTTCAAAGCGACCTTTTCGAATCCGTCGAGGGACATTTTGACCTGATCGCCGCAAACCTTCCTTATATTCCTCAAACCGATGCCCCTACCTTGAGCCGGGAAGTCCTCCGTGATCCGCCGATCGCCCTCTACGGGGGAGAATCGGGAACCGAACTCATCCTGCGTTTTCTCAACGAAGCGGGAGACTATCTCAACAACTCCGGGCGCATCGGAATCGAGTATGGAATCGGCCAGGCCGAAGAACTTCGTATCGCCGCCGAAGACGCCGGATTCGAAGACGTAATCATCAGAAAAGATCTCAGCGGGCACGAGAGATTTCTTTTCGCTTCTAAAAGCCCGTAATTCTGCTAGTTTCCCGCTCCCTAAATTCTGCCATGGAGAAGTTTATCGTTCACGGAGGTAGCCAACTTGAAGGCACCGTTAATATCAGCGGATCAAAAAATGCCTCGCTGCCCATTCTAGCTGCCACGCTGTTAACTCGTGAGCAGTGTATCATTCGTCGCGTCCCGGACGTTTCCGACACGAATTACATGCTGCAGATCCTGCAAAATCTCGGCGCGGAGGTTGAACGGTCCAGCGGAAACGTGACCATCAAATGTGAAAAACTCCGCTCCCACGAGGCTCCCTACGAACTCGTTCGGAAAATGCGGGCATCGGTTTGTGTAATGGGTCCTCTCCTCGCCCGCCAAAACCGGGCAAATGTTTCTCTTCCGGGCGGATGTGTCATTGGTGATCGTCCCATTGATCTACACCTGCGCGGGCTTAAGGGTCTTGGTGCCGAGGTGACTGTCGACGGTGGAAATGTTCACCTCGAAGCGCGTTATGGCCTCAATGGCCAGGAAATCGATATGCTGGGCAAGCACGGCGCTACAGTGCTGGGAACCGACAACGTCATGATGGCTGCGGTTCTTGCCAAGGGAACGACGGTCATTACCGGCGCTGCCTGCGAACCCGAAGTGGTTGATCTGGCCAATTTTCTCAATTCGATGGGAGCCAAAATCTCCGGAGCAGGAACGCCACGCCTCGAAATTGAAGGGGTGAAAGAACTGGGCGGTGTGGATCACACTGTAATTCCAGACCGGATTGAAGCGGGAACATTTCTTGTCGCCGGTGCAATGGCTGCCAAAGAATCCATCACCGTTCGCCGGGTCAATCACGAACACCTTGAAGCGGTCACAGATGTCCTTTCCGCCTGCGGATGTAAAATCGAGCCGTCCGGTGACACGATTAAAATTTACCGTGCGAAGAATCCTGTGGGTGCCAATATCATTACGGATCCGTATCCCGGTTTTCCGACGGACATGCAGGCACAAATGTGTGCACTTTTCGCCACCACACCAGGGCATAGTGTTGTCAAAGACACGATCTTCCCCCAGCGCTTCATGCATGCCTCAGAGATGAAGCGGATGGGAGCAAACATCGACGTGGATGATGGAACGGCTCAAATACAGGGAGTCGAACAACTCAGTGGCGCACCCGTCATGGCGAGCGACCTTCGTGCTTCAGCAGCTCTTGTCCTTGCGGCAATGAAAGCCAAAGGCAGCACAGAGATCTCCCGGGTCTATCACATCGATCGTGGCTACGAGCATATCGACGACAAGCTCATCGATCTCGGGGCGAATATTGAGAGACTTCCTGCGTAAATTCGCTTATTTCGGATTCACAGGCAGCAGCAGTTGCAGCTCGTTTTGGCTTCGGTAGTATTCGATCTGGGGCCGTGTCGGGTCGATTTCATGCTCGGCCATCATGGCTCCAAAAATTGGACCGATCCGGTCCAGTTTATCGTTCCAATCCATTAATTTGGTTCGCGCGTATTGTCCGGCATCGATTTCCATAAGGGGATACCCCAGCTTGGCGAAACGGTCCTCTTCGACTTCATCATTTGGAACTAATCCAGCATAGTATTCCATCTGGCCTTCGGTTTCATAAACCAGCCCGTAGAACCTTCTGCCTTTCAAACTTTCCAACTCTGACTCCAATGCATTGAAGGCTGCCCCGTTTCCCTCCGGAAAGCGTTTTGATTTTGCAGTGATCAGCCGGAGTGCGGCCTGTTCAATGATACTCGTTTTCATAGTCTGCTTACTCTACCTTAAACTTCTTCATTCCAGGGAATCAGACGCGCAAAGATCAGGATTCCCAACAGCGTCGCATTGGCAGAGGGCTTACGGTCATTTCCGGGGATAAGGCCTCAATCCCAGCAACATTTCAGCCCTCTCAGTGAGTGGTTTCGCAGCTAATTCGCGATCAGTATATTCAGAAAGATTCTCAGTAACCACGGCGTAAACCGCCTCACGGCTCTGACTCGTATCAATTTCGACGCAATTGCCTTTGCTTTTGAAAAGCTCGACCGTAGGAAGCGTTTCCGCTTTGAAGGTATCAAACCGCTGCTTCACGCTCTCGATGTTGTCATCACTTCTTCCCGAGTATTTGGCCCGCCCGAGAATGCGCTTTTCCAAGACTTCAAAAGGACACTCAAAGTACAACATCTTGGGCAACTCTGCTTCTCTGCCAAAGATCTCATACCACCCATCGAGATTGGAGAGCGATCGGGGAAATCCATCGAGAAGGAAATTGTTCTTTCCGGTGGTTCTGGTCACCGTTTCCATCGCGTTTTTCAGCAAGTTTACGATAATCTCATTGGGGACGAGTTTTCCGGCGGTGACGTATTCTTCGATAGTGGCCGCATTTGGCCCACCTGTTTCCTGCTCGGCACGAAGCAGATCTCCGGTGGATAAATGAGTCCATCCCAGCTGGGACTCGGCCAGCTCACACATGGTTCCCTTGCCGGCTCCCGGCCCGCCGAGAACGAAGACCACATTTGGGTTCGGGCAGGGCTGTCGTGGGTCGAAATGATGAAGCACGAGTTTCGGAGCCGGGGCGACACCCTTTTTGTAAACATGCCATTCCCTGTCTGTGGGGGGCATATCATCTCCGCAAGTGACGTCGTAAGCGAGGTGTCCATCCAGCCGGCAAATTCGCCAGGAATTGTAGCTGTTCGAATAGGAAAGCGCCGGGCTTCTCTCAGATTTCCCATCGGCACGATCCCAGGCCATTTTTCCATTCCAGTATCCAGGACTCGATATCATTCCCGACTCGGATTCTACCGGGGGCGCAGTAGACGGGACAAAAAGGCCATCCACTTCCGGAATTCCGGCGCCTGAAACTTCAATATACAAATTGTTCGGTTTGAGATCCTTGGATTCTGCCATGTGCGTTTCTTTCGAGTTGGCGGGCAAACTGGAAGAACCCGCTGAATCTGATAGTGATTGGAGAATAGTGAGGCCTCACAAAATAGAAAAGACTTTTCGAATACCGCTTCAGTTATTGCTGCATTGCCCTTCCAGAAACGAAGTCCGGCCCGATCGATTCAATCCTCTCTACTGATCGACTCAACCCTGTTGCCTCACTGAAACACGCAAAGTTCCAAATCCGGCACGTCTTTGGCTTAGCATTCATCAGCAGACCAATGATATTTGAACTCGAAAGTCCTCAATTCTAATCCACTATAGGAACCATCGTGAGCGATTCATTTGACACTCCCCTGCCGAAAGCCAAACCCACCTGGGTTATTGGCCACAAAAACCCGGATACTGATGCGATCTGTTCAGCGATCGCTTACGCGGATCTCCTGCAGAAGACCCGGATCCCCGAGGCTCTCGCTGCCTGCTGCGGACCTCCCAATACTAGAACTGAATGGGTTCTGAAAAAGGCGGGAGTTAAGCGCCCCCGACTTATGAGCGATGTCTATCCACGTGCTGCGGATATTTGCCGTAGCGAGGTGTCGACCGCAAAACCGACCGACACGGTGATTGAAGCTTACCGGACGATGACACACCGGAACTTCCGAAGTCTACCGGTAGCCAACGAAGAAGGCGGACTGGTAGGAATGCTCTCCCTGATTGATCTGCTCGAACTTTTGATTCCCCCGACAGGGAAAGGAGAGCTTGCCCGCCTCGTCACCACATCAACCGAGAATATCGCCAACATTCTGGAAGCGGAAATTGTGTACATGACAGACCGCTGTCAGGAGGAAACTGACTATCTGATGATGGTTGCCGGATCGAGTGAACCGGTAATGCAGGACAGAATCAGTAAAATGCCGAGCGATCAGCTTCTGATTATTACCGGCGACCGGGTGGGTGTTCAGCTCCACGCCGTCGAGGCCGGAGTGAGATGCCTCGTCGTAACCAGCGGATTCCGCCCATCCGATGCGATTGTAGCAGCCGCCAAAAACAGTGGAACCGCTATTCTCGTAACGGAGAATGATACGGCATCCACCACTCAGATGATTCGTGGAGCCCGGTCTATTCAAGGGGCGATTTCCCAGGAGTTCACCTCTTTCTCCCCCGAACTGACCGTGCGTTCTATTAAGGAAAAAATTAATTCTCATCCCCACCAATCTCTTTTCCCGGTCTGTGAACCCTCTACAGGAAAATTGCAGGGTGTCTTCTCAAGGACAGATCTGGTAAATCCAACTCGTCCTAAACTGGTCCTGGTTGATCACAACGAATTTTCTCAGGCTGTCAATGGAGCTGACGAAGCCGAGATCATTGAAGTCATGGATCACCACCGGCTTAGCGGCAACCTGGTGACCCGTGAACCGATTCAATTCATTAACAAGACCGTAGGCTCGACCTGCACCATCGTGGGCCGATCTTTCGAAGGTCAGGGCCTGGTTCCTGACAAGGGCATCGCGACCTGTATCTGTGCCGGGATTATTTCCGATACACTCAATCTGACATCGCCAACAACAACCGATGAAGACCGACGAATTCTCTCTAAAATGTCGGAGATCGCTGAGATAAACGTCGATCAGTTTAAAGATGAATTCTTCTCTGCCGGCTCTGTTTTGAGATCCAGTGATCCGAAAGATGCAGTGTCTTCCGACCGGAAGGAATTTCAGGAGAGTGGTTACAAAATTAGCATCTCCCAGGTTGAGGAAATTGGCTTCGACTGTTTCTGGCCGTCCCGTATCAGCCTGCAAAAGGAACTTCGAAACCTGATCGACGACAATGGTCTGGATTTTGCCTGCCTCATGATCACAGACATTACGCAAAATGATTCCCTGCTTTTGATCGAGGCCCCCGAAGTGATTCGCAAACGCATTTCCTACCCGAAATCAGACCCGAACCTTTTCGTTCTCACCGGTGTAGTAAGCCGAAAGAAGCAGCTTTTCCCTTACATCAGTACACTTGTCGGAGAAGTCCCGAAAGCCGATGGCCCTGCAGAAGGGTAAGAAGCCCAGCCTAACAATCGCTGATTGACTCGTTTCGTATCGCCTTGGTATAACCCTCAAATGGATCAGTTACCTCCTCCAATGCACCCCGCTTCTCACTCAGGCTTTGGGCCAAACCCTGGTGCAAAAACCTCTCAGTGTGCGATTTGGAGCCTGGTTTGCGGAATTTTGTCCTTCTGCCTCTCTATTTTCGGAGGAATCCCGGCGATCGTCCTGGGTATCCTAGGGATTATCAAGGTTAATGCCGACCCTGCAAATCTGAAAGGGAAAGGCCTCGCGATTAGTGGAATCATCCTGGGAGTCGTAGGAGTCTTCGCGAGTTTTTTCGTCGCAATTATGGCTTCCGTTTCAATACCTGCCTACGTAGGGGTTCAGGAGAGAGGACAGGCGGTCAAAGATATGGCGGATATTCGAATAATATCCGTTGCCATTCAAGTGTATGCCAGCGAAAACGAAGGAAGGTATCCTGATTCCCTGGATCAGTTGGTCCCCGACTATCTTGACGACGCTTCTCACCTCAACGCAGGATCAGGCCGGGAAGAGGGACCTGTTCAATTCCTATACCGATCGGCACTGACGGAATCCAGCCCTGCAGACGAGCCGATTTTGCTTTCTCCTATCAAGTATCAAGGAACCGGAACTCCGGTGGCCTATGTCCGCGGGAATGCTTCTACCGTTCGCGGCGTCGAACTGGAGAGGATTCGCGCCTTGTTTCTCAATCCGGAAAGAGAATAGGAACCGGACAAGCGATTCCCTCTATTCTTCTTTGTCTTCGTCCAATGGAGCACCCAAAGCCTTCATAATGGCCTCGAGCTTCGTCTTTTCCGCTTTCATTCCAGGCGCTTTTTGACTGATTTCGTCCATGATTTTCTGGGCGGCCACACATTGAAAATAAGGGGCGGTCCCCTCCTTCACAGGTCTCCTCCGGTTATGTGTCAGGGTCATGATGATCTGATCTGCTTTTCGAAATTGCTCACTGTTTGCTTTGATTTTCGAGTTCAATTCAGCCAGGGCGATTTTTGTTTCGACCACTTTCTGATCCTGAAACGCAGAGACTCCGGCAGGAACCATTGCCGCACCGGGCGCCCCTGCAGGAGCACTTTCTGAATCCCCTTTCACGAAGGAAAATGTCAGAGCCGACGGATCCAGCTTGCTGTATTCCGCAGGTTCATGAAGCACACCCTTCCCTTCGGCTTGCAATACAGTGGCCTGCCTTCTCACCTCCGCCCTGGTATTCGCAAAGACTTGCATAATTGTGCTGCCGGGCCGCTTCAATTGAGTCGAAAGAATCGAGGTGAACAAGCCGTCGTTTGCCTGCTGCCCGGCATCCGCAGAGTAGCTGATCAACATTCCACTCGGTGCATTCACCCTTCCCAGTCCGCTTTGCGAGCCCATGATGGAGCGTGTCCCACTCTGAGATTCGACCTCCAATGGATTGTCCCGACAGGCATCGAGAATCACTAACTGAAGATTCGCTTCCGTTTGGCTGAGGTCATCCATCACCTTTTTCATCGAAAGAGCTTCGTAATACAGTCGCTCTTTTACCCGCCGAACATCTTCGTCAGGCTTGGCAGAAACTTTCGTATCACTAACAATTAGATAATTTTCACCATGAAACTCAATCCCGTGCCCTGCAAAATAGATGATCGCGCAGGAAGCTCCTTTCGCTTTATCAATAAACTGATCGAGTCCCCGGGATAGATCTTCCCTCCCCGCATTAAGCAAGAGAGTGACATCAAAGGGCTCAGGAAGTTTTGACAAGGTATCGCCCAGCAAGTTGGCATCCTGGACAGCAACCCGAAGCTGAGCGCTGGCAGGCAAATTAGCATATTGGTCCACCCCAATGACCAGGGCCGCACGATCGGCAGCATGGGATAGAGAAAAAGCGAATGCGGCATTCATCGCCACACAAAGAGGCACAATTGTTTTCATAAGCGGTTCCGCCTCCAGTGTAGGACGTAGATTCGAAAGGCGCAATAGGATTGCGGAAATTGAATTTCAACGAAAACAGGGATAAAAAACTGACCGGAGGCGGCGATCAATTGACAATCTTAAGCCCTCCCCCCTAGAATACGATCCCATGGACCAATCACCTCCGCCTGTTCCGCAGAATCAGCAAACCAGCTCTGTTCTTGGAGAAAATGCCCGAACCTCTCAATGTGCGATTTGGAGCCTGGTTCTGGGATTATTGTCATTCGGCATCTGGCTACTCGGTTCCATTCCCGCGATCATCCTCGGAATCGTCGCCATTAGAAATGTCAACGAAGCCCCGGCAAATTTGAAAGGCAAGGGCTTGGCCGTCACCGGGATAGTGCTCGGAAGTGTCGGCATAATCGTAGGATTTATCGTTTTTCTGGCCGCGATGTCTTTTCCCGCTTACCAGGGAATTCATCAACGCGCCCGGGAAACTATGGATATCAATCAGATACGACAGGTATCGATTGCCTGTCGATTCTATGCCTCGGACAACGATGGCAATTATCCGGACGCACTCGAAGATTTGTTACCTGACTATATTGAAGATCTCACAATCCTTTCTATCGCTCAAAGTGTTGACGGCCTTCCTCAGCCTTACTCTTATCGATCAGGCTTGAAGGACTCCAGTGACTCGAATGAACCCCATATTATTTCCCCCTTTACCTACAGCAGAGGATCAACTCCGGTAGGATTTGCAGACGGTCAGGTGAAGTCTGTTCGCGGAACGGAACTTGAAGAAATTCGTGCAAAGTTCAAGTAGCTCACCTTCCTTTCGAACAAGGGGAATTCGCTCATTCTGGAAGTCCTTATCGAATGGCACGATGGCGAGCTTCACAGGCCAGTTCGAACGCCACTTCGTCTCCGTGCTTTTTTACCGAGAACCGGATCGTCTCCCGCGTTCCGTCAGGTGAGGTCCAGCTGGCCTGCCAGAAATGATACTCGTCCCCTTTGGCACTGCGTTGCGAAATTTTGGAAACACCGACCACTCCCGATTGGTTTCTGCGGGTTACCACAGTCTGAATCCGCACTGAACGGCCTGAAGAAATGGCATCCTGTCTGCCTGCCTGGGCGAGAAGTTGATCGCGGAACTTCCGGGCGGTTTCAAGCGCTCCTTGTTTTCCACCCCACTCTGTATCTGAGAAAAAACGCCCCTGCCTGACACCCTTTCTTTGAAACCGGACCTGCCACCCGTGAGTGCCGACTGATTCCTGATCGAGCCGGCTTATTCCAAAATCTGGATCTTTTTCACTCACCAAAGTGCTTCCTTTTTGAGTCTTAATTTCTATCTGGCAATTCGCCAAGCTTCACTGGAATTATTGTCTCTTTCTCTTCGCGTAAAATTAAAAATTTCACCTCGCTGCCAGGAGCCTTGTTGGAAATTGCGAGGCGAAGATCGGCAATTGCCAAAACCGAATCTCCATCAAGATCAAGAATCACATCCCCCTTGAGCAAACCGGCCTTCATTGCGGGTGTGCCTTCGCTGACATTGGCTACGACAACACCCGCTCTGTTCTCTTCGTCGGAATCATCGGCAACATCATCCACAATTTCTTGAAGAAGAACTCCCAGGAATCCGCGACCAAACGAGCCACCGCCTTTGATCAGTTTCCCGGCGATCTCCAGAGCCATAGCTGCCGGGATGGCATACCCGTTGCTGCTCTGCATGTGCATGGCTCGTTCTCTGGCTGGCTGAAAATTAATACCAATCCATCGGCCCTTCAGATCCATCAATGGCCCTCCAGCCTTAAGCTCGTCGATCGCCACATCCATCTCAATAAAATTTTCGAAGCCGCCGGGTATCAGTCCAACCCGTTTTTGACCGAGAGCGGTGATCACTCCTGCGGATCTAACCTGTCCAAAATCCGGGCCAAGACCGACCGCGGTTACCGGGATTCCGACCTCCATTGAATCACTGTCAGCTTTCTTAGCGAACGCAAGTTCAGCCCCTTCCACCCGCAGGGCTGCGATACCGGACAGAGGATCAGAGCCTAGAAGTTTCGCGGGATAGTATTTCCCTCCCTTTGAAGCCTGCACCTGATACTGCAGCGAAGGTCCAATCGAGATGCAATTGCTCGAGGTAAGAACCAACCCCTCGGGATTGACGACAACACCGGTCCATCCCATCGGTGCCTGGTTCGGTGTAACCGTCAGGACTTTTACCACCGAGGGAGAATAAAAAAGATTCCCTTCTTCAGTCTCAGTCGAACCTCCACTTTTCTCTTCAGCCTGAAGAATGCCATTCTGCGCAAGCAGGATAAGCATCGATAGGAGAAACTTTGTAAGTGACATTCTCATCTCGCCTTAAACTTAGCGCAAAAATGGAAAGAGGCTGTTAAAGAAATCCTCGATTAATCCAGCCGATCCCGGAGAATAAGAAGCCGGACTTAAACATAAAAGGGATGCCCGGTTTGGACATCCCTCTTCTTAAATTCAGATTGCTCTGCTCCTGCTATTTCAAAGGCACAGCAAGAATGTCGCGGCGTCCATTCGTGAACACCTGCAAAAGCAGCACATCCGCTTTGAAATCCTTCAGGATGTCATGGGCTTCAGCTACATTGCTAACATCTTTCTGGTCCACCTGGGTAATGACAACACCGGGACGAAGCCCTGCTTCGCTTGCGAGTGAATTGGCTTCAACGCTCTCAACGACGACACCATTAAAATCTTCTTCCAACTCGAGAGCTTTACGAAGATCTTCATCAAGATCGGAAATCCGGACCCCTTTGAGAAACTCCTTCGGCTTTGCCACTGGATTGGAACTGCCTCCGCCCGATCCAGCGAACACTTTGGAACGATCTTCCAGATCACCGAGAATCACATTCAGTGACTCCTCTTTCCCTTTCCGGACAACAACAAACTCTACCTTGGTGCCGGGATCTGTATTGCTGATGTCGAGTCGCAGCTTCGGCATCGAATTAGCAGCACGGCCGTTGTAACCGATAATCAAGTCACCGGGCTTCATGCCCCCTTTTTCTGCAGGAGTATCCGGTCCGACCTCGGCAACTACGACCCCATCCAATCCTTCGCGACCGAATGCTTTCGCATAATTAGCGTCGAGTTCCTTCAGGTAAACCCCGAGAAATCCACGGGCGACTTTTCCACCACCGTCGAGAAGTCTTTCCACAATATTCAAAGCCATGTTCGATGGGATTGCGAAGCCGATCCCAATATTCCCTCCTGAAAGACCTGATTGAATAGCCGTGTTCACTCCGATGAGACGCCCGTTGGCGTCAACCAGAGCACCTCCGGAATTCCCGCGGTTAATAGAAGCATCTGTCTGAATGAAGTTCTCAAAACCTCCACGAGTGATGTTCAGGTCATTTCGTCCAAGGGCGCTGACAATTCCCACAGTCGCTGTTTGCTCCAGCCCGAGGGGATTTCCCACGGCCATCGCAATATCACCGATACGCAGTTTGGAACTGTCGCCGATCACGATTGGAGCCAGTCCCTTCGCATCTATTTTAATCAGTGCCACATCGGTCTGTGGATCTGCGCCGATGATTTCGGCAATGTATTCGCGCTTGTTAGTGGAGAGCGTGACCTTCACCTCGTCAGCACCACCGACGACGTGGTTGTTTGTCAAAATGTATCCGTCTTCAGTAATAATGACACCTGAGCCGAGCCCCTGCTCTTTGCGACTCTCGCCACCGCCACCGCCGTGGTCGTCATTGAACCGTTCAAAAAAATCATCGGGAACATCGGGAAACATTTTCCGGAAAAGCTCTTCCTGCTGAGGATTTCTACCGTTGGCTTCCACTGCTTTGCTCGAGAAAATCGTGACCACTGCCGGCATCGCTTTCTCAAGTGCCGGAGCGTAACTCGCAATCATTCCACCTTCAGCAACGACATTGCTCTTATCGATGGTGAGTTTGTTCTGAAGATCCTTGTATTTGACCTCCTGCTTCTTCGGCTTTGCTTCCTCGTCAGAAGCGTCCTGTGCGCTCAGTTCCTGACTTCCGGTCACTGCCAGCGCAGCGATCATCGCAAGGGACTTCACCAAGTAATTGAGTTTCACTTTCATAGTTGTTTGGGTAAGATAGAATAGAACGGAGTTGAGATCCAAGGCTATTGATTGTTTTGCCTTATGAGCGGTGCATTTTTCATCTTTCGTCTACAAAATCCCACTTTTCTATACGCACTTCATGGATTCCATCATTCAGGAAAATCGCTTTCAAGCTTCAGAGCTGTCACCGGCAGAGCTCCAGCGATATGCACGCCACATCACAATTCCGGATGTCGGAACAGAAGGACAGCGACGCCTCAAGGCTGCCAAAGTTCTGTGCATCGGGGCCGGTGGTCTCGGTTCGCCGGTTACCATGTATCTTGCGGCTGCCGGAATCGGGGAAATCGTGATTGTTGATTTTGATGTTGTCGATTTTACCAACCTGCAACGACAGATCCTGCACGGCACGAATGATGTCGACAAACTGAAGATCGAATCCGCCAGAGAAACTCTTCTTGAGATCAATCCTGAGGTAAAAGTTACGACAGTGAAAGAGCGCTTCACTTCGGACAATGCGAAGGAACTGGCTGCCGATTGCGATCTCATCATTGACGGAACCGACAATTTCCCGACCCGATACCTCAGCAATGATCTCGCTGTCCTGACAGGGAAACCAAACGTCTACGGTTCTATTTTCCGTTTCGAAGGCCAGGTTTCGGTTTTTGCCCCTTCTCTCGGCGGGCCCTGTTACCGTTGCCTCTTTCCCGAGCCACCCGAAGCCGGACAGGTTCCAAGCTGTGCCGAAGGCGGAGTTCTTGGCGTTCTTCCAGGTATCGTCGGTTCCCTTCAGGCCAATGAAGCGATCAAATTGATTCTTGGAATTGGCGAGCCCCTGATCGGACGGTTGATTCACTTTGATGCTCTCAGTTTCCGCTTTCGCGAAATCAAATTGAAAAGGGACTCAAAGTGCGCAGTGTGTGGAGAGAACCCTTCTATTACCACTCTAACAGATATTGAAATGACCTGCAGCGCACCTGATCCGGCAAACCTCCGCGAAATTGATGTTCACGAATTGAAAGCTCGAATTGAGAAAGACACTCCCTTCGTTTTACTGGACGTTCGCGAACCGGCAGAGGCGGAGATTTGCTGTCTTCCGGGCGCCACTTTAATTCCTCTGGGAGAACTGCCTGACCGACTCAGTGAACTGGACTCCCTCCAGGAAACGATCGTCCATTGCAAAGCCGGTGGACGCAGTGCCATGGCCCTTCAAATTCTGAATGAGGCAGGCTTTTCGGACGCCTGTCACGTCCAGGGCGGAATCAACGCCTGGTCGGTTGAAATCGATTCATCAGTATCTCTTTATTGATATTCCGCGATGCCCGTGACCAAAGAACTGATCTCCGCCCTTCGCTGCCCAATTACGGGACAGGCATTGAAGCTTGCAAGCAGCGAAGATCTGGATGCGGAAGCATTTCCGGAAGGCGCCCTCTTAACAGAAGACGGCAGCCACGCCTACCCCATCCGTGATGGTTTTCCGATTCTTCTGAAAAGCGAAGTCGTCGAAAGACCTTAGCCTAACTGGCCGGATTCAGCGCCAGCCGTAGATCACTGCCCAATCTTCGTCTGCCTCTGTTTTTCGAGTCAGAGCAATACGGAGGTAGTAAATCCCGGTAGAATCCGGGCGAACGACGGTGCTGGCGACATTCGATTCTTCAAAGGACACCTCTTCGGATTCCACCAACTCACCGGCACTGTTGTAAATGCTGATACTGGCAACGGCTTCACGGCCGGGAACAGCAAACCAAAACTGATATTCGTTTCGCTTAAAAAGCTGCTGCTGGATCAATTTGGCAGCACCGGGAACAATCGTCCCGTTCCACCAGGATTCCCGCAGAATAAAAGAATCATCCCCTTTCAGTGACGACATCGCCGCCTGTTGGGCCAGCAATTTCCCATCGTGCAAGCGATCACTCTCAACATCCTGCGCAAGGGCATCAATGGCGATGCTGCTCACCAAAAGTAAAAGCAAAACAGATATGCCCCTGAACCTAACTCTCATAGATCGCATCGACGAGTTCGTCAGTTTCTGAGGAAATCTGACCCACGTTCTTCTCGCTGATAGCTCCGGATCTATTTGGTTTCATCAGATCCTCCAGAGTCTGGAGAGTTTTTTCCACCTTCACAAAAAGCTGTCCTTCTTTTGCATCCGCGGACAAAGCCTCGAAGTCCTTTTTGAGACGGCGAACGAGATCGGGTTGATTCAACAAATCAGACCCTTCAGCTGAGTAGTTCCCACGAAGAATTGAAGCGAGAGCCTTGGTTCCGCCGAGCCATCCGCCAAGACTAACAAGCTTGGCCATTTCTCCATCTCGATTCCTGCGCATGTGATCAAGAACCGTCTGCCTGGTCCGGTCCAGCTCAAGCCTGACACTGGGCCAGTCTTCTTTATCAGCCGACAAAACAACCGCATTAGCATGCTTGGCAACCTGGGGCGCTACCGCGAGAGCCTGAGCAATGTCCATGACATCGCGACCAATCCGTTTCACTGCTTCACTATCTTTCGCCTGAACCGCAATGAACCCGTCGGAAACGATAAGCCCGAAGAGCAGGGCTGAACGGGAGCGATCAGGGAAACGCTTCACATCACGATTTCCGACAACGGCTCCCCAGTTCTGTTGCCCGAGCTTGTCCAGCGAGGCAAAAATTTCAAGCGGCAAAGGGATAACCGTGTCATCCACCACAATCATACTTCCGTCTGAAAGATCGATCTTTTCAGGAGCCTTCCCATCCTGAGCAAATGCTCCACTGCCTATCCCCACCGCAACTACCACTAAAATATATCCAAACCTTTTCATAAATTTAAAACAATTATTTTACAAAACTTAACATTTTTTTAATTTTAATAAAATGATTTCCATAACTTTCTCATACTCACAAAGCTCTGGCAAATGCCCCGCCGTCAACCAGAAGCATCTCGCCAGTGATATAACTGCCTGCTTCACTGGACAGTAGGATCGCTGGACCGGCAAGCTCCCGCGGGTTTCCCCAACGCTTTACGGCGGTGACGTCTGCAAATTCCTGCTTCTCTGCATCATTCAGCAAACTCATCGGGAGATCAGTCAGGAAAGGGCCGGGGCCTATGCAATTCACAGTGATCCCGAACGGCCCCAGATCCAGAGCACTCGCCTTCGCCAAGCCAATCAGGCCTGCTTTGGTGGCCGAATAGACGTTGCGCCCCGGTTTCGAACCCACGCCAAGAACAGACGAAATGTGGATAATCCTCCCCCAGCCCCGCTCTTTCATTCCCGGAACAAGCGCCCGGGTCAAACGCATGATACTCGAAAGGTTGATTTCGACGACGCGGTCCCAGGTTTCGTCATCCACTTCATCAATCGCCTGAGGGGCGTTGGTTCCCGCGTTGTTAATCAGAATATCGATCTTTCCCAGCTCTTTAATTGCATCAGCAGCGAGCGCGTCGACTTCTTCTCTCACGGAGACATCAGTAACGCGGTAGGCCACTGTTACGTTCAGACCTTCCTGAATCTCGGCTGCAGCTGCGGCAAGCTCCTCCTCATTCCGGCTGCAGATTACCACGTTGGCTCCGCATTCCGCCAAACCGCGAGCCATCGCCTTGCCAAGCCCTTTGCTCCCCCCGGTTACGAGAGCGCATTTTCCAGTCAGGTCGAATAGATCAAATTGCATGGGGAAAGTTTTGCATCCTCAACAAAGAAATCGCAAGCATAAGACAAATGAATCTGCCGCGGAAACAAGGATGTGTTTCAAGTTGAACGATGGGCGCTCCGTGATTATTAGATCTGTAATGACACCTGCCATCACTCTCGATCCACGCGACAACCTCGCTGTCGCGCTGCGAACTCTCGAATCGGGGGAACAGATCACCATCGGTCAACACACCTATACCGCCGCAGAGAAGATCCCTGCCAAACAGAAATTCACTCTCGAGGAATTCCCTGCGGGACACCGGGCGACGATGTATGGAGTTACCGTGGGAGTCGCCTCAATCGATATTGTTGCGGGCGGGCTGATTCACACCGGAAACCTCAAACACGACGCAGACGAGTTTTCGACTGACAAGGTCTCGCGGGAAGAATGGACTGCGCCGGACGTTTCGAAGTGGGAAGGACGCACCTTTCAGGGCTATGATCGCGGAGACGGCTCGGTAGGCACTGCCAATCACTGGATTGTCGTCCCCATGGTGTTTTGCGAGACCCGGAACATCAATGCGATGCGGACAGCCTTTGAGCGGGCGCTAGGCTATGAAAAAACCAGCCATTACCGGGATTTTGTAGACTCGCTGGCGGCTTCCTTAAAATCCGGCGCTTCTCAGGAAGATCTTCGTGCGCAATCGATCGAGAACAATCTGGATCCGGCGCAGAGTCGGCTTTTCCCGAACATTGATGGCGTTAGTTTTCTGACTCACCATCTAGGATGCGGAGGGACCCGGGCGGACGCCAATGATCTGTGTGGGCTCCTTGCCGGTTACATTACTCATCCCAATGTTGCCGGTGCCACCGTCCTCAGTCTCGGATGTGAAAATGCACAGGTTGAGATTCTCGAAGCCGAAATTCAAAAACGCAGTCCAAATTTCCAGAAACCTCTTCACATTTTCAAACAGCAGACCTTTACCGACGAAAAGGCGATGATGGAGACGGCAATCCGTGAGACGTTTGCCAGCCTTGTCGAAATCAATGAATTGAAACGACAGCCGGCTCCCCTCCAAAAATTGACCGTCGGCGTTGAGTGCGGCGGCAGCGATGGTTTTTCCGGGATTTCCGCCAATCCGACAATCGGTGCCGTCTCTGATCGTCTGGTGGCTTTGGCAGGAAAAGTGATTCTCTCTGAGTTCCCTGAACTTTGCGGAGTCGAGCAGGAACTACTCAATCGATGCGTCACCCCTGAAATCGCGTCGCTCTTTGCAGAATACAACTCCGCCTATGCTGAGAAGGCGCGGGCAGTGGGTTCCGACTTTTCCCAGAACCCAAGCCCCGGAAATATTAAAGACGGCCTGATCACTGATGCCATAAAATCGGCCGGTGCCGCGAAAAAAGGCGGCACCTCCCCTATCGTTGACGTGCTCGACTACCCTGAGATGGCAAAAGAACCCGGCCTTACCTTGCTGTGCACCCCGGGTGGTGATGTCGAATCCACCACTGCGATGGCGGGTTCACACGCCAACCTTATTCTCTTTTCTACCGGCCTCGGAACACCCACCGGAAACCCCGTTTGCCCCGTCATCAAAGTAAGTTCGAATACGGAACTCGCTGAGCGTCTTCCCGATATGATCGATTTCGACACTGGTGGCATCATTCGCGGAGATACTGCGATCGACGAAGAGGCGGAGAGAATGCTGGAACTGATGATCTCAGTTGCTTCCGGTGAACACCCTGTCAAAGCCCAGCTTCTGGGTCAGGATGACTTCCTCCCATGGAAACGGGGAGTTTCTCTCTGAAACTCACCCTGTCCTAAATTCTTCGCTTGCCTCAGGCTCCCGTCCCCTTAGGTTAGCTTGGGCAGGTGTTGCCCGGACGGTAAACTAATGTTCACGATCGAAAGTGACTGGAGCGAGAACGCTCGAGCAATTGAAATCTCCCACCCCTGGCAACAGGACAGAGAATCCACGTCCGGATTGCGCCAGCTTGAAATCATCTTGCAGCTGTCTCTTATACACATCTCCGAGCCCACGAGACCGAGGCTGATCTC
>OJCB01000270.1_pt1 | contig 21233 bp, 12 predicted proteins | sample 1591501 | NCBI WGS metagenome assembly OJCB01 (sample SAMN05416813, study PRJEB24817) | seawater metagenome | isolation source: Sea water | place: Canada:Atlantic | collected 2013-07 | reverse complement strand
CAGCGTCAGATGTGTATAAGAGACAGGGCAAATTTTTCGATTGATTTTCATGCGGATGGAACTGTCTCAGGAGTTTATTCCTATCCCCGTCGACCGGGAGTAAGCTATCAGTTGAAGGGGGAAAACCGGGAAGAGGGAAAGCTCAATCTGAATGAGTTTACGGGAAAAAAATTATCTGCCCGTTGCGTATTGACCAAAAAGATTTCGGAATCGCGAATTGTCTGGGAGGGGTTGATGTATAATACGGATGGGCGGGATCCATTTGAAATGAGCTTTTCCCGTTCCCAGGACAAGAAGGAGAGTCCCCGGGGCTCCCCCGAATCCTCGCCTTCAGTTACTACGCTTCCTACCTACTGGCCGTTTTCGCCAAGCCGGATGAATGCGCACATTTCGGGAAAAGTGCGATTCGGCAGTTTTGGCGGGGAGGCCGCATGGTGTGCGTTCGTCTTGAAGGGGGAAGAGGCAGAGCTGCAGTTTTCAGGGGCCCGAACGGGTTGGAAGAAGCGAATCCTGAACGGAACCAACCCGGAAACCGGCATATTGCGAATGAGCGAGGGAGACAGTTCAGAGTGGGAGTTCCGCAAGACTCTGACGCCCGATCGCATTGAATGGCGGGGAGTTGATCCCGCGTCTGGAGAAAATCTTGTCTTCTCCCGTCGCCGCGAAAACGACTACTTGAACGATGACTATCGAGTCGTTCCTGAATCCTGCCGATGGATGTACACGTCCGACCGGGATCAGCAGGTTTTCTATCAGGCAAAGCTGGGGCGGTTTCCCATTGCCTGGGAGCAGATGGTGGTAAAGACGATCAAGAAAGAGAATGGCCGTGTGAGTGCTGTCGTTCTGGCCCGGGCAGGAATGGAGGATGCGGTGTTCCGCTTCCAGCCACCGCGTCCCTTGAACCGGGTTCCCGTGGTGGAAGGGGCCGCTGTCAGAGCCAGAATCGATCCGCAGGGCCACAATTCAATGATGTTGATGACGATGGGTCCCCATGCCTATCGCGCCGATTCCCGCGGTATGTGGGAATTGTTGATGTCTCCAGCGAAAGGGAGCTTTGTCGGAAAGAATGAGCCTCGAATTGTCGTTCGGCCCGATTTTTTTGATCCGAGTTCACCTGCTCCTGAAGTGGGGTGGTGGATCGAGGCTGATATCATCGAATGGAATGAAGAAGCCGCGGGACCGGGGTCTCTGGAACTGGAATCGATCGATCTGAATGCGGTGAATCCGGAAAACGAGGACAGCCGGCAGATCGAGGCGGGACCTGTCGAACCCCGTGCCGATCAGAATTGGAAAGAAATTCCCAGTTGGGATTGGTTCTTCCGCGAACATCTGGATTCGGACGGCCCCCAAAAAACGATTCCTCTTCAGATGAGGGTTTGGTCGGCGGGGTAGAATCGTAACTGCATTGAGCGGAGAACCCCGGGTAACCTGAGGCAAGGATTCGTAAGCCTCGCCGAACTCCTTCGCGTTCAGCTGTGACTATTACCCAAAATACTCAGCCCACGAGCTTGAAGTCTCCCAGACTCGCACTTTCACCAGCCGTACTCCCGCCTGCAGGGGATAGTCGACAGATTGTTCTGAAAGATAGGCGGTCAGTGAATTCTGCAGATGGTGGAAAAATTCGCGGGCGAGCACTTCGGTCGTCGGGTCCTCATTTTCAAAACCGATAACTCTTTCGCCGTAGCGAGCTTTAAATTCCTCGAAAGCCGGGTCTTCGGTATTCATGCACATGGCATGATCGAAAGTATCCAGATACTCACCGATGAGCCGTTTCAACAGTTTGAAATCGCAGACCATCTCGCGCTGATCGAGCTCATCAGCTTCGAGAACACACTCGACCTTCCGGGAGTGGCCGTGGGGAAACTGACACTTGTCCGGATGCTTGCTGAGCATGTGTCCGTTTTCAATCTCGAATATTTTGCAAATGCGATAGGGCATGGCGTGGTTTGTGCTTTTCCTGTCTCTCGCATTCTGTGGCGAAAACAGCAAGTCAGGAAATTTCGGAACATTGTGCTTCCCGATTGCGGAGAGTGCGGGATTCCGTATTCTTTTCAGAACAAAAATTACACATGGGCCGAACATTAAAAGACGCAATCGGGATCAGCGACAAACCTGCACTGGCAGGGCAGGGCGATGATCCATTGGCAAAAGAATACATCAATCTCAAGCTGGCGGCGCGTGGGTACGCCATTGTCGGGGATGAGAAGGATTATCCTTTTCTGGAAATGGGACGGTCGCTTATCCAAAATTTCCAGGAACGACTTCGACTTTTAAAGAGCCACCGTTGCCCGGCGGATCGTCACATTTCGCAATGGTTGCGGGGCTATCTTGCTGAAACGGAAGTTTTTGCGAAGGATGAACCTTTTCTACCCGATGCTCTGGTTCTGGAGCGGCATGGGCTTTCCCGGCTGCTTTCGCTCCCTGCGAATGGGGACCGGTTTGAATCGGATATCGTGTCGAGCTACCGGTCCTGGCAGGGGGTCTGTCACAATCCGGCAAAAGATCGCCGGACAACCAAGGGGGTTTTCCACGTCGCCGAAGGAGGGCTTGCGATCGCTGATGACAAACTGAGTGTTCCCAAAGCGACTTTTGCTCATTTGTTGAAATCAGCGATGAATCCGCCGAAGGAGCTGATGACGATTCCCTTTACGAGCGGGGAAGAAGATCCGGTTCAGGCCTTTATTTCGATCCTGCTTCGTCCAGTGGTGAGTCCTGACGTTCCGGGATACTCGGTCGAACGAACCATGGAAACCCGCTTCTTTGCTCCGGGCAACCTGGTGAGTAATCTCGATTTCGTTGAATCCATTTTTGGAAATGCCGGGGATCCTTTTCTTCCGGAAAACGATGCCCGTCTCGACGTCGAGCATTGGACCGGGCATACCGGTTGTGTGGTTCTTGCTCCTCATCTCACCACGCTGAAAAAGAAGGATGTCGGTTTGCCTCACGTTTCGGAAGCGACCGAGAGTCAAAAGCAGGACGGCATGTGTTGGGAAAATGAGGACGAGCTCTACAACAATGGGACCGCTTTTAAAGTGACTGCGCGTGACACCAATGGAGTGGTCGTGACCCTCATCGCCGATAACTATTTTGGATACTGCAAGAAAGAGGTCAAAACTCAGCTCAGCTATGCGGCCAATCTCTACGGGCTCGCCGAGGAAGAGCATGCCGGTGGCGCGCTGGTGTTCCCGAGCTTCGATTTGGGCGAGGACTTTAATTTGAGCCAGTTTTTCCGGGAGGTGAATCACACCTTTGCCGAGGTCGTCCAGCAATATGGAGACCGCATGGAGCTGCATCCGGAGGGATACGGAACAGATCGGCTTTACCCTGACATTGTTTACGTGCCGGAAGATGCGCACATTGATCTTCACGATCAGTCGGTCTCCTGGAAAAAAGACGATGCGGTGCAGAAAATTCAGCTTCAACCCGGCCGGTCCTATGTTCTGCCGTCGGGATACAAAGTCGAAATGCGGAAACCGTCAGCTGGACAGCGCTGGCGTCTTGTCGGGACCAATGCTGAAGGCACATTCTGTCACAAGCCCTGTACGGTCTCCGGCGGAGGAAAATCGGAGATTTCCAAGTCTCTTGCAGACGCCATGGAGGAAGGTCCGGTCATCATGCCGAATTTCGACTCGGATATGTTTCTTGTAGAGCAACTTCTGAAGCGGGACTACGGCGATCGCTACAAGCAACCCAAGCGTGGCGGGGCGAAAAGTCGCGCGATTCTCGATCCGGAGCGTTCCCTGGGTTCCGTGGTTCGTCTCTTTTCGGAGAGTGAAAAATTCACGGATGAATACAACGATTTCATCAAGACGATTCCGCGGACGGTCCGGGATTTTATCCTGACTCTGAAGCGATACTGGAAGCAGGACTGGGGTAATGAGTGGCGCGACCGTTTCCACGTTGATAGCATCAACGGCGAGCCGGGAGTTCTCTTGAAATACCGTCTTGCTACGGTCATGACGCAGTATCTCCGGGTTGGCTTCTCGCAGGATGGATCCTGGCGGATGTTCGGTTTGCGAAAAGATTTTTCGCCGGCAACGAAGCTTCAGCGTGAGGATGACATTTCCGCATCGATCACCGTTCCTGCCAGTCAGCTTGACAGCAGCTTGATGCATCCGGATGTGGATTTCCCAAGCCACAAGTTCATCCATAACTGCGAGTACCGGCTTTTCCAACGTCCCGATGATGCGATTCACCGCGGCTACGACAAGCAGACTGAGATCGATTTTTCCAAAGGAGGAAACTTTTTCTCCAACTACGAGCCAAAGACTCGTGAAGAAGGCGTTGCCATGGCCGGGGACGCGATTCGCTTTGGCCATTTCACGGAGCCGATGCAGAACATGCTTCGTTCCTTTGCTTTTGCGGAAGAGGGTCCGGGTTATGTGGTGAGTTCGGCTCATCCGAGAATGGTGGATGGCAAGCCGAGTGAGAACCCGCGATACTTGCAGAACCGACCCGACCTGGAAAATCCCCGGGCTGAGTATCTGGCGGAAATGGGATCGCGTTTCTATCGTCGGATTCCCTTGGAAAAGCCGGTGCTGAGTCCGGTTCACGCGGTTCTTCCCGGAAGACGGAACAACCCTTCTGATCGCGAAGCAGGGATTCGTCCGCTCGCTGTTTATGGGCCGGTTCACTATCAGGAATTGCCGGAGCTGTTCATGGACTTTATCGCCAGTCTCACCGGGAAGTCGCCGTCGACGACTGGTGCAGGATCCGAGGGGGCTCTCACAAAGGGTCCTTTCAATGCGCTGCTTCCCATCATTGATTTGAATGCCGCACTGTTGAGCTACATCGTTTCCGGTTACGAAGGCTTCTCGACTGCAGCAGGTTATGTCGGGCCAAAATACAAGGTGGCTCACGACGTCAGTCTAGTCGTTCCCGAAATCTGGAGCCGGATGTTTTTGAGTGAACGCGAGCCGAAGTTTTTGATTGAAAACGGCTACCTCGAAAAAATTGAAGACTTCGATTACGAAGGGGGAACCATTGAAGCCAGTCGACTTGGTTATCGGATAACTGAGAGTTTCGCTCAGACCTTTTTCGGCCGGATGTTTGCCGAGCCCGGTAGTGTTTTCACTGAAGAAATGCTTCAGCCTGAGTTGCAGAGTATGGAGGATTATGTTGACGGGATACGCAACATTACCGAAACGCAGCAGCGGGTTGCGCAGAGTTATTTCAATGACGGCGGAATCGATCTTGCTGTTCCTCCGCTAAAGGCCCTGCTGAATATTATGGCGAACGGAGAGTTCGAAGGCAAATCGCTCCAGGATCCGGAAATCCGGGATTTGTTCGATCGTGAAAAAGTGATTTCCAGCGACTGGTACCAGGCGCGGCTTCAGGCGAAGGCAAAATTGCGATCAAGCGCGCTCAACAAGCACATCGTAGATCTTGAGGAATTCCTGCAGCGCGAACATTACGCCGGTGAAGCAGATCGTCTTGAATTGCACGCGCGTCTCGAAGGAACCCGGGATCGCTTGGCTGAAATGGAAAACAATCCCGAAGCTTACGTCGAGACTCTGCAGGGGACGATTGGCGTGGAGCCTTCGTTCTATGAGTGAAAACGATTCAGCCTGATTGCTCGGAAAAACCTTCTCCATCAAAGGGGAGGGTGAGTTCAGTTTTCCAGAGTGCTACCTGATAGCTTACCGATTCCGGCGAAAATAGTTCACCAGGCCTGCCGTCACACCGTCCGCATACTCCTGATAGATATTCTTGCGAAATACTCCTTTGAATTCCTGCAGTCCGCGATACTCACCTGCTTGAACCCGCGCATGAGTTTCTACGTGGTTCATGCAATAGGGCTCAAAGAAAATGACGGGGCAAAGGAACATCCGGTTGGCCAGGAGATTTCGTGACCAGAGGTAATCGTTGTCGTTAATTGATTTCCCGTTGGTGCCGTCGTAATAGGCGGCAGGCAAGTCGGTCTCGTCCTGGAGAGTGGAGATGATATCATCAGCGAGAGCGACCTCTTCGTAGTAGACGCGCTGTAAAATTCTGAGGAGCATTTCGAGGCGGGTGTCATCTTCGGCGACTTCGTAGGCCGCATAGCAGCCGTTGATAAGCAGGTGAAGGTGATTGCTCTTCCTGAAGGACGGGCGACTTCCCCAGGGCGAGGCGTTAAAGTGCAGGCACAGCGCGAGATCGGGTTTGAAGTTTTCATTCACCAAATCAGCCCGTGCCCGGATCTCACTGGAAATTGCGAACATTCGTTTGGCGGTCGCAGCAATGAGTCCTGAGGAAGGAGTTTTCCTTTTGCGAATCAGATAGGCGCGAGCTTCGTCGTGAAGGTCTTCGATCCGATCCGCAGTGACTGGATTTTCGGTCGCGCGGGTCAGGACGACGGTGGCGCCAAGTTGAGTCAGGTCCCGTTCCAGAATTTTAGCGACCTTCAAAGTCATGACGCCTTCTTCCACCGCGATGGTATCTTTGCCGATTTTGAAATGGCGATCGTCCCAGGTGGTCCACTCCCCGCCAATGTGACCGGGATCCACTGCAATGACCAGATCCTGTAGCGGCTTGGAAGAATTTTCCGGAAGATCGTTAAGCTCATTGGCAGGTCGCCAGAATCTTGATTTTACCTCCGGAATCTTATTCTCAGGTTTAAAACGCAGCTCATAATATCCAGCCTCGGGATAATTAGACTGCTTCATGATGAGCACCCGGTCGTGCCGGAATACCATGTAATCTTTGAAATCTCCGTCGTTCCTGACGTAACAGTGCCGAAGAAGATAAATGAACTCCTCGCGGCTCATGGATTCCTGATAAGGGTCGAGGCGGGTCCAGTCGGGGATTCGTCCCAGTCTGGCAATGTTTGGACTGGGGGCAGGAGCGACCGTTTCTTCTTTGGTGGCTTCCTTTTCGGTGCTTGGTTCTCCGCCATCACCGCTCGCAAAGCTTGTGAGCAGGGCGGGTGAACCGAGCAACTGACTGCCAATAATCAGGAGTGCAAAACGTTTTGCTGTGGATTTGATAAACAAAATAATTTTCCAGTTTCTCAAGCGAAGACCAGCCCCTATTAGTAAAACATGCTTCGCATTCTATTTCTAGGGGATATTGTCGGTGAACCGGGCCGCAAAGCCGTGTCTGCCCGGGTACCTGAAATCAAAAAAGAGCGGGAAATCGACTTCATTATTCTGAACGGGGAAAATGCAGCGGGAGGCCGCGGCATTACTCCGAAGATCAGTATTGATCTGCTGCGAACCGGGGCAGCGGTGATTACGACAGGAGATCACATCTGGGATCAAAAAGAAATTGTCGAGTATATTGACACCGAGCCGCGACTTCTGCGCCCGATCAATTACCCCGATGGAACTCCGGGGCAGGGGTCTATCGTGTTGAATACGGACAAGGGTCCGGTTGGAGTGATCAATGCTCAAGGGCGAAGTTTTATCCAGCCTCCTTTGGAAAATCCGTTTCTCACGGTGGAGGCAGAAGCTGTCCGACTTCGTGAAGAGGAGGGGGTTAAAGTGATATTTCTCGACATGCATGCTGAGACCACCAGTGAAAAAATTGCCATGGGCCGGTCGCTTGATGGTCTCGTTTCGGCTGTGGTCGGAACTCACACTCACGTGCAGACTGCTGATGAACAGATTTTCCCCGGTGGAACGGCGTTTCTCTGTGATGCGGGGATGTGTGGACCGGTCGAATCCATTCTCGGAAGGCAGATCGATCCGATCGTGGAGCGCTTCAAAAAATCCATGCCGCAACGTTTTCCTGTCGCTTCAGGAGTAGTCGGTTTACGCGGCGTTATCGTCGATGTGGATGAGGAGACCGGGAAGGCGATTCACATTGAAAGGTTTTCTGAAGACTATGACCCGTCACAAAGCCAATAGAATCCTCGATCTATCGATGATTTGGTGCCCCAGAATAGATTTTTAAATATTCGATAACTTTTTTTTGACAGACGTGCCCTGTAGAGTAGTTTTCGCGGCTAATTTCTACCCGAAGGGGGTTTAAGTCTCGTGGTTACCACTCGTAAAGGTGTGGCGCGGGATTTTCTGCCATTTCAGGAAGAGTTTAGTTGCCTGGGTTGCGAGACTTTTAGTCTTGGAAGCTCAAGGTGCTGAGAGGCTCTTGTAGCTCAGGGGTAGAGCACTTCCTTGGTAAGGAAGAGGTCATGGGTTCAAATCCCATCAAGAGCTCCATCTTAAGGTTAGAATCTCTTGGACTGAAAAGTTCGCAATAACAGACAGAAAATAGGCTGAAGAAAAAGAATTCGACAGCTGCCGGGCCACCTTAACGGGTGATCGATTTTACTTAAAAACCAACATATAACAACCACAGGACAATGGCTAAAGAAGCATTCGAACGTAACAAGCCGCACGTAAATGTCGGAACCATCGGTCACGTTGACCACGGTAAGACGACACTTACGGCAGCAATCACATCCACTCTTGCAGATCTGGGTTTCGCTGAGAAGCGTGCTTATGATGAGATTGATGGAGCTCCCGAGGAGCGTGAGCGCGGTATCACTATTTCGACCGCTCACGTGGAGTACGAGACGGATAGCCGTCACTACGCTCACGTGGACTGTCCCGGTCACGCCGATTATGTTAAAAACATGATCACTGGTGCTGCCCAGATGGACGGAGCGATCCTCGTCTGTTCCGCAGCTGATGGCCCGATGCCTCAGACTCGTGAGCACATCCTTCTTGCTCGTCAGGTTGGTGTTCCTGCTCTCGTGGTTTTCCTTAATAAGGTTGATCAGGTTGATGATGACGAACTTCTCGACCTTGTCGAAATGGAAGTTCGCGAACTTCTGAGCATGTATGAGTTCCCTGGTGACGATATTCCAATCGTTCGCGGTTCTGCTCTCAAGGCTCTCGAAGGTGATGCCGATCAGAAGGCTAATATTATGAAGCTGATGGAAGCTGTGGATGAGTACATTCCTCTTCCTGAGCGTCCTGTTGATCTGGATTTCCTCATGCCTATCGAAGACGTGTTCTCAATTGAAGGTCGTGGCACTGTTGCTACCGGTCGTGTTGAGCGCGGAATCGTTAAGAAGATGGAAGAAGTTGAGATCGTCGGAATTCGCGACACTCAGAAGACTACGGTTACTGACATCGAGATGTTCCGTAAGCTTCTTGATGAAGGTCGTGCCGGTGATAATGTCGGTCTTCTTATGCGTGGTCTGAAGAAGGATGACATGGAACGTGGTCAGGTTATCGCCAAGCCCGGTTCCATCACTCCTCACAAAAAATTCAAAGCAGAAGTTTACGTGCTGAGTAAAGATGAGGGTGGCCGTCACACGCCGTTCTTCAATAATTACCGGCCTCAGTTCTACTTCCGTACCACTGACGTGACCGGTTCTGTTACTCTCCCTGATGGAGTTGAAATGGTGATGCCTGGTGACAACGTCGCTATGGAAGTTGAATTGATCACTCCGATCGCGATGGAGAAAACGATCCGTTTCGCGATTCGTGAAGGTGGCCGTACCGTGGGTGCTGGACGTGTGTCCGACATCCTCGACTAAGTGCACTTGATTTTCAGGGGTTCCACTCGGTTTCGGCCGAGTGGAAAATCCTCAGAATAAAAATTTGGAGGGGATCCGGTAATCGGTTCCCCTCTTGTGCCCCCGGGACAAAAGGCAATATAGGGTAGTAGCTCAATTGGTAGAGTAGCGGTCTCCAAAACCGTTGGTTCCGAGTTCGAGTCTCGGCTGCCCTGCCATTTTGGGGTAAAATTGTAATAAGGGAGAACTCTGCTACTGTGGCGATTCTCTAACGAAACATCCGGATGATTAAGAAATTGGTAAGATACTTTGGGGAAGTAAAGGTTGAGCTTAAGAAAGCGACCTGGCCTTGGGATCCTAAGGAAAAAGGCGTCAAGAAATACAAGCAGCTCATCGATTCGACGATTGTCGTGATGATTGCTATGGTGTTGCTCGGTGCCTACGTTGCGGTGATTGATTTTGCGATGCGCAATGTAATGACCTTTCTGACTTCCGGATTTTAGATCTAAGCGAATAAACTCCCGAGCTATTCCTGTTTTTGACAATCTGTCATTCGAATCATTGGCCTGCCGCCTAATTCATTTAATTTAATTTAATGCCGACTATCCCGCCACCCGAAGAGCAATGGTATGTTGTTCATGTTCTCTCTGGACAGGAGCTGAAGGTGAGAGACAGCCTTCAGCGCCGCATGGAGTCTGAAGAAATGACCGACCTTGTTTTCGAGGTTCTCGTTCCTGAGGAGCGTGTGTCAGAAGTGAAGGCGGGAACTACGCGTGAAACCAAGCGGAAATTTTATCCCGGTTACATCATCATCAACATGCACCTGTTGGATGATAACAATAAGTTGATGGACCGGACCTGGTATTTTATCCAGGAGACTGATGGTGTGATTAATTTTGCCGGCACGAAAGACAAGCCGATTCCCATGCCGAAGCATGAGGTTGAAGGAATGCTTCTTCAGATTAAGGAGCGTGAAGGAAGTGTGAAGCCTGCTATTGAGCACGAAATTGGTGATTCTGTTTCCGTTTCCGATGGGCCGTTCCAGGGCCAGAACGGTGTGATCGCCGAGATCAACGAGGAAAAAGGCGAGTTGATGGTTTCTGTAAATATTTTTGGCCGTGAAACTTTGGTGCCATTGGAATACTGGCAGGTGGAGCGCAGCTGATTACCTGAGAAGAATTAAGGTTTTTTGCGAGCCTGGCACTGTTGGATCGAAGAGCTGACCCTGTGAAATCGCGAAGAAAGAATTTTTAACAAACAAACACGATGGCTAAAGAAGTAGTAAAACAACTGAAACTGCAGATTCCTGCAGGCCAGGCAAATCCGTCACCTCCTGTTGGTCCAGCTTTGGGTCAGGCCGGGGTGAATATCATGGATTTCTGCAAAGCATTCAATGCAGAGACACAGTCGAGCGCGGGCGATGTCCTGCCCGTCGTGATCAGCGTATACCAGGATAAGAGTTTCACATTCGTAACCAAAAAGCCACCAGCGGCACTCCTTCTTAAGAAGGCTGCGGGTATCGCTTCCGGTTCTGGTGAGCCTCACAAGGTCAAGGTGGGTTCTATCACAAAGGCTCAGCTGATTGAAGTCGCGAAAATCAAAATGGTTGATCTCAACACCAATGATGAAGAAATGGCCTGCCGCATCCTTGCGGGGACTGCTCGTCAGATGGGTCTTGAAATCGCCGACTGAATATTTTTGGCAATTCCGCCAATCTCAAAAAAAGCAGGAGGGCTTCAATTGCCCGTTTGAACTGCAAAAAACAAAATGGCTACAAAAAGAAGTAAACGATACGTGAAGGCCGCCGAAATGGTGGATTCAGAAAAGATCTATTCACTCGGTGATGCGGTTGAGTTGGTGAAGAAATTCCCGGCTCCCAAATTCGATCAAACGGTGACGATTTCATTCAAGATGGGTGTCGATCCCCGTCAGTCCGACCAAATGGTCCGTGGCACTTGCCCTCTTCCAAATGGTAGTGGTAAAGAAGTTACGGTTCTTGTTTTCGCTGAAGGCGAGGCGGCGACTCAAGCTAAGAATGCCGGAGCAGAGCATGTGGGCTACGAAAACATGCTCAAGGATGTTCAGGGCGGCTGGTTGGGATTTGATGTCGTGATTGCGACTCCTTCAGCAATGGCTGAAGTTCGGAAGCTTGGTCGTCAGTTGGGGCCGCGCGGTCTCATGCCGAATCCGAAGACCGGAACAGTTACTGATGATACTGCAGGAGCGGTCAAAGCGGTCAAAGCAGGTCGTGTTGATTTTAAGCTGGATAAGAACGGAAATATTGCTGTTCCGATCGGCAAGGCTTCCTTCGAACCTGCTCAGCTTCTGGAAAATGCACGAGCGGTAATCGAATCTGTTTCGGCAGCTCGACCAGCAACGGCTAAAGGAGTTTTTCTCGATGCTGGTGCAGTCTCGGGGACAATGACTCCAGGAATCAAAGTGGATCTCGCCGAGTGGCGCGCCACGATTAAATAATTTCTCGAGGTAGGTAAAATCCAAAAATAGAATTTCGAAACGATGAAAGAAATCAAACAAATCATCATCGATGACCTCCTTGAGAGCATCAACGATTCACCCTTTTTGCTGGTATCTGATTACTCTGGAATGACCGTTCCCGAGTTTGCCGAGCTGCGCGACAAGTTGACGGAAACCGGAGCAAGGTTTCAGGTCGCGAAAAACTCTTTCGTGAAAAGAGCTGCTGGTTCAGCTGAATATCCAGAGGAGCTTGTAGAACATCTCAGCGGTCAGACTGCGATCGTCACTGGTGATAGCGATGTTTGCGGTGCTGCTAAAGCCCTTAAGGAGTTCACGAAAACATCCAAAAAAGGGACGATGCGTTGCGGAGTTCTTGATGGAGAATTTCTCTCTCTGGATGAAGTGAATGCTCTCGCAGATCTTCCTTCCCGCGAAGTTCTCCTTGCTCAGTTTCTTGGAGTCCTCAGTCAGCCTGCGACGAAGCTCGCAACTGTTCTCAGTCAGCCCGGTGCCTCTCTTGCAAGAGTGCTTCAGGCCAAGAACGACAAAGGTTGATCCTTTCCTTTACGGAAAACTATTTTCAATAGAAAAACATTTTGAGCTCCCGAAGGTTCGGGGGCTCAATCATCAGATAAAAACAAAACAAACCGGGTTCCTTGTCGAGTGCTGAGCGTGGCGCTTTAATTTTTCGGAACGCTTTCCGAAGCGACGACACCCACCAAAAATATGGCTGATACAGACGCAATCGTAGAACAATTAAGTGGCCTCACGGTCCTCGAAGTAGCTGACCTTGTGAAAGCATTGGAAGAAAAATGGGGAGTCAGCGCTGCTGCTCCTGCCGCCGTGGCAGTTGCCGCTGGTGGTGGTGGCGAAGCCGCCGCAGAAGAGAAAGACGAATTCGACGTCGTTCTTACTTCCTTTGGCCAAAACAAGATCGCTGTCATTAAAGCGGTTCGTGAAGCGGTCTCCGGGCTCGGTCTTGCCGACGCCAAGAAGATCGTTGAAAGTGCTCCCGAAACTCTGAAAGAGGCAGCATCCAAAGACGAAGCGGAAGAAATGAAGAAGAAACTCGAAGAAGCCGGTGCAACGGTGGAACTCAAGTAATTCTCTTAAATTCCTTTAAAAACCACCTCGGTCTTTACGGCCGGGGTGGATTTTTTTGAAAAAAAGATAAGAAAAATCTTGAATTAGGCGTAATAAGTCCGGAGCGAGTGGATAAAAAAAGTAAAAAGTCGTAGTTAAGAGGGCGAATCCTGACCGTTTCGATGCGGTCAGGCTTCGTCGTCTTTTGATTGGAGGCGGTTCGAAATTACTTTTGGTGGTCATTGTGTACAGGTGTCTCTGCGCCTGTACAATGGGCTGTCTTGGCTAAATTCGGGTCGACTTTGGACGGATCAATCACGACGAGCGAGAGACCAATCAACATAGTGCCCATATGTCAGCAGTAGCAAAAAAACTGGAGCGAAAGCAATTCGGTAAAATCGAAGAGGCGATCGAAACGCCGAATCTTATCGAAGTTCAACTGGACTCCTACAAAGAATTCCTCCAGGAGGAAACTGAACACAAGGATCGTGATCCCATCGGTCTCCAATCTGTATTCAAAGAGGTCTTTCCGATCCAGAGTTATGACGAGAAGTTTACTCTGAGCTTCGTGAAATATGAAGTGGGAGAGCCCAAGCTCACCGCTCTTGAGTCTCTTCGCGACGGGGAAACTTTCAGTGCTCCCCTTTATGTGACTTTTGCTCTCACTGATGAGTCGGGCACCAAAGAGGAGCGCGTCTATATGGGCGAGCTTCCTATGATGACTCTTCGCGGAACTTTTGTTATCAACGGCGCTGAGCGTGTTGTTGTTTCCCAGTTGCACCGTTCGCCTGGTGTCTGTTTCGAAACGAACCTTCACCTCAATGGTAAAGTGCTTTACGGTTTTCGTATCATTCCTGACCGCGGTTCCTGGATGGAAGTTCAGTTCGATACCAACGATCTTCTCTATGTTTATCTGGATCGCCGCCGTCGCCGCCGGAAGTTTCTCGCTTCGACGTTTCTTCGCGCCATTGGGTTTCCGACAGATGAAGACATCATCAAGCAGTTTTACGACATCGAGAAGCTGAAGGTCGATCCCAAAGTTGATGAGGCCGATCTTGCTAACAAAATTATTTTTGAAGATGTTCTCGATGGGGAAATGGTAGTGGCGAAAGCCTACGAGCCACTGACTCTCGCAACCATCACGCAACTGCATGCGCTCGGAGTGAAATCACTTCCTGTGGTGAATGCTTCTCACGATGATCTCCTCATTAAGTCTCTTAAGAAGGATCCGGCAACCAATGAAGAGGAAGCTCTTAAAGACATTTACAAGCGCCTTCGTCCCGGTGATCCGCCAACCGTGGCAAACGCTCGTGCGCTCCTGAAGCGTCTCTTCTTTGATCCGAAGAAATATGACCTCACTCGTGTGGGTCGTTACAAAATCAATCAAAAGCTCGGCGTTGGAGTCGATCCTGATACCCGCGTGGTAACTCCGGATGATTTCCTTGCCGCTACAGCTTACCTGCTTGGTCTTCGTCGCGGGGAAGGTGTTTTAGATGACATCGATCACCTTGGTAGTCGTCGTATCCGTGCGGTTGGTGAATTGCTCTCCAATCAGTGCCGCGTTGGTCTTGCCCGGACAGAGCGTCTCGTAAAAGAGCGGATGACTCTTTTTGATGTGAACCTCGACGGAATGACTCCATCGAAGCTCGTGAACCCGAAGGCTCTTGCTGCTGTGGTTCGTGATTTCTTTGGTCGCTCTCAGTTGAGTCAGTTCATGGATCAGATCAACCCGCTCTCGGAGTTGACTCACAAACGTCGTCTTTCCGCTCTCGGGCCTGGCGGTCTTAACCGTGATCGTGCCGGATTCGAAGTCCGTGATGTTCACCCGTCCCACTACGGACGGATTTGCCCGATTGAAACACCGGAGGGTCCTAACATTGGTCTTATCAACTCGATGAGTTGTTATGCGCGGATCAATGAATTCGGATTTATCGAAACTCCCTACCGGGTTATCACCAAGGGTAAGGTTTCCAAGAAAATCGAATACCTTACTGCGGATCAGGAAGAAAGTTACCTCATCGCTCAGGCTAATAACCGGATCGATGAAAAAGGAGTTTTCGAAAATGCTCAGATTACAGTGCGTCACCTCGGTGAGTTCATTGAAGTCGAGCCTGAGCAAGCTGCTTACATGGATGTTTCTGCGAAGCAGCTGGTATCGGTTGCTGCGAGTCTGATTCCTTTCCTTGAGCATGATGATGCGAACCGCGCACTCATGGGCTCTAACATGCAGCGCCAGGGCGTTCCGCTTCTGATTTCCGAATCTCCGTATGTCGGAACGGGAATGGAAGCAAAAGTGGCCAAGGATTCCCGTTCGGTGGTTGTCGCCGAAGGAAACGGGGTCATTGCCGCTGCAACTGCTGAAATCATTATCGTTTCTTCAGACGGTGAACTTCCCTGCTCGGAAGCTCAGTTCCTGACCAACCCGCTGAAGCTGAAAAGCGACAAGGCGAATGGCCTCTACGTATACCCGCTCCGGAAGTTCATGCGTTCCAATGCAGGAACCTGCATCAACCAGAAGCCAATTGTTCTGAAAGGTCAGAAGGTCAAAGCTGGCGAGGTTCTCGCTGACGGTCCAAACACTGAACACGGTGAGCTTGCTCTCGGTCGGAACGTGCTGGTCGCGTTCATGCCCTGGAATGGATACAACTTTGAGGATGCCATCGTGATTTCCGAGCGAATCGTGAAAGAAGATGTTTATACTTCTATTCACATCGACGAGTTCGACATCGGTGCTCGTGATACCAAGCTCGGCCCTGAAGAGATTACGCGAGACATTCCGAATGTCGGTGAAGAAGCCCTAAAGGATCTCGGTCCTGACGGTGTGATTCGCATCGGTGCCGAAGTGAAGCCCGGAGATATTCTTGTTGGAAAGATTACTCCGAAAAGCGAAACGGAACTGGCTCCTGAAGAGCGACTCCTCCGTGCGATTTTCGGTGAAAAAGCTGCTGACGTGAAAGACACCTCGCTACGGGTGCCTTCCGGTTGTGTCGGTATTGTGATGGACGTTCGCGTTTCTTCACGGAATGCCACCAGCAAGGACAAGGTTGATCCTAAGGAACAACAGAAGCAGCAGAAGCAGATCATCGAAGAGCACAAGCGCCGTCACGAAGAATTGACGGAGCAGCTCACCGAGAAGCTTTCTGATATTCTCCTCGGAGAGAAGATTCCTCTGGATGTGGTCAATGGCCGCACCGGTGAGATCATTATCCCGGCGAATCGGAAGATTACGAAGACTCTGCTTCGCAAGTTGGCTGACAATTACTCCAACATCGAGATTGATCCGAGCCCGATTCGGAACAAGATCCTCGACATCATTTCCAGCTACGAACAGAAGTTTGCAGATGTGGATATGGAACGGGAACGTCAGTTGGACCGCATTGAGTCCGGCGACGAAGTCGATCCAGGTGTTATCAAGCAGGTGAAAGTTTATGTCGCCAAGAAGCGTAAGCTTTCTGTCGGTGATAAAATGGCTGGTCGTCACGGAAACAAAGGGGTGGTTGCAACCATCGTTCCGGAAGAAGACATGCCCTTCCTCGAAGACGGAACTCCAGTTGATATCTGTCTGAACCCTCTCGGTGTTCCAAGTCGGATGAACGTCGGACAGGTTTTGGAAACGCACCTCGGTGTAGCTGTGAAAGCGCTCGGCTTCAAGGTGGCGACTCCTGTGTTTGACGGAATTCCTGAATCCACGATCGTCGAGTATCTCAAAGAAGCGAAAGCGAAGCCGGGATTCGAATGGATCGGCACGAATGGTAAATCACAACTTTACGACGGTCGCACCGGTGATCCGTTCTATCAGGAAGTTGTGGTCGGTATCATTTACATGCTGAAACTCGGTCACCTCGTGCAGGACAAAATCCACGCACGTGCCGTCGGTCCTTACTCGCTCGTTACGCAGCAGCCTTTGGGTGGTAAAGCCCAATACGGTGGTCAGCGTTTCGGAGAGATGGAGGTCTGGGCTCTCGAAGCCTACGGCGCCGCTTACACTTTGCAGGAACTGCTCACCGTTAAATCGGATGATGTGCAGGGCCGGACCCGGATTTACGAATCCATTGTCAAAGGGGATAACACCCTAGACGCCGGAACTCCTGAGTCTTTCAACGTGTTGATCAAAGAGATGCAAAGTCTCGGCCTCGACGTCAAAGTCGGTTCCACCGACAGGTCGCCTGAAGAGATTCTCATCGAAAGTCTCATCGCTTCTTAATTATCCATTCTGTTTTTCCTGTATTACCAACCTTAGCTACCTAGAACTGTGTCTGTCCCATCTTTAAGTTCTGAAACCCATCTCGACGAAATCTTCGGCCTTGAGCGCAAGTCCGACAGTTTCGATCACGTGCGCATTACTGTCGCAAACCCTGAAACGATTCGTTCGTGGAGTCAGGGTGAGGTGAAAAATCCTGAAACCATCAACTATCGGACTTTCAAGCCCGAGAAAGGTGGGCTTTTCTGTGAGCGAATTTTCGGTCCTACCAAGGACTGGGAATGTGCCTGCGGAAAATACAAGCGTATCAAACACAAAGGAACTGTCTGTGACCGTTGTGGCGTTGAAGTGACCTTGAGCCGCGTTCGTCGTGAGCGCATGGGGCACATCGAGCTCGCCGTGCCGGTTTCCCACATCTGGTTTTACAAGTGTATGCCTTCGCGGATTGGTCTCATGCTCGACATGAGTGCCCGTCAGTTGGAGCGCGTTATTTATTACGAAGATTTCATCATCATCGATCCGGGCAACACGCCTCTTGAGGCCGGTCAGCTTTTGACTGAACTTGAATACCGTGATGCCCAGGAAGAGTATGGCACCGAAGGCTTCCAGGCCGGAATGGGCGCGGAAGCGGTCCGCGATCTGTTGAGCCGTGCTGATCTTCCTGCTGTCATCGAAGAGTTGGAAGAAGCCATGACCAAGACCCGCTCCAAGCAGGTCCGGAAAAAACTCGCCAAGCGTCTCAAGCTTGCTCAGGGTTTCCTCGGTTCGAAATCACGCCCTGAGTGGATGATTCTCGAAGTGCTTCCTGTGATTCCACCGGACCTTCGTCCGCTGGTTCCATTGGAAGGTGGACGTTTCGCGACTTCCGATTTGAACGACCTCTATCGTCGTGTCATCAACCGGAACAACCGTCTCAAGAATCTTCTCCAGCTCAAAACTCCGGACGTCATTATCCGGAATGAGAAGCGGATGCTTCAGGAAGCGGTCGACGCCCTTTTTGATAATGGTCGTCACGGTCGTGCTGTTACCGGTGCCGGTAATCGTGCTCTGAAATCACTTTCCGACATGCTCAAAGGTAAGGGCGGACGTTTCCGTCAGAACCTTCTTGGTAAGCGTGTTGATTACTCCGGTCGTTCCGTCATCGTGATTGGACCAGACTTGAAACTTCATCAGTGTGGTCTTCCCAAGAAGATGGCGCTGGTTCTTTTCGAGCCGTTCATCATTCGTCGACTCAAAGAACTCGGCTACGTCCACACCGTTCGTTCTGCGAAGAAACTCATCGAACGCAAGACGCCTGAGGTTTGGGACATTCTTGAAGAAGTTACCAAAGGTCACCCCGTTCTCCTGAACCGGGCACCGACTCTTCACCGTCTTTCGATTCAGGCGTTCGAGCCTGTCTTGATTGAGGGATCTGCGATTCGGGTTCACCCTCTCGTTTGTACTGCGTATAACGCTGACTTCGATGGCGATCAGATGGCTGTTCACGTTCCGCTTTCAGTCGAGGCTCAATTGGAAGCCCGCATGCTGATGCTGGCACCGAACAACGTTTTCACTCCTTCCAGTGGTAAGCCAATTACGACGCCTTCTCAGGATATTACCCTCGGGTCCTACTTCCTGACCTATTGCCGTCAGATTCCATTGCGCGATCCTGATCTGGAACCCAAGCTGCCACTTTTTGCTGACACGACAGAAGTCGAGTTCGCGGTAGCCAACCGTTCCATCGACATGCACGATCCGATCCGGATGCGGAATCCGGACTTCGGTCTCGACACCACTTACGGTGATAAAGAGCGTAAGATCATCATCACGACTGCTGGCCGTGTTCGTTTCAACGAAATCTGGCCGGATAAAATTGGTTTCTTCAATGAGACCATCGCTAAGAAGCAACTTTCCGATATTATTTGGCGTTGTTACCAGGCAGTCGGACAGGACGGAACGGTTGAGTCTCTCGACAAGTTGAAGTCTCTCGGATTTAAAGAAGCGACTCGTTCGGGTTGTTCTGTCGGTATTTTCGACATGATCATTCCAGATGAAAAAGCGGTCGAAGTTGATATCGCTACTGCTGAAGTTCAGAAAGCGAATGATCAGTATCGTTCCGGTGTTATCACCAACAAAGAGCGCTACAACAAGATTGTTGATATCTGGACACACGCCGGTGACGAGATCACCAAAGCGCTTTTCCGCAACATCGAGCACAACGAAGGCAAACACCTTCCAAGTCCGTTGTTCATGATGGTCGACTCCGGTGCCCGGGGTAACCGTCAGCAGATTAAGCAGCTTTCCGGTATGCGTGGACTGATGGCGAAACCTTCCGGTGAGATTATTGAACGTCCGATTATTTCGAACTTCCGTTCTGGTCTTTCCGTGTTGGAATACTTCATCTCCACTCACGGTGCCCGTAAAGGTCTTGCTGATACCGCTCTGAAAACTGCGGATTCCGGTTACATGACCAGGAAGCTCGTCGACGTAGCTCAGGATGTGATTATCACAGAAGAAGATTGTGGCACTGCCAACGGTATTCTCGTGCAATCCATCTACGAAGGTGATGAAGAGGTCGTTGACCTTAAGACTCGTATTTACGGTCGTGTTGCTGCTGAGAAAGTCATCAACGGTGAAGAGACTGTAGTGAAGCCGGGCCAAATGATCGACGAAGATGTCGCTCTGCGCCTCTACAACATCGGTCACGAACAGCTCAAAATTCGCTCCGTTCTTACTTGTGAGAGCCGTCGCGGTTGTTGTGCAAAATGTTACGGCATGAACCTCGCGACGAACGTGATGGGTAAAATCGGTGAAGCTGTTGGTATTATTGCTGCGCAGTCCATTGGTGAGCCCGGAACGCAGTTGACGATGCGTACTTTCCACGTTGGTGGGGTTGCTTCTTCGAGTTTCAAACAGCCTATCATTAAGGCGAAAGATAAGGGAACCGTTCACTACAACGACCTCCGCACTGTTGAAACTGTCGACGGAACCTGGGTTGCGTTGAACAAGAACGGAACTCTTTCGGTTCATGATAAAGACGGACGCGAGCTGGAGATGTACAACATCGTCAGTGGTTCGGTCATTAATGTTCCTGACAATGGCACCGTCAAGAAAGGCGAGACCATTGCGGTATGGGATCCATACAACGTTCCGGTGATCACGGAGAAAGCGGGTAAAATTAAATTCCGCGACATGATCCAGGGCATTACGCTCGACACCGAGATCGATAAGGAGACGAATATCAAAGGTCTGGTCGTTATTGAACACAAAGAGGATTTGCACCCGCAGGTCACCATCGTGAACACCAAAGGCGAAGAGCTTTCGACTTACTCGATTCCAACAGGTGCTCACCTGTCGGTGAAAGAGGGACAGAAAGTGAAAGCCGGTCAACAGCTGGCGAAGACTCCTCGTAAAGTTTCCGAAACGAAAGATATTACCGGTGGTCTTCCCCGGGTGGCCGAGCTTTTCGAAGCACGGAAGCCTAAGGAGATTGCTGAAATCGCTAAAATCGACGGTGAAGTTTCTCTCGGTGGAACGGTTCGCGCCAAGCGTAAGCTTCTGGTGACGGATCCTGAAAGTGGCGAACAGGAAGAACACTTGATTCCCCTTGGTAAGCAATATCTCATTCAGGAAGGTGATACGGTTTCAAAAGGGCAGAAGCTCACTGACGGATCAGTCTTGCCGCACGATATTCTCGACGTTCTCGGACCACACGCGCTGATGGCGCACCTGGTTCGCGAAGTGCAGGAAGTTTACCGCCTCCAGGGTGTGGAAATTAACGATAAGCACATCGAGATCATCGTCCGCCAGATGCTTCGTAAAGTTCGGATTACCGAGCCGGGTGACACCACATTTTTGTGGGGTGACCAAGTCGAGAAAACGACATTCGAAGCGATCAACGCAGAGATGGATGAGCAAGGTGGTAAGCCTGCTGAAGGTGAGCCGGTTCTTCTTGGTATTACCAAAGCATCGCTCGAAACCGATTCGTTTATCTCCGCTGCTTCTGTCTCTTATACACATCTGACGCTGCCGACGAAGAGGATAGTG
>OJCB01000268.1_pt1 | contig 21435 bp, 13 predicted proteins | sample 1591501 | NCBI WGS metagenome assembly OJCB01 (sample SAMN05416813, study PRJEB24817) | seawater metagenome | isolation source: Sea water | place: Canada:Atlantic | collected 2013-07 | reverse complement strand
GAGATCAGCCTCGGTCTCGTGGGCTCGGAGATGTGTATAAGAGACAGGGAGATGGTTTCAGAAAATCTTTGCCCCTGCCCGAAAACCGAACCGAAGCAAAAAGTGATCGCCGCACAGAGAAAAAGAAAATGAGATCGCATCGCTCCACTATCCGGCCAGTTCAACCCTTGTGGAAAGTGACGCAATCCGGTGCGGTCCCCAACTATTTTGCTTTTCGCTTCTCCTCCTGCTCGGCCCTTTTCTTCACATCTTTGGGATGCTTGGAAAAGGATTCGAACACATCCCCCACCACTTTATCGGCAAGCTTTCCCAGATGGCGCAAAATCATGGCTTCAGCTTCGTGGGTGAGCGGAGAACGATTTGGCTCATAACCACCAACCTTGTAGGAATCCGCAGTCGCGATGTAGCCAAGATTGCCGTTGGAATATCCGACAATGATCGGAATCGCCCGGTCCGCGATCGCCTTTTCCAGCTTGAAACCAAATTCAACCATCGGCTCACCCGGCATGCTGAGCAGGAGATACGGCCCGATCTTCATCGCCATTAACTCTGCTTTCCGATCCTCCTCTTTTCCCGGAAGCGTCACCACCTCGCTCGCCACTTTGATTTTGTAAAAGGATTCACGGTCCGCGAGTTTTTCCCGGGTCACATTTCGCGCGAGCGCCCGAACAACGGCTCCCCCGAGATCGCGACCGGCCCATTGGATGTCCGCTTCGTCCGCGCAGCGATAAGGATAGCCGGGAAGATTGGGGCGAATGTCACCGGCACAGCCCTGGAGGAACATCGAACTGGTTTTATTGCCATAGCACATTTCGACGAAGGTCTGCGCTTCGCCCGGAAAGTCTGCGCTCATTTTGGGGAATCCGCCGGGATAAGGCTGCGAGCCCTTGTCCCCCCAGGTGAAGAAACAAGGATGACACACTGCATGCATCAAGACCGCAACCGGAGTCAGCGATTTTCCATCGTCAAATCGCAGGACTTTCACCCGCGGATCATTTGGTCCTTCCTTGTTGAGGCTGACCACCGCGCGTCCATCGATCACTTTGCGTCGATTGATTCCAAAACCGATTTCATCTTCGTCGTAACCGACCGTAACCGTTTTCATATCGGCTGCGGCCTCTTTTGCCGCCACCCCGAGTTTTTCGATCAGCGCAGATGCCCAACGCAGATGCTCCACATATCCCGGCCCCGAATGATTGTGCGAAGCGGAGATCATGATGTTCTCCATGGGAACGCCCGACTCTTCGGAGATTCGAACACGGGCTTTTTCCACCATCGCTTCCCAGGCACCGATCGTGTCCATCGTCACGATGGCCGCTTTGGTTTCTCCATCATCGAGGATCAATACCCCGGCCCGCAAAGGATCGCGCACGCCATTGACCTCCCGACGGTGTCCGATCACCGTCATGCCTTTAACGTCAGAGGGAGTGATGTCGATTTTGGCAACGCCCGCCTTGAGATTTGAAATCGCTGGAAATTGTCCGTCTACTGCCTCCTGAGCTGAGACTAATCCAAGGAGCGAGAGAGCGATTACGAAAATGGTGAGCCTGATCATCGCTTTTAAGAATATTCGGACGGACCATCATCGACAAGAGTATCTGCTTACGTTATTCCGTCGAAGTGCTTCGCCGCAAATCCCTACGACCATCCGCACCGAACCATTCTCATTGTCCTTATAGGATCGGATTTGCAGTAGGGGAAAACCGTTACCGACAAACCTTCCTTCACTGAGTTCATTCGCTGACAATTCTCTCACTCAGCATCCCTCCGAAGCTGTCCTGACAGAGGACCTGTATTCACCCACCGAAAAATGAAGAAACTGGTTTCCCTTCAGCCGGGAATGATATACTGCATCCGGAAACTCGTTGTGGAAATTGGTAGAAATTCCCCTCAGCGGCAGCGACGGATATACCAATGGATGATCATCAGAGGAGTGAGGTGGCTCGCGCAGCCCCTTGCAACGATGGCAGCACTTTGGCAGATGTGTTGCAGCAGGCCGGTCTTCCCCTCCCGTCAGGTGAGAGGCTCCCGTTTCTTGAACATGAAATAGAGGATTCGATCGGTGCCCGCTTCGCCAAAGTGGTAAGTCTGGTTCCCGGGAGAATCGCCATTGATCTGAACACCGGGCAGATCACCTATGCCGATCTCTACGATCAAGTGCTTTCCCTCGCCTCTCAAATCGAGGACTCGAATCCCGGTTCAACTCTACCGGTCGCTCTCTATGGCCGGACCGGCATCACCATGATAGCCGCCATGTTTGCCTGCTTTCATTTGGGACGCCCCTATGTATTTATCGATCCGAAGCAACCTGATCGAAACATTGATTTCCTTCTGAAAGATACCAAATGCGACGGGATAGCGATTTGTGCCGATGACAAGGCCGCAGAGGTCCGGCTGAGTGCAATGTCCGGAGAAAGGGAGGAACGCAGGCTTCTCCTCCTCGATCCCACCCGGCAGAGTGAATCGAACCGCGACGTGGAAAACAGAGCGGGCCCGAACAGTCTCGCCTACATCATCTACACCTCTGGTTCCACCGGTTCCCCGAAGGGGGTGCCACAGTCTCAACTGAATGTCCTGGCAGACATGCAAAGACAATGTCGTGACCTGCTTGTTAGCGTAGAAGATCGCTATGGACTCCTCTATCCATTGGGAAGCAGTGCGGCGATTTGTCACGTGGGAGGAGCTCTTCTCAATGGAGCCACCCTTTGTCCCCTCGATCTGGGTCGGTCGAACCTCCATGACCTTCGCGACTGGCTGGAGGAAAAATCCGTAACTATTCTCGATATTAATGTTTCCACCTTCCGACAGTTCTCCCGACTTCTGGAAGGATCGCAGAACTTTCCCCGGCTCCGCATTCTGGCTCCCGGCAGTGAGCCTGTTCATCTTTATGACATCGAGATTTACCGCTCTCTTTTTTCGGACAACTGTGTATTGCAGAACGCCTTCGGGACCAGTGAAACCCGGACCGCTACCCAATATTATTACCATAAGAACGCCCGTCCCATCGCGGAAGGGGAACGCGTCACCATTGGGTCACCGGTCGAAGGAAAGGAGATCCTTCTCCTTGATGAATCAGGTAAACCAGCTGCCACAAGTGAACCGGGCGAAATGGTGATCAGAAGCCGGTTCGTTGCGAATGAATATTGGAACAACCCGGAAGAATCAGAAGAGCGATTCCGACAGGATCCGGACGATCCGGAATACATTCTTTATCACACCTGCGACCTCGCCAAACGTCTCGAGAGCGGTCACCTGATTCACCTGGAGCGCAAAGATTTCTCCACTAAAATCAGGGGATATCTCGTCAATTTCCCGGAAATTGAAAAGGTGCTGCGTAATCATCCTTTTCTCGAAGACGCCGTGATTACAGGAGTAAGCGACCCGGAAGGCGGAACGTCGATTGCCGCATTTGTGATTCCGCGTCCGGGCTGTGATCCCAAATTGCCCTTCGACTTCTCTCCCTGTCTTCGCGAAAACCTTCCGGACTACATGTGGCCCCAACGATTTCATTTTCTAGATGAATTTCCGTTGTTACTGAATCAGAAGATCGACTATCGCCGACTGAGAGAGCAGAGCGAAAAGAACCTTCTCAAACGGTTTGGTTTAAAAGCAAATCCGGCTGGTCTTGACCAGAAACCCGGTGGGACAAACTCCGTATGGGAAAACAGAATTTTACAGCTCTGGAGAGAGTTGCTCCAGGTGGACGCAATCGGAATTCACGACGATTTTGTGGTACTCGGCGGAGACTCTCTTCGCGCTCTCACTCTCTTTGCCCGGATCGAAAAAGAATTTCAGGTGGCGTTTACCGCCGTCGATGTCTTCGAGGCCTTCACCGTCGCCTCTATGGCGGAACGTGCTGCGAAGCTGGAAGTAGTAAGCACCCCGAAGGAGAAGGGAACTGAATTCCTGATTCCTCTCAAGCCGGGAAAGTCGCCGGGCACTATATTCATGTTTCCCGGCGGCTGGGGGGGAGACCTCGAGATCATAACCTTTGCGGGTATTGCAAGGCTTTTGAAACACGACCGCAAGGTGTTCGGAGTGAGATCACGGGCCCGGGATCCCGAGTGGATCGCGAATCCGGCAGGTGGTAATTTGAAATCCCACCTATCGGCCCTGATCCCGAAATTGAAGGATGCAGCCTCCACCCCGGGACCCGTTACCATCATCGGGGAATGTCTGGCCGCGGTTATTGCGGTCGAATCCGCCTGCAGACTTGAGAAAGCGGGAGTCGAAATTGATAAGCTGATCCTGCTGGATCCATGGACTCCGGAACGTCGGTTCTTTCCGCCTCTGCAAGGTCAAAATGAATTCGGTGAGGAAGTACCCCCGGGAGTCCAGCGATACTACACCATGGTAAAACGCGCCCGGAATTCACGGGCCAAAAGCAATATCCATCTCGTTACCCTGACTGACACTTTGAGAATCCAGGGAACGATCCGTCATTGGAAAAGAAAGACTTCGGGATGCCTCCACCTTCACAGCCTCGAAAGTAATCATGATGCCTTCATTCGGGAAGATGCAGCGAAAACATCTCTCCTGATCGAATCAATTTTGAACGGGAAAACATGACAAAATCGGTTCCTGACCGTTTTTCTCTTTGCTGAAATTTCATCTTTCCTTAGTATGGGGTGACCTCCTCCCCGCCATGCCTGCTGATCCGTTTATCCACCTTCACCTCCACACTGAATACTCGACTCTCGACGGGGCGGTGCGGATCAAGGATCTCATGAAGAAAGCCGAGCGGCTCAAGATGCCGGCGGTCGCGATGACGGATCACGGAAACATCTTTGGCGCGATCGATTTCTACCAGGCGGGAAAAGCAGCGGGAATCAATCCGATTATCGGATGCGAGGCTTACTTGACTCCTCCGGGCGTTTCGATGCTCGACAAAAAAGCCGAGCCGGTGACGATTTCCGGCGGCGGGAAGCAGAAGAAGAAACGGAATTCTCACATCACCCTGCTGGCGCAAAACAACGCGGGCTACGCCAACCTGATGAAGCTGACCTCGAAAGGCCACCTCGAGGGGATGTATTACAAGCCGCGGATCGACAAGGAATTGCTGGCCGAACACTCCGAAGGGATCATCGCCATGAGCGGTTGCATCAATGGTGAGGTCAATCAGTTGATCCGGAATGAAGATCTCGATGGCGCCCGCAAGAGCATCGGTGAATTCGTCGACATTTTTGGACGCGACAATTTCTATCTCGAAGTCCACGACCACGGAATGGAGGAACAGGCTCTCTGCACGAAGCAAATGATCGAATTTTCTAAAGAATTTGATCTCGATCTGGTCGGTGCCAACGATGTCCACTTTCTCAATCAGAAAGATCACGATGCACATGACATCATGATTTGTATCGGTACCGGTTCGCTTCTTTTTGATGAGAAACGAATGCGTTACTCGCCGGAGGTCTACATGAAGACGACCGCCGAGATGACCAAGCTTTTCAAAGATGTCCCCGGCGCGGTCCGCAACACCCTTGTCATCGCTGAAAAGTGCAATGTCGACATCCACCTCGATTCGACCAGCTCGGCGAAATACCCGCAGTTTGAATCTCCCGACGGAAGCCCGCGCGAAGCCTACTTTCGCAAGGTGTGTTTTGAAGGCCTCCAATGGCGATACGGGGAACGAGCCGGCCAGGACGAAGAGCTCCGGACCCGTCTCGATTACGAGATTGGAGTCATGGAAAAGATGGGCTTCGTATCTTATTTCCTCATCACCTGGGACTTTGTAAAATGGGCCAAAGACAACGGCGTTCCGGTGGGTCCAGGTCGGGGTTCGGCGGCGGGATCGATCGTTGCGTATGTCCTCGGAATTACGGATATTTGCCCGCTGCGATTCGGCCTCATTTTCGAGCGATTCCTCAATCCGGAACGTGTTTCCCCTCCCGATATTGATATCGATTTTTGCCAGACCCGGCGGCCTGAAGTCATCGACTACGTGCGTCAGAAATACGGCGAGCGCGCCGTTTCCCACATTATTACCTTCGGAACGATGGGCGCAAAAAGTGTGGTCCGCGATGTCGGACGGGTCATGGGACTGAGCTTCACCGAAGGCGATCGCGTCGCCAAGATGATTCCCAACGAACTCAACATCACTCTATCTGACGCCAGGAAAAAGAATCCGGAACTTCGCGCGGAACTCGAAAACAACAGCACCCTCAACGAGTTATGGAAATACTCCACCTTCCTTGAAGGGCTTACCCGCGGCACCGGTATCCACGCTGCAGGTATCGTGATCGGTGACCGGGATTTGACGGACTACGTGCCCCTGGTGCGCGGGAAAGAGGGCGAGGTAGTGACTCAGTTCGCGATGAGCCCGCTCACCGAACTGGGAATGTTGAAGATGGACTTTCTCGGTCTGAAAACCCTGACCGTGATTCAGGACGCGCTCGATCTCATTCATGTCCATACCCCGGATTTCGACATGGAGAAAATCGGCCTCGAAAACGAGGCAGCCTTCGAGCTATTGAACCGGGGAGAAACTGTCGGAGTGTTCCAGTTGGAATCCGGCGGAATGATGAATCTTTGTCGTCAGTTTCAGGTGGACCGGATTGAAGACATCATCGCCCTGATCGCCCTCTACCGTCCCGGTCCGATGGACCTCATCCCCGATTTCATTGACCGGAAGAAAGGGAAGAAAAAGGTCACCTATCTCCATCCGCTTCTGGAAGAAGCGAGCGAAGAAACCTACGGGATTCTTATCTACCAGGAGCAGGTGCAGCGCGCAGCAAACCTTCTCGCCGGTTACAGTCTCGGTGATGCGGATATTCTCCGGCGGGCCATGGGTAAAAAGAAACTCTCCGAGATGGTCAAACAGCGGAAGATGTTCGTCGAAGGTTGCGACCGGGTGAACAAGATTCCTGAGAAAAAAGCCAACGAGATTTTCGATTTGCTCGAAAAATTCGCGGGATACGGTTTCAACAAATCCCACTCGGCTGCCTACGGATTGATCAGTTATCACACGGCGTTTCTCAAAGCCAATTACCCCGTCGAGTTCATGGCGGCCCTTTTGAGCAATGAAATCAACAACACCGAGAAGATTTCTATCTTTGTGGCGGAGTGTCAGCGGATGGGGATTAAGATTTACGCCCCCAATGTGAATCGAAGTTTCTTGAAATTCACTCCCGAAAATACTCCTGAGCAGCGGGGAATTCGATTCGGACTCGCCGCGATCAAAAACGTCGGCGGAAACGCGATGGAGCTGGCAATTAAGGAACGGAAACGCGCTGGCACTTTCGAAACGATCGAAGATTTCGCGAGCCGCCTCGACAGCAAGACAGTGAATCGGAAGATTCTCGAGAACCTGATCAAAGCCGGTGCCTTCGATTACACGATGCACCGTCGCGACGAAATGTTTTCCCGGGTCGGTCAGATCATCGCTGGCGCCAGTGCTTCGCAAAAGGATCGCAACTCCGGACAGACTTCGCTTTTCGACATGAACGAGTTAATGGCGGCAGCACCGGCTCCTGATTTGCTCGACGAGGACAGAGTGGCCTGGAATCAGCGGGAGTATCTCACCTTCGAAAAAGACCTTCTCGGTTTTTACGTAACCGGTCACCCGCTTGATGAGTTCAAAGGAGTCATCGATAAAGGGAATTTCGAAAAAATCGGAAACCTTCAGAAGCTCAGGCCCGGGAAAAAGACATACCAGTTCGCTGGCCTCATCAGTGAATCGACCGTGAAATACACGAAGCGGGACAGCAAGCCTTTCGCAATTTTGCTCTTCGAAGATTTTACCGGCACAACTGAATGCATGGTCTGGAGCGAAGCTTACGCCAAACGGAATCAGCTTTTGGTGAAAGGGACGGCTGTCATTCTGAAAGCCAAAGTCGATCAGGATTCTCGAACGGATACGAATCGCCTCACTGCGGACGATGTCATGCCGCTGGAGCTGGACCCCTCAATGGCGCCGATCGGAGGAGATGTCACACCTGCAGTTCTTCGGGAAGTTCCCAATCGAAACCTTCAGCCGACGCCTGCAGAGACAGGCAATGTCGATTCAACAGGCTTAGGTGAACGATTCAACCCTGCTGCCTCAAATGGGAATGGAAACGGAAATGGGGGAAATGGACAACCGCACCATGGCATTCCCGTCGTCGTGATCCTCGATGCTGTTCGCGACACGAGAGCTGCACTCGATGCCATCATGGCCGCCGCTACGGAGAATCCCGGGGATCGTCCGCTTCATATTCAAGTGAGGCGCGCCAACGGCCAACACATCACCCTCGAAGCGAACAGCAACTTCCGGGTGTCGGATCAATTTTCAGCGACGCAGGCGATCGGGATGTGGGTTGTTTAGAGTTGGAGTGAGGCCTTGTTTCTTTGTCCTTCCTCCTGTTCACGGTAAGTTTTCAAAGGCAGGCAGAGCGCCCGCGTTGCTTTGTCGGGCGACCGCTCCGCTTGCCTCCTTCCCCTAGTCCCCATTCAATTGGCGGTCGCGAATTTTACCGACCAGTTCAATGGCCCGCTTGATTCGGGTATCTTCGCGCTTTGCTGACTCGACGTAGTAATTGAGGGATCGCTTTTTTCCAAGCGTGAAGGTCTTCCATCGCGTGGTCGCTTTTTTGTCGAGACTCAGTGCCTCTACAAATTCCGGAGCCAAATCGAGGCGGTCCGGTTCGGGATCGGCCCACAACTCGACGGCAAGGCTGCTTCCTTCGCGGAGTCCCAGTTCATTGAGTGAATCTTTACTGAGGGAAAAATAGGGACAGCCCATTTTTCTGGCCAGAAGCGCCCTTCGAATCTCAAGCGTTCCAATCTTTACGATGACTCGATGCGATTTGGGAAGCTGCTCCGAAACATCTTCCGGCACGGGGATGACATGCATCTTCAGGCCGGTATCCAGCCTTTCCACAGTAGAGTCAAAGCGGTGCTTCTTCACAAGCCCACTCGATTATTTTTTCCCGACTGCGGTCCGGAATTTAACGATGGCATTGGCAATCGAATCTGCGACCCGCTGACGATACGCCTCATCGTGAATCAATTTCCCTTCGGTATTGTTCGTGATGAAGCCGGCTTCGAATAGAATGGCCGGTTTGTTAATCCCGCGGAGAACGTTGAATCGAGCGCGCTTGATTCCGCGATCGATAGTCTTGAGATCGTTAATTGCATGAGCGTGAACCGAAGTGGCCAGAGCAATATTTTCCGCATCACGCGTGTTTCCATTCAGCGGGGAATTCCACGGGCTGCTGTTACCGTTGGTTGATCGCGTTCCCTGCGGGGCAAGTGCGTAAGTCTCGATCCCCGAGGCTGTCCGTGATCCGGATGAATTCAAATGGACGCTGACAAAAATCGCTTTGCTCTGGCGGTTGGCGATATCAACACGCTGGCCGAGCGTCAGAAAAACGTCGGTCCGGCGAGTCATCAAAGTTTTAAAACCACGAGCCTGAAGTGCTTTTTCGAGCTTCAAACCAATATCGAGAGCATAATGTTTTTCATATCCCATCACCCCTTTGGCACCGGAATCGTGTGCTCCATGCCCGGGATCGATCACAACCGTGTCAAAAGTGATCGGTTTTTTGATGTAACTCGGACGAACAACCGGGTCGACCAACTTCGCCAAATCGACGATCGAGAGCAGGGCAAGGCCTCCACTTTCGATAACCGGAAAGCTCAGATTGAACTTAATATTGTTCACATAAATCGACTGAGATCCCGTTTTCCAACGCATCATTAAGCTCGGATGAGTAAAAAGACGATCACTCCCCTCCTTCTTAAACTGTTGAAACTGATAGAATTGAGCGACATTGTCATCACTCACGTAATCTCGACCGTTAATCTTGTAGATCTTCCAATCTTTCGCACCGGCATGGTTCAACATTGCTGCCAGACAAACGATCATTGCGATCGTCCGGGAAAACCAAAATGAATAATTCCTGGGTGAGATAGATTGCATAAAAGCCTCAGAGTGAGACGGGGACTATGAATAGAACGGGAAAATTAAACGATTCCTTAGAGGAACGCAATTTTTGAAATGAAGGTTTTCAGTTTTACAAAGGCCTTTCAACAACAAATAGTGCCGACTCTCATTTAAACGAGACTAAAATTATGGCGGCAGAACTATCCAAAGGCTATCAACCCCAAGAAGTCGAATCCAGCTGGTACACCCGCTGGAACGACTCGGGTTGCTTTCGTGGCGACGAAAATGGAACGAACGAGTCCTATTCTATCGTCATTCCTCCGCCCAACGTCACGGGGATTTTGCACCTTGGGCACGTTCTCAACAATACCATTCAGGATATTCTGGCCCGTCGCGCCCGGATGGAGGGGAAAGATGTTCTCTGGCTTCCGGGAACGGATCATGCCGGAATCGCCACTCAGACAAAAGTGGAGAAGCAGCTCAAGAAGGAAGAACACAAAACGCGTCACGATCTGGGACGGGACAAGTTTCTGGAGAAAGTCTGGGAGTGGAAAGAAAAGCACGGCGGAATCATTATCGAACAGCTCAAGCGCCTCGGCTGCTCCTGTGACTGGAGTCGCGAACGCTTCACGATGGATGAAGATTACTCCGAGTGGATCTCCAAAGTATTCGTAGACCTCTTTAACGAAGGTCTCATCTACCGCGGCAAGCGCATGGTGAACTGGTGCCCGAAATCGCTCACTGCTCTTAGCGATGAAGAGGTGATCATGAAACCGCAGCGCTCCAAGCTGTATTATATGCGATATAAAATCGCCGGGGAGAAAGACCGCTGGGTGGAAATCGCAACCACCCGTCCAGAGACACTCATGGGCGATTCAGGCGTGGCGGTGAACCCGAAAGACGAACGCTATGCGGATCTCGTTGGAAAAATGGCGATCCGTCCGTTCCCTGAAAAGGAGATCCCCATCGTGGCCGACGAACACATTGATCCGGAATTCGGGACAGGTGTACTGAAAGTGACTCCGGCCCATGACAAGGCTGACTTTGAGATCGGGGTAAAAAACAATCTCGAGATCATCGACGTATTTCATCCTGACGGCACACTCAATGAGCATGCCGGTCCTGAATTTGAAGGAATGGATCGTTTTGAGGCCCGCAAAAAAGCCGCTGAAAAACTCGAAGAGATGGGGCAACTCGTGAAAGTCGAGGACTACGAGAACAATGTCGGATTCAGTGAACGAGCCGACGTTCCGGTTGAGCCACGCATTTCCATGCAGTGGTTTTTGAAATACCCCTGTGTAAAGGAAGCGACCGATGCTGTTGCCAACGACGAGATTCGCTTTCGCCCTGAGCGTTGGAAGAAAACCTACGCCCACTGGATGGGTGGTATTCAGGACTGGTGCATCAGCCGCCAACTCTGGTGGGGTCACCAGATTCCGGTGTGGTATCGCAAAGAGAACGCCGAAGAATTGCAGGCGCGCGAAAGCCTCGATGCCGAATCCGCCAAAGGACAACTCCACGTGGGAGTGAATCCACCGGAAGACGAAGAGAACTGGGTCCGCGACGACGACGTGCTCGACACCTGGTTCTCAAGTTGGCTTTGGCCTTTCGCCACGATGACGAATTCCGACGAAGAGCCCAGCGCTACGGAGAAGAAATTTTACCCGACGACTGATCTGGTAACTGCTCCGGAAATTCTCTTTTTCTGGGTCGCCCGGATGATCATGGCCGGTTATCGCTGGCGCGAGGAATTGCCTTTCAAGAACGTGTTCTTCACCGGCATCGTTCGTGACGGAAAAGGTCGCAAGATGTCGAAGAGTCTGGGCAATTCGCCCGATCCGCTCGACATCATCGCCGAATACGGCGCCGACGCACTGCGCTTTGCGGTTATGAAAACGGCACCGCTCGGTGCTGACATTCGTTTCGAAATCACCAACGAAGGCGGTAAAGAAATTTATCCGCAGGTGGTGGAAGGAAGGAACTTTGCCAACAAGCTCTGGAATGCGGTTCGTTACCGTCAGATGCAGGGTGATGAAGCTGCCGGGGAATGGAATCCGGAAGCGCTCAGCATTTATTCCATCGACATCCTCGCCAAGCTGAATGACACCGAAACGAAAATGAAAGCGGCCTACGAGGACTACCGCTTCAACGAACTCGCTCAGTTGCTCTACGAATTCTGGTGGAGCCAGCACTGTGACTGGTATCTGGAATCCGCCAAAGGTGATTTCATGGAAGGCGCTGATCCCGCTTCCCGCGCCGCCACACTTGCGACGATGGATCGCGTGTTGAAACGCTTCCTGATGTTGCTTCACCCCTACATGCCGCACATCACGGAAGAGCTTTGGAGCACACTTAATCTTGGTGACGAAGGAGGCCCCGAGTTTCTGATGCAGACTTCAGTACCGGACAATTCGGTTCTCGAGGGCATCGATCCCAAGCGCGTCGCTGACGCCCGCGCCAAAGTGACGGCCATTTACGAAGGTGTCGGGCGCGCCCGGAACCTCAAAGCTGAATACGGCGTCGGAGGAAATCGCGATGTGAAAATCATCATCGATCCGGAAGGTTCAGATTTTGACCAGACGGAAGTGTTTGCTCAACTTGCCGGAGCGGGCGAGATCGTGATTGATCCGGGCCACGCAGCCGAAAAAGGAGTTCCTGTTGCCCTGACTGGAATCGGAAAAATCTATCTGCCCCTCGATGGCTTGATCGACGTCGACGCCGAACGCGAACGCCTTACCAAAGAGTCCGCCAAAGCCGAAGACGAACTCAAAAAGGTGAACGCTAAACTGAGTAACGAAAATTTTGTCACTCGCGCACCGGATACGGTGGTCGCGGAGATGAAAGAGCGGAAGGCTCAGTGGAAGGAGAAAGTCATAGAACTTGCGAAGATGCTGGAAAACCTGGGCGGATGAAGCCTATAATTTGCTCGACCCTTACTTAACCGCCATGAAACACATCCCGATTTCTCTTCTCTTCCTTCTGCTCACCTTTGTTTTTGCCGAAGCGGACGATGTCGATGACCGCCTCGTTCTCGTGGGTGCGTCCTACGGCAAGAATGTGCTCGCCATTTGCGATTCGAAAGGTGAAGTCCTCTGGAAGCTGGATACGGCGGGCCCTCAGAAGGGACACACCGGGCACCACGATGTTCACCTTTTGAAAAACGGGAATATTCTCTTTCACGATACCTGGTCCAGGACTCAAGAGATCACCCTGGGAAAGGAAGTCGTCTGGGATTACGAAAGCAAAGAGGAGAACGGCAACCAGGGCAAGAATGTCGATGTGCATGCCTTTGCCCGATTGGACAATGGTGACTCCGTGATCGTTGAAAGTGGTGTCGGTAGAATTATCCACGTCGACAAAGACAACAAGCTCACAAAAGAAATTCCTTTGGGGAAAGACGGACGCAGTAAAACGCGATTGATGACAATGCTTGATAACGGTAATTATCTCGTCTGTGCGGAAAATCCCGGCGTCGTAACGGAGTATGATGGCGAGGGCAGGATCGTTTGGGAATACCCGACTGACACCCGGGTCTTCGGCGCGATCCGTTTAAAAAACGGCAACACTCTCATCTGCACGGGAAGCGGAAACAGCGTAATCGAAGTGACTCCTGAAAAGGCGGTCGTGTGGGATCTTACCAAAGAGATCCCGAACAGCGATATCACACTCGCCTGGATGACAGACCTCCAGGAGTTACCCAATGGAAATCTTGTGATCGGCAATTGCCACGCCGGGGATAAAAACCCGCAAATCGTAGAGATTTCGCGAGATAAAAAAGTCGTTTGGGAATTCGATGAATGGGATCTTGTCGGCAACGGTCTTGCGAGCTGGCAGATCCTGAGTTCTGCGGAGTCAAAGATGGTGAGAGAAAAACTTGCCGCCTTGAAGTGAACCACCATTGCAGGGATTTCATTTTAGTAAGGATCGACCTCTCCCAGTGCCATCATTGATGGCACTGGCATCGGCGAGCGATCTGGACCGGTGTCGATCCGGAAAAACCTTCATCGCTGGGGAGGCCCTTTCTCGAATACCCTTTCCATGCTCGAAATCGAACAGGAATCGTGCGGCTTGCTGATCTCAGGACACATAAGCAACTGCCCTGCACCGATTTACGTAGAGCTCCGGGAATCGGACTGATTCCGAAAATGCGCTTTGGAAAAGAAACTCGCTCTAACAAAGTCGAAAAAACTTTACGGATAAGGGTGTTTTTCCTTTTCTCCTGTCCTCAATGTGCTAAATATTTTTGGAATCAATCCTTTTGACAGGGCTTGTTTTTCTAATCGGAACCAAAATCATGATCATCTTTCGTTTCCTACTCGATTATCTGCCCTTTTCCGGGCGGATTTTCCCGGATTCAAAAAAGTGAATATTTATTCAATCAGATCCGTTCCCTCAACGATTCCGATTATAACAAACGATCCGTCGCATCTCTTTCGCCTGGGTGGAGCCAGCAGAAGAAAGGGCCAGACTGATCATCAAATAAACTGAAAATACTAAAGAGGAACCACAATGAACTGCTACCAACGACTGCTGACAACAATTTCTGTTTTCTCAATCGCACTACTTATCTCGACAACGGGAAGCGCTACTGATCGCGTCGCCCTGCTTATCGGCAATGGAGACTACAATGAAAAGGGGGCCTTCGGAGACCTCGACAATCCGGTTGAGGATGTCATTCTCGTATCGGATGCCCTGACCAAATCGGGCTTTAAAGTGATCCTGGTTAAAGATGCTTCCAAGCGGGAAATGCAGATGAAGCTTCGGGAATTTGAAGAAGCAATCAAGCCGGGAGGCACCGCCGTTTTTTACTTTGCGGGACACGGCATTCAACACAACGGGGAAAATTTCCTGATCGGGACCAACGCGGAGTTCAAAAAGGAATATGAGCTCACGGATGAGGCAATCAAAGCAAACATGGTTCTGGACGCTCTTGCCTACAAAAAGCCCAAGACTGCGCTGGTGTTTCTCGACTGCTGCCGCGAGCGCCCGCCTGCAGAATGGCTGGCTTCTACACGCGGAGTCAAAACGAGGGGACTCTCCGAAATCAGTCACAACAATCGCAACCTTTTGATTTCTTATGCCGCAGCACCTCATATGCCGGCACTCGATGGAGAATCAAGCAACTCTCCTTTTGCGAGAGCTCTTTCTTCAGAAATCCTGAAGAAGGACGTGGAATTAAGCCGCGTCCTTAAAAACGTAGCCAACACGGTCCACACTGAAACCGCGGAACAACAGACCCCCTGGTGGAACGGTAGCCTGATGCACGATTTCTTTTTCAACAAAAAGGGGGAAACACCCAAGGCAACTTATGAAATCCCTTCTTTTGCTGCTGATGCTTCGACCATCGAGAAATCAGAAGGCTCAGAATGGACTCTCTTCGATGACGGGAAGATCACAACATCCGAAGGCATTGCATCCACCAAGTCCAGCATCGTTGCAGCCAACCCGGCTTCTCTCTCCACGACTGATTACCCGGCCGATGCTGCTATCACTGCTGCTGACGCCCCACCGACAGATCTCCCGCCACTTACTCTTCCAAGCCGCGGATATTTCAGCAACGAAGAAGTATTCGAGAACAGCTCCTACTCTGAATACAACAGCACTTCCCGCCGTAAGATCCTCAAAGCGGCACAGGGCAAACTCAGCGGCGCGGGAACTCCTGACGGTGCTATGGGCGGCAACACCCAGACAGCCATCGTCTCCTACCAGGAAGCGAACAAGCTGCCGGTCACTGGAAAACTGGATCGCTGGACAATTGATGCCCTTCAACTGAACGGCATGAAAGAGGAAGCTTATACCGCCTCATCCTCCAAGACACGGAGTTACAAATCGAATTCCGGTTCACGTTCCAACTACCGCAGTCGCAGTAGTGGAAACGGGCAAGACCTGGGACGCGCCATCGGAACAGGCCTCTCGATCTACCGCGCCTTTCGATAGGAATAACACCACCTGATTTTCAGCCAAACCAGCATGCAGTCACCGGGAGTCCGGTGGCTGTATTTTTTTGCCCAGCTAGCGAAATTTGATGCACAAGTTCTTAAGATCACTTCGCTATCCCCCATTCTAAATCGATAGGGAAAATCACCCGACACAACAATTTCGCATTTTCTTCAGAAATCCGGTAACCTCGCCCGGTGTACTCCTCAGGAAAGAGGTATATGAGCGATAACGACGAAACGAAACCTGAGCAACCGGAGTCAGAAGATGGCGAGGGTGCTATCGTGTCCTGCCCAAGCTGCGGCACAGAAATCCCGGACGATGCGCCCGGTGGAATCTGCCCGAAGTGCGCCCTTGTCGAGGCTGCGTCACCTGCGGAAGAACACACCCTCCCGATGACGGGACCGCAGTTCGAACCTCCCGCTTTGGAAACACTAGCCGAAGCATTTCCTCATCTCGAAATCATTGAGCTGATCGGATGCGGCGGCATGGGAGCGGTTTACAAAGCACGCCAGCCAAACCTCGATCGCCTCGTGGCGCTCAAAATACTGCCTCCGTCATTAGCAGAATCCCCCGCCTTTACAGAGCGGTTCAGCCGCGAAGGGCGACTGCTCGCGAAACTGAGTCATCCTAACATTGTCGGTATTCACGATTTTGGAGAAGGTGGCGGATTCTTTTTCCTGCTAATGGAATACGTCGACGGAGTTAATCTCCGACAGGCGATGCGCGCAGGACGCTTCACTCCCGAGCAGGCGATGGGTGTTGTTCCAGAGGTTTGTGAAGCCCTTCAGTTCGCCCACGATGAAGGCGTTCTTCACCGGGACATCAAGCCCGAAAATATTCTGCTCGATGCGAAAGGCCGTGTCAAAATTGCTGACTTCGGAATTGCCAAGCTGATCGGGGAAGGTGCTGCCGACGATTTCACCCTGACAGGAACCTCCATGCCCGGCACCCCGCAATACATGGCTCCGGAACAAATTGAGCACCCGGAAGATGTCGATCATCGCGCTGACATTTTTTCGCTCGGTGTCGTGTTTTACGAAATGCTGACCGGGGAATTGCCGATGGGGCGATTCTCGGCGCCTTCGGAAAAAACGGCGGTCGATTCCCAGATCGATGAAATTGTTTTTCGCTCCCTCGAAAAAGAACGGGATCGCCGTCAGCAGTCAGCGGATCAGGTTAGAACTGAGATTGAAGGGATTCCGGTGGAGGCAATTTCAAAAATGCGCCATCCCGGCTACGAAATTCCGGCGGGAGAAAAAACTCCGGACATGGCCTCCGGTGGCGGACGCGCTGCCTGGATTGTCGCAACAGGATTCATTCTCTTGATTGTGTTTTACTTCGTCGTCCTCATCGAAAGAAATCAAAGTCTCGTCCAAACAGCCCGGGATCAGGGGGAGGCGCGCAAGGCTGATGTCGAAGCCCTTATACGAATGAGCCGTTACAACGCTGAGGTCAAAGAGCTCCAGAGCAAAATCCGACAGAATCCGGTCAGTCCCGGGGCCGAAGATGCCAGAAAGAAACTGGACGACTTGAGAGATGAATTGAAACAAAATCCGATTCAACGGACGGTCGAGGTTCAAACCGTCGTTCACGCGACTCCGATTGGTCCGGTCGTTTTCATCGGACTGCTTCTTTTTTCCGCGTGCATTCCGGGGACCATCATGGGATGGAAAAGTCTCCGTAGAATTCGAGCATTGGGATTGAAAGATGGACGAGGCGCGGCTCTTTTCGCCGCCCTTTTCTGGCCACTCTTATTCTTGTCAGCACTCTTTCTTGGATTCATCGGTTTGATGTTGTATCTGGCTCCGACATGGATTGCCGTTCTGATTTCTCTATTCGCCCTTCCCCTCTGGGGCGCGGCAGTGGGATTTTCCATCTGGTGGACGCGAAGGTGGTTGAAATCGCCGCCCACTGAAAGCGAACGAACCCGGGCTCTTGAAGATTTGTCCCGTCCGAAAAACCCCTGGGTTCGCCGGATTGCCTGGCTCCTGGTGATTCTGCTGATCAGCCCTCTGCTTCTATTGCTCGTTGCGAGAACCGGTTTTGTTCCGGGGTTTTTCGAACTGGTAATCGTAGGAGGAATCGCGACCGGTTTCATCATTCTTATCGTCACCCTTCTTCGCAAGAAAAGGTCGACAGAAACGGTGGCACGAACCGCGGTTCAGAGTCCGCCGCTCAATCCCTGGCCACGACGAGTCTTCTGGCTGATCGTCGTCATTTTCATCCTGCCACCTGCGATTACACTGCTTGGACTCGTCATCCCCTACTTTGCAGCAAGGAGTGAGGGTCCACAAAGCCACACCGTGGAGATTCAGAATCTGGAGCAGGTCGAAAACGTTGTCAGATTCAATATTTACTCCGAACTGAAGGGAGACAAAGACATCGTCTTTCAATTTCATTATCAAGGCCCTTCCTTTCCTTTCGAGACCCATCAAAGCGGAAAACCTCTCGTTCCCGGAGATGGCACTGAATGGAGACTCAATCAGCAAAGCCGCACCCACTACGAGCGAATCGAACTGGGATTTCCCGATAAAAGACTGGCGAACAGAGCGGCGCAATGGATTCAATCGACCATGAAACCTTCCGGCAGAGGAACATGGGATCTGCGTCAGATTCTCTTCTTTGATATGACAGCGTCCGAAGGTGGTTCCTGGCAGGCCTACCTTGAGGTCGATTCGAACCCGGCCCCCATGGCAGAGAAAATAGAATAGACAGGGTTAATTCGACCACTCAACCCTATCAAATCAACAACCTCATGAGCCAATCGGAAACTTTTCTCACCACCCGCTGGACCCGCGTCCTTGCGGCAAAAGGAGATTCCGAGGATTCCCGTGTCGCGCTTTCCGATCTTTGCGACTCCTACTATTCTCCCGTTCATGCCTACATTCGTCACACCGTGAGAGATGTGCCTCAGGACATGACTCGCGACCTGACCCACGAGTTTTTCGCCAGTCTTTTATCCAGGCCCGGACTGGAGTCTCTGGAACGAGGGAGAGGAAAATTCCGTAGCTATCTGCTGGGTGCCGTAAAAAATTTCCTCGCCGACTGGAGGGACAAGCAAGGTGCCGAAAAGCGAGGAGGGGGAATGGAACAACAGGAATTCGACGAGGAATCTGAACCCGGGGAAGCAGCCACCTCACCCACCCGTGATGCAATTTATGATCGACAGTGGGCCTACGCGGTACTGGGACGGGCGCTTGATCTGTTGGAAGCGGAGCACCGGGAAGCCGATAAACTATCTCACTACGAAAACCTGAAACCCTGGCTCAACGGAAATACCCCGGATCTATCCCAGGCGGATGTGGCCCGTGATCTGGGGATCAGTGAAGGCGCCCTGAAAGTCGGTATCCATCGCTTGAGAAAACGGTTCCGAATATTGATACGGACGGAGATCGGGGAAACAGTCGAAAGCGAGGAAGCCGTCGGCATCGAACTGAACTATCTGATTGAGGCCCTCGGGAAAGGATAGGAACTACGCGACATGGAAATTTCCAGATGCGGGAGTATCTTTCCGTTATGAATCGAATGGGGAGCCTTCTTGTCGCAGTATCGCTGACAATTTTTCTAAGCGGCTGTTTTAAGAAACGCGAAGCGTTTCCACTGAGCGATGTGGCAAATGCACCGGATCATCTGAGCGAGGATCGCCTCCGATTCAAGGGAGTACCGCAACTAACCCTTATGGGCGTCTACAAGTGGCGAACTTCGACAGGACCTGCCGACAAACCCGGCGTCGGAAAACGACACCAGTTTCGCTACGTTGTTCCGATCACGAACAAGGCATGGAACTCTTCCCGGCCCGTATCCCTTTGGTTATCTTTCTCCACCAGCAAAGAGAATGTGAACGCAGAGATCGGGCGATTGAGACGAGCATTGAGCAGCGGGGAAATCGAAGGCAAGGTTCTCGATTTCCCCTCGAGAACCACCGGAGTCCTCCGGGGAGTATCCGCCTGGCAAAGCGCAGTGGATGACGCCTGCGCCAAGCATGGGCTCAAAACCGACCCGCGGGCCCCGATCGTGGTATGGAAGTAGTCTGGAACTGAGCTTCGTTTGTAAATACGATGAATTCTTTGAAAGCAATCGCCTCGCTATCCGCTCTATTTTTTCTATTCACTTGCCCTGCCCTCGCGAAATTCAACTATCCCCCGAATTTTCCCGAAGCCGAAGTGATTGCTTACAAAGAGGCAAGCGATACGAAGCTAAATCTCTATGTCTTCAAACCGAAGGACTGGAAAGCATCCGACAAGCGCGGAGCCATCGTTTTCTTTTTTGGAGGCGGATGGAAGGCTGGCAGCCCGGAGCAGTTTGGCGAACATTGCAAACTTCTGGCCGCCAGAGGAATCGTGGCGATCACGGCAGACTATCGGGTATCGTCGCGAAATCAGACGAAAGCGATCGACTGCCTGGAAGACGCGCGCGACGCGATGCGTTGGGTTCGCGAACAGGCAGTAGAGCTCGGGGTCGATCCTCAGAAAATCGCAGCGGGTGGAGGTTCGGCCGGCGGCCATCTCGCTGCCTGCCTCGGTGCCATTCGGCCGGACAAAGAAGAAATTTCTTCTCTACCAAACGCTCTGGCCCTTTTCAATCCGGCTTGCATGCTGTCCCCTTTCAAGGGCAAATCCCCGTGGGAAACCGATCGCACGGAAGAACTTACAGATAGAATGGGTACCTCTCCGGAGAAGATGTCCCCGGTTCATCATGTCGATGCCAAGGTCCCCCCCTGCATAATTTTTCACGGAAAAGCGGACGATATCGTTCCGTATTTCACAGCTGAGTCCTTTGCTGAAGAATTGAAGAAAGCCGGCGTTCGTTGCGAACTGAAAGGATACAAGGGCGGTGCTCATGGCTATTTCAATTTTGGGCGCGACAACAACCTTGCCTTTGAGGAAACGACAAAACAGCTCGATGACTTTCTGGTGAGTCTCGGATGGCTTTCCAAAAAATCAGAATCCAGCGAGTAATGTTTCCCAAAATACAAAACTTTTACACTCGGGAGATTCCTCCCTTATCGAGTTGTGGTATTCTTTGATCATGTCAGAGCACGGGGAGAGTGAAATCATCGAAGCGGGAGCCTTGCCTCCGATGATTACCATTCCCCTTCCCCCTAGAGAAAAAGCGCTGAGAAGAAGTTGGCGTTCATTTTTCAGAAACCTGATCCGTAGAATCAAGGGACTGCCGGTTTTTCAACGGAGTGATATACAAAAGCAGCGCTCCAGAGAGTTCAGCCAGGCGTTTGCAGCTGCCATTGCAATCAATGCACTGATTGCGGTGCTCTTTATGCTGATCTGGATCAAGCCGGCGATTAAGGGCGGGGATCACTCGTTCAAAGTTTCTCTGGCCGAGTCAGTTCTCGACCAGACGTCTTCAGAGAAAGAGGAAAGCGGCTCTGCAGCCCGGGCCTCAAAAAAATCGACTGCTCCTCCTCCTGCAAAAGTGGTAACGACGACTGCGATGCAGGATCTGGTGTTTGAGGCTGTCACTGATCCCGGCCTTGGAGATGTCGGCTACGATTCTTCGGCAATGACCCTGGATTTTGGAAATTCCCTGAACGCAAAAGATCTCCGGGCAGCCCGGAACGGATATGCGACTGTCTCTTATACACATCTGACGCTGCCGACGAAGAGGATAGTGTAGAT
>OJCB01000267.1_pt1 | contig 21451 bp, 11 predicted proteins | sample 1591501 | NCBI WGS metagenome assembly OJCB01 (sample SAMN05416813, study PRJEB24817) | seawater metagenome | isolation source: Sea water | place: Canada:Atlantic | collected 2013-07 | reverse complement strand
GTCAGCCTCGGTCTCGTGGGCTCGGAGATGTGTATAAGAGACAGACGGCAGAGATGCTTGAAGCATTTCGTTCGCTTCCGAACTCGCCACTTTTTCAATCCGCTCAGAAAGATCCGTGACTCTATCGGGACGATTTCTGTAGTCCCCTACATCCCATGTATCAATGGCGGAGCGGGCAGTGTCTAACAACAACTTTGGAGTGCCCTGTGACTCAACGAAATCCAACCACTCTTCCCAGGAAACAGGAGCCGCATCGACTTGGAGAACAGACTCAACGTCTTCCCAGTTCCGTTTGTTGCGTCGACTTGAAAACAGATCACTGCGCTCCGAATCGCTGAGATCATCGATGGCATCAGAAACCACCTTCGCGGATTCTTCCGTCAGAAACTCGAATGCACAATCCAGCATTAATTTACATCGTGTCGTGCCGCATTGAGCTCCCAACACCAATTGCCACGCGGTATCGAAGTCTTGATTCCGGAGCGATAATTCGATCTCAGTGAACGGGTCATCGTCAGGAATCTCAATTTCAGGAGTCTCCTCCAGCGAAATTTCTGCCGCAATTGACTCCGCAATCGCCCTCTCGTCGCAGTCCGGAGAAATGGCTTCTAAGAGGCCCTTAACCTGCTTCACCCGAGGAGGAGAATCAGCGGCTGCCGCGAGCAAGAAAGCAAGCAAACCAGAAGGCTTAAGAGGGATTTTATGGGACCGAAACAAGGAACGATTAGCAGGCAAAACCTTTTCACGCATCCGCTCGATGGCATCCTTCACTGAATTTGACGCCAATAATTCTTGGAAATGATGGTGCCACAAGGCCTCTATCATGAGAGCAGTGATGCGCCGCGGGCGACGCCCCCTGAGAACTAATTCCCATTCAGAGCCTAAGCGCATTTCACGCCACCGGCCAAATGCCGCATAATACTCAATCTTAAGGAATCTTAAGTTCTCAGCGCTCAGACGTCCTGTTTGCCGTATTTCACTGAGCCAATTCTCTGAAGCGGCCTGATCCCGGGTAAGGAGGGCAGATCGAAACTCTCTGAGTAAACCCTCTGTCGTTCGGATCATTGCCGTCTTTTGAGGCGGACGAAGTTTTACAACTTGAAGCATTCTCGTCAGAGATTCTCGAACTCTGTTGCCTTGGTCTGGACTCGGTTGAAACTTAAAAAACCGATCCGCTCCGGACCATTCCGAAGAGACTCGATCGACTTGCTCTTCCGGGTCAACTATTGCACGAGCGCCTGAGTAAGTGGAACTCACAGTGCCTACAAAGGATTTCAACAGTTCTCGCAGTTCTTCGCATTGCCCCTCAGAAAATGCGATTGCTATCCAGGAGGAAGAAGAACTCTCGTGCTTTCTCACCGGAAGCACGATGGGATGAATTCGCGGTGACGGGAGGTTACCGATCCAGTCAGCCACATGCTTAGCTTCATTTGACTCGCGGTTTGAGATCTCGTCCCAAGACCAACGAAGTCCTGAGGAGTAAAACTTCTCCAGGAATTCCAGATCTTCGCTTTTCCAGTGATCTAATGCCATATCGTTGTTTTAGGAGTCACGTTCTAGGTTCCCTCAGAAAGTCCGTATAATTCATGAAAGCTCATGAGGAATTCAGCTACGGTCTGTTCATCAATCTGAAGTTGAACCGTCTCCTCGAGAACAGAGATCCCATTATTAGTAAAGTTCATGGATCCAGAAAGAGCAAACTGGTCACTAATCAGCCCCTTTGTATGGAGGTTCTCGCGATCGTCACAAAGGCGCAGTCTGCTAAGGTTCCCACTCAATCCGATGAGATTCTTAAGCCGGTCACAAAAGCGAGCTGTAGAACTCTCCTCACTTGGTCTGGTGATAACGGAAAGGCAGGTTTCCGTGTTTCGTTCAAGTATGTGGCTGAGTAGTTCAGCAAGTGTCAAATGGCGTTTCGGCCAGGTAGGGTCGAGACCGGAGTAGCCACCCGAGCGGTTATCCAAAATCGGTACATCGGTAATCCAGGGAGAGACGAGCCATAATTCGGGTCCAGGAATGAGGAGTTCAATTGCTAGCAAGCTTTCCAGCAGATCTCTCACCTCTTCTCTGTTCCCCTCCGCGGACTTCACGATCAACCGCGATTCAGCTAAGGATGAATCACTATCATCAACCTCGCTCATTCCGATCGAACCGGGAACGATCACTTCTATGTCTGCGATCCACTCCTCTGCATTCCGAGCTATCCCACGGAGGCGAGGATAGACTAATAGTGATCCCGTATCGAGGGGGTTGGCGAGCAATGAAAGGATGCTTCGCCTGAACTCGGAAAGCTGATCGGAAGAGCAAGCAATCTTGGCACGACTCTCTTCAATGAGAGCCGTCTCCAACTCTCTTCGCCATTCCTCAGAGGAAAAATCTACAGGAGTAGAGCCTCCCTGTAGCGCGTCCAGGACCAGAAACCGCTCGGTTTCTGGAATCTCAGCGAAAGGGTTTCGTAAACTGAGAGCATGGTTACGAGCCTGTGATCCTCTTGGCCACAGAAGACTATAGAGCGTGTTGAATCGCCAGTTTCGTTGATCCTGCCCATGCGCGTGCGGCAGTGCATGGGCGCTCAGGGCGCTGTCCAGCTCGGTGGACGCGCTCATAGCATAAGCCAATGAGCGAGCGTCGACCTCTATCCCAAGTCGACTCTCTTCAAATCGCCACGCCTCGATAAGTTTCCATGCGAGCTCATCGGTTTGTGGATTACTTCCCGGTTTGAGAAGGCGTGAATTCAAGGCTGCGATGACCACATGGCTAGCGACAAACCCAGATCTCAAAAGTAGCATCCGGAGCGAATCAAAATTCAAAATTCGTTCGTCGAGTGTATCGGAGTTTCGAACCCGATCTACTGCCACAATCAAATCTTCAGATTGGTTGTCAGGGTCGGCGAGTTGATCAAGAAATCGGCTTAACTCTTTATCGGCTTGCTCAAAGTCACCTGCCCCCAAGGCACTTGTCGTAAGGTCAAGAAAGCGGCGAGGAAGTTCTGCAATCTCCGGAAGAAACCGTTCAATGATCCCCCCGCCGCCGGGTTCCGTTTCACTGATCCACAGATCAAAAGTCCCCTCAGGCCCTTTGGAATTTTGAGAATCCTTTGGACCGGGAGTAATATCGATCAGGAGACTCTCGGCATCAACATTAGGGCATATCTGTTGAATGGCTTCTTGAAACGCAGCACCAAGTGTTGCCAAGAAGCGATCGGTCAACCAGGGCCGCCACTCGTCCTCGTCAATCGGTGACCATAGAATTGAAACAATCGCGTCGAGCCTCGCGATTACTTCCGAGGATTCGAAGAGTTCTCTAATCTCATGCAGTCGCTTTGTCTCAATGGGAGTCGATTTGTCATCATCATCGGCAGCGATCGTCTGAAAAATCACGTCGAGAGCATTTGCAAACCCTACCTCGGCCTCCCCTGCGTAAATGGAAGCCCAGGCCTGTTTTGGACTAACACTTGAACTGACTGCATTGGCTACGATTGCGGACAGACTGATCTCGGCCAACCAAGTGCGCTCGAAAACGTTAGTCAATCCTTTGAGTCCATCATCATTCTTCACCATCCATCGATACCGTGACGCTCTCAAGCTTGGGGCCTTTTCTTTAAACTGACTGGTGTCAGTCTCCAACTGCCATTGTTTGGGAGGACAAACTCGGATTCGAATGGCATCCGCCTCAAAAGCAAAGCCCAATGCAACTGAATCGAATCCACCAATTTGATAGGAAGTGACAATATCACTGACTGATCCGCTATCCATCTGCAGACTGGCATTCGCACTACGAGTAAATCGGCGAATCCGAGAAGGACAAAACTGACTGTGCACAAAGAATCGAATTTCTTGTAGGACACCGTTCCAAGGTGAAGGAGAGGGCAAATCAATACAGATTCCGGCACCCTCATCGTTTGGCGCCTGTATCTGGGAGTTCCAGTTTGGGAATGCGTTTGACGAGTCTCGAATGTTTCGAGGGGCATCGTGCGCGGCCCGAATCACGAACGGTCGAATTGTCTGAATCTTCTGAATGTCTCCGGCAGCATCGGTATAAGAGAACTCTCCAATGGATTCCCACCGATCATTTCCCAAAACGTCTCTAAGATCGATCTTTTGCTCAGCAGACCCATCAGGATCCAAGGGCAACCAATGGCGGGAGTGACCGTGCTCAATACCAAAACGTTTCGAAATTCGTCCCGGTGCAAACTCGCGTAAGGCATGGTCAACTCGCATGGGAAACACTTTCGGATCTCCATGATCGGCGTCCCTTTTGGAAGCAAAAGCTTCAACGTCAATCTCCGGCAAATTCAATCCTCCGAACAGATTAGGGGGAATGAATTCTGGTAGTGGCTTCCAGAATTGGTGTTGCTCGCATCCATTTTCCCACTGTGATTTTAAGCGTCTATGCAGTGTAGGAATGACCGAAGTCATCAGAGCACGCGGCGGTTCCCAAAGAAGCGCGCTCACTTCGTCGTCAGATAGATGCAGTGAATACTTTAACCACTCCGTTAGGCGCTGCAGTTCGTCCTCGCCGGATAAAACTCGCTCGACAACATCGATCAAGGTGTTTCGCTTGCCGACATCTTTCCCTGGTTGGCTAATCTCATTCCATACATGCCCCCCACCACTTTGACCCAGATAGATCCCCAACCAGTCCATGAAGGAGAAGACAGCTTGCATCTTAAGCACGTGGCGATTGCCTAAAGGAAGGTCTCGAGGCCGAAGTTCAGGATCAAAAAGCAAGTCATACCCTTGATAGGCCAGGCGATCGCGGCCGAAGTCAGAAAGAACTACAATTGTCCAAGGGCGCATTTCTAAGCGACGGCCGGCTCGCCCTTTCCGCTGGAGAAAGGAGGCCGGGTCGCGAGGCGCCTTGTGTTGAATCACAGCTCCCACACCGGGGTCATTGAATCCAACTTCTAGAGAGGCCGTTGCTACGATTATCTCCGCATCGGCCGCGACACCACTGTCTTGAGAACTAACCCTGTCGATGGGCACGCGACCATTCGAATCCAATTGATGCCCAATTTCTTCAGAAATCCGCCATGATTGTCCTAAGATGAACCTACGTTCTTCATCGGCACCCCCAGATGCGCGAAGGTTGGCAAGAGAACCTGCTGGATGCCCTGCCGGATCGGGTCTCCCCCAACTGTTTTGCCCCTCAGCATCTCGAAGGTTAAAAAACATCCGGTTGGTAGCATCAAGATCATCGGTGAACAGAAATACCTTTTTGCCATAGGTGCCTTTTGAAATTGCGGGGAGATTCGCATCGAGAGTTCTTCGAATCAGCATGGCTGCTTGGATCGAAGTGGAAAGCAAACTGGCACCGCTAACAGGATCCCCCCGAAGCGCTAGCAAATACTCCATCCCAATCTGATCGAGCTCCTTAGTCTCTGGAGAGATCTCCTCGACGGCCCCGCTTGGAATTCCAGTGAGATGGGAAAAGAATGTCGCGGCCTCCATTAACGTTGCAGAGAGCCCAACAACGTGGGGTTTTGCTCTCGAGCGTTGCAGCCATCGACGGAGCAAATAGGCTACTTGAGCTCCATGGGAGCCATCATACGTATGGGCTTCGTCCAAAAGGAGAAATGCGGGCTTCTTCTGCGGCGCGGTCCCGACTCCGAACAACTTCCACATCCGGGAGTCAGTCATACGCTGATTCATCATCTCCGTCGTAGTGAAGAGGATGTCTGGCGGCTCATTCTGAATCCTATTACGGGTAAGAATCACCTCTTCCGATTCGACCTTACAATCACACTTTTGGCACTCCAGTCTCTCACGATTTGCCTCACGATCTTCCTCCCGCCACAAGAGTGAACTCCCGCAATCAGGGCAGACCAGAAATGGACAAACGCAGGGTTCCCCGCGGTGTTTACGCCACTTTTCACCGGCGTCTCTAGCAGTGTTTGGCGTCGGCCCAAATAAAGTTCCAATCGTCAAAGCACGCCTTCCACTATTCCTTAGAATAGACCGAATTCGGCGAGTCTGAGTCAATGTTTCACTTACCTGGTCTTTGAGAAGTTCGTTGCGTGGGTATATCGCCAAGGCCCGAACCCAATTCGATGGATCGCTTTCAATAAGCCCTACTAGATGGGTAAGAGCAGGCAGATAGAAAGCGAGCGTCTTACCGCTGCCTGTGCCTGCACACACCATGGTCGCAGAAAGATGTTGTCCACCCACCTCTTCTAGAATCCGGCTTGTCGCTCGAACCTGAAATCCGCCCAAGGGGAAATACTCACCGTCCTTGCCTCGAAGGAGCGCACTCATCACCTCTTTTTGCAAAGGTGATAAACTTGGCGTTCCGGACGCCCAAGTAGGTATCCAATCGACTGGGTTCTGATCTCGCTTTGGATATTGTCGAGGTCGATTGAGAAATCGAAAATCAGATACAAGCGATGGTGCGGTCAGCCATGCCCCGGGTTCCTTCAAGTGCTTGGGAAAGAGTTGCTTCAGACCAGCCATCAGTCGAACCGTTTCGGCCATTCGGGTGCGGTAGTTTGGACTGCCTACTCCCGTATCCCATCGAAAAAGAAGCCTTCGCGATACCATCTCCTCAAGTAAATCCTGACCTGAGGTGAACAGATTCCACCGCTCAGGTTCCCGATCGAGAAGGGCCTCGGCGCGGTCTCTCAGTTCATCTTCAGTGAAAAACCCATCGACGACCGCCCACCCAAGGAGTCTTGACTCATCACGTTCAATTTCTCCCAAGAATTCTAGAAGTGCTTCTTCCATGTAACTAATTTTTTGTGCGCAGACCCAAATCGGGACTCGCGAAGTCCTACCCTCTCGCTGTTGAAATTTTCAAGTTCCCGTCAAACCCCTTCTCCCTGAGCCACACCAATATTTCCTCAGTTAACTCCTCCAACGGCACCCCCCCAATGGAAGCGCAGCGCTTCAAGAACTTGAGCATTTCTTCCGGTTCATCTTTGAGATCTAACGAATCAATCAGATCAGACATTTCCTTTCGAATCGTCATAACCTGTCGGACCGAATCTTCATCTTCAGGCAATCTATTCTTAAGATCCGAAGCGTCCTGATTTAACTTCTCCAATTCCAGAATCGCCTCTCTGCACTGAGGCAGCACCTTGAACGATTGAAAAGCTTCGATTCCGGGAATCGAATCCTTGATATACTCGCGCCACTGTTTGGTCAATTCACTCGATAGAAGCTTTGCCATGCCGACTGCCTGAAGTTGATCAAGATTATTCCAAGTATTTCCATCGAGAATCTTACTTCGATTCTCAGCAAGCCGCTTCTGCATTGTCTCAATTGATTTCTGCAATTTCAATTTCTCTGAATCGAGATTGATTCTTTCCCTGTCAACAACGCCTTGGCTTAACATGGCAGTAAGAGTTCGTTTCAAATCATTTGCCTTACTTGAATGTCCCGTCAGGGCACTCTGGATCTTTTCCAACTTCCGCACCAATTCTGCATTGATCTCTGCGGAATCAATAAGATCCATCTTTCCGTCAAGTTGTTCACATTGCTCTAACAAATTCATTCGCACAGTTTGGTAATATCGTTCCACACATCCGAGAGTTCTTGAAGTTCTTGCTCTGTATTTCCCGCGACCCCGTCGAGGTCCTGTGGGGAATCGAGGAGACTCTGATCAACCGCCCCTCCGGTCTCTTGCAAAAACTGTTTGAATGCATTTATCAATTCCTGCGACTTCCTCATCAATGCCTCGTCAAGTCCCGCCAAAATAGAGAGCGATTTTCCAAACTCGGCCCCACCTTCAGAAAGTCTTTTTGCTTCCTTCAACGTTTCGAGAATGGAAGGCGTATTCATGATTCGTGACTTCAACGAATCAGCATTTAAGTCACGATTACGAAAAACACCGACCCTATTTGCTTTCGTCACAACATCTCTCATGCGTTCCTGCACGTCTCGCCATTCAAACTCATGACCAAATGCATTCGTCATTTCATCACACCATGACGAGACCTCTTTCGCACGATTGGCAACAATTACCGGGAGTCGAACACGAAGTTCTTTGATGTGACTTCTTGCTACAGGAGACTCCAAACAACTCCAATCAATCTCTGCATCATCGTCCAATCGCCAGTCTGACGCCCTAAGTTCACGAATTGCTGGGAGAAGAACGGATGCATCAACTGCCTGAGTATCCCCGCCTCCCCCCTGGCGCGACGATATGTGTTTCAGTAATAAGCTCTTCAACTCTCGACGGGACGTTGTAGATCCCTCTTTTATTCTGATCCAGTGATCATCGGCAGGCGGTCCGGTAATGCCACTGGTTAAACCGTCCGCCAGCATCGCGTTCAAATTATCTTCATCCTTGTTCGACGAAGCCCCTTTCAAGTTCAACAGACGGGCATCCAGTAAAAGGGCTTTTGCAAGTGGTTGAATATGAGACCTCGTAAAGAACTTTTCCGGTCCCACTTCCCGAGCATGTTCAGCTAACTGAACAGTTAAGCGTTCGATCAAATTTGCGTAGCGGGCGCAATCTTCTTCCCCTCCTTCGTAATTCCAGTCAGGTTTCTCCTTATTCCTAAGGAGTGATCGCATATCAGAGAAAAAATCTGTCAACTTCCCTGGATCTTTAAGATCCTCGTCTCTTGCCACAACTACTACTGCGTTATCCGCATCGCGCGCCCCCTGATCAGTTAAAGGGATGTAGATATTCTGTTTTGAGACCTTCACTTCTTTTTCAAGAAGTGCACTGGAATCAATCCATGAGTTGATTCCATTTTCTAGAAGGGTTCGAATGAGATTAGCCGAAGCTTGATTGATTGTCTCTTCTTTCTGCCACTTATCCAAAAGGGTCTTAGATTTTGCACCCTCCACTGGATCAGTGCCTCGCTTCGGAAATTCGACTGCACCAAGATTACCTCCGACGTTCTTCGAAACAGCACCTTTTTCAGCCTTTGGCATAGATTTCGGTTTCGCTCCCCAGTCTATCTTTGGCAACTGAAAGCACTCAAGAATAGGCTCCTTCAGGTTCGCTGCATGCCCGGGTGACTCTGGGTCGTCCCCCCAAAAATAAACGGTAGTGGCAAGTCGGCTTAGATCGTCAGGTTGGGCCTGGCTTTGGAGCACGGGTTGCAAATCCAGGCTCAAACTAGCGAATTTCAATTGGTGAAACTCCGGATATGGAAACGCACCTTTTTCAAAAAGCGATCGACTCTTTCCAACTGTTTCGCGCAGAAGAAAATGAATCAGTTTCCGTGGTTCGAACCTGTAACCAGTTGCATCTCCTGAGTAGCGCTTAGTCAATTGGCGAATCGCCCCCGGATTAAGTGGAAATAGGGGATGCCCGAGGGTAGGTGACTTCTCAAAAGCGTCTAGTTGGGCACGATCTGAATCATCCAACCTGTCTGCATTCTCCAAGTAGAAATTGGGAACCCACGCGTGAAGTCCTTTGTCGATATCTCGCTTCTTAAAGGACTTCTCCAGTTTTTCAGCGCCAAATCTTGCGGCATTCAAATACCCCCCGATGAAATCTTCAAAAACTTCGAGTGCCTCTTCATTTGACTCAAATGGACGAGTCTGAATCTTCCAACTTACCTTTGCCCGTGTCATAACGGTTTCTTCCATGATCCGGCCCTCGGTAACGGCTAACGCGGTGCGCATGGTGCACAACGTTTGCTTACCACCGGGATTTGCCTCCTGAACCATCGCCGTTAACAACGGCCCCTGAATCCCCGCTAGAACCGCAAAATCTTCTACCAAAACAACCAATTCCTTCCCCTCCTTAAGCAACCTTTTTCGAATGTCTTGGAAAATATCAGCCAGCGTCATCGATCCGATATCGATCAAATCAGACAAGGCTCTGTCGATAACTTCATTGAGGATAGCCACGATTAACTTGATGCCATCAGGAATCGTTCGAACCATTCTCAAATAGTTTTTGGTAGGGGCTGCAAGATCCTGCGTATCAATATTTTGAATAAAATCAAAGTCGCTCTCAAAGAATTCGTTTAGTGGGCCATCGTCGGTCTTTTTACTACCATTGAGACAGCGATCAGCAATCCGGGTCAGGACACCCCACTCGCTTTCATCTCCATCATGAGACGAAAAATATCCCTGTATCCCAGGATCGTGAAGTAGCGCAACTAGCGCATTCTGGGTGCAATGGGCTTTTCTTTCCTTATCTCCCGGTTTTGCTTCGTCCCCTTTAATTCTCGCAGCCGCTTCCTGTCCCAGCAGTTGAAGTTCGTTGCGTAGTCCAATTTCGAGAAGTCCGGTTGCCTTCTGAAGAGTGGGCGGTAGTCGAGCGGTCGCTATTTCCTGCTTTAAGTCTTTATATTGTTTATCCAGCAAACCTTCCAGAATTCGATCCAGAACAGTTCTCAAACTTGCGCTCTTTGGAATACGAACAATGTGTCGAGAGTCAGAATCTGATCGCATTCTCAGGTTAGCGTCGAGCCATGCAATCATGTGGGACTTCCCTACTCCAGAATCACCAATTATTGGCGCGACTAAGGTACCACTTTCCGGGTCGGGATCGAGGAACGCCCGTAAAACATCTTCTTCAGTTTCAAGCTCCGGTTCAATCCCGTCAGATCCGTAGACTTCCTTTTGCAGGGTCATTGGTCGGTGGACTGCCAGAAAAACAGCGGGACTGGCGGTTTCCGCCTCAGTGAAAAAACACTTAGCGGAATGATCACTGTCATTGGGAGGCCAAAAGTCAATAAGCTTCATAAAGTCAGGCTCTCGTAAAATGGGAAAACGTCTTCAACTTGGAGTGGTTTCTCCCAGTGAGTGTAATTCGGATCGCTTCGTCTGAATCGGCTTTGTTTTCAGCAACCAGGGTTCCATCTACAGTTAGCCGCAGAATACTCTGGCTCAGACTTGTTGATATCTGGTTATTTGGCGGTGGCGACCATGCATTACTACCATCTCTCTCGCTCAACCGATCCTCTACTTCTTTCCGGTAAACCCCACCGTCGATAACAGGAATTTCCGAAGCGAGCCCCTTCAGAAACTCGGCGGATTCAAGAGACTTCCTTTTTCCGAATACTTTTGGTATTGCAGCGCGAATAGCCCTGGTCGGATCGATCACAATGGCGGATCGCGATGCTGCTGGACTCCACGCAAATCCCAAATACTTTGCCCAAGCCTTCAATCCAGGCCAACGAGCATCATTCTGAATGATAATGGAACCCTTTCCAATCTGTTGCTGTGTGAGAGACTGAATATCACTCCAACTATCCGCCGAGGTTCTCCAAACATCTTGCGCGAGCAACCAACCCATCGCTCGTGTAAAGTCCGACGCTCGGGCATCCTCTTTCGCCCACAGGTCTGTGTTATTTTCAGATCGCAACACAAGGCGTCTAGCCAAATCAGGCAGACACTCAATTGAGCGCTCCTCTTTGCGAACGTCTTCATGAAGTAGAATTCTATCATCCTTTTCTTGTATGAGCCCCAATTCGATCCACCTATTGATTGTTGGCCTGACCTTTGCAGGATCCCCGACTTCCCCAGGGGCACACATATTGACAATATTCTCGCGACTCAGATGCTTTTTTTCACTAAGCAGCAACTTAACGATAGCAACTAGAACGCTATGATTTCCGTCATTCGTGCGGTTTAAGAGACTCATATTTTCAAAAGACTAACTAACCTATCCAAATCGATCACGCCATTTCTTACCTCGCCAATTCGGCGACGAGGATCAGCGGAGTCGCGGCAATTTTCAGGCAAAAGAATCAGGTGCAAAGATCGGTCGACCGAATACAAGGACTCGGGAATCGCCCTATCGGAATACTCAGGCGGAAGAAAAGTGACCCTGGGAACCCGGGGATGCCGACTCCAGTCATGATCCTCCTTCAAATTGCGGACAATCAAGAACCCTTCCAAGGCTTTCTGCGTAAGGTCTCTTTCAAGCGGATTCCTCTTGCCGCCTCCCCAATCAATTGCTGTTCTCCAACGGCTCGGAAGAGCAACCTCGCGGATCCCAGATTGAATCAACAGACCTAACAATCTAATCCAACGATTCGCCAGATCCCTTTGCTCGGCGCCGTGGGAATGGTAGGTGATGAAGGCCACGGGAGTTTGGTGTCGCATTGGGAGAACCCCTACCTCTTCCAGCCATTTCTGGAGACGGTAATCCAACTCCAATTCTGGAAAAGAAGCTGGCAGGGGCGGAAGATCCTCCGCTGTCTCCGAGACATATGGGATCCCAGCTTTTCCCACTTTATATACCTCTTTCAGCAAATCAGTTAAGGCGCGCTTGCGGTAAACCAGATCATCCAGAAATTTCTTACTTCTGCGAGTTGTTTCTCCGAGTTGCTGGCGGTATTCGCTCATCAGGTCATTCCATTTGTCCTGACTGTTCGGGGCGGGTCTCAACACATGAATTGCAAATCTAACTCTGTCCTCAGCGATCAATTCTTCGCATCGCAATTGATGCTCTTCATCTGTTTCACTTGGTAATTTCTTCAATTCCGGCGGATCGAAATGCTTCAGTTCGATAACGCCAACTCTCGCCATAAGAAGCAAAGTGCGAACATTCCAGATCAAATTGGAGTCCCCGGCCCAATGCTCCGTCGCCCACCTTTTCTGCAAATCTACAAAACACTGATCCTCGTAATTCACTCGACCACTCCACATAGCTTTCCAGCGTCGATATCCCTTCTCATCGCCTATCAACTGCCGAGCCCCCATTCGCTTTGCCAACTTCAAATCCTCCTTTTCCCAGATCATCATCGAGACACACGCAAATCCATCACGCCCCCCTCGTCCTACTTCTTGGTAATATCGATCAATTGTTTCCGGAACACAGGCATGCAGAACCAGCCGGACGTCGCCTTTGTCCATCCCCAACCCGAAAGCAGAAGTCGCGATCATTAAGTCCAACTCATCATTCTGCCATTTTCTGATAACCGTTTCCCGGTCTTGTGGCGTCGTCTTGCCGTGCATTAATCCAACTCGTTTCCACCCTTCGCCAACGCACCGCTCATACCACATCTTGGCGTCTTCCACTTTCGTCACGTAAAGGATGGCAGGCCGAGGGCCGTGGCGGAGCGTTTCGATAATTCGATCATTCTTTTCTGTGTCATCGCTGCATTCAGATAGAAAATAGTCAGGTTCCGGACGAAGCGTCACCGAGGCGAGGGTCTCCATCGAATCTTCCGGATCATAAAAGTGTCGGAGATCGTTGAAGGTGTCCTCAGTGACGGTGGCGGTCATCAACACGGTGCGGACGGACGGACAACGCTTTCGCAATTCCTGCCACAAAGGGCTCAACGTTTGAAACGCAGGTCGAAATACAGCACCCCACTGTCCCACCAAATGAGCCTCGTCGATCACGAAGGCTTGTAGCTCGCCTCTGTCTGCAGTCGTCAACAATCTCCTTTTCAAAGGCCCCACCAAACTTTCCGGCGAAGCAAAAAGCATGCGTTGCGTCCCCTCGTCAATTCGTTTCAAAATGGCACTTTTTTCCTCATCTCGCAGACCAGTTCGCCATGCACCGATAGCGTCAGAAGATTCAGGGAAAAACTGCCGCGATAGCTTCACCTGATCTATCGCCAAAGCTACTGTGGGAACGACAACAATGGACAAGCCTCGTTGTTGCTTTCCTACCATAGAGGCGGCAAGGCCAACCATACTCTTCCCGCTTCCAGTCGGTAAAATCACCAATCTTACAGATCCCGGGGGAGAAAGCACTACTGACCGAACGGTCTCCGCCTGAGCAACCGATAGGTAGCGAGCCACTCCCGTTACCTTTTCTGCCAGAGCGGGATCGCATGGTATCTCAGTGGGTAGTTCGGTCAACAATTTGGGGTGACGGGGTGTTTCCTTTTCTGCGGCCAAAAACGGTAATGCCGATTCTCCTCGGTCATCCTCATTCCCAGCCAAATGCAAAACTTGTACCCAATCAGGCTCCCACTCGTCAGCTTCAATCTCCAGAAGGACATGCTTAGAATCGTTCTCGGACGCATCGGCGCCTCTGGTGATCAGTCTACAACGGCATCCACATTTCTCCCAAGCTCTCTCTGAAGGCCATGGATCCATACCGCACGGGACTTGAACTCTTTGAACATTCCTTAGCTTGCCTGCTTCATATCGCAGCATGTGACGGATAAGAACGGCAAGATCAACCGGCCCAACCCTATCGATCTCTGCCAACGCCTTCCGCAATCGTTCGTGTGGCCGTTCAGAATAACTTTCCGCAGGAACAGGCATTTCCGGCCATGCTCTCAGAATAGCCTTAAGTTCCGCAAATGGGTTCATGAATTTTTTGCTGCCTCGGATAACGGAACTGCCGACAGGAACGCGACGCCACATGCATCGAGCCTCATGGATGGAGTTTTAATCCCCTCCGATATAATCGATGCCTGTTTCCCTACTTCAGCTAAATCCTGCTCCAGTTCCTGTTTCCGGGCGTCGTTGCCGTCTTCTACTGCGTCAATTCGGCTTCGAATCTGCTCTTCTACTAGGGCGGCACTAATCTTGTGACGCCTCAGCGCTTCGTCGATTCTTTCATCGAGTGCTAGACGCTCTCTAGCAGTTATCATGGCTTTCGGCCTGGCTGCCTCGCAAAGATCTCTCCAATCAGAAATTCCCGATGCAATGAGTGCAAAAGGCCAGAACTCGGGCCGAAGATTGATATCTTCCTCAGAATACGAAAGTTCCAAAACTTTCAGGATATTTTCGTTTGGAGGTAACAGGTCCTGGTCGAGCCAAATAGTCTCGACTGCAGGACGAAGTATTCCATCAGCCTTCCTCTTGAGACTCTCGCTCGAAGAATACGGCAGTGCAGCCTCGACAATGTAGTCAAATCGAATGAAGGCCCTTGCCACATGGGCTTCGCCTTCATTCTGCCCCAGAACCTGAGATTGCCGCCAAAGAGCAAAAGACGTGCCTCTGTCGTCCCAAGCTAAGTGAGAACGCACAGCCTCAATCATTCGATTTCCCAACCTCCCAAGATCAACGGAACGTGCTATCGCCTTTGGACGCTTAAACACTAAAGCCGGCGTCAGAGCTTTGCGATTGCCATCGGAATTGATCATGGACTCAATGGCCTCAGAATAGAATTCCTTTAGATCAGATATGGATAAAAGCGTTTGAGGGCCATGATCCGTCTCGCGATATTGGTATTGTATTGGACCGTTCTTGACCCCCTCCTTCTCCTTTTTTCGAAACTGAAGAAGATCTACCATCCATTTTTCGAAAGCAGACTGAAACGCATCAGCATCTTCGTCGTAATTACAGATTTCTGCGACCAATTGATTTTCCCCATCCTCATTGAGTTCAACCTCAAGTGAATCGAGGTCATCCTGGTTCCGGATTTCACGCCACTCAGTTTCAATGCGACCGCCCTCCCCTATAAGTCGTTCCGCGGCAACTCCGATGGCCGAATCCCCTTCCTCGAACAATTTATGAAGAAGTGCCTCCATCTCCTCTTCCACCACATATTGAAGCGATGCGATTGACCGTTCGAACACCTTCCATGCTGAATTCAGACAGGATTCCCAACCTTCCCAATATGGAGATTGTTTTCGATGAATCGCGAAAGATTTTACGGGTTTCCCCTTCCCGAAACGATCCAGCCTTCCAATTCGTTGTTCCAATCGATTTGGAGAAAAGGGGAAATCCAGATGCACCATACAAGAATTGTTCCCGTGAAGATTTAGACCTTCCTCTGCCCGGTAATCACATATCAAAACGTCTGCTGTATTATCATTCCACTGGTTGATCCAATCAGACTCTTTTAGGGAGTGGCGAACTATTCCAATATGCCTGGATAGTCGCACTACGTTGAACAGATCATCCGCCAATGCCGGGCAGGTTGCGAAACAAACAACCTTCACCTTGTGCGTGAGCAAGAGATCAATTGTCCGAGAAATCTGCTCCAAATAGTGTTTTCGACTATTGGTGAGAGATTCAGCCATTTTAACGACTTCTTCCAAAATCATTCTTTCACCTTCAAACAAAGGAATTTCAGCGAGCCTTCCCCCGATTTCTTTAGAAAGTATAGGGCAAAACTCCAGAGACCAGACGTGATCCGAATTTCCCAAACGGATTTTAGCCGCTAAGACAAAGGCCATCCAGTCGCATAGGGCAGATTCGAAAAGGGTCTTAAACACGAACTTCAACTCGCGAGCATTCAATGAATCATCGGAGTCTTCCCACAGCGTTTCCGCGGCCTTTGACCTCCACACCTCAAGAATCTCTTCAACTCTAGATTGCGCCAGGTCATCCCACGGTATCTCCACGTAGTTTCGGCGCCCCGTTACGACCTCCTGGACCGCTTCCCCCCTCCGATTCCTGAGAATTCGACGATGTAGCCGATAGGTTTCGCTGATGTGCAATCGCAACCGCCGCACCTGTCCTTCCAGTGCTTCCGAGTCAAATGACTCGCTATCTTCGTCCAATAATGGCTTCAAGACTGCTAGCATTTTCTGCAGTCGAACGTCATCGGGAAATAGAGAGCCAAGTTGATCAGAGAGGCCTTCTAGAAAGAACGGTTCTGTGGCGGGCGTGAATGTTGCAAAAATGTCAGCCAAAGCCTGGCGTTTCCTTACCCGAGTCCGAAAGCTATCAACATCTTCGAGTTGGTAGACGGTCGGATCCAGCAAATGCAAGAGACCGAGGAAACCGGCCTCATTCCCCAGAACTGGGGTAGCCGACAAAAGGAGTAGTCCTTGGCAATTTTCGGGCACTGACAGTGATTTGATTCGATCAAACACTGGACCGGCCGTAATCTGATGAGCCTCATCAACCACCATAAAATCCAAAGGAGCACCATCCCATTTTACAATCTCCTCATGGGACACAAATTCAATATCATGTCCAAAATCTGGACCGATCTGGCAGCGGGTTCGGAGTTCATCTTTCCACTGTGTGAGCAGTCCTTCCGGAACGACGATCAAAATGGAGTGGCGATTTGGACGATCGAGAATGTGCTGGCGAAGGACTATACCAGCTTCGATAGTTTTCCCAAGTCCTACCTCATCAGCGAGCAAATACCGCTTTACTGGATCAGTTAGGATTCTCCGAACAACCTCCACTTGGTGCTGTTCAATCTCTACCGCAGACGAAATCAACCCCGTCATTCCCATCGAAGAAGCGCGCTGTCTTACCAAGTGAGAAACTAGTTCATGCCTCGAACTGTGAAAATATGGAGACTCCGTAAGTTTGGCTTGCAAGTGCTCCCAAGGATCTTTTAAAGGCCTCGCCCATCGGGCATAGACCTCCGCAGCTGGGACGCTTGCAGTCTCCTTGTTGGGAAGAGAGATGAAAACCGTTCCTCCTCCGTCTTGATCGTAATTCACGTGCCCCTGGACACGGCCCATTCTCCAACTTCCGATCTCCCGATCCAAGTAATAGACTCGGGTCTGGCGATGGAGCAACACAATCCTCAGGGAAGACATCGCAACTTCTATCTCCTTGTGATCACTGTCTACGGGCGAATCAAAATACTCGACTGTGGCAGAGATGCGGTTTGAATCGGTGATTTTCCCGACTCCGCAGTCGTTTTCAGATGTCTCGACGAACTTTCCCACATGAGGGTTTACCCTCACTCTTGAGCGGACATTCTCTTCCTCAAAATCGCTCATAATTATACAAATTGAAGAATCGCGCATGCCGAGCGACCGCCGTTGATGAGCAAGCAGCGGGGACTTCCTCCACGGTTCTTTTTCAACACATCGAACCCCACCCCAGACCGTATTATAAACGGCATGGGCGTTCGAATCTCTAGATGGAAGTCAATCGCAACCCACTTCAAGACCAGGTGGATCAGATCTCGACACTTCCACCAGATCGCTTCTTTGTTAGGAGACAACTCGGCCAGAGGACCGGACAAATGACTATTATGAGCATGAATGAAAGTAAACATAGAATACAAAAAGATTAACGCGCCCCATCGCCAATAAGGCCATGCCCTACCACTCCTACGAACGTGTTTAAACATCGAAATTCTAGACGTATGTTAGAGTTCGCTGGAAAGGTGGGGAGAAAATAATTTCCGCATATCCGTTAGTCTCTATAGAGGCGAATCCCCCTTCTGTTCTTCTTCCCTGAAAATCGTCTCCATCGGTGCGCTAAGGTCAGCAGCATCGGCATCCATTACCCGCATCGCCCTGACCTTTCGCCCAAACGCGCGACCGGAGTCTCTGGCCATAAAGCAGTTATAACTATCCACGCTTGCTGCGTTGTGAGCATGTATATTCATCTGCGACGCAGTGGCAATAGCATCCTGACCGGCAGCCAGAAAGAGAAATTGCCACCAACCCACACGAGAACCGCTTCGCCTCAGGATTCGAAAGCGTGATGACCTTGAGATTCGGATGTTTGGGCAGTTTCTTTGCCTTGCTTCCACCGCAGAAGAGCAGAATAGGCGAGGCAAATTCGGTTTTTTCGGTGATTCCACAAGCGTCCAGATATAAATCACCTAGCAAAATGAGGTTCAGATCCCGCTTCCCTGACATCAGGACGGCGAAAGTCTTTGCCGACATCCAACTGCGCCGCCCACTCTCGCAGTTCGCCCTTTTTCATGCCGGTGAAGGTGGCCTCGTAGGGGGCAATATTGCGATCGGATGGAATCAGCCCGTAGCCGGCGGAGAGGATCTCGAAATCCAGATCAAAAGTTCCCTTTTTCCCTCGAATCAGATCGATCCCCTGCATGAGGCGAACATGCTGCTGCCCCGAATAAAGTGCCTCGGCCGACGTCGGCTTAGATGAGATCTCCTTCTCACGTTTCTTAACGTGTGCCGGCCCAGATTGGTAGTCCTCAAGCGTCAACTGTACAGGATCACTCACATGCTTCTCGCCGGTGCAGGATGTGAGGATCAGGGGTTTCGTACAATTTGTCATTTATAAATAGAGATTGGAGGATGCATTGCAAAGCCCTTTCCTACCAATTACACAATCGCGGTTTTCACAGGGATCAGAAGCTGGACAGAACCTCTGCGACAAAAGCTGAGATGCGCTACTCTGCCCACCGAAAGCAAGTATTTGAAGATCAACCAGAGATGCCCTCATTCCCCGGGATATGGCAAATGCCTGAACTCGTCGAACCACCTCTTGAAGATTGGCTTCTCCAGTCTCCTTTTGGACAATCCCAATTCTCCGCGCTAACCGCATGATAATCAGATCCGGCTTCACCGCATCGTGATCTAGATCCAATAGCAACTGGAGCAACGAAGTCGTATTCTGGAAAAACGGCATCTTCCGGGACCGGAGATCGGCGCGTAAAAGTAGAAAGCCGTCCCAAAACTTGTCGACGTCGCCTCCTGATTTTAACCGTTGAGGGATCTGGAAACCTTTCAGATAGTTCGCGAAACTCCCATGCTCCATTGCGAGATCGCGCATCACCTTGGCGGCATTGACCATCGCGTCCACCTTCCCCCTAAATCTCATGTGTCCAAGGGACTTCCAATATCGTCTCCGGATCGCTTCCGGCTTTTTCAGTGACAATCGCTCTACTTCAAAATTCGCAAAAGCTTCAGAAAACACCAGTTCATTGATTAACTTATCTATCAACCTGGACTGCGCCCCCTGACTGAAGGCAATAGCAACACAGATACGCCGCATCATTTCGTGATCATCAGGTATGGGATCACACCTTTTTCGAGACGTCCGCTTTGCTTCGCATTTCCAGTCCGACAATCCATGCGACTTCGTCTGGACCGCGATCAAATCGAGGGCCGCAGAATATTGCTGAAATGCCCTCTCCACTGGCATTTTTAACAATCGCTTGATCGGACGACGGCAAAAGCATTGTGATCATGGATGCTCTCATGATTCACCGTTTTCACCGTAAACGACGCAATTCGGGGATCATCCCTAAGTATGGCTGCCGCGTTCCGAACGACGTCTTCGACGAAGACGGGATTGTCATACGCTTCTTCGGTAACGTGTTTCTCGTCAGGCCGCTTCAGAAGGGAATAAATCGGGGCTGAACCAGACCGCTCCGCAACGCCGACTAGATCCTCGATCAAGATAAACTCCCAGGATCCATCCTCTTTCCTCGCCGGCGTCACCTCGGTGGTTACGTATCCCCGTTGATTGTGCGCCCCGCGTGCGCTGATCTCTTTACTGCAGGGGCAGAGCGTCGTCACCGGAGTCTCGACACGAAGAGTGAAATCATCCTTCGATCCATTCGATTCACCAATAAACGTGCAATGACACCGCACTTTAGCAGGCATCCCCGTGACCGGTGCCTTCTTGGTGATAAAATAGTTAAAGCCAACCTCAATGTGAGCGCTCTCCGCATCCAACCGACTCTTGAGATCGTGGAGAATGTCAGGAAGCGTCCGCATCGTCACCTCCCCCTCATGCTTAGAAAGCACCTCAAGGAAACGGCTCATGTGAGTTCCCTTGAAATGATGCGGGAGATGGACCGACATTGAAATCTTTGCGGACACGGGCATGGCGTTCCCCTCGGCATCCATCACCTGAATGGGATACTCCAGGTCTGAAATTCCGACACGATCAATGGCAATGCCACGTTTGTCGCCGCTTGCCTGGATGTCTGGAAGAATCTTTTCGCTCATTTGTTATCCTTCAAAATATTCAGCCCTGGAAGTTGCCGTCTCCCACACCCGGACTTTGATGATCCGAACCCCGGATCTCAGCGGGTATTTCTTTTCCGGATTGGCAGAATAAGCTGCCAGTTTTTGGGTGAAGGTGTCGTGAATGACTTTGGCCATGAGTTCCGTAGTAGGATCCTGAAATTCAAAACCGATTACCCTGTCTCCATAGAGATTCTTGAATGTGTCATAGGCTTCGTCATCGGTGTTCATGCACATGGCATGATCCAAGGTGTCGAGGTTATCCTCGACTGCTTGCTTCATGATCTTGAAGTCACAAACCATCTCGTTCTCGTCCAAGTCTTCCGCCTCGAGCACGAATTCAACTTTCCGAGTATGCCCGTGTGGAAATTGACACTTGTCTGGATGCTTCGAAAGCATGTGGCCGTTTTCAATATCGATGGTTTTGCAGATTCTGAGGGGCAAAGAAGAAGATTAATTTACAGTAGGGGTGAGACAATCGGAGGGGGCAGTCTTTTTATTACATGAAATCACTTTCAATTCGCTCGAAAGCCTCAATCACATCTTCATCTGTAAGGTCATTGAAACCGAAATGGAAGTGGTTTTGCTTCTCGATGAGGGAATCGATCAGCGGAAAAGCAGTTTCATCAAGGTGAACACCATCACCAAAAATCTGCACGTCCTCGCCGAAGACCTCGAACTTCCAATGATCAGGATATCGACGCTTTGCTATCTTCGACACGAAGAAGGATCCTTCTAGAAAAAAGCCTCCATCCCCATCCTCGAGTTCAGATTTGCTGATGGCCCAGGCTTTCTGTCCGATAGCCCGGTTCAGAAATGCTTTGGGCTTCCGGGTGAGCCAGTAGACTTCCTCTGAATCCCATGAAAATCGGTGCTCCATGACGTGATCGAGATGGGGAGCCAGGAAGTGCCTGTCGCTTGATCGGTCCATGATCTGTCTCTTATACACATCTGACGCTGCCGACGAAGAGGATAGTGTAG
>OJCB01000260.1_pt1 | contig 21812 bp, 22 predicted proteins | sample 1591501 | NCBI WGS metagenome assembly OJCB01 (sample SAMN05416813, study PRJEB24817) | seawater metagenome | isolation source: Sea water | place: Canada:Atlantic | collected 2013-07 | reverse complement strand
TCAGCCTCGGTCTCGTGGGCTCGGAGATGTGTATAAGAGACAGATCAAGGAGGTTGTCGATTCTGTCGATATACCCTTTGTGGATTTGCCGGTTTACCTCTTTTCCAATGGAATCAAGCTCCCTGAGGTTGTTAGTGGAACCGCCGATGTCTTCGCGATGAAGGGATGCGTCTTCGGAGGCTTTCGTCATTTTCCTCCCCCGGCGCTGGAAGTCGGAAATTTTTCTGACAGCAAGTCGATTCTACTTGTTCGCGATCCGCGCGATATTCTCGTATCGTTTTATTTCTCGATGTTGAAGAGCCACGCGATTCCCAAAAGCGGGGCCGCACGCGATACTCTTCTGGCCGAGAGGGAGCGGGTTTCCGATTTCGACATTGATGAGTTTGTCCGTGAAAAATCAGCCTTCGTTATCAAGCAGTTTCAGAGATATGAGCGTCAACTTCTTGCCAAGCATTCCGGCAGTTGCCGTCTGTTTCGTTACGAAGATGTTATCTTTGAAAAGACACAGTGGCTCAGCGATGTGTGCCAGTGGTTTGGCTGGAACGTTGATCCTGCCTTGATTGAAAAAGTGGCCAATGCTCACGATATTCGGCCGTCGGAGGAGAATACAGACGCGCACATCCGGAGGGTAGCACCCGGGGATCACCGGGAAAAATTAAGTGAGGAGACCATTGAGTGGCTCAATCAGGAATTGCGGGAAACGGTCGCACCTTTTGGGTATGATTTAACCTGATGTGTTGCCTTGAAACAAGGCCGGTCAGTTAGGAGAAAGGGATAGCATTTATGTGGATTTTTATCGGTGGAATGATTCGATCTGGATCGACTTTGGAGTACGATATAGCGATCGAGTTGGCGGTTAAGTATCTTGGGGGAATTACCCTTGGGTATCAGGAGGTCGCAGAACTGGATTCCCTTTTGAGGAAAGACGGAGAACTGATCCCGGCACCGGAAGTGCCCACGGTGGTCAAGACTCATGTCTGCACACCGGACATCCAATCCATTCTAAAAGGTGATTCCGGCGCTAAGGCTTTTTACACTTATCGAGATCTCCGCGATGTGACCGTTTCGGCGAAGCGTCAGTTTAAGCTTAGCTTTGAAGATATTCGCAGGAAGAAGTGGATTGAGTCATCTATCGTCGACTATTTCCTCTGGACCGGTTGCTCAGGAGTCGAAGTGACTTCCTATGTCGATTTGATTGGCGACCGGGAGCGCGCGGTATCCAAGATAGCGGAGCATCTTGGAATTGAGATTTCCGGCGACGAGGTCTCCCGTATCGCTGAGAAATTCTCGCCGGAGCAGCAGAGACTTCGCCAACCCGATGAAGAAGCGGAGGGCAAGGACGGTTCACTCGAACTTCACCCTGGACATGTCGGTAAAGGGGCCGTTGGAGCTTGGAAAAAGGATCTACCTGAGGAAGAGGTCAAGGAATTGGAGCAACGCTTCGGAGGATGGATGAAAGAGCGGGGCTTCGAATTGAGCGATGCAGGTGACCTTTGTTCCTACGATTCGTTTCTGGAAGAGATGCTCCGGGAGCAGTCCAGTGCGTCCCGGCTTCACGAGCAGGTGGTCCGTGAGAAAGAGGCTGAATTGAAACGGGTTTACGCCTCAGTGGACGAATTGGTAATGGAGAATGAACTGCTTCAACAATCTCCTCTGAAGCGCTTTTGGCAGTCTCTGGGTGTCAAAAAGTCCGGATAGTAGGATTTCTTCGCCATCTCAATTGCGAGTGGCCAGTCCTGACGAAAGTCTAAGCTTTAAGCGTCCACTCATGGAGCCGGAACCAATTCACGTGACACGCACCTCCCTACCGGTGCTGGAAGACTATGTCGACCATCTGAAGGATATCTGGGAGAGCGAACGGCTGACGAATCATGGCGGGAAGGTGCAGGAACTGGAAGCCTCTCTTGCTGCCGCGACCGGGGTGAAGCACGCTCTTTGCGTCGCCAATGGAACGATCGCTCTCCAACTGGCAGTGCGGGCCCTTCATCTCGAGAAGACAGAAATTGTCGCTTCCCCTTTTTCCTATATCGCCTCTGTTTCGAGCCTCTTGTGGGAAGATTGTCAGGTTACTTTCGCGGATATCCTGCCGGGTGATCTGACGATAGATCCGATGGCCCTGAGTAAGTCGATTACCGATAAAACTCGCGCGATTATACCGACTCATGTTTACGGCTTTCCCTGTGAGGTGGATGCAATCGGGGAGCTCGCGGAGAGCCGAAACTTGCGGGTGATCTACGATGCCTCCCACTGTTGGGGAGTTAGGTTTAAAGATAAGAGCATTTTTCAATACGGCGACATTGCTACGCTCAGCCTTCATGCTACTAAGCCCCTGCAAAGCGGAGAGGGCGGGGTGATTTTTACTGACGATGACGAAGCTGCCGATCGCATAAAATGGCTGCGCAACTTCGGGCACACTGCCCCTGATTCGGAAATCTGCGGACTTGGAATCAATGGGAAATTGTCCGAGCTGCATGCTGCTCTGGGGCTCTGCTCCCTGAAGATGAGCGGTGATCTTCTCCAGCGACGAAAGGATGTCGCCGCCGCCTACGATGATGCTTTTTCTGGAAACGCCGGGGTCATCCGTCCTAAACCGCAGGAAGGGACTGAACGAAATTTCGCTTACTATTCGGTGCTTCTCGAATCAGGTGGAAAAGTGGAAGAGGTAGTCGCCGGATTGAAGCGGAAGAATATTTTTCCCCGCCGCTATTTTCGTCCCGGCCTGAACCGGCTCGGGTTTCGGGAAATACAGCCAATGCCCGTGAGTGAAGATACGGTGGAGCGGGTTCTTTGCCTCCCTCTGTCCGCAGAAATGAAGCCGGAAACGGCAAGCGGGATTGCCGCCGAGTTGTTGGGAATCCTGGAGGGGAAATCCGGCTCTTCTACCTGAAATGACTTTGACCGAAACAGGGAAGCGGAACAGCCACGGCTACCGTTCCGCCGCTTATGCCGAAGCGATATTGCAGCCGGGCGAACACGTGGTGCCCCTGCCTGCTGCTGGGGGCTGGGCGGTTTCCCGTCCCATAGATCCAATCGGTGGCGGGGAAGTCGCGGCCTTCGATGGCAGCGCTTGTTATCCGCTGTGTTCCCTCAGTGACTGGGATCAATTGCCCGGGGACCTGAAGAATCTATCACCAGAGTGGATTTCGTTTTGTGCCGTAGTCGATCCCCTGGACGAAGTGAGCGCGGGCACTCTCGAGCAATGTTTTCCGGACCGACTCATTCCCTTCAAGACGCATTTCCTGGTCGACTTTTCCGGCGATGCCGAAGTGACCGAGATCATTGACCGGTCCCATCTGCGGAAAGCGCGTAAAGGACTCCGGGAGACCGAGGTGAGGCACTTGGAAGAACCGGCGGAGATTGCAGATTCCTGGGTAACTCTTTACGGAAACCTGATCGAGCGTCATTCAATTCAGGGGGTGGCGGCATTCAGCGAGGCTTCTCTCAGGGCGCAACTCGATGTGCCGGGAGTGGAGCCTTTCGCCTGCTACAACGAGGGCGGAGAATGCATCGGGATTGTGCTCTTTCTCCGGGACGGTGACCGGGCATATTATCATCTTGGCGCCTATTCTGAAGAGGGATACCAACAGCGCGTTTCCTTCGGGATCTTCCTGACCGCTTTCGAATGGTTGCGGGGACAGGGAGTCCGGGTGATTAATCTCGGCGGCGGAGCCGGATTGACGGTGGAGCCGGGAGACGGGCTCGCCCGATTCAAGAAGGGTTGGTCAAACGCCAGCGGGACCGCATATTTTGGGGGGGTCGTGCTCCAGCGTGACGAGTATATGAAGCGGTCCGGGGGAAGTGATGATCCCGGCAATTTTTTTCCGGCCTATCGCGGCCGCAATTGAGGTAAACGATGACAGTAGAAGAAATATTCAAAACCGTATTCGGAATTCCCGAAAGCGATGTGACCGACTCTCTTGAGTTGAAAGAAATCTCGTCATGGGATTCGATGAGTCACATGGTGCTGATAACTCAAATCGAACAGGAATTTGAGATCGAAATGACTGGTGACGAAATCGCCGATCTGGATTCCGTTCAAAGCGTCAAAAAAGTGGTCGCCAGACACAGGGAGGGCAAGTGATTCTGCAGGAATCCAGCGTATTGATAACAGGTGGTGCCGGCGATGTCGGTCGTTTCCTGGTGGATGGATTGAGATCGAAATGCAAGGCGGTTGCCTTGCTCGATCTCGACGATGAGAAATGTGAAGCACTGAAAGCGAAAGGCGTCCCTTTTGTAGAGCAGTGCGATCTGACTGATCCCGAGCAGATAGCGAACAGCTTCGATGCCTTGGAGGAGTCAGGGTTTGTTCCCGACGTAATCGTGAACAATGCCGGGCTTATATACAGTGAGCCTCTCTACAACATGCTGAACCGGGAGGACGGACGCCATTCTCTCGATGGATGGCAACGTACGATGGCGGCGAACGTTGATACCACTTTTCTCGTGACCAGGGAAATGGTCAGCCGCTGGATGAAGAAAAGGAAGAAAGGATCCGTCATCAATATCAGTTCGATCTCTGCTGATGGAAATCCCGGGCAGACTGCTTATTCCGCAGCGAAAGGGGCGGTCATTTCGATGACGAAGGCATGGGCAAAAGAGTTGGGGCCGATGGGGCTGCGTTTCAATGCGATCGCTCCCGGATTTTTTGACACGGCTTCCACGTCGAAGGCCCTGAATGAGGCAATCATTGATCGGATCAAGAGTTCGGTGCCCCTTCGTTCTCTGGGTGATCCTGCCGATCTCCTCACGGCGGTCGCATTTCTCATTGAGAACAATTACGCAAACGGAATGGTGCTTCGTCTCGACGGAGGTCTTACGATTTAGGAAAACCTTTTGGTTCATTTGTTAGAAATGACCTACACACATAACATCGCCGGAAAGCTGGATGACGTTGCCGGGAAATTCGGCGATCGAGTCGCGTTGAACTGCGGACAAGACGAATCTGTCACTTTTACTGAACTGCGTGAACGCAGCCTGATATTCGCCTCTTTTCTTTCGGGTAAAGGGATCTCGAAGGGCGAGGTAATTGCGATTCTGAATGACAAGTCGCCGGATGGATTTGCATTCATGCTGGGTTGCCTGAGAATCGGGGCGATCTACACCAACCTCGATCCGGAAAGCCCCCCCGAAAGGCTCAAGCGAATCCTGGACCAGTGTCAGCCCGCTCTTGTTGTTTCCTGTTTTGATTCAAGCGAAGGAGCGCCTGTGCTCACAACTCTCGGGGAATTGGGCATGGAAGTCGTTCCAGTGACGGAAGCGGGCACCATCGGAAGCGAAGAACAGGGCGGAGACTTCCCCGAGGTTACAGGGTCCGACCCCGCCTATCTGATGTTCACTTCCGGTTCGACCGGTTACCCGAAGGGCGCCGTGATTTCTCATGGGAGTTTGTTGAACTTTGTCGACTGGGCTGCTGACTGTTTTGAAATCACACCGGATGATGTGCTGACAAACGTCAATCCGATCTACTTCGATAACTCGGTGTTCGACTTTTACGCTTCGGTTTTTAATGGAGCGACTCTCGCGCCTGCGTCACAGGCGGTGGCACGTGATCCTCGACGACTGGTTGCCTTTGTTGCCGAGCGGAACTGCACCATCTGGTTTTCGGTTCCTTCTTTGCTCGTCTATCTGCTCACGACCCGGGCACTTAAGTCGACCGACTTTCCGTCGGTCAGAAAAATTATTTTTGGAGGCGAAGGGTTTCCCAAGCCGAAGTTGAAACAGTTGTTCGATCTTTTCGGGGACCGTATCGATCTAGAAAATGTCTACGGTCCAACTGAAGGGACCTGCATTTGCTCGGCTCACACGGTGGGCGAATCCGATTTCGAGGACATGTCCATCCTCACTACTCTCGGATTCATCGCGAAGAATTTTGGCTATGAAATCCTGCCTCAGGGTGAGGATGAAAATTTCGGGGAGTTGTTTCTGACTGGTCCCCAGGTCGGGATCGGTTACTTCCGGGATCCGGAGCGAACTGCTGATTCCTTCGTCCAGAATCCGATGCACAACGATTTCCGCGATATCGGATACCGGACCGGCGACCTCGTGCAACGGGATGAGAAGGGTCACCTTCATTTTAAAGGGCGGGTCGACTTCCAGATCAAGCACATGGGCTACCGTATTGAGCTTGAGGAGATTGAGTCCGCTCTCAACCTTCTCAAAGGAGTCAGGGAAGCGGTCGCGCTTTACGAAACTCTCGGAGATGGTCTTGGGATGATCCTCGGATATGTTGCTGCTGATTCGGATTGTTCGCCCGACGAATTACTTGCCGATGCGGCGAGATATCTGCCTCCCTATATGATGCCAAAACGGATCGCAATCCTTGAGGTCCTGCCGAAAAATGCCAACGGAAAGATTGATCGGGGTGCTCTTCGGGCGAATAATTGATCTGATCGTATCTTACTAAACTGAAATGAAACCTGTAGTTCTCTTTGGCTGTGGAAAAATCGCAGAGGTAGTCCTTCATTATTTGCAGGATGACGAACGATATGAAGTCGCTGCTGTGACAGTGGATCGCGAGTTTCTTCCCGGCGAAACCTGGAATGGACTGCCAACGGTCGCTTTTGAAGATGTGCAGGAAAAGTATCCTCCGGCTGACTTCGATATGTTTGTCGCACTCGGTTACCAGCAAATGAACGGACTTCGCGCCGGAAAAGTGGAGGCTGCCACTGCCAGTGGTTATGAGCTCATTTCCTACGTTCATCCGGACGCTGCTGTTCCCTCGGACTGCGAGTTCGGACCGAATTGCTTCTTCATGCAGAACACTCTGATTCATCCCAAAGTGAAACTGGGGAGCAATGTCTTTGTTTGGAGCGGGGCGATGGTCGGGCATCACAGCGTCATTGGTGATCACTGCTGGCTCACATCCTGTACGAATATTTCGGGTGTAGTTACCGCCGGTGAAAAGTGTTTCTTTGCGGTGAACAGCACTGTCGGACACGGTGTGACCCTGGGGAAAGAATGCTTTGTTGGTGCGAATGCATTGGTGGTGAAAGATGGCGAAGATGGTCAGACATTCATCGTTGAGGCAACGAAAGCACATCGTCTGACCAGCGCTCAATTTCTCCGCCTTTCCAAATTTGATGACCTGTAAACCATGAGTGATAAACCGAGAGACTACCGATGCAAAGGTCTGGAGACCGCGAAGTTTGACTGGCGGAGGGATGCTTATTACGAGTCCTTGCCCAAGGTGATTGAGTTGGCGGGCGAGCCACAAAATCTAATTCACCATTTCCCAGCTTACACTGGTCATGTCACTATGGCCCGGTTTCTGGCACTGTATGAAGCCTACAAAATGACCATGGGGTTGTCGGGGCATATTGCAGAGGCGGGTGTTTTCAAAGGAACTTCGGTGATTCAATTTGCTAAATTGATGCAGCTTTTCGAGCCGGAATCTCTCAGCCTCGTCTTTGGGTTCGACTGGTTTCAGGGAAACAAGCCAGAGGGAGAAGAAGCCGACCTCGTTCCTGAAGGTTCGTATTTTGCAAGCTACGAGGAGGTAAGTGAACTGGTTTCAGTGCAAGGCCTCGATCCCATTGTTCGTTTATTGAATATGGATCTTTCCGGTCCGGAGCTGGAAGCTTACTTCGAAGATAACGATCACCTCCATTTCAAAATCGTAATGCTTGATTGTGGGCTCTATGAAGTAGTAAAGACCTGCCTGCATTCATTTTGGAAACGTCTTGGTGTTGGAGGTATTCTCATCCTGGACAATTTTAATCACGAGACCGCACCGGGTGAGGTAAAAGCGATTCGGGAAATGTTGCCATCGGCAAAAATCGAGACCTTCCCTTTTTGCGCGCAGCCTTCCGCTTACATTGTGAAGCAGGCGTAGAGCCGTGACCATGCATCCCCGGTGGAAAAAAATGGGGCTGATCTTCCGACCGGAAGGGCAGCACGGTTGGATGAACAGCCATGCCCAGGTTCCGACGGTTCTGGTTGACGAGCAGAACGAGTTGGTTCGTGTGTATTTCGCTAGCCGCCCGGAACAGTCTTTGAGTCTGACGACCTACGTTGACCTCGACATTCATGACCTTTCCCGGGTAGTGTATCTTCACCCCGACCCAATATTGTCACCCGGCGGGATGGGAATGTTCGACGAGCATGGTATCATGCCGAGCAGTGTGGTCCGGAATGGCGATCAGGTTTTCCTTTACTACAGTGGGTGGTCACGCGGGACAACACTCCCCTACAATAATTTTACGGGCCTGGCTATCAGTGAGGATGGCGGCCGGACTTTTGAAAAATTCAGCAAAGGTCCCATCATTGATCGAACGCCGACGGAGCTCTATTCCGCCACCTCACCTCACGTGCACCGCAAAGGTGAAAACGATTGGTGGATGATTTACTGTTCCGGCTTGGACTGGGTTGAGGTAGATGGGAAACTGGAACATCTCTACGATTTAAAGGTGGCCCGATCAGATGATGGAATCCGTTGGGACCAGGAAGGTAATACGGCGATTGGGCAGGCTCATATGGAAGAGGCGATCACCAAGCCGACGGTTGCGAAACTCGGGGATACTTATGCGATGTGGTTTTGTTTCCGGGGAGCTGGAGATTTTCGGGGCGGAAAAAATTCCTATCGCATCGGCTACGCGGAATCCACTGACTTGATCCATTGGGAACGTCGGGATGAGAATGCGGGAATTTCATCTTCTGACGGCGAATGGGATTCTGAAATGATCGCCTATCCTGCTGCGATCAAAATTAAGGAAGATTACTATCTTTTCTACAACGGAAACGATTTTGGCAAAGACGGTTTCGGCATAGCGCGACTCGAGAACTTCTCATAGATGACCGAATATGACTTGAAGACAGAGCGGCTGACAATGCGCCCGGTGTGTGTTGAAGATGCCGATGCCTTGTGGCCTCATCTTTCGAATCCGGAGATTCCCCGGGATATGGCCTGGGAAGCACATCAGGAATTCGCTGAGACCATCGCTTTCCTAAAGCGGGCGGAGGAAGGTTTAGAGCTCGGGCATACCGTACATTGGGCGGTTTTGCTTAATGAGAGGATTGCCGGGTTGTTTTCCCTGATTGCGATCAAGCGCCAACATCGGGCAATCACTTATGATCGTGCTGAATTGGCGTATTGGTTGGCGCCTGAGTTTCAAAGGAAAGGAATCATGACTGAGGCAGGCATTGCTGCTATTCGCTTTTCCTTTGAAAAACTGGGCTTGAATAAGCTGGTGGTTTCTCATCACGTAGGAAACGTCGCCTCAGAAAAACTGATCAAGAAATTGGGATTCCGCTGGATGTGCCGGGAAAACCGCTCGTTTTGTAAGTGGGGCAACTGGATCGACTGTGAACATTACGAAATGTTGAGCAGCGAATGGCAGGACGCGAATGCTTGAGTTGAGTTGAGGAAGTGAAAGCACACTGATTATGGACAATGTCTTTATAGATCCTGCAACGGGATGTGATCTGGTTTCGGAGAATTCAGAGGAGGGGGGTGAAACGAGCTGGCTCAAGGGAGGAAGCGGGGAAACCTTTGAAGTCGTCAATGGAATTGCTAACCTGGTTTTTCCAAAGGAACTTGCCGAACAGGACCAAGAGGCGTGTGCTTTTTACGACGGCAGGGCGGACCAGTATGATGACACTTTGCATTTAACCTTTGTCACGCATGGGCTCGACGAAAATGAAACGCGTCATTCTTTTATTGAAAAACTGAATCTCAAGGAGTCCAGCAAAGTTCTTGAGATTGCCTGTGGCACGGGTCGGGATTCCGTCTTGATCGCTGACTTGTTAGGAGAGGGGGGGGAATTGCATCTGCAGGATCTGTCCAGCGACATGATGCGTCGTTGTCATGACAAGTTAAAAGACCACGAAGCAGTACAGTCCTTTGCTCTCGCAAACGCAGTGCACCTTCCCTACCGCGACAACTACTTTGATGCGGTGTACAGCTTCGGTGCCCTTGGGGAGTTTTCCGATCAGGCACGAGCCCTTCGGGAAATGGCGCGGGTGACGCGGCCCGGTGGAAAGGTTGTCGTTGGGGATGAAAGCGTTCCTGTCTGGCTTCGGGATACTGAATACTACGGCATTCTCAAAGAGACCAACCCCATGTTTGCTGCCGAGGTCCCATTGCAGCACCTCCCTGTGGAGACTCGAAACACAAGGATTCATTATGTGATTGGGCAGGCTTTTTACCTGATTGAGTTCGAAGTGGGTGAAGGCGAGCCGACAGCAAATTTCGATTTCCCTATTCCCGGTGCTCGCGGAGGTACTTATCGGTCACGTTATGAGGGGAAGCTGGAAGGAGTTACGAAAGAGACCAGGGAACTGGCTTGGAAGGCGGTAGGCGAGTCGGGCGGTGATATGCATTCGTGGTTGGATAATGTTGTTCGCGCCGCTGCGACTGAATCACTGAAAAGCGGCGAGCGCACCGATCAGCTTGAGCGCCACTAGGCTGAATTAATTTATTGAAAAGAATCCGTGAGTATTCGCTCTTACATCCACATAGGTTCCGCCAAGTGCGCCAGCACTTCGCTGCAGGAGCACTATTTTGACAAGCATCCCGAACTGTTTCATCTGGGATGCTCGGCAGGAGGTCTCGTTCCGCCGTATTACAATCCTGCGGTGAAGCTTGCGCTGGAGTGGGATCTGCGGCTTGCCTGCGATTTTGTCTACGATCACGAGCGGGTCAGCGAAACCTTTGCGGACTGCGGAAAGGATTTTGCGGACTCGGGACGAAAATACATGGGGATCTCTTCGGAGAGTTTTACCATGAGCATGCACCATGAGTGCGACATTACCCAGACGGCGGATCGCCTCTGCAGACTGTTCGGAAAAGAGAGCAAGATCCTGTTCATTACCCGAAGTCAGGATGATCACCTCAAGTCGATCTACAAGGAGTGGATCTGGGGCGGGATGCCCTTGACCTGGCGGGAGTTCCTCAATGCAATTTTCTACGGACAGTTTCAGAGTCTATATTCTGAATTGTTCTTTGACCGGATAGCCGAATACTACGCGAATCTATTCGGAAGGGAAAACCTCCTCGTTCTTCCCGTGGAACTCCTCTTCCAGAATCAGGCGGATTTTCTGACCCGGATCAGCAATTTCCTGGAAATCGAGGATTGCATACACGAACTCCCCAATGCGAACAAGGCGCGGCCTGAAAGCATGGTGGAGCATATGCGGCAGATGAACGAGGTGAACCGGCACAATATCGGCCGCAGCGTAATGGAGCCGGCCAATACCTTTCGTCATGATGAATATTACACCGAGATTTTGGGAATGCCTGCTCCCCCGGACAATGATGCAGACATCCGGCGCAAGCGGCAGAACGTGAGGTTGACTCAATTGGGGGATTCCGATGGCAGCAATCATGCGATGAAACTCGACTGGACTGCAGATCCGGTGGTGGTGGCTCATATGGAGGAGAAGTACCGGGAAGGCAACGGGCGTTTGGCGGAGTATCTTGATTTGGATTTAGGCCAGTGGGGGTACGAGAAATTGAGCATCACCAATCGTTCTGAAGACGATTCGGGGTGGAGGAAATGGCTTCCAAAGTCCGGCGCATAGGAGATTAGTCGCTGTTGATTAATCAAAAATAGACAGCTTTAGTCACCCAGAAGAATGAGTAAATCCATCGACAAGACGGAGATCCGGTTTGCGGCGAACCGGGAGGATCAGGATTTTCCCGAGTGGACGGCGAAGGTCCCCGAGCGCTGCTACATTATTGCGTCGACTCCCCGCTGCGGCAGCACGCTCTTGTCGAAGGCGCTCGCCGCGACGGGGCTTTGCGGGCGTCCGCATGAGTACTTCAATCACCTCCATGTTGAAGACTTTGATCGTCGCTGGGATTTCTTTCCGCCCGATTTAATTACCAAGAACAGCCTCGCCCGGGGAAGGCGGCGCCCGGTTCCCGATCTGGGCCGGTACACTTCAGGGCTTATCCGGCACCGAACTTCGCCGAACGGGGTCTTCGGTGCCAAGATTCATTACTGCCATATTGACAGTCCGATGATGGGCGGCGTGTGGCCTCACCAGCTATTTCCGGGCGCACGATTCATTCACATCAGCAGGGAGAACACCGTGAGGCAGGGGGTCTCGCATGTAAAAAAGGGATTGCTGGGTGTTGAACAGACTGCGAACGCGAAGAACCGTCACAAGCTGGTTTATGACGGGGAGTCCCTTCTTTCCAGCGTGCGCTGGATGGAGGAGCAGAACCGCGCCTGGACGAAATACTTTGACCGTTTTCAACTTCCTGTCTTCCCAATAAGCTACGAGGAAATCGTGGGGAATTATGAAGAGGGGATTCGCTCGGTCCTTTCCTTTCTTGAAATCGATTTTCCAGGCACCTTTGAAGAGCCGCCGACGAGATCGGAGTCCGATGAGTACAATGAGGACTGGGAGCGACGTTTTCGGAAGGAGTTTGGGAAGGTCGTATAAAAAGGCTCGAGCCTGACGGAATACGCCCGGATTAGGGCTGTGGATTTGACGGTCATTGACGCATCATGCCGAAACTGGAATTCGTATTTGCGATCAGCCCCTCACTCGCGTTTCTCTCGCAGGTGCGGGTGTTTGCTGAATCGTTGCGACATCTCGGTGATCCTTACGATTCCGCAATCATTCACGTATGTATCGGGGCAGACTGCGAGCCGATCGATTTGTACGAAGTCGTCCCCTGGACAAGCCGTTACCCGATTCGCTGGCATTGGGCGGAGCGAGAAGATTTTCTCAAGTATTCCTATTCCGCTCAAACGGAGCTCCGCTACAAGGTTCTTGGTGAAGCGGAATTTGCGATTCTCTGTGATGCCGACCTGATCTTCCTGGATCGATTTGACGAACTGATCGAAAAAGCGGAGAAGGGAAGTGGATTCTTCGGGACGATGGCTTTTGCCTCTCCCTTCGCGGGCCAACCGGAACGGACCAACGATGACTGGTGGCAGTATGTCGCAGAACTGGTCGGAGTGAAGGAGTTACCCCTCGACGAAGAGTATCCGCTCCCCGGAATGGGAGGAGCCTTCGAGAGTGACGGTAAAAACTCGCCCCCCTATTTCAATTATGGATTTATCCTGGGACGTCCTGCTGACTGGAAAAGAATCGACGACCTGAACCGCGAGGTCATTGCGAAACTGACGAAGCACATGAAGTCCCGCTTCTATGCGCAGACTGCTTTTACCCTGGCGAACTGCAAACTCGGCATTCCCATGACCGTAGTGGATACGAAATACAATTTTCCGAATTTGCCTCTCATGGAAACAGAGCGGCCTGATTCCCTGGAAGATGCCAGAGTGGCCCACTTCGCGGTGACGAATGTTTTGAATCGTGACGAGATGTTCTGCGGCCGCGAGGCAAGTGATGTTCTGACGAACCGAAACGATTTGAGCGGATTGAATCTTCGCATTCAACAGCGATACCGGGAGTTGCGGGAGGACAAGGAATTCCATGCCGTGGAGACCTGGTTCGACCAGGCGGAAACGGTAAATATGATGCCTTCGAGGTCTGCTTGCGTTCTCGAGTTGGACTCTCGCTTTGCAGAAAGAACGTGGGGTCCCTTCTATATCCTGTGCGGAGACGGCGAAGAGAGCTTTCAGCAACTCGTACATCTTTTCCGGGGAACGCATCTTCTCGGGACTCCTAATGATCAGGCAGGGGCGCTGCGTGACTCGAGCCGGAAACATTGGCCGGTGGAGCATCCCCAACGCTACCGCTGCGAATGGGAGAAGGACGAATACTTGTCGAGAGTTGTTGCTGAAGAGGCCTCCGGAAATGGTGTCTTCGGGTTTTCTATTCCGGAAGAGGCCTTCGAAGAAACCCTCGCTGAATTCGATCGCCTTCCGCCCGGTAAAGGAGCTGCGTCGGATGAAACCAACCCTTTAGCCCGCCAGTTTCCCGGTATCAAGGCCATCACTCTGGATGACAGGAAGTCCTTGTTTCGCAGCAATTGGAAGTCGCGCCTGCAGAAACTTGGGGTGGAAGTGCTGCCCCTGAGATCTTCGGAATTGGAGCAAAATCCGGAGGCGACGTTGAAAAAAGTGTTGGAGTTTCTGGGAGTTTCCTGGGCTCATCTCCGCATTGCAGAACCGGCGAAGTAGGAGGGCGACTGCAATCAGGCTTTTGAGAAAGCGAAGATGGCCACTTGCAAGTGCGCCGACTTGGATTTAGAGACCCCGATTCAGTGAGGACGGGCGATAAGCTTTTGAACGAGAACGAATCAAGAATTTACCTATGAAGAAAGCATTGATAACAGGCATAACCGGGCAGGATGGTTCCTACCTGGCGGAACAGTTGTTGGAAAAAGGTTACGAAGTTCACGGTGTGATTCGCCGGGCCAGTTCCTTCAACACTGGACGCATTGATCATCTGATCGAGGATGAGGAAATCTACAACTCCCAGATGTTTCTCCATCACGGGGATCTGACGGATTCCTCGAACCTCAACCGGACTCTCGAAAAAGTAGCCCCGGACGAGATCTACAACCTCGGAGCTCAGAGTCACGTGAAGGTTTCCTTCGATGTTCCGGAATACACTGCTGAAGTGGACGGCATGGGAACGCTTCGCTTTCTTGATGCGATCAAGGAAACGGGCATGGAAAAGAAGGTGCGATTCTACCAGGCCTCTACCAGTGAGCTCTATGGAAAAGTGCAGGAAGTGCCTCAGTCGGAGACGACACCGTTTTACCCGCGTTCTCCTTACGGTGTCGCGAAACTTTATGGTTTCTGGATCGTGGTGAATTATCGCGAGTCCTACGGGATTCACGCTTCGAACGGAATTCTTTTCAATCACGAATCACCCCGTCGCGGTGAAACGTTTGTTACCCGTAAGATCACGCGTGCCGCCGGCCGGATTCAGGAAGGATTGCAGAAGAAGATTTTCCTCGGGAATCTCGATGCCAAGCGCGACTGGGGTTATGCTCCGGAATACACCGACATGATGTGGCGCATTCTGCAGCGTGAAGAACCCGATGATTACGTCTGCGCCACCGGCGAAATGCACACGGTCCGCGAATTCTGTGAACACGCTTTCCGTGCCGTGGGAATCGAACTCGAGTTCAAGGGAACCGGTGTCGATGAAAAGGGAATTGATTCGAAGAGCGGCGACGTCTTGCTCGAAGTGTCTCCGGATTATTTCCGTCCTACCGAAGTGGAGGAGCTACTCGGGGATCCATCAAAAGCCGAGCGCGAGTTGGGCTGGAAACCGGAAGTGACTTTCCGAGACCTGGTTACGATCATGGCCAAAGCCGATTGGGACCTCGCGAAGAAAGAGCTCCGGCTGAAGTCCTGATCTCCCGTATCCCGGAATCGGAGGAAGCAAAATACGTGAAATGCCAAGTGGTTCTCATTGGAAACGATCTCTCTCGAGATGGCTTTCCGGGAACCCGGCGTGGATCGATCAGCTGGATCCGAAGATTCTGCCGGTGTTTGTCCATCTACCGAAAGCGGGCGGAACCAGCATCAATGATTTCCTGAAGCGAGTTTACGGTCGCGGGTTTCTGAATGTTTCCAATCATGCCCGGGAGTGGAAGCAGCGCCGAACTTCCCCGGATGGGGTGAGATGTCTCGCAGGACACTTTAAATTCGGCTATCACCGGGCCCTGGGGCGTTGTGGAGAGAAAGACTGGCCGAAGGATGGGCTCTTTACCGGGAGGGATATTCGGTATGTGACGGTGGTTCGCGAACCGGTTGCCCGGGTGAAATCGTTTTACCGATATGTGAAAGCGGCGCCCAAACATCGCCTTCACAAGGCCACCATCGGGATGACGCCCCGCGAGTTTTTCGACTACCTCGAATCAATTGGTGTGGTAGAGCCGTGGAATCAGCAGTCGCGACGAATGGGGGGCAAGCCTGAAGACCGTTTCTTTCTCTGCGCTCCGCTCGACGAGTTGGATCGCTTTGTCGAGGTATTAGGCGCGGCATTGGGCTGGCCATCAGAATTGCAGGTGCCGCATTCTAACAAGACGCGCAAGCCGCGCCGGGAAGACGATGGGTTCGATCCGGAGCTGGTTTCGATGATTGAGGAAAGGTCGGCGGAGGATTCGGAACTCTTTCTCGAAGTTAGCGAACGATTCAAAGCGGGGGATTTTCCCGCATTCCGGATTTCTTCCTGATCGGCGTCTATTGCCATGAGTCCTCCGCGTTTCACCATTATTACTGTTTGTCTCAATGCCGGTGAAGCGCTGAGTGAAACCCTCCAAAGCGTGCTTTTGCAGGATTGTGAAGATTGGGAATACCTGATCAAGGACGGGGGATCGACGGACGGATCACTGGACCAGGTTCCGGACGATCCCCGGATACGAATCGACACCTCGCCGGAAAACGGGATCTACGATGCCATGAATGTGGCTGCGAGCCAGGCTCGCGGAGATTACCTGAATTTTCTCAACGCCGGGGACCGTTTCCCGGACAGCGATGTGCTTTCCCGTGTTGCTGCCGCAGTAGATAGCGCAGACTGTCCCGAGTTGATCTACGGTGACTATTTTGACGAGCGGTCTGCCAAGGTAAGGGTGGCTGGTCCTGATTTTTCAAGACGGAGCCTCTATTTCAACGGCCTTTGTCACCAGGCGCAGTGGATTCGCCGGGAGACCTTCGCAAAGGCGGGCGGCCTCGATCTCAGTTACCGCTTTCGAGCAGATCACGAGCTCTTGTTGCGATTGGCGGAGTCCGGAGTAGAGGCGACTTATCTGCCTAAGGTTCTGGCTCTATACGACGGGCAGGGATTCTCTGCCCGGAAAGGGAACCGCAAGTCCCTGGACGAGGAATGGACCCGCCTGCGCCGGACCCGATACAAATCTTCCGAACGATTCAAATGGGGCTTCCGTGCGATGCTCCGCTTTCTTTGGCTGAAGCGCCTCATCCTCGATGTGGCGCTTCGTTGGTTTCCCGGATTGCTCAAACGCCGTGCCGAAAAGTCCTCCTGAGGATTCTTCAATGACTCCCTCTTCCTGCATCATTCTCTCGAGTGCCTTTCCTGATGATTTCACAGGAACCGGTTACGCCGTGCAGTCGATTCTTCCGACGGTTACTTCGATCTTTGGCCGGGTGAATTATATCGCGGTGGCAGCTGAAGAGGTTCAGTTCGAAGCTGATGAGGACCTTCTTTCGTCGGTTAAGTTTCATCATCCGCTTGCCGATACTGCTCCCAAATGGCAGCGTTTCCTGAAATCGGTCTTTTCAAAATGGCCGGGGACAGTGCAGCGCTATCGGAATCCGGGAGTGCTTGATACGCTGAGAACCTGCCTCGGTGAGGAGGACGAAACGGGAACAGTCATCATGGTGATGGACTCGCCTTTGTACTGGCCTTTGCTGGGTGACAAAGAATTGAGAAAGAGATTTGCCCGGGTAATTCTGTGGAGCCACAATGTGGCGGTGGATGCCTTCGAAGGACTCCTCCCTGAATTGAACCCATTGGCAAGGGCTTGCTGGAAGTGGGAGATACAAGGCCTGCGAAAGTATGAGGGGCGCGTTCTTGCCGACACCGATGTGTTGTGGACGATCACCAAAGAAGATCGCGATTCATACAGAGAGCTTTACCGGATCGAAGCGGACGAGGTATTCGGAATCCGAATCAGGCAATCGCGGTTCGAGCAGCCCATCCAGGGGGACGTGAACACATTGCTCTATCTCGGCTCCTTCGATATTCGAAAAAGTGTGGGTATTCGAAAATTCGTTTCCACTGGACTTCCGGCGCTCCGGGAGAAGTCCCCTGCGATGTCTTTGGTGCTGGGAGGCAAAGGCAGTGAAGCCTTCGCCTGCGTTGAAGAGGGCGTTCGAGGTGAAGGATTCGTGGAGGACGAAAATGCCTTCATGGCTCGCGGGTTGATATTCGTCAATCCTCAGGAATCCGGTTCCGGTTTGAAACTCAAATCCCTTCACGCCATGGCTGCGGGAAAAGTGCTCGTAACCACTCCGATCGGCGCTCAGGGCATTCCGGGAACGCCCGGAGTTCATTTTCTGGTGGGCGGTGATGCTGTCGCCATGGCCGGGGAAATCAGCAGGCATTGTTCCGATCCCGATTCTCTTCATGCGATTGCGACACAGGCACGGGCTTTGATCCGGGAACAGTTCAGCGAGGAAGCTTTCGATCACCGTGCTGCGGAGATTTTTCGCGAAATCTTCGAAGAAACGGACGTAGTCGATTCAGGAAGCCAGTAAGTTAGTCGAGTGAAGATTGCGTTTCTCAATACCTCTGTTCCGGTGGCTCCCGTTTGGGAGGACTCCTTTCTGCGTTTTCGCGAGAAAGGATACGAGCCCGTAGCCATTGTGGTGAAAGGGGAATACCGCATCGAATCCAAAGCGGAGCGGGGGTCTGTTACTTTTCAGATGATTCCCTGTCCCGCCATTTTCAGGAAACGAAAGCTGGTCCGGCACGCTTTGTTTGCCCTTTTATCCCCGTGGTATCTGTGGCGGAGCGGGGCAGAGGCTTGTGTATTCTTAACACAGCCTCCGTTCTTTCATGCGGTCGGGAGATGGGTGTGCCGCTTGCTTGGGATTCCCTATGCTGTTCACGTAATGGATGAGTATCCGGAAGTGCTATTCGCGGCGGAGAAAGTGAAGAGGTCAGGCTGGGTCGGGTATATCCTCAGATCACTGGCGGGAAAATCTTATCAAGATGCCCGGGGAATTGTCACTCTGGGACCTTGCGCCACCCGGCTGATGAGGAACTATTTTATTCCGGAACACAGAATACACGAGGTACCGAACTGGGCCTTTCGCGATATTCATTCGGTGAAGAAAACGGAGAATCCTTTTGTTTCAGAGCACGGCTTGCAGGACAAATTTGTCGTTCTCTATTCGGGTAATCTCGGCCTGGGGCATGAGATCGACGCCATCGCCCGTGTTGTAAAAGAGGCACAGCAGTATGACGATATCCTCTTTTTGTTTATTGGAGCGGGCAGGGGGATGGAGCTGTTGCGGGAGAAACTGAAGGAGCAGTCGAATGTTCGCTTTCTTCCATTTCTGCCGGAGTCGGAACTGGCGAACAGTTTGAGCGCTGCGTCGGTTCACTATGTGTCACTGCGCGAACCTTTTTCCGGAGTGATGGTGCCCAGCAAGATATACGGGTGTTTTGCTTCGGGGCGTCCTGTTATTTATGAAGGGCCTGAGGGGAGTACTGTTGCGGAAATGATTGGAGGAGCGAATTGTGGCGCGGTGGTCAGGAACGGGGACAGTGAAGGCTTGCTCAGCGCAATTCTGGAATACCGCAATAATCCGGAAAAACAGAAGGAAGATGGTTTGGCAGCAAAGCAAAGTTACGAAGCCGCTCACACGGCTGACATTTCTGCAGACCGGTATGTCGGTGTCGTGGAAGAGATGTTTCCGATAGAGAGGCTGCGGAAAGAGGGAAAGGATTCCGGGAACTGAAATGGCACGTAAGGATTCCAGCATAGAGACAGTATTCCTGATCGGGGCAGCGCGGTCCGGAACGAAGTTTCTCCGTGATATTTTTTCCGCTCATCCTGATATAGGAGTGATTCCCTACGATATCAATTTTACCTGGCGGCGTGGCAACGAGGATTATCCGGACGATGAAATGTCGCCGGAACTTTGCCGGCGGGAAGTCAGCGACTATCTCCGAAGTGAAATTCCGCGCAAGGGGAGGAAATCGAATTCGAACGCGGAAATCATCGTCGAGAAAACGGTATCCAATACTTTGCGTATTCCTTTCCTCCTGGAGGCTTTTCCGAAGGCAAAGTTTGTGATCCTGACACGGGATGGGAAACCCGTCGTGGAATCGGCGGCGCGGGTCTGGACGGAGACTCCTTCTTTGACCTATCGCCTCAAGAAACTCTGTTTCGCTGGTATTCCGGAATGGAAATACCTGTGGTGGTATCTCCGAAACATGATGACAGGCGGGAAGCGGGAGGATGCGAAGCCGGTCTGGGGTCCTCGCTATCGGGGCATCGAGGACGATCTTCAAACGGAGCCGCTTGAAGTCGTGTGCGCCAGGCAATGGGTGGCCTGCAACGAAGCGATTCTGAGAGATCAGGAAACGATTCCTGAGGATCAGAAGTTTCAGATCCGTTACGAGGAGTTGGTCTCCGATTCCAGTGTGCTGGAGGAACTTTGCGACTTTATCGGGCTGAAAAATGCTGAAACGGTTCTGTCGCGATACGGGGACTCGGTGGAATCCGGAATGAACAATAAATGGGAGAAAGCATTTTCTGCTTCGCTACTGAGCCAGCTCAGTCCCATTATGAATCCGGTTCTCTCGAAGCTGGGATACACCGAATTGCGAGAGTGAGTTTTTTGATGTGACTGATTGCTTGAATGAATAAATGAAGATTCCTTTTCATAGACCCGATATCGGGGAGGCGGAAATTGCAGAAGTCGTGGATTCACTGCGGAGCGGATGGTTAACCACCGGCCCGAAAGTGAAGCGATTCGAAGAGGACTTTTCCGAATACATCGGCAAGGACCACGCGGTTGCTTTGAACTCCTGTACGGCCGGATTGCATCTCGCTCTCGAAGCTCTCGGGATTCAGGAAGGTGACGGCGTGCTTGTCCCGACGATGACGTTTGCCGCCACTGCTGAAGTGGTTCGCTACCTCGGAGCGATACCGGTTTTTGTGGATTGTCAGAAAGAAGACCTGAATCTCGATGCGTCCACATTGGAAGCACGTCTTGTCTCGGCGGAGGAGCAGGGAATTCCTGTGAAAGCGGTCATTCCCGTTCATTTCGCAGGGCAGATGGTTGATATGGCTGCCGTCTCCGAAGTAGCGGGACAGCACAATTTGAAGATCGTCGAGGATGCGGCTCATTGCTGTCCGGCACACTTCCGGGCGGACGAATCGGCGGAGTGGGAGCCGGTGGCACGACGCAGCGATGTGGCGGCTTTTAGTTTCTACGCCAATAAAACGATCACAACGGGGGAAGGCGGGATGGCTCTGACCGACGACGAAGGGCTCGCAGACCGGATGCGGATCATGGGCCTTCACGGGATGTCACGCGATGCCTGGAAGAGATACACGGCCAAGGGCACGGCCCATTACGATATTGTTGCCCCGGGATACAAGTACAACATGACTGATGTCGCGGCGGCGATCGGGATTCACCAACTGAAACGGGCGGATGAATTGCACGCTGAAAGGAAACGTCTGGCCGGTCTTTACTCGGAAAGGTTGGGAAAGGTGGAGGCCATTTCTCCTTTGGAAATTAACTCGAACAGGATTCACTCCTGGCACATCTATGTGGTTCGGATCGACTTGAAAAAATCAACCCGGACGCGGGACGAGGTCGCATCTTATCTTCGTGAGCGGGAGATTGGAACGAGCATTCACTGGTGTCCGCTGCACATGCATTCCTACTACCGGGATACATTCAAATATCAGCCTGAAGATTTCCCCGTAGCCAGGCAGATGTTTGATGAGATACTGACACTGCCCCTTTATCCGGGAATGACGGAATCCCAGATTGATGCGGTCGTCGAGACGCTGGAGGCTGCTGTTCAAGGAGAAAAGTAATGGAACGACACCGTCCTTCAAAAACCCTGTTCGATTTTGTTTTCAGCCTGATTCTGATCCTATTTTTTGCGCCCTTGATGCTGGTAATCGCTCTGGCTGTGAAGTGTTTTGACGGGGGGAGTATTCTGTTTTCTCAGGAGCGTGTTGGAATCGATGAAAAACTGTTTTCGATTTATAAATTCCGATCCATGTCAGAAGCCATTGAGGGTGATACCCGGCAGGTAACAGCATCCGGCGACAAGCGGATCACACCCATCGGGAAGATTCTTCGGCGAACCAAGCTTGATGAGATGCTCCAGCTTTTCAATATCCTCAAAGGGGATATGTCCTTTGTCGGTCCAAGACCGGAGGTTCCCAGGTATGTCTGTCTCTTATACACATCTCCGAGCCCACGAGACCGAGGCTGATCTCG
>OJCB01000257.1_pt1 | contig 21867 bp, 18 predicted proteins | sample 1591501 | NCBI WGS metagenome assembly OJCB01 (sample SAMN05416813, study PRJEB24817) | seawater metagenome | isolation source: Sea water | place: Canada:Atlantic | collected 2013-07 | reverse complement strand
GAGATCAGCCTCGGTCTCGTGGGCTCGGAGATGTGTATAAGAGACAGCTACCAATACAAACTTCTTAAAATGAAACATTCACTCTTCCTTCCATTATTCCTGTCTCTGGCGTTCAGCTTTTCGTCATCGCGTTCGCTTCAAAGCGCAGATTCCGAAAGTGGGTCGGAGCTTTTTGAGAAAACGAAGCTGATCTACGAAGACAACTTTGACGGGGCTCTAAACGAAGAATTCTGGGAAATTCGCCAGAGTAGCACCTGGGCGATTAAGGACGGCGTTCTCACAGGCAGCGAATCATCCAAAGACTTTCAGGCAAAAAAAATTGCTGCAGGAGACAAAGCTCATGCCGGATTCAAGCCGGTAATTTGGCTCAAAAAGGTTCCTGAGAACTTTGTGTGCACCATGCGAATGCGCTACAACGCAAAAGCCTATCATCCCAGATTCCCGCTCCTTGATCTGGGCCATCATATTCACACGCTGACCTTTGGCGAGGCCCTGACGAAATTGACCATAAAGAAGGATGTCGAAAAGACAGAAGTCGAAGAGCAGTTCCTCCCACTCAACCAGTGGGTCGACGTTCGGATCGAACTGAAGAAAGGAACGCTTCTTTTGAAAATTGACGAGCGAAAGCACATTTTCAAAAGCGACAACATTGACATGACCGGTCACAGTCAGATCGATTTCAAAGGTGTCGATTTCGGCAGTTGCCAGATCGATTCCATCAAGGTGTGGGAGGGACTGTAGGTGTTGTCGGAAGAGGGAAGCGGTGTAAGCGCTCCCCTCCCACAGTGAGTCAGTCGACCATCAACTCCTTCACCTTTCCCTCAATCGCTTTCGACCAAATTTCATATCCGTCTGCGTTTGGGTGAAGCAGGTCAGGCATGATCTTTTTGGAAAGGGTTCCGTCCTTTTTCAGTAGCTTGTCATTGATGTCCATGAAGAAGACGGTTTCGCCATCAGCCAATTTGGCGACGATTTGATTCGCTGCCTGGTTCTTTTGACGCTTCGCATCTTTGTCGTCAGCGCCCCGGGGAAAAATGGCCAGCAGGAGTATTTTCATTTCCGGCTGCTTTTTCTTCAACAAATCGATGATCGCCTCGATACCTGCTGCTGTTTCCTTCGCACTGCTTTGATAGGTGACTCCTCCATGCTCTTTCATCGGGCGGCCTTCATGGCCCGTATTATTGGTGCCAATCATGAGAACGGTTAGCTTTGGTTTCAATCCGTCGTAGTTTCCATTTTGGAGACGCCAGAGGATGTGTTCGGTCCGATCACCACCGATTCCGAAATTGGCAGCCTTCATCGGCGCCCAATATTTTGCCCACGCTTCCTTCCCTTTCCCATTCCAGCCAGCAGTAATGGAATCGCCGAGAAACACGAGTTGAGCCTCTCCTTTTTCGGAAACCTGATTGAATGATTCATGGGATTTCTCCTTACCGGGGTGAGGCACGGGAGTCAGCGCGAGACTCCTCGAAGTATCCTGTGCAACAGCAAAAGACATTAAAGCAAGACTGCAGGCGATTGGGGCAAAGAGTATGTTTTTCATCAAGAAGCCCATTTTGAACCCCTTGATCATTCCTGCAATAGCGGAATCATGTTCCCTTCATTTGAGCTTTCGCAGGCCGCCCACATAACTTGCGAACAGTTGGCTCCGTGCATTCGCATGCGCTCACTTATTTGCAGACTACTGAGCAGCGATATGTTTACTCATCAGGTCTCTCGCAGCATCCGGATCCCTGCTTCGAAGCACTTCGATCAATTGACGATGCTCCTCACAAGTGCGCTTGGCATCCTTCGCTTCCATTATCAATTGTTTGGACTCAACACCAAACAATCGGGTCAACATTTGGTTTTCACGAACGGTCCGGGCCAGAAACCGATTGCGGGAAGCTTCGACAATCCTGCTGTGAAATGCCTCTTCATTTATCATCCAACGCTTCATCTGAGCTCGTGTCGCTTTTTGATTCGCTTGGTTTTCGATCTCCTCAGTCAACTCCATCCAATTTGCCAGAATTCGCTCCAACTCCGCAAGTTCGCGATCAGAGATATGCCGCGCCGCTTCGGCTGCCGAACTGCATTCGATACATTCACGAAATATCCACAGCTCCCTTACTTCCTGTTCTTCCGGCAAATGCACAAATGCACCGGCACCTGGAATCTGATTGACCAGGCCCTCGCTTGCCATGCGGTTTATCGCTTCGCGGAGCGGAATCACACTCACACCAAATTCCTCGGCAAGGGAACGGTTCACAAGCCGATCTCCGGGCGCAAGCGCTCCCTCTACAATCTTCTCACGAAGTAGAGAGTATGATTTTTCCGCCTGAGTTGTTGCCATAAAATCAATTCCCTTCCACGAACTCAGGCTAGTGGATTCGATATAGCCGATTCCATTATCCTATCTCCCTCTCCAGAGCTTTCACTCAAAGTATGCCATATTTCTTAAAGACCTCAGCAACCGGGACACCGGCCGCCAACTCTTCACGAACAGTGTCTTCCCCTGATACTTTTTCGAGGGCTTTGGCAATGACTTCGTCAGCGACTTCCTCTGGAATGGTCACGACACCATCATGGTCACCGAGGATATAGTCCCCGTTTTTCATACTGACGCCGTCGATCTCAATAGGCTCGCCATAACTTACCACGTCCATCCGACCGAGACTGTCGGCAGGGGTTACTCCAATTCCAAAAACGGGAAAATCCATTTTTTCCAATGCCCACAAATCGCGCGTACATGTGCTCATCACGATCCCGCGAACACCTTTCGCCATGCAGGCAGTACTGAGCAGTTCGCCCCAGAAGGAAGCTTCCCGATTGTGGCCCGCATCAACGACCAACACATCCCCTTCCTTCATCGTATCAATGGCTTCCATTTCCAGCTTATATGGCTCGGGCGGAACTTCATTCACATTCACCACTTTGGCGGTAAAGATTCTTCCGCTAACACAACGTGCCGGAGTGAGTGCCCCGATTCTCGAGCTGAAACCTTGTGCCCGGTATCCCATTTTATCGAGCACATCGCCAACCACGGCGCTATACAGTTTCTCAAGACTTTCTATTTGATTCATAATGATGTAAAAATTGATTTGGGCGTTAAGACTTGAGCCCCAGAAGACCCAAGGTATCTCGATGAAACATGGCTTCAATCTCATCCATATCGAGGCGGGGCAGTGCCGTGCCTTCGAGCATATTGTTTAAATTTCGAATCCCATCGATAGAATCGTTGACTGTAGTGAATGGGAAATCCGTTCCAAACAAGACCTTGTTCCAAACTCCGTATTCCTGCACCAACATCAGGCTTTGATACAACTGGAAAGGCCGATAGTGCAACGCACTAACATCTGCATAAACATTCGGATGTTTCCTGATGGTTACAATACATTCCCCTTCATACGGATGGCCGAGATGAGCCAGAATAAACTTCACATTTGGAAAGCTCACCGCCACCGGCTCAATCGAACGCGGAAATGTGCATTCCAGAGGTGCCTGGGCAATAAAGGTCGTTCCAGTATGAAGCAGAATTGGAAGCCCGTGTTTATCCGCATAATCCCACAATGGAAGCAGTGAATCATCGTCCATTCGAAAGCCGGCGTACATCGGAAGCAGTTTTACTCCAACCATCCCCAGCTCTTCGTGACCATGATGCAACTCCTCTACCCACCCCTGTTGAGTTGGATCCACTGAAAGAAAGCCTTTCAAGCGCTCCGGATCTTTCGCAACAAAATCCGCAACATCCTGATCATCCACCCAGATACCTGCGAGCTTAGCCTTACCTCCAAACACAATCGAAATCATATCTTCAGGCGCAGAAGCCCGATAGGCTTCGTAATCCACCGTCAGATCGACCTTTATTCCGGCACGGGCACCGCCCGCCTGACGAATAAAATCTTCCGTGAAATCCCCGGGGAAATTCCAAAAATGGCTGTGGACGTCAATGATCATGATTCGTATTCAGCAAAGTGTTGGATGGATTCATTGAGCCCATTCATGATATGAACGTACTCTCCGAAATTCGCAAGGAACCTGGCCCCTTGTCCATATCGTTGTCGAATCGCCTCAGGTGTTCCGGCAGGACATCCCCAGGCTTTCCCATACTTGGCACATGCCGAGGCAACTTTCTCAAATGCAGCTTCAAGCATTTGCCCATCATGATCGCCAGCCTGCCTGTATCGCAACCCGAGATCACCGGGCCCTACGAAAATGAGATCAACACCTTCGACAGCGATAATCTCCTCACAGTTATCAACCGCCTGCGGTGTCTCAATTTGAATCGTTAAAAACGTCTCCTGATTTGCTGCTTCTGCGAAAGCCATCACATCCGAAGATTCCAGAAAATTGCTGTCCATTCCGGCCCCGTCCAATCCCCTGTCTCCTATCGGAGGAAATTTTACCGCGCTTACCAGCTGCCTCGCTTCTTCCGCGGTATTCACATGAGGGATCATCAAACCGGAAGCACCATCCTCCAGGTATCGATACAACTGAGCCTTCTCACGGGTAGGAGGACGCACCATGCAATCGATGTCGTGAAGATGAAAAAGATTTAACAGGGCCTGCACCTCCCTGACCTCAAGAGCCCGGTGTTCCAGGTCCAGCCAAATGCAATCGTATCCAGAGCGCGCGGCGTGAGCTACGAAGGAAGGGATATAGTGACCAAGGCAGGCAACCCGGGATATCTTTCCATCCTGAAGTCGTTCAAGGGTTTTGCTTTTTCTCATCCGTAAGTTTCAACTTGCAAAGGCCCATGTTCTGTCATTTCGTGGAATGCGCTGTTATAACATGGTATGTTGAAAGCGTAGAACCCTCTTTCGAAATCGCAAATGGTATTTTTATTCGTCTCCCGGCATGAGCAGTAAACACAAAATTCTCGTCATTGGAACCGGGTCAATCGGCGAACGCCACCTTCGGTGCCTCCAGTCAACGGATCGATGTGAATTGGCTTTCTGTGAACCCCTAGAGTCAAGGAGACTTGAAGTTGCCGGGCGATACGGAATCGATTCGAATCTAGCATTCGGATCCCTTGATGAAGCACTCGCCTCCGCAGCTAGTTTCGACTCGGCAGTAGTGGCAGCCCCCGCTCCTTTTCACATTCCCATGGGCATGCAACTCGCCGCAGCGGGCATCCATATCATGATGGAAAAGCCCCTCAGCCTTTCCCTTGAGGGCATCACTGAGTTTGAGGATCTGGTAAACAGCAAAGAAATCATTGTGGCGGTCGGCTATACCCACCGGGCTCATACTGCAATGATCGGCCTCAAGGAGAAGCTCGACTCAGGCAAATTCGGGCGCCCTCTGGAACTCCGGGTGGATCTCGGCCAGCCTTTCGCAGTCATTCGCCCGGCTTACGCTGATGTCTACTTTGCCGATCCAAAAATGGGAGGCGGATCAATACAGGACATGATCACTCACTTCTATTCAATCGGGGACTGGCTTCTCGGTCCGATGGATCGCATCGTGACACACGCCAAACATCAAGCGCTGCCTCGAGTCGAAGTGGAAGACACGGTTCACTCTCTCGCAGATCATGGGGGAGTCATGGCAACCTACTCTCAGAATTTGACCCAGGCTCAGAACGAAGTGACTACCACCGTGATTTGTGAAGGCGGGAGCATTCGAGCTGACTACCGGAAAAAGCGAGTCTCCTGGATTACAGAACCCAATGGGGAATGGAATCATGAACCCTATGAGATGGACGACATCGATGAAATCTACGTTCGTCAGAACAACGCATTTCTGGATGAGGTTGAAGGGAAGGGAAAATCCCTTTGCTCCCTTGAAGAAGGTATTCGCACTTTAAAAGTAAACCTGGCATCCTTGAAGAGCGCCGAAACTTTCACCTGGCAGGAATTATCATGAGCGAACCCGCAATACCCACGATTCACGAGCTATTTGATCTCAGTGGAAGGAATGCACTGATCACGGGAGCAAGCGGCTACCTCGGCGGGGCCATGGCCCGGGCGCTGGCTGAGGCCGGAGCGAATGTGATCGTTGGAAGCCGAGATGGTGATCGTGCCGAAGAGACTGCCAAAGAACTCCCGGCAAGGGAAGATCAAACCCACATTGGAATCGCTCTCGACAACATGGAGGAAGCATCCATCAACAGCGGATTTGATGACGCAGTGAGCCGCAGTGGAAAAGTCGACATTGTGATCAACAATGGCCACGCTGCGGATGCTCATGACTTGACGGATGTCTCCGCTGACGACTTCAACCGGCAACTCGCCAATGCGACCGGATACTTTCTTCTTGCCCGTCGGCTTCGTGATCACACCGTTCAGCGAAACGTGAAGGGAACCGTCCTCATGATCGGATCGATGTATGGAGTCGTCGGCTCCTACCCGGACGCTTACGAAGGAATCGGCCCGGCCAGCCCGGTGCACTATCACACACTCAAGGGCGGTATCATCCATATGACGAGACACCTCGCTGTCTATTGGGCGAAAGACAATGTCAGGGTCAATTGCCTGAGCCCGGGGCCCTTCCCCTCTGAGAAGGCTCCCGAAGAAATGGTGAAGCGGCTGAATACAAAGTCCCCCATGCAAAGGATGGGCGTTCCGCACGAACTGAAGGGTGCCATGCTCTTACTTGTCAGTGACGCCGGTTCGTATATGACTGGTCAAAATGTGATCGTCGATGGTGGTTGGAGTTCGTGGTGATGAATCAGCAGAAGGAGAACATGGAAATCAAGGACTCCAATTTTTCAAAACCAACCCGCAGGGAACTCATTACACTGGGCGCCCCTGTTCTTGCTGCGGGAGCGCTAGGGACCGCTAGCGCCGAGGATGCGTCGAAACCTTCATCGACAAGAGCTGTCGGAGACGACTGGCCGGCACGCCGAAAAGAAGTCGAGCGACACTGGCTGGACCTGATGGGTGACTTTCCCACTGAAGTCCCCGATCTGAAGCCGATAATGAAAGAGCTTGCTGTCGAGGAAGGGATCACCAGATACCATGTCAGCTTTCAATCGGAAGCGGACGACCGGGTCACAGCATGGCTCCTCGTTCCCGAAGCAGCCAAAGAGAAACCAACAGCGGCAGTCCTCTGCATTCACAGCACAACATGGGGCTCAGGGAAAGATCAGGTCATCGGGCTGTCAGGAAGACGAAAAGTTGATCCGCCGCGGGAGCGTGAGGTCGGAGCGGCATACGGACTTGAGTTGGCGCGCCACGGATTCGTAACCCTCTCGATCGACCTTGTCACTGATGGTGAACGGATCGAACCCAAGCGTCGGGTTATGGACACCCGTGTCTTCTACGAGAAACACCCCGACTGGTCTATCGTTGGGAAGAATACATGGGACAGCATGCGAAGCGTCGATTTCCTGCAAACCCTGGATTTTGTTGACCCTGATCAAATTGGTGTCACTGGCTGGTCACTTGGCGGTCATTCTGCCATTTTTGCTGCAGCCTTCGAACCGCGAATCACAGCATGCATCAGTAACGGGGGAGTCCTCGATTGGTATCGCCACGCTGAAGCCTGGTTTCGCACCCCAAAGCCATCCTGGAAGCCATGGGAAGAAGGTGTCGATGAACCGACCAGCAGCAAGAAGCTGGAGAAGCGATTTGGCTTCAAAACAAACAGCGGCCCTTACATTTACCTAAAGAACTTTGAAAAATACATCAAAGATCAGGATCTCCCCATTCCTGTCGATTTCGATGACCTCATGTCCCTGGTAGCTCCTCGACCTCTTCTCGTCATTTCCAGCGAGCAGGAATTTTCCCGGCACAAATTCTACGCCAAGTGCCAGAGCACTCTCGATGTCTACATCAACTGGAAAGACGCAGAAGGACTTCCCAGCCCGACCAGAGCTCGCCAGGAAAGACTCGGGTACCAGGAGACTCTCGATTACTACTTTGACAATTATGGGATGAAAGAGTCCAAGATTGAGCGTGATTTCGAATCCCTCGGTGCCGGAGATGCCTTTAGTTGGTTTTCCTTTCCCGGCGGCCATGCCTATCCCGGGGTCGCCCGCCGAAATTCATTTGCCTGGTTCGACCGCTGGCTGGGACGCACAATGGTTTGAAGATTGAAGGGAAATGACTAGCATCGCCAAAATGGGAAACCTGGAGGAACTGGGCGATAATCTCGAAGGTGAGTTCCACACAGGTGAACTGATGCGGCGCATCTATGCGACCGATGCCTCCGCCTATCAGGAAATGCCTCTTGCAGTTTCCATTCCGAAGAACGAACAAGACCTGTGCCGTCTCATTTGCTTCGCAGAGGAGCACGGAATTGGACTGATCCCGCGCACCGCCGGAACTTCTCTTGCCGGCCAGGTTGTCGGCAGCGGAATCGTCGTCGACGTCTCCAGAGAATTTACATCAGTCCTGGAGATTAACAGCGAAGAAGAATGGGTGCGGGTTCAACCGGGAGTGATTCGCAATGAACTTAACAGGGCACTGGAGCCACACGGCTTACTCTTCGGCCCTGAGACATCCACTCAGAACCGGGCCATGATGGGAGGAATGTTAGGAAATAACTCCTGCGGATCCAATTCCATTAAATACGGTAGCGTCAGGGATCATATCCTTGAAGTATCCGCACTACTTCATGATGGATCGAAGGCAATCTTCAAAGAACTCTCAGCTGCAGGATTCCTGGAAAAATGTGAAGGCCCTGAAAGTGCAGAAACCCAAATCTACTGCGACATCCGCGATCTACTTGGCGACAATGCGGCCCGCGAAGAGATTACCCGGGAGTTTCCCAAGCCTTCCATTCCGCGGCGGAACACCGGTTATGCTGTTGATCTCCTGATGGATGCTGACTGCTTTGATCCGGAGAGCGGGAAACCTTTTAACTTTGGAAAACTCATCGCGGGCAGCGAAGGTACCCTTTGCCTTGTGACTGAGATGAAGTTGCACTGCGATCAAATTCCTCCCGGAGTCAGCGGACTGCAATGCGCCCACTTCAATGCCGTTGAAAAGTCAATGAAAGCTACTCAGATCGCTGTCAAATATGACATTTATGCTTGTGAACTGATCGATCGCTACATTCTGGAATGCACCGAGCGCAGCCTCGAGCACAGAGAGAACCGCTTCTTTCTTCAGGGATCCCCTGCCGCAATTCTCGTGACTGAGGTTCGTGGTGAATCCGAAGAGGAAATCCTCAAAGTCACAAAACGGATCGAGCAGGAAATGCGCGACGCCGGGCTGGGGTATGCATTTCCCGTTCTCTTCGGCGACGATACCAAAAGAATCTGGAATCTTCGCAAAGCTGGCCTCGGACTGATGTCCAATACTCCCGGCGATGAGAAACCTGCGCCGGTTATCGAGGACACTGCCGTCGATGTTGCGGATCTCCCAAACTATATTGCTGAATTCAATCGCGAGCTGGACAAGAAATTTGGAATCAATTGTGTTCACTATGCACACGCAGGAACCGGGGAAATTCATCTTCGACCCATTTTGAATTTAAAGTCCGTCGAGGGACACAAGAGGCTCCGCGAAGTCGCGGAAACAGTTGCTACTCTGGTAAAAAAATACCGGGGCTCTCTGTCCGGTGAGCATGGCGATGGCCGACTGCGGGCAGAATTCATTCAACAAATGATCGGAGAAGGGAACTATGAACTCCTCAGAAAGGTAAAGCGCTCATGGGATCCGAATAATATTTTCAATCCTGGAAAGATTGTCGACGCGCCACCAATGGACCAGCAATTGCGCTACGATCCCTCCGCTAAAAGTCGCGAGATCGATACTGTCTTTGACTGGTCGGCTACTCAAGGAGTTCTCCGCGCTGCCGAGATGTGCAACGGTTCCGGCGACTGCCGCAAGGTTCAACTAGCCGGTGGAACCATGTGCCCGAGCTACATGGCAACTCGTAACGAGAAAGACTCGACGCGCGCAAGAGCCAATATGTTGCGGCACACCCTGACCCATTCCCAGAAGGAGAACCCATTCGACAAGGAGGAACTGAAGGATGTCCTCGACTTGTGCCTTTCCTGCAAGGGCTGCAAAAAGGAATGCCCTTCAACAGTGGACATGGCAAAGTTGAAGGCCGAGTTTCAGCAACACTATTATGATTCGAACGGAGTTCCGCTTCGCTCCCGGTTTATCGCAAATTATTCGGCTTCACAGAAATTAGCATCACTGTTTCCGGCAGTTTGGAATTTTCTCTTCGGAACGACAGCGATACGGCGAATCATTAATCAACTCTCCGGCTTTCACCCTGACCGTACCATTCCGGCGCTCCCGAAGACTACGTTTTCGAAATGGTTGAGGAATCACACTCCCGCTAAAGAGTCCGGCGCCACAGGACAAGTGTGGATCTACATCGATGAGTTTACGAAGTACAGTGATGCGAAAATCGGCATAGCAGCTGTAGAGCTTCTTGAAAAACTTGGCTACAAAGTAGATCCGGCGCCTATCGGAGAAAGCGGGCGCACCTGGCTTTCGAAAGGCCTCGTTCGAAAGGCGAAGTCGATCATTAACGAAAACTTGCGGACTCTTGACGACTCCGTAAGGGAAGACAAACCTTTGCTTGGAATTGAGCCTTCAGGTATTCTCACTTTTAGAGACGAAGCATTGGATCTGGCGGAAGACGAAACAAAGGAAACCGCGCGATCTATTTCACCTCACTGCCTGATGGTTGAAGAGTTTCTTTCCCGCGAGATGAATGCCGGAAGAATTTCAAAGGATTCATTCACGGATGAGCATCGAACAGTCCATTTTCATGGCCACTGTTTTCAAAAGGCACTCGCCGGTACCAGTGCTTCCATCGCCGCATTGAGCCTCCCCGAAAACTATGAGGTAGTCGAAATTCCAAGTGGCTGTTGCGGAATGGCAGGCTCATTCGGATACGAACGGGAGCACTATGACATCTCGATGAAGATCGGGGAACTGGTTCTGTTTCCTGCGGTGCGCCAAACCTCCGACAAGGAGATCATCGCAGCACCGGGAACTTCCTGCCGCCACCAAATTCACGATGGAACCAGGAAGCAGGCGAAACATCCCGTTGAGATCCTTCGCGAAGCCCTCCGATAGAAATTCGCTTCTTCTATTCTTGAAACTGAAGCGAATAGAGATCGACATCCTTCATCACCATACGCAAGCGAATCGGCTTGCCGGCGAGGTCTGACAATTCCCCATCGCTATCCCAGGTAACAATCCGATCAATTTCATTTCCGATCTGCTCGCGGCATTCGTAGAGGCTGAAGCCGGGAATCGCCTCCCCTTTCTCATTCTGGAGTTCAAAGCGAATCCCTCCTGCTGCCGAGGTGGAGAAGTTGATTGAAAGTTTGCTGCCGGAAAAAATAAGCGGCTTTGTCAACAGTTCGCCACCATCATAATCTGCCTGAACCGAACCAAATCCATCGAGACGCATTGAGTATCTACGAAGATGAGCCGTTGGCTGGGCGTAGTTTTGATTCACATAGACCGACATTTCTTCAGGCGAAGTCTGAATCATATTCAAAGCAGGGTAGTTGGTTCTCGATACCCAGTTCTGCGCTCCTATCCCCGGCCGGATGAAACTGGTCATGAAGGTTCGATCAAAGCGATCATCGCCCCGTGAGGTCACAAACACCGCATCGGAAGTGTCCTTGAAGTATTTTGGATTCACGCCGATCTGCTCGGCCTGTTCATCCGTTATCACTTGTCGTTTGGGAATAAACCTGGCCGGCAAACTGATATAAAGATGCGGGGCACGGAAATAGGGATGCGTTTGATTCGTGTAAAAGTGTTCAAGAGGTCGGTCACTCTTCATTTCCACGGGTGTCGTCCAAGTGAGGCAATCATCACTGGTCGCTCGTGATACCCATCGGGTTTTATTTTTCCATGTCCGGAAGTAACATACATACTTCTTTTCATGACCGGACCAGAAAGCACATGCCTGACTATCAAAGGCGAATTCCTTACTTGTCAGGATTTTCCTTTTCTTCAGCTCCCAGTGATAACCATCCGGCGAAACGAACAGAGCCAACCCCTCCGGGTGAAGGCCGGCCAGAGCTTTGAATTTTTCTTTCGGGTCCGCCTTAGGGTTGATGTCAACAAATGGCGAGAAGTTATGAGAATAAGGAGACTGCCCTGACAGAATAACATTATTTTCCTTTGTTCCGAGTCTCTCGTGAATACCCAGCCTGGGCCGGGTCCAGACAATCCCATCGTCGGACTCCGCCACACAAGTTGATTCAGATTCATCCCCGTCTTTCCCTACGTCCGGCCTTCCCCTGTAGTAGACCCGATATTTCCCGCCAACTTTCAGGACTGTGGAGTAGAAGGCAAACTGCCCTTCCCAGGGCTTATCCAGATTCAAGACCGGCCCCTCATCCTGAGGATGATGCAGGGCAAAGCGGAGGTCCTTCATTCCATCAATCAAGAAGCGATCAACAAACAACTCGCGACGGGAATTGATTTCAACGGGACCTGACACGGTAGGCTTCACCTTTGCGGCTCCCTGCGACTCTCTTCCACCTTTTACTGTCAGCGACACATCATCAAAATCATAGGTGCCCACATCTTTGAGGTAGGAATACAGATAGACCATGACCGTCGCAGCCTCTTCCGGAGCTTTTCCTGTCAGACTGATCTGTTCCCAGTCTTTCGCCGGTCCGCTCACCCTCACATTTTCATTCGTGATCCTCGCCCCGGTACCATTGAAAAAACTGAGATAGATCCCCTGCCCTCCTTTATCTTTTGTCCGAACCCAAACCGAAGCGGTGTACTCGCCACCCGGTCTCGCAGGATAATGCCGTGACTGGAAAACGTGAGTGTCCTCATCACTCTTATCGATCGTCCTGACAAACTTTGCGCCGGTTCGCGCATCTCCGCTGATGACATTGGCATCCCCCCGATCGCACTTCCATCCGGTCGAATCTGACTCAAAGCTGGAATTCCCAATAATGTTCCCCGCCGGCTCGGCAATGACCAGATTTGCTACCGACACAGCAATAATTGCAGACAAAAACCTTTTCATACTTCGATATTCTTTTTCCTTGAAACCTTACTGACAATGCAGCCAACAGAAACGCCTACGATCAGGGCGACCGGACTGATCCAGGTAAAACTGAGCGCCCGCTCCTGATCAACGAGGGGGTTCCAAAATGCAATTGTAGCTGCGGCGAGAAAGCCGCTTAGCGCCCCGGCATTGGCCCCGGCCGGAGTTGCAAATCGGACAAACATTGCCATGAAGAATAGAGTAAACAGTGGAGTGACAAACAGTTCCGTCGCTCGTTTTGAAACTGCAAAGAGATTCCCCGGAAGGTGATCGATAAGCGTGGTTGCACAGATGACTGCCACCCCGACCCCGACGGCAATCAAGCGGGCCTGGATCAAGCCCTGACGCTCGCTGCTCTCCGTCTTTCGAAAGCGGCCGATAAAATCAGAGCTGACCACTGCCGTGATCGAGTTCACGCCCGAGTCGACACTCGACATTGCAGCGGCAAACATTCCCGCCACCACCAGTCCCGAGATCCCCATGGGAAGTTGGTGAGAGATGAAATAGGGGAAAAGTTTGTCAGCGGAACCTGCAATCGTTTGCCCACCAGTGAACTGGTCGGGAAATTGGCGGTAGTATGCCAGCAGAGCCAAACCAACCAGAGCCAGGACGAACGATGCCACGAGGGTAACGATGGAATTGACCAGGTAGGATTTACGCGCAGCGCTGGCATCTTCCGTCGCCATGTATCGCTGGATAGCGGTCTGGTCTCCACCCGCAGTACAAATGGTCCACAAGGTCTGCGAAACAATGATCCCGATCACCGTCAACCTGAGATAGGGGTCGAGACTGAAAACCGGCTGCACCTTCCAATCCGGATTCCATTCCGTAGGAAACCAGCCTACTCCGCCAAGCCGCATCGATACGATTATGATCACGAGGACAGCCCCTCCCAGCAGAAGAACAAATTGAATCATATCCGTCACGACGACAGCGCGAAGTCCCCCTAGAGAAGAATAGAGCAAGGCAATCACCCCGATGACAGCAGTGACGGCAAAGACCCATTTCTCATCGACCCCCAGCATAATGACCATTGCTCCGGCGGCGAAGTTCAACAATACCGCCATCCACATCAAGCGAAGCAACACAAACATACTTGCCCCGATCAGCCGACTGCTGACTCCCAGCTTTTTCTCCAGAAGTTCATAAGCACTGGTGAGCCGGTATTTCATAAATACCGGGATCAACCAGTAACCGACAACAAAGAAGGAAATCGGAATCGCTATTATCGCAGTAAAGGTATAGGGCCCGTTCTTAATGATCTCACCGGGCTTCGACAGATACGAAATCGTGCTCAACAAGGTGGCGAAAAGCGATACCCCGATGAAGATGGGGTTCATCTTTCTTCCGCCGGTAAAATACTCGTCCTTGTCCGTTTTCTTGCGGCTGTAGTACCAACCGATAGCCAACATCCCAAGGGCATAGACACCAACAATCGCCAGGTCGACCCAATGTAATCCTTTGCTCATATGGTAGGGTTAGGCTTGAGTATTTCGGGGAAGTTCTGTTCGCACCAGGAACGAAGCGTCTCCATATCTTCCGGATTCGGATGGGGATACGGCCCACGACACTCCAGGCTCGTCTTCAGAATTCCCAACGATCTTCCTGCCAGCCGGTCATAAGCAGTGTCTGTAAATCCGCGCTTTCCAAATTCGGATCCCAGAAACTGATGCAGCGCTTCAATCTTTCCGTGCACTTGATCCACCCTGTCCCACTCCCCCTTCTCAACGCAGGACCAGAGGTCCAAAACCATTGATGGATTCCAATACACCATGGCACTGCATGCCCCTGTCGCTCCGCAAGGGCCTAGCTCTTTCCAATAGGGTTCACCGACAAAAACATTCACGAATTCTGAAAGCTCACGGCAACCTTCAGCGGTCCATCCTACGGTTCCAAAATTCGATTTCGACATCAGGTATGAAGGCACCGCTTCTTTGACTTCCTTATGCTGATCAATCGTTAGCGTCCGCTTGCACCGCTTCGTCTCATAGATCGAAAATGGCAACCCATCCGCAGCTTGGGCGACATCCTGAAAGAACGGGACGATATTCGCATCGGCCACTTCCATCCAGTATGGCAAGGTCACCTGAATCGCGTCCGCTCCCAAACGGACGGCAACTTGCGCACGACGTACCGCGCCGGTGGTCGAACTTGCGCTGCATCCAATCATTGCGGGAACATCATGAGCGCGACATTCCTCAATGGTCGCCCGACTGATCTCTTCGAATTCATCGATCTCGATTGCATAGAATTCCCCGGTGGTGCCGCCCGTATAAACACCGGGAATGCCAGCCTCGCAACATCGACGGATATCTCCGCGATAAATTGCTTCATCAAAACCGCCCTCCTGATTCCAGGCCACCGGCAATCCGGCCCAGGGCCCCGTGAATGTCTCTCTCGTCAGCATTTCTTACGCAATCTCTTCGCGCCAGGTGTCATCATTCTGCGCTCCAAATAAATCTGTCTGCGGGAGCAACAAACCCGGCAAATTCCCATTCGCTAAATCTTCAGGAAGCGGATGGTGCCTGGCTGGAACTCCGTAAGCAAGCGTGTCAGGCGGGACATCTTTTGCGACGACCGCCCCCGCGCCGATTACAGAGTTCCTCCCAATCCTGACACCGGGACAAACGGTTACGCCTCCTCCGATACTCACATGATCTTCAATCCGGGGCCCTTCCACCGGAGCTGCTCGACGCATCGGATAACGATCATTCAGGAAAGTCGTGTTTGGCCCGATGAATACCATATCCCCAATTTCGGTAGTACTGGGAAGATAAACATGCGCCATGATTTTCACTCCATTCCCAAGACGCAGCCGCCCCTCCAGAGTGCACTTGTGATGCACCACACAACGATTTCCAATGGACACTTCTGCCCGAATCAGAACTTGATGCCCGCACTGAAATCGATCACCGATAGTTGTATCAGAATAGATGATCGAACCCATCCGGATCACTGCATAATCACCTATCCGAAGAGGCTCGGAGGAACCTTCGTGCCGGTAACCAAGAGTAACATTGGGGTCGATTTGAGCGTGCCCGCCTATTTCAAAATGAGGTTCAGATTCCATTGGAAAATTCTTTTAATATCTTCACCCCTTCTTCCGCTAAGACATCACCGGCGGGTGACTGAAGCGGCGCCCGGAATTTCGTGTAGCGATGATGGGCGCTCATGTACTCGTTGTCCCCAAGGTTTTCAGAATCGGCAATATAACCGTGATTGATATTCATATACCCGCAGGGAATCGCCAGTGGCAGAGGTGACTGGCTGCGGATCAACCTTCCAATATTTTGAAAAGGCTCACAGGGCAAGCCGACAATTCCAACATCCCCCAATCGGATCACAGCGATCTCCATTTCCTGATATCCCGGCAGCGAGCCTTCTTTGTCCGAACGATGCAATTCCATCGCCCAGAGATTCCACGGACGAACCAGACTGATCAACCAGGCCCGATACTTTGGTGAAAGACCTTTCGCGAAATTCTGGCCCACGCACTGCAAGGTATCTTCATCGCCCGCCTCTGCTCGCCGCATAAAATCATCGATCTCTTTCATTTCGTTCTCCAGCGATAGTATCGAAGGAAGTGGAGCGAGAGGAAGTCTGACCGTTTCAAGGGAACAATCCATCCCCTGTCGATCGCATTTTTGTAAATCCTTCAAGGCCTCCAGGTAGCTACTCCCCAGCATTTCACCAAACTCCGTCGAACGCTCGACACCGCCGGTAAACATCTCTTTTGAATTCACATCACCAGCGCAACCCTGAAGAAACCCAACGGGCGCATCGAGTTCTTCACTCACCAGATCGCAAGCCACCTGAGACCACTCCCCAAAGACGACCGTGTTCTCCGGATGGTAAGCCGTGACCGGATGCCCCGTAAACTGGACCAGTGCTGCCACCGCATTTCCTTCCCCATTTTTAAAAACCACAAGAGGTGCCTGATAATCCACATCGCCCTGATAGTCTTCGCCGAGCAGCTCGCGATCCTCTTCACGCATCAAGTAGGTCGTGCCATCTTCCCGCCGCCCTTTCCGATAGTAGGTAATACGATCCTCATGCCCCTCCGCCCACGAAACAGATACAGGGACAAGTTTCCCCTCCAGACGGGAAGCACACTCCCGAAGGGCGGCTAGAAACTCCACCCCGATGGGAAGCAACTCTGGCTCGGGAGCCGGATTACTATAAGCATTGTAAGCAAGGACTCCGTTCGATGCGAAAGCAACGCTGGTGTGATTATGGGAGGTAAAGATCAGGACACTCGACACCGGGATTTCCAAATCCTCTGCCAGCGTTTCGCGAAAAAGCTTACTGACGTTGACCGGTATCGACGGGCCAAAGTGAGTGGTCACCAAACAGAGCTTTGCATCACCATCCTTAAAAAGCAGGACGGTCGTCTTCAAGCCGCTGGCAATCTCTGATGCTTTTCCACCGTGCCTTACATCCACAGTCATATCGGCATCCGGGATGATCTCGAATGTCTGCGCGGCGACATTAAGTCGCGGAGTCTGGATGTCTGCGGGTTGCGTTGTCATCAGTCGATTACAGTTTTCCTACCTGAGATACAAGGCGTTGAAACGAATATCCGTTCTCTTCTTCCCCTCAAAGGTGACTTTGATTTTCACCCTTTCAGGCAAATCCTTAACCTCATCTACTCCTCCAAAAGTGACGGGAGTTTGAAATCCGTTTTTGCGTATAATCGCGGCGGCATCCCCTGAGCATCCTGCGAGCGGCTTCATTAGATGATCCAGAAGTTCCACTTTCAATGATGCATCCTCACCAAGGCCCGATGCGTTTACGAAGAAATTCCCTTTCCCTGCTTTCACATCGATCGAGGAGGTGAGAAGACTACACACCGTTTCCTTCATCTGATAATCCCCGGCGCCTTTAGTGGCTTCGTTAGTCACTAAATCCGCAAATCGATCGCGTGGCAAGGTGACGATTCCGACTCCTCCTCTCGGCGGAGAAGACTCCCAACTTCGGGGATCCCACCCGCCGTAGTAGACATATGTTTGATCCTCAACGTTTTCAAACCCCTGCCCTTGCAGAAGACCACCCTGATCCCAGGCGCCGTCCTCTCCACGCTCGATAAGGGCCCACTCCTTCATCGGCTCCCGAAAATAATTCCCATCGTTACTGACGACAAATCCGAGATCAATCGTCAGATCATCCCACTCCGGTGTCCCATGCCAAATCCCTGACACACCCAAAAGAACATTCCCTCTGTTCCAAACACTGTTACCTTCATGAATCTGCTCTCCTATCCGGCTTTTACCGGGACCCAGCAATTCATGCTGGTGAGCACGGGCATGCTGCAGCGCACTTCCCTGACTCCAGTTTTTGAAATCTGAAGAGATAAAGGTTCGAGTAATCCGCCCGTGATAGGGAACCACGGCAGGGATCGCATTTTGACCCGAGAGATGATAGAGCCCGTCCCATTTATAGAGACCGCCAACCGGTTCGAAATGCAGCGGCGGAATGTAGGTGTCGGCTTCCGGCAGCTCCGATTTGACCGGCTCAGCATCGCCCAGCAACTTCCAGGTATACCCGTCAGCACTTACGTAAGGCGCAAATGTTCCGTTGCGGCGAGTTGCGCTTTTCGGTGTCCAGACATGAATGCCGAGCTTGAATCGATGCGCTGGATTCGGATCCTCGGGCTCATCAAGAACTTTCAAATTCAACGCGCCCATGTGAGGATCTAAAAGGCAGAGGTTGTTCTCTTTATTTCCAAACGCCTCAACCAACCCGAGATTCGGCTTCGTCCAGTTGACCCCATCATCGCTCTCCGCATAAGCCACTCTCCAGGGGCGCGATGGTTCTTTGTCAATTGTCGCCTGTTTCCGTTCCTCTTTCGAAACGGCACAATACCACATTCTGAATTTTCCCGTTTCATGATCCCGCAAAACGGACCCGTAAAATTGAACCGCCCAGGAGTCTACAGATCCCTCCGGGCCACGGGTCACCACTGGGTTCTCCGGATGCCGCTCCGGACTTCGCATCTCCAACTTAAGGTTTTCCGTGTAGGGAATGGAGACGTCATCAAAAGAGAACAGGGTTACGGTGTCCCTTGTCTCATCAAAGTAGCCAGCCTTATCTGCAGAGGTGAGAGAACCCGCAATAGTTGCAGCAATAAAAATCGCGGGAAGAAGGAGGGGTTTCATAGTTTTGTCAGGATAGTGAAAATGCATATCAATCAAGCGCGACTGCCGGCGCAAGAGTTCTCCCATTGCTAATGGAGAGCGGCATCGAGACAGTTTCCCCGTTCTCGATATTGCGCTTACCTGTCCGCATCTCGTTAAGAAACTCCGCTGCGGTGGCCCCGATCGCCGCCTCGTCCACAGTGATTGAAGTCAACTGTTGGAGGAGGGGCCGGTCTCGCTGGACTCCTCCAAACCCGACAACGGAAATTTCATCGGGCACACTCACGCCCAGCCGACTCAGGATCAGGTAGACCAACTCGGCCTCGGTATCAAAAGTCGTGTAAATCACAGTCGGACGTTCCGGCAGTTCCAGCATTTTCACCAGCGCCCGCTCCACATCTTCCGCGTATTCCTCATAGTCAAAAGTCTGAACCGCCCACCTTCCGTAGTAGACGCACTCCTTTGAGAGCGAACCTCCGTTCTTTTCCATGACCTCCCGGAGACCGATCTCATTTTGCTCTGCCATTTCACCACGGTGACTGGCGATGAAGCCTGCGCGGCGGTGACCGTTTTTCTCTGCAAGATGAAATCCGGCAAGACGACCTACCTCAAGCGCATCAAAGGTGATCAATGGCGCACGAACGCCCTCCACCCGCCGGTGACAAAAGACAACGGGTATATTCTGAGCCTGCAAAACCCTTATCTGTGAAACCGGCACAGCGGGAAGCGTAGGAGGCACAACCGCCAGCCCTCCGACATTTCTGTCCATTAACTGAAGGATCACATTGGCCTGATAATCGACACTGTTCCCGGTATCCGCCACGATGATTTGGCTGCCGGCTGCACTGGCAGCTGCCTCAAATCCTCTTTGCAGTGAGGGATAGAATCCGCGCCCGACTTCAGGCACAACGAGCGCGAGCAAGTCGGCTTTCTTTTCCAACTTCCGTAGCGCATCGTCTTCGACAAAACTCCCTTTTCCGTGGACCCGGCGAACAAGGCCTTCGTTCTCCAGCGTAGCCAGGGCCTGACGCACAGTGCTGCGCGCAATGCCGAGCGCTTCGACAAGCTTTTGCTCCGAAGGGAGTGAATCCCCGGGACTGATCTCCCCGGATTCCAAACAACTGACAATATGATCCCGCAATCGCTCGTACTTCGGCGCGGCATCATCCGTTTTTGTGATTTGGAAACTTTTTAGATCCGCGAGCATTGCATCTACTTGTATCTACGTGTTACGAACAAGTAGATTGATACCCATCGTGGATTTTCGCGCTGTTTCACGGGACATGTTTGCGTTAGGCATGCTTCTTTACATCCCAAAGAGGTTCCTACATCCTACGAACCTCTTATTTGATCAATAGGATAGAATCGAATACTCAAGCCTGTCGAATCAGCGGATCACCATGAAAATCACTGAGGTCAAAACCGTCCTTCTTACTGGCCCTTGCACTGGAGATCCCTTTTTGCTGGAGCTCAGAAAGTGGCGCAGCGCAGCCTTTATCGAAATTCATACAGATGATCCCGATTTCGTGGGGTTAGGAGAAACCTACGCCGGGTATTTCTGTCCGGAGATTATTCCCGAGACGGTGGAGTTTTTCAAACCCATCCTGGTGGGGCAGGACGTCGATGACATCCCTGAGCTGTGGCAGCGGATGTATCACTGCGGGAATTTCTGGTGTCGAGTCGGGCTCGGCGCTTCCGTACTTTCAGGGATTGAGTCTGCGCTTTGGGATCTGAAAGGAAAGATCGAGAACAAACCCGTTTGCGAACTACTTGGCGGAACAGCTCACGATAAATTGTTCTGTTACGCAACCGGTGGACCATCAAACTATCCTGAAGATCACCTGACAGAAAAACTGGATTTCTATCAATCACTCGGCTTTCAAGCAGCAAAACTTGGAGTCGGTTCTTATTCAAAAGCGGAGGGCTCACAACTTTCCAACGATCCCAATGAAGCGGCAGACTTTGAGGCCGGAAAACTCGACTTCGTCCGTTCTCAGTATGGAAGCGATTTCAAGCTAATGCTCGACGGCCACATGGGCAACAGTTCCTCGCACACCTGGGATACTGCGACAGCGATCACGGTGGCCAAAGCTTGCGAACCCTACGACCTGTTCTTTTTTGAAGAACCGCTTCACTACACCGATCCCTGGGGATATGCGGAACTTTGCGCGGCGACCACCGTGCCGATTGCCGGCGGAGAATGTCTCACCGCTGACTATGAGTGGCGCACCTTCATCGAGCGTGACTGTTTCGACATCGGGCAGCCGGATGCCGGATTCATGGGGGGCATTGGAGAATTCATGACCGTGGCAAAACGGTTTGCGGACAAGGATCGAAAAATCGCGACCCATGCCTGGGGTGCTGGCGGAGTACTCATGCAGAATTTGCACTGCGGCTTTGCTTGTCCTAACACGGCCATACTGGAGATCCCCCCTGCTTATGGCCCGCTCCACTCGGAAGTCATCGGTGACTCTTTCCAAATGAAAGGTGGCCATGTTTTACCACCGGACAAGCCGGGACTCGGCATTGTCCTGACTGAAGAAACCAAAGCCAGTTTCCCATTCGTTCCTGGAAGCGGAGAATACAACAACGTGCCCGGAAAGATCCTTCCTGAACAACGGGAGGAGAACCAATCGTGACAAAGATTCTCAGCACCGTCGCATTTGACAAAGAAGGCCTGAAAGCGCTGGACGCATCGGGCGACTTTCAAATCTGTCAGATTGAAAAGGACGGAACGGATTGGAAGGCGGGAGAATTCGCTGATGCAGAACTGTCTCTTATACACATCTGACGCTGCCGACGAAGAGGATAG
>OJCB01000256.1_pt1 | contig 21898 bp, 15 predicted proteins | sample 1591501 | NCBI WGS metagenome assembly OJCB01 (sample SAMN05416813, study PRJEB24817) | seawater metagenome | isolation source: Sea water | place: Canada:Atlantic | collected 2013-07 | reverse complement strand
AGATCAGCCTCGGTCTCGTGGGCTCGGAGATGTGTATAAGAGACAGGTTCCTTATCCGATCAACGAGGTCGTCTGGGGTTACCAACTCATGGGTGAACCTGACGATATCGAAGTCGAGGTCATTCTTGCTGCCGTAAAGTCCGAGGAGATCAATCAGCTGGACGAGATCATTACCGATTCCGGAATGAAGTCCAAAGGGGCGGAGATTTCCCCGGTAGCGGTGTATAATGCCCTGAGATTCAACTATTCCGATGTTGAGGACAGCACTTTGTTGATTGATATCGGGGCCCGGACCACGGACTTGATCTACATGGAAGGATCAAAGGTATATATTCGGACTATCAAAATTGGTGGAGCGGATGTGACCAAGGCGATTGCCAAGGAATTTGGGATCGAATACGCCGACGCGGATCAGAGAAAGATTACGGATGGATTCGTTGCCCTGGGCGGACCATACGCCGATCACGAAGATCCCGAAATCGCTGCGATGTCAAAAGTGATTCGAAATTCGCTGACCCGTTTGCACTCAGAGATCATGCGGACGACGAATTTCTTCCGTAGTCAGCAGGGGGGGGGTGCTCCGAAGCTGGCATTGCTCAGTGGGTCGACTTCCAGTCTGCCTTTTATTCGTGAATTTTTTGCTGAGAAGTTGAATATTCCAATCGATTACTTCAATGCACTGCGAAACGTCACGGTGGGAAGTGGAGTAAACAGCGAATTCATTTCAGCCAATGCCCACAATCTGGGCGATTTGGTTGGGTCGGCTCTCAATCAGATGGGAACCGTACCGGTTCAAATCGATTTGATTCCTGAATCTGTCCAGAAGGAGCGTGATCTGGATAAGAGAAAGCCGGCTCTCATGATTGCCGTTATTGCCTTGGCGGCATTGCTTGGCGGTTTGGGCTTTTATTTAGACCGCGGGTCTAAGATCGCTGATGCGCGGGCTGATGAGATTCGTGAAGAGGCAGATACTCTGGAAAAATTTGATGAGCGCATCGGGACTTCGATTGCTCAGATTGCGACCATTGACAGTCAGAAAAAACCATACGTCGAATCGGTCAGGCACCGGGCCTACTGGGTTCGGGTTTTCAATCATCTGGCCGAGAAGATGCAAAACGATCTGATCTTCATTACGGTCTTGGAGCCAATGGCGAATGGTCAGTTAATTGTAGATGACACGGATGACACTGTGAATGTTTCTCCTCTGGGGAGTACCGAGCAAATCATCGACAGTTTCCATGTGGAAGGCTTGTATCGGGAGAATCCGAAAGGGGCCAAGGTCGTTTACGAATATTTCGAGGCTTTAAAAGAAGATGCTGAGGCAAAAGGTGAGGGAGCAGTTTTTGCGCTCGATGGAGTAAATATTAGTGAAATTCTGAATGTGGAATCCGGAACGGGTGACTCGCATTACGCTTATCCATGGAAGATGACTCTTCCACTTCCAGAGGCAAATCAGGTCAAATTCAGTAAGTAATTTTTTAGAATAACCAAGTATGAATTCAAAGGTCTGGTTAACGGTTTTCGGTATTTTTGCCGTGGTTTTGGTGGGTGGCGCAGCATTTTACTGCTTCCAGTCATCGGGCAAGTATAGTGCGGCGCTGGAAGGTTGGGACACCAAAGTCGCCACCATTCGTCGTTTGGAGCGGACTGTTCCGTATCCGAGTGAACAGAACGCTGATGAATTGGAAGCAAAGGTCGGGGTTTACAAGGGCTCAGTCGACAAGCTTTTTACGAGTTTGAACCAGTTTCAAAAGCCTCTCAATATGGCTCTGTTGAATACGGAGTTTCAACAGTTGGTGAGTGATCGGGTGAGCGAGTTCCGTGGGATTGCCGAGGCCGGCAGTCTCAAGATGGAAGATGGTGAAAATTTTCAACTGGGCTTTGATCTCTATCAGGCGACCCTTCCCGCACAAGAGCTTGTTCCGGTTCTGGACTACGAGTTGTCTGCAATTGATCATTTGCTCCGTGAGTTGGTAATTTCCGGAGCGGAAGACTTGAACAGTTTCGTCAGGGATCCGATTCCGGGTGAAGGCGGTGCTTCTGCTGACACCAAAAATTCGGTAGTCCAGAAATATCCCGTGCGACTGCGTTTTCGAACGACTCACGGTGGATTGCAGCAGTTCATCAATAAAGTTTCAAATGATAAGGATTATTTTTATATGGTCCGTGTTCTTAAGATTAAGAACGACAATACGGTTGGTCCTCCGAAGCGTAGCGCCGACGACACGGGCTTCCCCCGCTTTGTGAACCCGGACACCCAGGAGCTGGCTGGACCGGATGTACTGGCAGAATGGGGCTATCCTGATTTGTCTGATGCAGAACTGGAAGCCAAAGCTACTGAGAATGGTTTCGCTTTGGCTACAGAAGACGCCATTGTGTTGATGGGGCAGGAGCGCCTGAATGTATTTATGCTGATTGATATCACCCGATTCCTGAATCCGGATGAAATCGAAAAAGCCGAAGCGGAGAACAAATCCAAGAGCAGCAAAACTCGCCGTCGCTAAGGTAATCTTTGAATTTTTTAGACAATGAACAGTAATTCCTGGGACAAAATCCTTCTCATCCTGGTTTCGGTCGTAGTGATCGGAGTAGCAGGGCTTTTCATCTCCAAAGCTCTTGGTTTTGGTGACCGTTTTATTCTTGAAAAGGGAGTGCCGAACGATGAAATGCCGGAAACCGAAGAAGCGCAGGCTGATATTGCCGCCCAATTCGTGAATTCCACAAGAGATTGGAGCTCTCCGATGCGTGGAGATCCTGCTCCCAAGCCGCTACCCTTGTTTGTGTCGATTCCTATCGTGGAGATGAAGGGGCAGTTGATCGATATGCTCGATCCAAATGCTCCGACCCTGCGTGAGCCAGTGAGCAATGCGTGGCTTCTCCAGCACAATCTGGATTTCCTTAACAAAGGAGTGCTCAGTCAGGACCCGGATGGTGACGGTTACACCAATCAGGAAGAATGGGACGGGAAAACCGAGCCCCGGAACGCAGATTCTCATCCTCCTTATGCAGACAAGCTTACTTTCATGAAACGAGAGCAGGAAGTTTACAAATTGAAGTTCAAAGCACGGCCGGATGGAGAGCGCTTTCAAATTGAGCGCGTAAAGACCACCAAATGGCCCAAGGGTGAAAACTTTTACATGCGTGTCGGTGATGTTTCCGAGGATAAGCAGTTCAAAGTGGAATCTTTTGAAGAAAAATCTGCTCAGCGAAATGGGATTTCCATCGATGCTTCAGTTCTGAATATCACTTATCTTCCCAAAAGTACCAAGCATCAGCTGGTTCGAAATGTGGAGGAAGGAATGCCAACTTATTATGCCCAGTTGGAGTTCCTTCTGGACAGAGGGAACCCTTTTTATGTAAAAGAGGGCGATACATTCCCTCTGGCGAAGGATCCCGGAACGAAATACCGGGTGACGAAAGTAACCGAAAACATGGCTGTTATTGAGTACGAAACCGCTGACGGCCAGTCGAAAACAATTGAAATAAACAAGAACTAAATGTTGACATAGGACCGATTTTCTGGTTCTCATTCCGGTTCCAAATCTCAAGTAAGAGAATCCAACTTGATATTTAACTTTTTATGAAGATTAAAGCCTCTAAACTAACCGCTCCCATCCTGACGGGCATGGCGATTGCTTCGGTGGTGACATCCCTGCCTCTGGTGCCTGCTTACGCGGGTCCTCAGGGCTATCCTGGCGGTGGTGGTGTCCCCTCAATTGCTACTACTTACGTCATTCGAATGCAGGAGCGCGTCAAGAAAGCGGATGAAGCTGCCCTTCGTGGTTCACAGCTCATGGCTGATGGCGACTACCAGGGAGCAATTGACCAATACCGCGCAGCTCTCGATCTTCTTCCAGATGCTCCAATGACTGAGGCACGTCGCCGTGCCTACGTGAAGCAGTTTGCTCGTGCCAGTGTTCTTCTTGCTCGCCAGCGCGCCGAAGAAGGCCGTTACCCTGAAGCGATTGCCCTTGTTGAAGAAGTTCTTCAGCCAAGTGTCGATCCGGATAACATCGATGCAAAGCGTCTTCTGGAGCAGCTCAATGACCCTGACTATTATTCTCCTGCTTTGACTCCTGCGCATCTTGAGCGCGTCCGGAAAGTGAAGTTGGCTCTGAAAACCGGTCAAGGTTTCATGGATCTCGGCGATTATGATCGTGCGGATCGCGAATTCCACAAAGCTCTTAACGAAGATCGTTACAACGGCGCTGCCCGAAACAGCCTTGAGAAAAGTGAGCGCCATAAAATGGATTACTTTGACGTAGCTCGGGATCACACACGTTCCGCTTTCCTTCGTCAGGTTGCTGAGGGTTGGGAGCTTCCTGTTCCTGTAAGTGTTGCTGGTGGACCGGATATCGTTCTTCCTCCCGACACGACTACGACTCAGATTCGAATTAACGAAGAAAAGCTGAAGTCAATTATTCTTCCTAGTGTTGAGTTTGCAGATACTCCCCTCAAGGATGCTCTGGAATTCCTGACTCAGCGTTCCGTTGAGTTGGACATTAATGAGAAGGACGTAGCCAAAAAAGGAATTAACATCATTCTCGACGTTGGTGTCGGTGGTGGTGGCGGCGGAGCAGCTCCTGCTGCAGCTCCTGCTGATGGTGCCGGGTTTGGGTTTGAAGGTGGTGCAGCCGGTGGAGCCGATCTTGGCGGCGGCGGCGGTGTCGGAGATACCCGGATTAACCTTCGTCTTACGAATGTGCCACTCGCAGAAGCGCTTCGTTACACAACGTCTCTCGCTCAGCTGAAATACAAAGTTGAGTCACACGCAGTTCTTGTGGTTCCAATCTCCACTCCTGATCAGGATCTCTTCACAAACGTGTATGTAGTCCCTCCAACTTTCCTTTCTACCGGCGGTGGCGGCGGTGGAGGTGGCGGCGGTGGCGCTGCAGCTGATCCTTTTGCTGATCCAGTTGAGTCCGGTGGTGGTGTTGCCAATACCCGACGCACAGCTAAAGAGATTCTTGAAAGTGCCGGTATTACTTTTGGAACTGGTGCGAGTGCGATTTACAATGCGGGAACTTCCCAGCTCATTGTCCGCAACACGCAGGATCAAATGGAATTGGTTGAAGCTTACATTCAGTCGATTGTGGGTGGTGTTGAGAAACAAATCTATATCACTTCACGTTTCGTTGAGGTTTCTGAAGAGGATGGCAGCGAGCTTGGTTTTGACTGGCTTCTTGGGCCTTTCAACTTGAGTTCGACTCCACGGGTCTTCGGTAGCGGCGGAACTCAGGGAACATCTCTGGCGCAAAACCCAAGTGACTTTTCCTTTGTTAACCCCGGGACTCAGATTCCTGTTGGTAACAATCCACTCACTGCGGGCAACCGTTCAGGTGCGACTGCTATTGATGGGAACTCGATTGATGCCTTGATCGCATCTGCAAATGGCAGCTCTTCCGGGGTTTCCAGTTTGGCACCCGCCATCTTCGGTATCTCCGGTGTCTTTACTGATCCCCAGTTCCAGGTCATGATTCGTGCTCTTCGTCAGAAGAAGGGTGTTGATCTCCTTTCGGCTCCATCGGTGATGGCTCGAAGCGGTCAGCGTGCGAAGATCGAAGTTATTCGCGAATTCATCTATCCAACTGAGTATGATCCACCAGAAATTCCTAACCAGTTCGGTGGTTCTACCACTCTTACTGGTGGTCTTGGTGGAGGAACCACATCAGGCGGCGGTTTCCCTGTGACTCCTGCGACACCAACTGCTTTCGAGACTCGGAACACTGGTGTTACTCTTGAGGTTGACCCTGTTCTCGGTGCGGATGAGTTCACAATCGATTTGAACCTTGCTCCTGAAGTGGTCGAATTCGATGGATTCATTAACTACGGTAGCCCGATTCAAACGACAGCGGTGAACGGACTCGGTATTGTTGTTCCGGTTGTGATTACTCCGAACATCATCAACATGCCTGTGTTCAACACTCGTAAGGTTACTACTCAGGTGACAATCTGGGATGGCCAGACGGTTGCTCTTGGTGGATTGATTCGCGAAGATATTCAGGATGTCGAAGACAAAGTTCCTTTCATGGGAGATCTCCCGGTGATTGGTCGCCTTTTCCGCTCCAGTGTTGAGCTTCACCTGAAGCGTAACCTGACAATCTTTGTGAAAGCGCAGTTGATGGACCCTGCCGGTATGCCGATTCATGGCAGACTTCAGGATCCGCCACTTCCTGAGCCGGTCCCTAGACCGCCAATCACACCTCCAACGAACTTTGCTCCAGGACCTATCCCTTACCAGAAGTAAGGTAGCGGAACGCTGAGACAAATGTTCTTAACATTTCCTGAAGAGGGCGTGACCGTTGTGGCCGCGCCCTTTTTCGTTGTATGAATTACCTTGCTGGTATGTTCCCCCTTTGGTTTTGGACTTGTGGATGAATGTGGTTGCTATCACCGGTGGTATCGCCTGTGGGAAGGGAAAGGTCTCCACGCTTCTATTGGAGGGGCTTGAGAGGGCCGTCGCTGGGAGTGTAGTCAGTTACGACTGTGATTTCGCTGTAGCTGAACTACTGCGTGAAGAATCCGTTCTGTCACTTCTCGATGAAATGTCAGATGGGCTTGTGCGCAGTGAGGATGGAAGCTTGGATAAAGCATGGTTGCGCGAAAAGCTGTTTGCGGAGAAAGAGTTTAGACTTAAGGTAGAGGGGTTGCTGCATCCGCTGGTGCTGGAGAAAGTGGAGAATTTCCTTCAACTGAACTCGGGCGGGATTGACACAGCACTTGTTGAAGTGCCTTTGCTCTTTGAAGTTGCCTTTCCTTTGGATTACAGTCATACAGTAGTGGTTGGTGCCTCCAGAGAGACGCAGATCGAGCGACTTAAGAGTAAGCGTAATTTAGACGAGAGAACTGCAGAGTTGATCCTGGAGTCCCAGTTGCCGGTTCAGGCGAAGGCTGATCGAGGGGATTTTGTAGTATGGAACGATGGGGATATTCCCTCATTAAAAGCTCAGGTAGCCGTTCTAAGTGAAAGAATTTTTGATAGATGACAACAGACACAGAACAGCCTGCCGATGAGGCAGTAAGCTCAGAAGCTCCTAAAGATGTAGAATCTGCCGCCCCCGAAAAAGAGGAGGTCAAGGTTCCTGAGGAGATCGACATGAACGAATTTCAGCAGCGGTCTCTTGCTGAAATGCATGCTACCGCACAGGAGCTGAATCTGCGCGTTGCCGGTGTCAGATCAAAGCACCAACTGGTTTTTGAAATTCTGCAGTTCTATTCCCGCAAAGGGAGCAATATTACAGCCGAGGGTTTTCTAGATCACTCAGGAGACAATTTCGGATTTTTGAGGTGGCCTGATTTCAGCTTTATGGCCAATGCCGAGGATGTGTATGTCCCGGCAGGAATGATAAAGAACAATCAGCTGAAGACCGGGCAAAAGTTGAAGTGCAAAATTCGTGCTCCCAAAGACCGGGAGAAATTTCTCTCGGTTGAAGAAGTTCTCGAAGTTGAAGGGGTGCCTCTGGACGATTGGGAGCAACCTGACGATTTTGACAAACTGACGGCGATGTTTCCTTCAGAGCGTCTGATTCTGGAAGGGCCGGAGATTGAGAGTCCATCTCCCCGGGTAATTGATCTGGTGGCGCCGCTCGGAAAAGGACAGCGAGGATTGATTGTTGCTCCTCCCAGAGGTGGTAAAACAATTCTTTTGAAGAGCATTGCTCTTTCGGTTTACAAAAACAGTCCCGATGTCAGTTTGATCATTCTTCTTCTCGACGAACGTCCGGAAGAAGTAACCGATTTCAGGGAGACGGTGGAGGCGGATATTTTCAGTTCTACCTTTGATGAGTCATCGAAGCGGCACGTTCAGGTTGCTGATATGGTTTTGAACCGCGCAAAGCGTCTCGTTGAGCAGGGAAAAGATGTTGTCGTGTTGCTCGACAGTCTTACCCGATTGGCTCGCGCTCACAATTCGGCAAACCAATCCGGCGGTGGTGGCGGCGGCGGTCGAAAAAAAGGCCGCGGCGGCGGCGGCGGCGGTGGACCGGTCGGGAGTGGTGGTATTTCTCCAAAGGCTCTGGAACGTTCCCGTCGATTTTTCGGGGCTGCACGGAATGTAGAAGAAGGAGGTAGTCTCTCGATTCTCGCAACCTGTCTTATCGAAACAGACAGTCGTATGGACGATGTCATTTTCGAAGAATTCAAAGGAACCGGGAATATGGAAATTACCCTCGACAGGGAAATGGCCGAGGCACGAATTTTCCCGGCGATTCACACCCTGAAATCCGGAACGAGAAAAGATGAGCTTCTCTACCACCCTGAGGAATTCCAACGTATTCATAACCTTCGGAAGCAGATGGCGCAGCGTCCTGCGGGAGAGGCAATGGAGGTCCTTTTGAAATTAATCAAGACGACCAGTTCAAATGCTGAACTGCTCCTTCGTGGTTTCCAGTGATCAAGTCACTTCATGCATTTCCCTTATATTTGATTTCGTATGTCGGTTTCGGAAAATACCCCCCCGGAGACCTACATTGATTCCAGCGAAGCTCTCATAAAATTTTGTGAGCGACTCGGATCAGATTTCTCCCATACTGAATGTGCTGTCGACACAGAGGCAGACAGCATGCATTCCTATGAGACAAAATTATGTCTCATCCAGTTCGCCGTCCCCGGAGAGCTGGCTATCATCGACCCTTTGTCGCCTGAAATCGAGAGCCTGGACCCATTTTTGAACTATCTAAAGGAGATGGACACCGTCTGGATGCACGGCGCAGACTACGACATGTCTATGTTCCGGATGACTTTCGACTGGGTTCCGAAACAGGTTTGGGACACGCAGACGGCGGCCCGACTCTTGGGTATCCAGAAATACGGTCTGGCTAGCCTTCTCGAGAGTGAATTCGATGTGAAGTTGTCAAAGCAAAGTCAAAAGGCTGACTGGAGCAAACGGCCTCTCAGTCCGAAAATGCTGGCGTATGCTTACAACGATGTCCGTTATCTTCTCGAATTGGGGAATCGCTATCTGGATCGCGTTCGTGAGAAAGGACGGTACGACTGGTTTGTAGAATCCTGTGATTCAGCGCGAGCGTCCGTCATGGTGCGCGACGAAAAGCCTTCAGATCTGCAATGGCGAATTAATGGCTGGGGAAAGCTGGACCGGAAAGGGCTGGTATACCTGAAAGCACTCTGGTACTGGCGGGATGAGGAATGTCGCAAATTGGATCGTCCTGCATTCAAATTTTTAGGGAATCAGGAGCTGCTGGATATGGCGGCAAAAATGGAGAGGGGAGAAAAAGTGACTCCTCCTCATTATATTCGTCCACCTTTTGCGCGACGAATGCTCAAAGCATTGAGTGAGGCTGAAACGGTTCCAGAAGAAGAGTATCCCGTGAAGTATCGTCGTAACAAGGGGCAGAGGCTCGATATTGATGAGAGCCGCTTCAAGGCGATTCGTAACTATCGTGATAAAATTGCGGAAGAGCTGGGAATCGATCAGACTTTGCTCGGAACACGAGTTGTTCTGGAGCGACTCGCTTCACAAAATCTCGAAGAAAAAGAGAGATGTGATCTGTTGATGGATTGGCAGCGTGAAGTACTCGCACCTGTTTTGTAGGTTTGAGGGAAGCCTTCCGATGTCTTGAAGGCCCGATCCGGACCAAGCACGAAAAAAGGACCTCTGAAATGGAGGTCCTTTTCGGTTTAATGTCTCCGGAGATTCTCCGGATCGTGATTTAGTTCCACTAACTCCTGAGGATTTTTTCCTTTTCGAGTTTGAGTCCCATTTTCCGATAGAGTGTCGCGATACTGACACCGAGCATACTCGCTGCTCGTTCCCTGGAGCCTTCGTTGTACTTCAGTGTTTCGCGAATGAAGATTTTCTCCTGCTTTTTGATGTAGTGGGAAAGAGAAGTTCCGATGGGAAGATGGTGAGTTGTTTTCTCGTCTTCGTCCGTGATTTCAACTTTTTGAGCCACTTTTGGTGGAAGGTCGATTGGACGGACCCGGTTTCCCTCGGAGAAAGCACAAGCTCGTTCAATTGCGTTTTCCAGTTCACCGACGTTGCCGGGCCACTTGTAGCTCTCGAGAAGACGCTGAGCGTACTTGTCAATTTCCTGCATCTCCGTCTCAGTTCTTTCAGAATAACGCTGAAGGAAGTAATTGGCGAGAAGAGTGATATCTTCCTGACGACCCCGAAGAGGCGGGACGTCGATCGGAATGATTGAGATCTTGTAGAAAAGATCTTCACGGAAGTTGTTGTCCTCGACACACTTTTCAAGAGGCTTGGCGGAAGACGCTATGAATCGAACATCCATGTTGGCGGTTATGCTACCGGACATCCGTCGCGAGTTAACCTCTTCGAGAAAGGCATCCAGTTTTGACTGGAGACGCTTAGGAAGCACGTGAATCTCCTCCAACAAAACGGTTCCACCGTTGGCACGTCCGAAAATCGACTGACCGCGGCTGGTGGGAGAACCAAAGAGTTCCATCTCCAAAAGCTCTTCGGAAAGCGCCGAACACTGCAGCACTTTGAACGGAGCATTTTTCCGGGAACTTGAATTGTGAATCGAGCGGGCCACCATCTGCTTACCTGATCCAAACTCGCCTTCGAGAAGAACTGGCGAATCGTTGTTCGCAATCTTGCTAATGATTTCCTGAATCTCGCGAATTTTAGGGCTTTCCCCAATCATGTTTCCGGAAGAAAAAGTAATGTCCACTCCCTGGAAGGACTCGCTCGGCTCAGGTTTGGGCTTCCCTTTCTGCTGAAGTCCCAATTCAACGGTGCGCTGGAGATCAGCAAGCTCGAAGGGTTTGGTCAGGTAGTCGAATGCTCCCAGCCGCATCGCTTCAACAGCAGTTTCGATTGATCCATTGCCTGTCACCATGATGACCTGCGTTTCCGGATATTGCTCTTCGCTGTAACGAATGAGATCCAGACCATTCATGTCGCCAATCAGGAGATCGACAATCATCATGTCCGGCTGAATAGCGTCGAGTTGTTGCAGGCCTTCTTTGCCGGTTTGGACTGCAGTGATGTCGTGGCCCTGTTGACGGCAGGTTTTCGCCATCAGGTTCAGGATCGCCGACTCGTCATCGATTATGAGGATTTTGGCCATTTTTAAGTTGGTTGAGTTGCTGATCTGCGACTGAGTCCACAGATTCTTAATTTGGATTCCCAAATACTACGGAAAAGTTAAATAAAGCCAACTGAAAAATCTCATTTTTGAAAATAAAACAGGTATTTTCTGCGTTTTCAGGACTAAATCGCGGTTTTGCGACCGGAATTGTGCGAAATGGGAATGCGAAAGTCAGGTTCGAGGCCTCTGATTTCTAAGAAAAATTAACGATCCATTTGGCAGGAGATCGATCCTCCCCTAAATTAATAATCATTTTCACTAAGAAATTGAAACGAGAGGCGTTTTAGACCGTGTAATAACTACACCTTATGTCGATCGTCGCCCTAAAGATTATGGAGGTATCTCCCCGCGAGCTTGTCGAAGCGGCCCAGTCAGAGTTCCAGGGACCTCTGACAGGCTACGCTGCCGGACTTCTTGGTGGCGACTGGGAAAGAGCGCGCGATGTCGTGCAGGATACTTTTATTAAGCTTTACCGGCAGGATCCTGAGTTGATCCGGGGCAAACTGAAGAGTTGGCTCTACACGGTATGTCGGAATCGTTCGATTGATGTTCTCAGAAAAGAGAACCCGATGCTGACTTCCGCCGGCGAGGCGTTTGAGAATCTTAATGACGGCGCTCCCGATCCTGCCTCAGCTGCGGAGTCCAAGGAGCGTCACGAGGAAGTGCTCCGTTTTCTGGACCGTCTTCCCGATAATCAGCGCGAGGTGATCCGGCTGAAGTTTCAGGGTGACCTGAGCTATAAAGAAATTTCCGAGGTCACAGGTCTCAGTGTCAGCAATGTCGGGTTTCTGATTCACACTGGGATCAAACGCATGAGGACTCTCATGGGTGTCGAGATCGACTGACTGACGAATTTTAGAACTTTCCACACACCACCACCACCACACTCAACTCACTATGCAACGCCAACCTATCGATCTGGACGATCCTCAACTGACCGCTTATGCGCTCGGTGAACTGCCAACCCGGGAAATCGAGGAGTTTGAACTCCGCCTTGAAGATTCCCCACTCGCGAAAAAAGAGCTGGTAGCTATGAAAGACGTTATGTCTCTTCTCGGCGAAGGACTTGAGAAAGAGTGGATGACAAAATTGGATGAGCCTTTGGCAGAAAATGTCGAAGCGGAAGGTGTTATTGCATTCCAGCCAGCAGCCAAAGCAAAATCCTCCTATAGTAAAGCATGGGGAATGGGCGCAGCAGCTGCGTGCGCTGCATTGATTGCTGTCGGAGCAATGCTTCCTAACCGTAGTGTGGAGAAAGATGCGGTCAGTGGTGGCTGGGCCAGTGTTGATGATTCTGACGTAGTAAATTCTGTAGACTCAACCGAAGTAGAACCGGAAACGGCTCAGATTCGGGTGCCAACTCTCTTTCTTGCAGAAGAGCTTCGCGGAATGAAAGAAGATATTCCTTCTGTGAATGCCGGGTATCTGGAAGAGGGGCGCATCATCAGGGCTTCTTTTCAGCCTCATGCTTCGTCTCAACCGACTTCAAGTTCAGACGGGATCGATCCTCTCTGGTTTAAAAAGCAATTTGAACGTGTGGATTCCTACCTTCCACCTGTGAAAGAGGGAAACGTGTCTTTTGAAATGAAGACAGGCTCCTACGATGGTCGCCCCGCTACAACCTACCTGGTCGCCGATCGCCGTAGCCACATCAATGGAACATCCAGTGTTTTCGTTCGTGGTCTGGTAACTCTCGACGGCGATCTGGGACAGATCGATACCGATGCAGTTGGAACGCAACTGTTGGCCGGATTCGATCCTTCTCTTGTTTCCGGGAGTGCTGCCAGCGGTTACTCTGCAGGAATAGACAGCGACGAGGCCGTTGCTCTCCAGTTCAGTGAAATGCAGTCTGATCTCTCCGGAGTGATTAAGGAACTCGGAGCGATGGAGGGGAATGCCTCCGCTTCCCAGTTGGCGAAAATTCGCGAGCAGCTGCAGGTGATTCTCAATCGTGGAAAGCAAATCGAAGCCAAACTTTCTGAGTAAAGAATTTTTGCTTCGCGGAAAGTTAATTTCTGCACACCGATTCAACCCTGTTGAATCGACGCCTTCACCCTCCTCAATCGAAGAGGGTTTTTTGTTTAGCCGCGGCGAGTCGATATGACCCGGTCTTTAGCCACCACGAAGTTGACCCGGTTCCGGCGGCGATCTTTCGTGGCAGGGCGGGAAACCCCGTCCACTTCAATCACCCGGAAGAGTAAGCCCCGCTTTTTGGCAAGTTTTGCGGCTCCCTGAGGACTCAGACCCTCGAAGGCGGAATCGCCAATGGATTGATAACCTTGTGCTGTTCCCGGTAAGGAACTGTCCCCTGGAGGTGGACGGCTCTCGCAGGAAAAAAGGAGGGCGGCAAAGGCACACAAGAAGGGGAGTGTTTTCATATCTAACAGGCAAGGCTTCAAATTCCAATTGATCAATTGGAAATCATTTTCGGGAGAAAAGAAAACTAAAATGTGATTGCATTAAATGTTTGGGCATGTTGAATATCAATTTTGGGAATTTATCATTCATCATCGAAATGATGGATAATTAATTTTCCCCGTCCCGTAAATTCCAATTTGAAACCTGCACCGATAGCTCAGCAATCGAGAATCGTTCCCTCTACTCCGCAGGCTGGTGGAGTGTTGGATTTGATCCAGCTGAATGAAGATCCTTTCAATGGGGAGTTTTTCAGATCGGATCAATTGCAGCGTGCCCGCGACTTGCTGAAATCAGATTCGGTTCGGCTCGTCACAGCAAATGTGCAGGGACGTTTTGCCGGCATTTTTGGTGAGATTGACGAAGCCGGTCGCTCTGAGAAGATCGAGGTCAGCATCTTGGTGAATCTCGACAGCAATGACCAGTGGAAACTCGACGGAAGCGGCGGGAAGGGAATGGAGAAGAATAATGAGTATGTCGCGGCACTTCTCATGGCTGCGATTCTTGAGAAAGGAACCAGGAAAGATGATTCTTTTGGATTGTCGGATGCCGTTCCCCAGGTCCATCTGTTTGCCGACGATATTCGTGCGGGTATTTTAAACTGGGACGATTCCGAGGCGCGTGCAGTTCTGGAGAATCTCCATATGGCGAGGATTACAGGGATTGACTCAAAGATCGAAACCCGGCTCCGGGAAATGGGGCTGAAGCGTCTCGTGGAGATTCATCCCTGGGACGAAGTCGTAGCCGAATATCGTCAGTGTTATGCCTATGATTCAAATCGCAGGGGAATGCAGGAACTCTTCTGGGCGGATTTTCTTTCCAATCGTTGCGATGAACTCGCCAAGATGGGGTGTGAAATCAGTGTCGATGATAAGTTCGGCCTTGAGGTTGTCGAACCTCTGGAATGGTACGGTGAAGTAGCGGAAGAAAGTCAGTCAGTGGACTGGTTCGGCTTTGAATGTGGAATTCGAGTGGGACGCGAAAAAATCAATATTCTTCCCTGTATCGTTCGTTATCTGGCAAGCAAGCCGGGTGATTTTTCTCTTTCCAATTTTGATCGACTTCCCGAGGGGAAAAAGATTCCTATTCAGTGGGAGGAAGGTGGAAAATTTCTGGCAGTGCCTGCAAAAAAATTGCAGACGATTCTCACCATTCTTACTGAGATCTTTGATCGTGATCCGATTCAGGAAAATGGAAAATTACGACTCCACAGAGTCAGAGCTTCCCAGTTGATTCGATACACCGGCGACAATGCGATTGTCGACGAGGCTCCGGAGGCACTGCAAAAAGCGGCCGAGGAATTGGAGCTATTGAAGCCCAAGGAGAATCTCAATGCTCCCAAAGAATTTCTAGCAACTCTCCGGCCCTATCAACAGGATGGCTACGAATGGTTGCAGTTCCTGCGAGAGCAGAATCTTGGTGGAATTCTCGCCGATGACATGGGGCTGGGGAAAACCATTCAGACTTTGGCTCATCTCCACAACGAGAAAAAGAGCGGGCGAGCCAATTTACCTTCGCTGATTCTTGCTCCGAAAAGCGTGGTACCAAACTGGGAAAAGGAAGCGAAAAAATTTGCTCCATCTCTCAAAGTTCTCGCGCTTCAGGGAGCCAACCGAAAAAAGTATTACTCTGTTCTGGGCTACAGCGATCTCGTAGTGACTTCGTATCCTGTCCTGCTTCGCGATGCGGAAGAGTTGTTGAACCAACCGTTTCACTATGTGGTGCTTGATGAGGCGCACACGATCAAGAATGCCGCCTCCCAGGTGACGCGGGTCGCCTACAAGATCGATGCGCGACATCGGCTCTGTCTTTCAGGGACGCCGATTGAGAATCATCTAGGGGAACTCTGGTCGCAGTTTCACTTCCTGATGCCGGGATTCCTCGGCAGCGAGGACAGTTTTAATCGCTGCTTCCGGGTGCCGATTGAAAAGGGCCGTGACGAAGGTCTTCGCAAGCGGCTTGCTGAAAGGGTGGCGCCTCTAATGTTGCGCCGGACAAAAAGTAAGGTGGCAACGGAGCTTCCTCCCAAGACTGAGATCGTTCGGAAGGTCGAGCTCAATAAGAAACAGCTCGATATCTATGAAGCCGTCCGGGCGGCTGTGAGCAAAGATGTTCGGGAGGAGATCGAACGGCGGGGAGAGGAGGCATCGAAGATTATGGTACTCGACGCCCTGATGAAACTTCGTCAGGTCTGTTGCCACCCACAGCTCTTGAAAATACCGAGCGCTCAGAAGGCTCGAAATTCGGCAAAGATGGATCTCCTGATGGAATGGCTTCCGTCCATGGTCAGAGAAGGGCGGAGGATTCTCATTTTTTCCCAGTTCACCAGGATGCTCGCCATCATTGAAAAGGAACTGGAAAAGCGAAACATTCGCTACCAGACCCTGACAGGACAGTCAAAGGATCGTGGCGGATTGTGTGACACGTTCCAAGCCGGGAAAGTTCCGGTTTTTCTGATCAGTCTGAGGGCAGGGGGGACAGGGTTGAATCTTACGGCAGCAGATACAGTGATTCATTATGATCCCTGGTGGAATCCGGCATTGGAAGCCCAGGCGACGGATCGTGCCTATCGGATCGGGCAGAAGAATCCGGTGTTTGTTTACAAAATGATCACTGAGGGAACAATTGAGGAGAAAATCCTCATGTTGCAGCAGAAAAAGCGCGCGCTCTTTGAGGGGATTCTCGATGGCGTTCCGCAAAAGCTATCCTTTTCAGAAGGGGAATTGGATGATCTTTTCGCTCCTGTGAAGTGAGTAGGGCAGGGGACCGAGGATTCCGGCTCAATCGTAAATCAAGCCGGGAACTTTTCCGTGCCCAATGAGGCGACCTCGATTGGGTTCGAGCTCAAAGATGTCGACGCCGTTCCCCAGCATGCCCTTTGATTTTCGTCCCTGTGCACCGAAAATGTAGTGTTTGTCTGTGTCCGGGTTCCATCCCATGTAGATCATCACGTGGGAAACACGGTGACCTGATTTCCAGGTGTTTCCCCAGAAAATGAGATCGCCCGGAGACAGTTTTTTGAAGAGCTTCTGATCCGCTTTCTTACCGAAAACATCATCGAGCGTTTTGTTCTTCCGCATCCAGTAATACTGGTCATAGGACGTACGTGGCACTCCTTTGACTCCGATTTTTGTGAGAAGGTGCTGGACGACACCGGAGCAATCAAGCCCGCCCTTCTCAGGATTGTCGTAGCCGAATTTGTATTCCAGTCCCTGATTTGCCAGTCGATGGGCCTCCTCTCTCAGTTTGCTGAGGGTTGGACCATCCGCACTGGATGCTCCGGGGCTGCTTTCTGCACTTTTCTTTTTAACAGGTTTTGGCTCAGGGATCTGATCTGCTTCTTCGACGAGCGCTACTGTCTCGTCTTTTTCAGAGGCAGGAGGAATGTCCGCATAGGTGGGCTGAGGGGAACCTTCATAGTCTTCGATTCCCTGATCGGATCCGGCAGGAGTAAACAGAAGAGGCTCTGTATCACCTTCGTTTGCTCCAGGGAGCGGCGGTTCAATGATGTCGAGACTGTTTGAATTTTCTGATGCGGAGGGAATCGGTGGTTCAACGATTTCAGGACCGTAAAATTCAGGGGTAGGAATCGGTGGCTCGATAATATCTGAGCTCAGGGGCTCGATTGTTTCCCTGACGGAAAGTGACACGGTTTCTGCCTCTGTCGGAATGGGTGGAGGTGGAATACGATTGAGACTGGACGATTTTCCTGCAAAAGAGGGAGAGCTGGGTTTCTCGGCTTTCACCCTTGTCGGTTCAGCTCGTTCGGGTAGGCTCGATTTCGAAGCCATTACGGATTGAACAGCTAGCAGAGGCCGGAACTGACGAAGCCCCGGTTTTCGTCCGCCAGCCGTAGATGCCGTATTCACAGGTTCTGATCGTAGCGAGGTACCTGCCCCCATCATAACGATCATAGCCCATCCAATTCCCTTAATTAATATCCCCCTCATAGCAAAGTTTAAAAATTTAACCTATCAAAATAATAAATAAACCTAAAATTTTAAAAAGAATCTAAAAAGCTTAGCAGGAATGGTGATTCAGGAGCGAGTTTTCTTGACCATTCAGCTCCTGGAGGCTTGGATTGGCCGCATGACTTTCTCCACCCTGAAAGGGACCTTTCTTTGTTTTCTGGCTGTTTTTGTCCTGACGGTAATCAAGGCTGCCGAAGGTCCCAATATCGTTCTGATCATGGCCGATGACATTGGGGTGGAAGGGCTTGGTTGTTACGGGGGAACGAGTTACAAGACTCCCCGCTTGGATGAAATGGCCGAAAATGGGATGCGCTATACCCGGGCATATTCTCAGCCGCTCTGTAGCCCTACACGGATTCAGATCATGACGGGGAAGTACAATCACCGCAACTGGACCTATTTCGGTTGCCTCGATCCGACGGCGAAAACTTTCGGGCATTTTTTCCAGGAAGCGGGTTATAAGACCTGTATTGCCGGGAAATGGCAGTTGACCAGCTATGATCCGCCGGACTATCCCGGATCCGAATTGCGAAGGAATCGTGGAATGCACCCTTCAAAAGCCGGATTCGACACCTGGAGCCTCTTTCATGCGGAGCATACGGAGGATAAAGGATCCCGCTACGCCAACCCGACGATTATCGAAAACGGAAAGTTGCGTGAAGACACCTCAGGCAAATATGGCGAAGATATATCGGTTGAAGTGATTGCAGACTTTCTCGACGAAAACCGGGACCATTCGAATTTTGTCTATTACCCGATGGCACTTCCACATTGGCCGGTCAATCCAACCCCTCATTCGAAAGTGTGGGCTGATGAATCCCGGCGTCTCGAAGAGGATCAGGTCTATTTTCCAGATATGGTTGAATACATGGACACGATTGTTGGGCGCCTGGTCGACAAAATTGACGAGATCGGTCTCTCTGAAAATACGATGATTCTATTCTATAGCGACAACGGGACAGACAAGAAGGTGACTTCGATGAGAAACGGAAAGGAAGTTCCCGGTGGAAAAGGAGCGACTTCACAGAACGGAATCCATGTTCCCTTGATCGCTTACTGGCCGGGGAAAATTCCAGCGGGAACATGTGGCGATATTATCGATGCCTCTGATTTCGTGCCCACACTCTGTGAACTTGCGGGGATTGAAACAAAATCGGAGTGGAATCTGGACGGGAAGAGTTTCGCTCCGACCCTTTTCGGGAAAGAGAATCCCGATGCCAGGGACTGGGCGTTTTTCTGGTATGATCCGCGGCCGGGCTGGGATAAGGATCAGTTTACCCTTTCGGTTTTTGCTCTGGACGAAAAGTTCAAGCTCTATACCGACGGAAGAATTTACGACATCGTCGAAGATCCACTGGAGAGAAAACCGGTCCGACTTTGGGACTTGGATGCCGACGAAAGAAAGGCAATCGACAAGCTGCGAAGTGCGATTGAAGACACGCTGATTCAGCGGTGAATTCGATTCGTATTCTTCACGCAGCCTTAGTGCGAGCGGCCCGCCATTTGCGGAGCATCTCTACGTGCGTGTAGATCAAGCTGGTGGCTTGGCGACGGATCGTTTCGTCCTGATCGTGCCGCTTTGGCCACTGTTGCCGGATGATTTCTCTTGCGAGTTCAGACATGATTTTCTCCTGCGCTTTTTAGCGGGCAAACCGCAATCTCAGATTCATTTTCCACAACTGAAATTTCAGCCAGAGCGTTGTCGAAATCGATCTGCGCCGGAAAAGAAGAGGATTGTCCCGGTGAGCCTGATATAAGGACAGGTTATCTGTGAGTGTGGAGTGGATCATAATAAAATTTGCCTGCTTGTTGTTACCCAGTTGACGAGTGGGAATTCATTTTTAGTCACTAAATCCGGAGAAAGCTGAGAATTCCTCTATGCCGACTTGAGTTCACCGAATTCCCCGGTGTTGACCCAGTTAGGACTGAGTTCTTCACTCAGTGATTGCTTGGCCCGGTGAATGAGCACCCACAGATTGCTCCGCGATATGTTCAGAACATTCGTGATTTCATCGGTGGAGTAACCCTGCATTTCCCTCATCCGGAAGGCAGTTCCCATCGTTTTCGGCAGGTTAGTTACGGCCGACTCAAGATGCCGCATGAACTCGGATCGCTCAGTAGCAGCGACAGGTTGATCGTTGGTTTTTCTATCGGGCTGCCGCTCCATCCAGCTTGTCTGATCGGATTCTTCGAAACCTGACCCATCAAGATCGGTAGAAAGAACGGAAGGTCGGCGACCGGTTTTTCGATAGTGATCAATGATCTTGTTTCTGAGAATCCCGGAAAGCCAGGTGCGCTCAGTGCAATCACCACGGAACCGTTTCCGGGCATTCCATGCGGACATGAAGGCTTCCTGGACCATATCCTCGGCGGTGCCGTAATCTGAGACGCGTTGCAAGGCAAAGCGGATCAAATACTCGCGGTGTTGGGTGTTCCACGCCGATGGGTTGAGAGTGTGTTTACTTGCGATTTTCATAAGTAATTCAGTTATTGTTGGTTATAACAGACTGGTCTGTATGTCGATACGTCTAAAAAAAGGGAATGGTTCAGTTGGAAGAGGGTTCGGGAGAAAAAAGTTCATGGGCTGCCTTTCGAGCAACCTTAACTGGCCAGGTATCCTGGAGGTTCTGGGATTCCGTCGTTGCACCGGAATAGAGAAGGAAAAGGCGGTCTGAAATTTCACTCGCTCGCTTTCCGATACCAAACTCCATCTCACAAATTTTCAGGAAAAAGGATCGATTAGCTTCTTTATGACTTCGAATCCGGTCGGCGATTCCCTCGCAGCCCTGATCGGTCACTGCTTTTGTATTGGAATAAGGACAGCCACGGAAATCTCTATCCACAAGGAAGTTTTCCAATTCGCTAAAACAGGTTTCAACTTTGGAAAGAGGCGTTCCGGGGGCTTCGAGGATTTCCTGGTTATGATCAGCTGACCGCTGATGGACTGTTTCCAACCAGGCCTCGCAGAGTGCTTCCTTTGAAGGGAAATGCTGATAGAAGCTCGCTTTTGCCGTATCGGCCTTTTCGATGATTTCGTTGATACCAACTTCCGAATACCCACGACTGTGGAAGAGACTTCCCGCAGTCTCGAGGATTCGTTCTTTGGCATTTGGTTTTCTCATCTGAAAAAACATTACAACAGACAGACTGGTCTGTAAAGTGGAAATGAACTCTTTTTCTGTTCTTTTTGATTTATCCGATTTTGTTTGAATATTTGGGAGGGATGGGAGTCAAAATCCTCGCGACCCTTTATTTTTTCTACCCACCAAGTACAATGAAAGCAGCTATTCGACCTTTTCTTACCCTCTCTCTGCTCATTGGATTTCTTTCGATAGCACCCGCGGCTCTTAATTTGAGCACAACGGAAGCAGCCAGCTACCGAAGCAAATTGCTTCAACTTCACAATCGCGAACGGAAAAAACGGAACCTTCCCCGTTTCCGTAGAGTCGGATCCTTGAATCGTGCCGCTGCCAAATATGCCAGGGTCATGAAAGTGAACAATCATTTCAGCCATACTGGTCCAGATGGAAGCCGGTTCGATCAAAGAATTCGGGCGGCTGGTTATCGCGGTAATGCTATGGGCGAGAATATCGCATTCGGTTATCGCACTCCGGCAGCTGTTTTTCGCGGCTGGATGAAATCCCCGGGACATCGGCGGAACATCCGCAGCCGAAAATTTGACGAGATCGGATTTGGTAAGAGCGGAACTTACTGGGTTACCAACTTCGGCGGATGAGCTGATCTAAAAGAGAACAAATTTCAAATTTACTTCGAAAAAACGCGGCGTCCTGAAGGGACGGCCGCGTTCTTTTTGTCTAAGTAGATTGGAGACTGCTGTTCGTTTTTACTCAAAGCGAAAGCAAGTGACACTCTTCGATGTCCTCAGAAATAGATCATTGCCGACAAGTGCGGGCGAAGCGCAATAGAGAGCGCCGACCTTGGTTTTCCCGTGCGACTCGTAGGCATCCGGCTTTGCTGCGATCAATGAGAGAAACCCTCCCCGGTTTTCATAAACGAGAAGTTTTCCGTCAGCAAGCAGTGGAGAGGAAATGGAAGATTGAGCCTGCTTCTCCCAGGTAATTTCACCGGACTTCAAATTCACGCACATATGACGATCCGAGCCAAGATGGTAGACATGATCCTGATACACGATCGGACTGGATCCGTAGCGACGAGCCAGAAATTCTTTTGACCAGAGCTTTTTCGCTTCGCCTTCTGACAGTTCGTAGGCGATCAAGTTCTGTCCTTCCAGCCTACTGCTGACAACGACGTAGTCGCCGGAGACAACTGGGGTGGCATCACCACCGCCGGGTTGTTTCCAAATCGTTTCACCGGTTTCGGCATTTACTCCGACCAGTTCCTTTTTAGCGTTGCAAAGAATCACATTCTTCCACACCTGTCTCTTATACACATCTCCGAGCCCACGAGACCGAGGCTGAT